>Ga0268249_1000178_pt1 | contig 41002 bp, 25 predicted proteins | sample AgamicAtPe_FD_200257 | JGI IMG/M metagenome (GOLD analysis project Ga0268249, IMG submission 200257) | Agave microbial communities from Guanajuato, Mexico - At.P.e (v2) (version 3) | ecosystem: Host-associated > Plants > Phyllosphere > Phylloplane/Leaf | place: Guanajuato, Mexico | collected... | reverse complement strand
CCCCCCCTCTCGTTCTAAAACCAGCTCTCCACCTGTCGGCTGGCTCCAAATTAACCCGTCAACCGTTCGACAAACAAACCCGTTTGTCAGCGAGCGAACCCTCGAAGGCAAGCCATCTCTCTTGCCGCTGGCCAGGCCTAATTTGAGCCCCAGTTTTGGAAAAACCAATCCGACGAGCTTTTGGGGAGAGAGGAGCAGAGCAGTGGGCGGGCGTTCAACGAGTGATCGACTGCTCGGTTGGCCAGTCAGAGCAAATGAGCGCCATTCGGAGGCTTAAACGCCTCAAACTTTGTCAAGTTTTACCTGAGCGGAACCTAAACGGTTTAGCTGGCTCGCCTTCGAGCTGGAGGCCTGTTTGCGCGCGCTCTCTCTCCACTCGCCTTTTCGGCGCTCTCAGCCCAGAGCGACAGCAACGAGAGTGTTGCTGCCCTCCGAACAAGCCGAATGCTCGAGCAACAGGTTTTGGCCAAACAAACACAACAAAGGCAACAATGTGTCCGGATGGAGTCCATCTCTGCTCGCCCGCTCGAAACCCGAAACTCTTTGTCGTCGTGCCCAAACCCGAGCGAGCGACTCTCTGGCTGCTCCTTAGTTGGCCAACAATTTGCTCAAAACTCTCCTCCCGCCGCCGACCAAACCAGCTGGCCAACTTGAGGGTCCGAGCAAGCGAGCGAGCTCTCGCCTTGCAGCCGACTAATTGACCTTGGCGGCTTTCAGCGCGAGGAGTGTCCGGCCGCCACTTGGCCCTAGATGGACGAGCGGCGCCAGAGACACTCAACACTCGGCGGGCGCAGCTCTTGCGAGGGAAGCCGGCAAGGCGCGCGAGCTAATAGACTTCGAGTGCGTCCGCTCGAAAGCGGGGGAAAGGCGAGGGGGGGGCGACCAGATGCCGGCTTAGATATTGGCCGGCGGCTTTGAAGGGCGCCACTCTGGGCTCTGCACGTTTCACACGTCCCCTCCTCGCGCTCGGGCCGGCCAGGCCCGGCTCATGCGCTCGCCTCCGCGCAGGCTGGCGGCGACGGCTGCGAGCTGCGAGCTGCGAGCTGCGAGCCGTCAGCCGGGCGGCGGATGGATGGCCAATGGGAGCGCGTGTGAAACTCTATCGGCCCAGCAAGATCGAGCGGGCGGAGGCGCCGCTCTGGCCGGCCGGCAGGTAGGCCTAGCAAACTGGAGCAAGTTTCCTCTGCTCGCGAGTTCACGGCTCGCCCGCCTGCAAGCCGTGCGCCAAGTCGAGTCGAGTCGAGTCGAGTCGAGTCGAGTCGCACTAACTAAGGAAGATGGGCGAACGCGCTCCTATCTAATCGGCTCGACGATGGGGGTCTCTGCGTGGCTGCGTCTCGCCTGCTCGCTAGCTCGACGTGGCTGCGAGAGGGGATTGTCGGGCAGACTGTGGGGCGGGCCGAGTTGGGCGCCCGTTTGGCCGCTTGGAGTCGCCATATCTACATCAGATCTTCAACCAGCGCTCGGCCATCGACGCCCACCGGCCGCCAACAACTGGCACTGACAGCCTTGTGCGCCGCCAGCGAGGAGGGTGGACTTGGGGGGGGGGTGAAGGGAGAGGGTTTGTCACTTACCCACGAGCAAGAGGGCGAGCGAAATGTAATCGCGGCCGGCCGAGTGGACGGCGCCCACTATTGTTCCAATGAGCGCGCAGATGAGCCCGAGCAGCGCTATCACCACGATGTACCATTTGATCGAGATGTCGGCGCAGGTGAGACAGGATTTGGGTTTCAGCGCGGCGCCGCTTGGGGAGGAGATCTGCTGTTGGAGGGCGGCGGCCGAGCAGCTCGGCTCGGCGGCGGCCGCCGCTGCCGCCAGTGGCTGCTGCTGCTGCTGTTGGAGGAACGGAAGTTGTTGCTGGAGGTTGAATGGCTGGAGGTTGTGCGCCGCTTGACTCGCCAGCAAGCTCATCATGTGCTGCTGCTGGAACTGGAACTGGTGCTGGCTTGCCGCTTGCGGGACTGGAAACTGAGCGGGGTTTGTGGCGCCAGTCTGGCCAACGCTTCTCGGGGCGCCGCCGCCGGCCGACGCCTGATTGGCGCTCTCGGTGGATTGGTGGTGCGCTGAGCTCTGCGCCTGGCGACAGGTGATCACCTGCTGCTGCTGCGTTGAAGCCTGTTGCGTGGCGCCCATCTGCTGACTGTCGGCCGTCCCATCGACGCTATTGTAAGGGGGCGGAAGTGGCGCCGCAACCGGACGCGGCGCCGGAAGAGTCGGGCGCGTTTGGAGGCGGCCAATTGTGGCGAAGAAGGATGGCTCATTTAGCATCGGCGCCATTGGCTTTGTGGCCAAGGATAGCTGTTGGCTGCGACATTGAAGCCGAGCTGCTTGCTGCAGTTGCAGCAGCTGCTGCTGCTGCTGTTCGCTGGCGTTTGTGTCGCCGGAAGTGGCGGCGCTCACATTGGGCGTTTTCTCGGGCCTTCCGGTGAGCGACTGCAGTTGGGCTTGCGAGGAGGAGTAGCGGCCTAGATGGTGGTGCTGCTGGTAGCGGTTTGCGGGCGCCACTGGTTGCTGGAGTTGGCGCAAATCAAGCGTTGAGTTGGCCCCCTTGGCTGGCCGCTCCTGTCTCGATTGGCGGGCTATTGTTGCGCAGATTCCGTTGCGACTGGCGCAAGCAACACCTGAGCTCGGCTCTGAAGCTGGCGCCGACCTGAGCTTGCGCCGGTGGCTGGTTGGCGGCGAGCTTCCGCCCTTGGACTGCAGCTGGCCGGTGAACTCGCCGACTGCGTCCTTTGGCGGCGGCGCCCTCGGCTCTAGTCGCGGCCTCTTGAGCGACACCAGCCGCCTGTCGCGCGCGTTTCCGCTTGTCTCGTCCGAGTGGCCGACGCCCATTTTGTCAGATGGCGCTCAGATCAGCCGCCACAGGTGAACGCAAACGGCGCGCTCAAACTCAAGCGCTAATTCTAACTAAGCCGCTTAGCTTGCTTGATGACAGTCCAAGGGAGCCATAATCTGGCCAAGTGTTGAAAATTTTCCACTTTTCCCCTAACGAATCCAATTGTCACCTCTCAAACCAAAGATCACCTGGCTCAACAGAATCTCCTCACCTTCCTCGCTCGTACAACTGCAGCAATAACAACAACAACAAAAAGCATAACTCAAAATCGATAATTGTCCCTTATACCTGTAACCTCTTCTCGGCCATCAAAACAAGTTGGCCGCCTAGCTCAATGAGCTCGCCTCTCTCGCTCAAATCTCGTGCTCGGCCATTAAGCTCATAAGATCTTATCGATGGGCGAGCAGATTCTACCACCAATTCTAATACCTGCTTCTCAAACCCACCTCAATTGCTTGATCTTGCAGCTGTCTTGCGTGCGATGGCACGAGCTTGATAGCGCCTCTTGCTCTTTCAATGATAACGTTTGAATCCAACTTTGGCCATTCGCTTGGTTTGCTGGTTGACTTTAGCGCCAGATTAACATCCGCTCGCTCGATCAGATCCTCCAAGGGCTCATTGACTCTCTCTCTCTCTCTCTCTCGCTAGTTTTCTCTCCCACTAACGGCAAACCAGTTGGCCTAGAAGCTCTCCCGCTCCACTGCAGCCAGAAGGTGAAATGGATCCTGCTTGGCCGCGATTTGTTTATGGGATCAATTATGCTGCCGGCGCTGCCAACGCCGAGGTACGAGACTGAAAGCTCTGTTCAGGTGTCAGCTTTTCAATGGCCATTCAACGGAGTCGAATGGGTTTGTTTTTCGGGTTTGTGCTCAAAGTCGACGGGATGCTTGTAGGATCCTTGATATTTGGACTCTCCGTTTGCTCGCCGACAGAGCCAACTGATAAGCTCGGCCCCTTCCAGGCTGGCTGGCTGGCTGCTTGCTTGGTTTGCGAGCAGGCTGACTGGTTGGCCGACTGGCAGGATAACAAATGGTATTGTTCAAACAGATGGTACTTTGGCTTGAGCTACGGCAGCAAAACTCGTGCTCCTCTTAACTAATCGGCGGCTATCTTGAGTATGGCGGCGATATAGTTGGAGGCAAACTCGTGGCACCATGAACTTTGCTATTGCAGCTCCTGCAGCCAGCCTAAGATCGCCGCCTCTGCTGATCTCCTATCTCGTCCGCTCTGCCCCCACCTGAGACTTGTGCTAACTTCAAGCAGCAAGCGGAATCCACTTTCTCGCCTCGCCTCAGCTAGCCGATAAAGTAACTGAACTTTTGCAACCAACCTCCTTGCTCGCTCTCTTTAAAATAACAACCACTTGTCAAGCCAGACACGGCTTCAGGTTGGCAAACGCGCCTGCGCATTCAACCACTCTGAACCGGCCCTAAAACGAAGCCCTTGCCGGCCCGGCTAGACCGGCAAGGGCCAGAGGGCGCCACCTAGCCAGGGCAGGAGTTACTAGGCGAGGTTACGTCAGTTGGGGAAAGGTTGAGCCTGCGGAGGCAAAAGCCGGCGGGCATGCCGCTCGCACGCCCGTCGGTGCCCGCGAGTCTGAGAGTTGTAAACAAAAGCTCGGGCCGGCTGGCGCCAGCACCGATCTCGCCGCTTTTGTAAGTTTGTGAACGGAACACTGCATTAGGGCCGCCGGCTTGTTTCGCCTGCTCATGCCCAATTAGTGGTGTAACGCTGGAAAACGCTCCAAGCGAGCGTTCCAATGCGGCCCATGAGCAAACGCAATGGACGCGCAAGCTGTGCTAGCAAACTAGCAGCGACGGCAGATATAATTTACTGGTGGGAGAGGGGCAAAAGTTTCGCGAGTATTAACAACAGTTTTCCTCTCTAGCCAAGTTTGTTTTTCGATATTTTCTCCCAATTTAGATGTAACATGATGTTCTGACTGGGCATATTTTCCAGACTTCGCCGCGCCCCTCGGCAAGGAGAGAAAGAGCGAGCGAGAGAGAGAGAGAGAGAGAGAGCGGTAGGCTGGGAGGTTAGAGAGGGAGGAAGCGCGGATTGGAGGGCAACAACAAGAGTGCGGCTTTTTCGACATTCCAACAATCATCATTTGAACAGATACACCGATTTTGTTGTTTTATTCCGCTCGAAGCCGGCGGAGACGGAGAGTGAGGGTGGAGAGAGAAAGAGAGAGAGCCATAGGCGGATGCGACGCAAGGAGAGCGCGCGAGAGTCACCGAGACCGCAACCAAGGGCAATCAGCCCTAGGAGAGACTAGTAGGAGGCTCAAAGTATTTAATGCCACCGAGGCAGAAAAGGCAGTGAAACTAAACGCCTACACATCTAGCCAACTTGTTGAGTAGAAACTCCGGGCCAAATCGCTATTAAGTTATTGACACTTACCGCAAGACCGCAGCGGAACTTGACTTGAACTATTGGGCCCATCGAAGAAATAATCCGCTCACCGAGCTGGCCAATCTTATCTAAGGACCGTTGCAGCTATCAAAATGACTCACAATCAGCATACAACGACCACAGTTCAAGTCCAAATGAATGGACGTACCATTTTAGATTGTATCATGCACAAATTACCCTCGAGCAGAAAATACTATCGCGTCACACTGATTGTCCCTGATAATGGAATTCCCATAATCGAGTATCATCAAGCCAGCGCTTTCAAGAAACCAAAAAAGGCGATACAATTCACTGACCTGTTGTTTGCCGATCGAAAACATGACATCAATGAAAAGTTTGCCTTCTCCATTTACACCATAGACAAAACAATCACATTTTTGGCTCAAGATGAAACAACAATGAACGAATGGCTTGGCAAGATTAAGGAATGTCATCAGAATCTATATCCCGAGTTCAAGCGCTATGATTCTATATTTGAAGTTAATCTTTCAGATAAGGGCTTGGCCAAAACGATGAACATTCAGGGTCCCTACAGACTCGCTCTCTGTAAGGAATCGCTAGATCTTATTCCCCTCCTCACCGCACCACTCCTACTCTCTAAACAACAAACTAGCACCTCAGGCTCATCCGCAGCCACCTCAACCACGACAACAATCTCCAGCAACACCACTGGAAGCAACTCCCACCAATCGCATTATGAAACCAAACTACCTGACATTCACCATCATCATCACCATCATTCTCAGTCGACTGTGAGTCACCCACTGAATGGAAGTCCTGCCATCACATCGCACGTGAACCACCATCACCTCCTACCACAACATCTATCTCATCATCAACGTTTTCATAAACGCCACCCCTTGCTCAGTTCAAAGACGATAGAGTTAGTATTGCGTAGTATAAGGAGATGCGGACATACGGACTGCAACTTCTACATAGAATCCGGAAGGCATTCTCAGATTGGAGAGGGTGATCTGTGGATGACATTGAACAAAAAGTCAACGGCTAGGCAGCTGCACGAGTTGTTGCTGGCAACAATGAAACTGGCCTCAGCCTCTGACGATCAATTTCTCTATAAAGCACCTAGATCTCGAAGTGGTTCGTCAAGCGACAACGCACATAGGTCACAGCAATCACGCTCTTTCTCCCTCGTCTCCCTCACCTCAGACCAGACAAGCACTACGCCCCCAAACAGTTCGAGCTTAACAAACAGCAACAACAACAACAGTTATCAGAACAACCACGCAACAATTGTTGCTGCCGCAACTATTAGCGCAACCATAAGCACGATCCCGATGTTAACAACCAAAAACAACAACAATATTGATGAAGATAGTGGCTATCTACCCATGGCATGAAATACAATCATAGGGCGTAGTCACCTTTCAGGAAGGAACATCGCACGCAAACGACTCTATGAATCGCACATCCAAATGAAAACATCGTTGTTAGTACAGCAGTTAACTAAACTATCTAGCAGTGAGGGAGTTTAGTTGGCTGTAGGCCAACCACGCAATGAATCTTTACTCTTCCATACCCGCTCCTAATAAAGCTATTTTCCGGGAGTCGACAACAACAAACTGTATTTCACTAAATCTCTGTTTCACTACATGTCGTTATTCTAACATGGTTCCTCTCATTTCTGGTGACGAGATGGCCGCACTCTCAATCAAATATTTCCATGATCTATACGAAAATTCTTATAGGAATCTCACTCTCTCACAGTGCCTAGCTTATACTTATTTTTATGTTTACATTGATCTGATTGAATTCTTCCTACACACATTTTGCATTGTGGTGCTTGATTTTTGAAATAAGTACCCTCTGCTTTGAAATCCGGAGACACACATTGCAGCACCAAAGGAATTCCTTTACAATCTTCGACAGGCCTATGCTATCATGTTTTCATATTAAGTAGTATCATATTAAGCCTTGTAAGCTAATTCTTTGTAGAGTCGAGTGAACGATATCGTCTCTAGGTGCACCAACAATCCTCTAACGACTATCACGATATCTGGTCCATCGCTGATGACCTCAACTGGGTATTTCCATTCCTGATTCTGGCCGTCTTTAGTTTCGGAGATGTGAACTCCAGACGTGGCCTTAATCATCTGGCAACCGTTTGGAATCTCTAATTTCTGGGCTATCATGCCGACGCAAATCTTAGAGTTCCGTTCTGCTACCTCCAGTAGCTTTGTGGGATCTACAGGGATAAAACCATCGTTAGAGACTTTGCGAACAGCAAGACAACCTCGGTGCTCGTCCTCTGGGGGGTCTACTTCACTAACAGTGCTCTCAATAGCTTTGAAGACAATGTCCCTGCAAGTGGGCAAGCCGGAACAAGATTCAGATACTTGACATATTTCTCAGCATAGATAGACTTGATTGCCTTCATTCCGACTTAAAATTTTCTATCCTCGAACAGTAGAAATTTGTACTCTCACCTCTTGGATGTGGGGTCACGTTTTCTTCTGGGTCACCTTTGAACCTTCCGCACTGAGTTTTTGGAATACAAATAAACTTGGTCGATGAACTCAACCGTCCCCTGAATGCTGACTACGTTGGCTGCGACATAGCGATTTGATCTCTTCTCGTATATTATCGAAAAGAGTTGCTTTAGAAGAGGGTTTGTGCGCATCGAGAGACGATATTTCTTCATGAGATAAAACTGTTTTGATCTTGATAGTTTGGATGGGTGGTGATAGGTTGACACGTGGTTTTGCGGGCTATAGTAACTGCTTTAGGTTGCAGTCGTGTTGAATAATACCTTTTGAGTAATGTTACTGGAAGCGTTGTGGAAGTCTACATTCCATGCTTTTCAAGGATAGAATGTCAGCGGGCCCATGAATGGTTGGTTGAGTTTTTGGCGAATCTAAAAGTCTGCGGAACTCAAAACCAGAAATAAATAAAATACTGTATGGCTGCACGGCAGTTTGAATATCGGCGAATCGCAAATTCTGCAGTACAGGACTTTTTGTCTCAGCTGAAAGAATTATGTACTCATGACTAAATAAAATATTGCTCTTGGCCGTATAAGATCTTTGGTCGTTTGTACTTTTGACCAGAGTGAATCCCATTGATCTCTGGTAGGATGCAATGATATAAGAGAAGTCAATAACCTTATTCTTATCATGAGGGGACAAATTGAATTCGCTCCAGTTTTCCGTTGAGTGAGGCCAAGCTAGAATCCACCGAACAGTATATGGCAACTGGAGATCTCGTGCAGACTGACATACCTGTTTTATCGTTCATCTATTTCATCGGAACGAGAACAAATTGTCATAACAATTGAAGGAATTGTTCAATCTAGGGGAGTAACACGGTCCGATCTCCACAATGGGGTCCAATCAATCGAGCCCCAACGATGTCAATGAAGGTCCTGCGGGCAAAATCACCGTGGTGAATGCAAATCCCTCCTCGGCTGACCAAATTATTAAAACCGTCCTACCCGAACGAGTTCTACCCATTCTTACTCTCGAAGGTCATTCCATAGACCCGAAACGGCACAAACCTGAGGAGCAACTTGATCATCAACTCTGGGTCGATTTTGTTACAAGCATCCATAGGTTCTCATGCTCGAGAGCCGATTTAGTTGCCTCGAGACAAAGTCATTTGCAGGAGAAAATCATCAAAATTGACGGCCATGTCCAAAAGTTTACTGACTCTTATATTAATGACAAGCACAAAGCTTTGGCTAAGATGAACGACGATTGTAGAAAAATCGACGAGATCAACAAACTGCTGGAAAAGTGTTCAATCCAGAGCGAAATTTGTGTCAACATGTTGAACAAATTGAATCTCTTGTTACTGCCTGAGCACAGGCTAGAGTCAATTGAAGCTTGATTTGTTGAGTAATTCATCTGTTAGTGGTCGTCCTTAATCAGCCCCCTCCTCTTCTCTCCCTTCCTATCAAAGAGTCACCTGCAATCAGATATCTATTTACTAAAACCATTGACGGTTAAATTCACCGAGATGGAGAATAAAATTGATCGCATGCCAGCAAAATCTTTCGATCTCGAGCGCTCCAGGTATAAGAGGACTCAAATAACCGATCACAAGTGAGCTTCCAATCCCTATTGGTGACAATTTGAACCGCGTCCTAGTCATGAGCTTATGAAAGGACTTACGAGTTTTCGTCCATGCAAATGCCCCGAAAATTGATCGAACCTGACAACTATTGAGCCTGTTGGTTTTCTTCTATCACGTTGATCACTACTTCCTCATTCTGACAGTGCTGACAGTCGCGCATTTCATCTCGGTACTCTTCAACCTGGATCGTCACTTCAAAGAAGTTATAACTCGACTTGAGAGTGTCAATGGCCATCTTGAGAGCCTGAGATGGTGTTCTACTATCGTCTATTACAAGATGTGTCGATATCGCAATTTTGTCCATACTGAGCGACCAAATTCTCAAATTGTGAACTCTAATGACGCTCGGCAGCTCCTGTAACTTCTCTCTAACCTCGATCAGATTGATGCCGTCTGGAATACCTTCCATCAGGACATTGATTGCATCTCGTATGATATTGATCGTAGTCACAAGGACCAAGAGTGAGAAGAGGAATGTGCAGATAGGATCCACGAAAGAGTAGCTCGGCTCAAAGTGGATCACCAAAGCTGCAACAAGGACTCCCAAACTTTGAACGAAGTCTCCAACGACGTGAATGAAAGCCGCTCTCACATTTATGTTACTTCTGCCCCTGCCTTTGCCTTTCAAGTCTTTGGTTTTCTTTTCCTTAGATGAGTGAGTTCCGTTTGGCAGGGTAGCACCATTGGGTTTCTTCGACTCTGAGCTCAGGCCGTTGGTAATTGAGTGGGAAACCGTTGAAACAACCTCTAGGTGCTCGTGCTCGCAGCTCTCCTCGTGATCATGATCATGATCATGATGATGGTGGTGAGAGTGGCCGTGGAATCCGTGCGAGTGGCCATGGCCGTCAACGTTCAATGCGATTGCCATTATGATATTGACTAGAAGTCCAGCTGACGCCGTTATAACCATAACAAAACTATCGATTTCGAACTCTTTGGTTCTAAGGCGCTCAATTGCCATGAACACCAGGAAGCCAGTTACAAGCCAAATCATGAGAACTGAGAGGAGGGCGCCAATCACCTCTGCTCTGTACCAACCGAAGCTCATCTTTCTAGTTGCTGGCCGGGAAGATAACCAAATAGCAAACAGACTGATCATGAAGCTTGCGAAATCGGTCAGCAGGTGTGCAGCGTCAGTTGCAATGGCTAAACTATTGGATAAGATTCCGCCAGCAATCTCGAGAACCATGAAGACGAGGCATATAACGCTGGCTGCAATCAAGCGTCTTCTCGCGCTCTTGTCAACTTTGGGAACCTTATCCTCGTCAGCCTGAACATGACAGTGCGAATAGATTCGTTTTCGCCGATTGATTTCCTGATCGCTAAGCCAGCGACCGTTTCCAAAGGAATCGGCCGATTGTTTCGCGCTGTCGCCATTCCCTTGCGGGTTGTTCTTGTTGTCTAGTGTTCCATACATTGTTAGTCAATCGAACACTATCAAACTAGTAGAACGAGCCACTACTGTTAGTGATGATTGATTGTATTCGCTGTCCGATAGCAGGTGTATTTGTGGGCTTGCTCTAAAATGGTTAGGCTAGTTGTTGGTTGGCAGGTTAGTATTGGTGGCCAGCTTCTCAGACGGCAAAGATTGAGACAGAGGCAAAAGAGCGCTCGCGAGCGTCTAGCTCCATTGCTTATCAAGGCTTTCAATCTATGTGTTCCCGATGCCAATCGGCAATCATGAACCAGACAATTGCAAACAACGCAGACAAGAGATTTGACAATCGAACCAACAAACGGGCAACAAGTCCTAACAAGCAGCTTTCAAGCTTGCCGGCCTGTTTCTACGACTTGGGATTCACGAGTAGAATGAGGGATTGGAAGCAAGTGTTGTTCTGGGAAATTCGATTTCCCTCTACCGGGATGATGAAGAGTTTTGCATCTCAATGCTATCTATCTAGTCTCTATGGGGTAAAACTGGCGCGCTTTTACATGGGCGCAAATTTGAGCCATTATAATGCGCCATTTGTATTCTGGCAAAGTATCTTAGTATGTTGGAAATCGCAAATGGAAGAAATTTTGCCCCACCACCAGATTGGAACTCAAACTCGTGTTAGATGTCGCGAGTCTCTCACAATTATCTGTCCAATTGTTGCACATGACTCCGGTTTACAATCTCAATCTGATAGGTTTGAGTGACGACGGTTCGAAGTTTATCCCCCAGGTTTCCGAACTTGAGCTTAACGTGAACGGGGAGGCCAGTATTGGCTGCCTCTCTCTCTCTCTCTCTCTCTCTCTCTCTCTCTCTCTCTCTCTCTCTCTCTCTCTCTCTTTCTCTCTCTCTCTCTCTCTCTCTCTCTCTCTCTCTCTCTCTCTATGGAACCTCTAGCATAGGTGAGGCGACGAGCAAGGACAAGTTTTTGGCAGGAACATCGGTTATACATGAAGTGCGAGTTCGCCCTCTTATCTAAACTTGGGACCAAGTTTTGGCCCTAAATCTTACCAGAATTGATTTGCGTAGGCAACATGACTCATAAGAGCTCATTGTTCCCTTGAACTTGTGTTCCCCAACTCCCCCGTTCATTGACAACAAAATCGAGAATCAATATCGCACACTCTATGGTTTAGATTAAGTTTTACCCCTCTCGACCGGCCGCCTGCTTAGGACTCTCAAATGCCCCCAAATGCGAGGGTGGCCACAGCCGAGCATTCACCATCTTAGCACCTTTTTCTTGGCTCTAGAATTCATTGTTCTGGCCAAGACAATTATGATGACGAATAGGAAAAGTTTCGTTGAATCTGGACATTGTTTGCCGGAAAAACGCTCGCTTCGCTCAGCCTAGCGGCAACCGGAGAGACTCAAGCAAGGCAAACTGGACAAACAACAAGAAATGGCATTCGAATCGACTTGTTTTGTGCCATACTCCTACTCGTTGAGAACAGAAACAACAACAATCCAACAATAAACAGCCAAGCACAGGCCGGCCGGTTTCCTGTTTGCTAGCTAGTTGGAGAGTCTTGACACTCTAGCGCCAAGTTTTGGTCTGTTCTGGAGCTAGTTTACGTTGTAGCTGCTGTTTTTATGGTTCAAAAGGCTAGCCATTGTAGGCTGACGAAAACGAGAACAAACTAAGACCAAACAGAGCGGCCAGTTCTGAACTCGAACACGGGCTGGCCAGCTCCCGCCCAACTCGATCCAAAGGCTCTCTAGGCCTGTTGATTCGAATCGGCGCTTGTTGCAATTAAGCATTAGTGTCGCCATAAGTGGTTGCGTTGGGCTCGTTTCTCTGCCTGACACCTGTTGGTAGCTATCCAATTTGGTGACACAAATGCGAGTTATCCGCTGCCAGCCCCCATTTGCAGCCGCGCCCGCCACAAGCAAGCGCACGAAGAGAGATATATTCGCGGCCGATTAGATTACTTGGCACCGATTGGCAAGCTCGCTCGCTTTACCATTTTATAAACAGGCTTCTTATCGACTAACTTGCCTATTTAGAGGCCCCAAAGAGTGGGATTCGAATGAGGCGGCCTGTTTTCGTTTGAAGCAAACAATTTGCAACAGCCTGTAGGCAAATTATTCATTCAGCTCTCGTTCGTTGGCAGCTCATTGCAGGTTATGTTGAAATTGAACAGCTTGGTTTGGCGCCCAAGGAACACGCAACTTTCCGATGGAACCTGTGCCAGCACGTTAGCTTCGGTGGATTGTTCTGAGGAATACCGAGACTTGGAGTTAGCCGGCCAAACGGATGACTGCCGAACTCGCTTAGTTTGTCAGCTGAAAAGCTGCCTGCCCACCTGACTGCTAACTAGCTAGCTCCTAAGCGCAACACTTCCTGCCCATTGTGACGGCAAACAGAGGATTTCCCCTCTCCATTTGACTGCCGAGGCCCAACAGGTCCGAGTAGGGAGCCGAAACTGCGCCCGGCTCACTCCATTCGATAATAGCTAGTTTGCGCAAGCTAAGGTGCAGCACAGCTCGTTCTAGTGGCATGCGCAAGCAAACGATCTTGGCAGAGCCAACGACGACAAAGACAAGACATTTCGAGCGTCAAGCTCTAACAAGAGTTGATGGTATGAACCATATTGCAGCGCCTGTTCGAACGTAGGCACAGAAAAGTCTGTTTGAACTGAAGTTAGTCAGCCTCTCGTAAAGCCAGGGTGTCGGGTCTGCGCAATTTAAAGGTCTTGGCTGCCTGTCCCTAACAGAGGGCGCAAGCTAAAAGTCAACGGCAGTCAGGGCAGCGAGCTAACGCGAGTGCGGTTGCCCATGAAACTTGCACCCTGTTTGCTCTCACTAGCTCGCTCGCTCACTCGCTCACTCGCAGCAAACCAACTAGAAGTCAATCAGACTCGGTAGGCTCACATGTGAAATCTGTTCAAGCTTTACCTGATAGATGAAGATTTTTAAAACACTGACTAAAATTGAAACGCCTACCTACGACAGTGACGTGTCGCCGACATCAACAATCCATCGCCTGGTCAGCAAGCCACTGCAGCTCCGGCCAAATAAAACAATCACACTCTCTTCTTCGGCCTCACATTTGTCGCAAACAACAGTCTGAAACAATAACAACAATCTGGTATAAGAAGCATTAGTTTGTGACTGACTCATCGAATGACTAACAAAGCCTCTCGCAACAAAAATCAATCACTCGGCTCATGGTAGAGAACATTCGAGTCGACACAATATGTCATAGTATTTGTTCACAATTATAGTTAAGTTTCCATTAACACTTCCAAGTTTAATTATTAACCTCGCTGTGCTAAAACCTATCAATTTAAGCACCAAATCAAATCTCAAGTCTATCGTAACGTCATATTATTTAAGGTGAGATATATAATTTCATCAACTTTCGACAAAACTAATTAGCATAAATATCAGTGTTGGTTTTCATTTCGTCCGGGCGATTTGGCCAAATTTTCGCGGTAACTCTCACGACAAACTACCTGCCCTTCAAGATGAAAACAGCTCAAGATTCACTCAGCACCCAAATAGCCGGCGAGCTGCTCAAGTCCGTCGGACCTACAGACGTCTTTTTAACTTGTGCCGTTTTGGTTGCGGGATTTGTTTGGTTTTACAAACGAAGCAGGAATCAGTCGGGAGAGTTCGACGACTACTTTACTAATGTAGAATATATTGATCAGACAGACGATGCGGACTCAACGGGGGGTAGTTTATATGAGAAAATGAAATCAACAGATCGAAACATGGTCGTCTTCTACGGGTCACAAACCGGAACCGCCGAAGAGTTTGCAAATAGGATCGCCAAAGAAGCCACCCGCTATGGCATGCGCGCCCTCACCGCAGATCCAGAAGAGATCAATTTTGACAACCTCACAAGAATCAGTGATATCGACAAGTCATTGTTAGTGTTCTGTTTGGCCACCTATGGGGAGGGTGATCCAACCGACAATGCGCGTGAATTTTATGATTGGCTCAAGAAAGGTGAATCGGATCTCAATGGATTGAACTATGCTGTTTTTGGACTTGGTAACAAAACTTATGAACATTACAATGCAGTCGGTATCTATGCCGACGCTAGGCTCGCTGAATTGAACGGTAACAGAGTCTGCGAGCTTGGCCTGGGTGATGATGACGGAATGATTGAGGACGATTTCATGACCTGGAAAGAGAAATTTTGGACGGCAGTTTGCGACAAATTCAATCTAGCTGTCACTAGTGATACTAATTATCGACAATATGAGCTAGTGGTGCATAGGGACCGCGAAAACTTTTATGACGAAAACGGAAAGCCGAAAGGCTTATTCACAGGCGAACCCTATCGCATCGGATCATATGCAACAAAGAGTCCTCCCTATGGACTCAAGAACCCAATCAAATGTACACCAGTCAATTATAGGGAGCTCTACAAGGGTGATAGATCTTGCATGCACGTTGAGTTCGACTTAAAGGGTGAGATTGTTGGTTATAAGACAGGCGATCATCTAGTTGTATTTCCCGAAATTGATGAGGACCTGGTGGAGATGTTAGGTAGATTATTGAATATTGACTTGGATGAGATTATTTCCATGAAATGTATAGACACCTATACAGCCAAGAACAATATCATACCTTGCCCTTGCACGTACCGGACAGCATTCACTTATTACGTTGACATTGCAGCATCACCCAGGGTTCAGCCGTTGCGCGAAATGTCCTCATATGTAACCTCTGAAGAGGATAAAAAGTTTTTCGAACTTATCTGCTCATCCTCGACAGAGGGTCGCGAAAAATACAACGAATGGGTGGTCAAAAGTTTTAGAAATATTGTCCATATAATCAACGATTTGCCAACATTCAGACCTCCAGCTGATCTTTTAATTGAGCTTCTGCCCAGACTCCAGCCAAGATATTACTCTATATCATCTAGTAATCTAGTGAATCCGAGCGTCGTCTCAATTACAGCAGTCGTGGTTGAGTACAAATCTTTGGCCGGGTATTTGAACAAAGGTGTCGCCACGAACTATCTCAGAAAGAACACTTTATTGTGTAATGGAAAGCCTGCAAAAGTTCCTATCTGTTTTGTTCAGTCGCAATTTAGACTACCACCTGTGGTTGACAAGAAGATGGCTCCAATAATCATGATTGGACCCGGAACTGGTCTCGCACCGTTCAGGGGATTCTTGCAAGAAATCCAGCACCTGAGGAAAAATGAAGGTCTCCAAACAAGTGATGTTATACTCTATTACGGTTGTCGACACAAGGACCAGGACTACTTATATCCGGACGAATTAGCTCAATTCAAAGATGATGGCACCCTAACTGAACTCAGAGTTGCCTTTTCTCGTGATCAGCCCCAAAAGGTGTACGTCACTCACCTTTTGGAACAGAATCGTGATGAAACCTGGGACATAATTGGCAACAGGAATGGTTATGTCTATGTTTGTGGAGAAGCCAGATCGATGGCCAAGAATGTGATGCAAATCTTCAAAAACATTATCATGGAAAAGCTCAAGACAGATGAGAGAGGTGCTGACACTTATCTCAAGAGAATGGAACATGACAAGAGATATAAAGCTGACGTTTGGTCTTGAAAGTGAGTTAACACCCCATTAAAGCCGATATCATTGACCTATGAAGAGTCCCTCTCTCTATCTCTGGACACAAACTAGGCGAGTTGGAGTTTTCAAAATTTTCATTTCTGACTAGATCATGACACTCCAAATGAAGTTCCAACAACATTTCTGTTCACCTTCATGATTTGTTGTTGTTGTAGAAGTTGCTGAAGTCAGCCTTAAGAACAATCTTAGTCTGAGGCTTGATTGGTGCACATAGGGTCGAGGATTGCTTTTTCGCAGTCTGTGTTGCTAACTTCTCCTTCCTGGACGAATCGATGGCCGCCCTCAAGCTCAAGGCGGAATTGTAAATCTCTTCCATCTCAGGCTCGAGCGACGCCTTGAATTGTTCAGGATAAGCTTCATTCAAATCATTAACGCACTTAAGCACAAAGCAGAGTAGTTCATTCCTTCTAATCGCAAAGGCGTCCGGCTTTGGAGATGTTTCAGCATTCTTTGGGAGGATCTTGAGCAGAGTGCCGATATAATCCTTCAATGTCTCAGGGCTGTCTTTAGCCATAAAAAAATCTATATCTCGGCGCATCGAGCTAAGATAGGCTTCAACGAGGGGCATATTCTGCGCCATCCTAGCAGTAGCTGTCGTGCTTTCGTACATCGTTCGGCTTAAATTTATCACCACGCTGGCTTTACCTCTGAACAAGCTTTTGACATATGGTTTAGTCTGGTCGCTGAAGCCCCAGGAATGTATGTCTCTAAAGCGACTGATAAATTTGGTGCCCACGGTTGCGTCAGCGTCAAAGGTTAGCAATCTTTGGAAGGTTTTCATGGTCGCATCCTTGATTTCGGGCTGATCTGTAACTAATTGAAGATTCCTCTCCATGATTGTTGAAAGATTGTAGATCCTAATTGAAAGACTTAGATAAGTAGCTTGGAGTTCGTTCAACCTTTCTTCGGTCCCCAAAAGATCTGCAAGGAGATCCAAGTCAAGGTTGATATGATGAACAATGTTCGACATAATATAAAGAACTACAGCGGGATTTTCCTCTCTTGAAATAGCCATTTTGAACATGATATCTAACACACTCTTGACGAGAGCCAGATGCTGGCAACGTTGCTCAAGTTTTGCCAGAATTCTGTATAGAGCGGCATAAAACTCTCGGACAATACCAAGATCATTTATGAAGATAGGTGCTGTGCCTGGATTTCGGAGCAAGATGGAGAGTGACTTGATAGCGAGCGTAGTAGCTTCAGGCAGGGACTCTTGGCGAATATCTGCCCTATTGTTATAGCTGCAAAGTTCTTTCAATAGGATACCGCAAACAAACTTTAGATGCTTATCTTTGTACGCATGTAGATAGGTCCTCTCAACATCATCCCGTTTCGGTAATGCTGAGATACCGATGGCGTGGTCAAATATAATGTTGTCAGCCTTACATAGCCAAATTGTTGAAGCAAGAGTCAATTTTGGCCAGACTGACTCGAAAAGGCCAAGAGCAACCTCTTTCGTATACACATGTTCATTATCTCGAGGTACATCAACCATTTTTGATTTAGGTATGATGAGGAGGGCATAGTCTTTGAGAGCTTCCCACCATTTGTCCGTAAGGAGCTCGATTTCAGGCTCTATCAACTGATCCAATAATTTGGAGGCACAAAAATCTTTGTCTAGTTCTTGTTGACTGGATTCCTTGGCCGCGATGTATAACTGAGCCCAAGAGCTAAGAATCTCAAGGCGCTCCTGCTCCAATTCACTCTCTGTATATAGCTTACTGTTTTGGTTTACATTCTGGCTCTCTAGTTTATCTATTGTAGTTTTCATCAATTGATAAGCTCGACTCAGGTTGTCATGGTCTCTCTCGACATTTCTTGTTATCCATAAACAGCAGACTTGGCAAGCTATTGCCGTAATGTAAGGAGGGGCGTCAGAGTTGAAGGCTGGTTTTAATGCAGATCTTATCTGGGTTCGATATTGTTCTAGAATAGAGTGTCCGGGGAACTCACGTTCCTCTATATTTGCGAACCTGTTGATGAGGGATTTGAACAATTCAAAACCTTGGATCTTCAGTTCATCATAGGGAGATGTTGCGGCTACAAAAGACAGTCTGACGAGATCGCCCAAGTGCTTCAACAAAGGGGATTTAGACGGCGATGCAGTGGTATATTGGTGAAGTAGTTGGCGGACAAGTTTTAGAGCTTTAACACGTATGGTCCATTTCACTGATTTAACGGCGAATTGCTCGGATAGATCTACAGCGTTAAACTGCTCATTGTCATCTGCATAGTCGGCATATATGCTCTCTTCGGTGTCTAGATTGCTCTTAGTGTCTCTATCGTTTGTTCTATGTAAATCCGCAGCCGTTATTATCTGCTTCAAAATGGAGAGCCATGATTGGATATCACTGAATTTATAATTATCAGAGGCCTCAATAAATCCTGCTATTTCTTTAATTTTCTCTGCCGCTATTTCATCTATATCGATAGTTTTACCTTCAGCCATTTCATATAAAAGCATGGACTCTCCGATCGCCGGCTAGCTAGGTCTTGGACCATTCGAAGTTCGTTCTTTGGAAATACAACGAGATCGTCCAGCTGGCACACTTGTCTCATCGAGCTTACAGCATCGTTGAGAATCATCCTTGGCTTCTGAGCGCTGTACTCACGACTAAAATAAATAAAGGTGTCATCAACTATCATGAACCTGAGCCACTCTTAGGAAATATCATGTGACTATTTAGCTCAAATCAATAATAACTCCATGAACACGTTTACTCTGATGAACGATGCACAAAGAATGTGTCGCTTAAAAACCCTGGACTCTCGGGTATATACTCATAAGAGGTGACTCAGGTATACGAGAAGCCTTTGACATAACTAGTCGGCCTTTCTCTTGTATAAGGTGCCATAGATATTTCGAAATCCGAGAGAACCCCTCACGTGGCTGTTGCACGCTTTTCGACTTTATCAAAGCTAGTTGAACAAGCACTCCGTCTTGCCACGATTCTAACCTCGAACCAATAGTAATATCATGTGGCAGAATCCATATTCGAGAAGAGACTGAGGTGCAGATAATCTGAGTACCCATGTTTAGACAAGAGTCAGAGGAAACGAAGCATGGGGAGAGACATGAGAACGAAGTTCTTTCCGACTTTGGATATGAGCAATGATGATAGGTTGGCAATTGTTACTAAGTGATTGACCAGCGCAATGACCTCCAAGAATCCTCATGTCTGTTTGATCCACTCGAATCAGCTTATCATGAATCTACTTGGTCATAGATCCATTGAATCTAAGTAACTCGTTAACCAGCTCTGGCTTGAAGTAAGAAACTTTTGAATTTTGCGAGAAGCCAAACTCAAAGTCTTTTATTCAATGTTGGGATATACCTATGTCGGCTGGTCAAAGATGCGACTATTCCTGTGGAGCATACCATGGGACGGATAGATCCTTTTGGCAAGCATCTGGGTCTAGTCAGCAACCATGAACGTCTGCTAGAGGTCCGCTGGACAAGCAGTTTGTGTTTGTGAGTTCAACGTGACAGTAGAAAGCTGCTCATGAAAGTCTCTCTGAGCCAAAGGATCATCGCAAAAACGACCCCGAGCTCTAGCGATGCTAGGTGGTATTTTGAGACATTGCGGCTTGATGGGCAGAATAGATGCATAAGAGATCTGATTTGTAGTCTCGTGTGCAACGAAGGTACTTCTTTTGCAATTTGAGATGGACAAAGCAGCGATGGGAGACGGATCTCTGGCCGCATTGATGAGTAGCACAATAGCAGGTGCTCGTTTCTCGATCCACCATCAGGGAGAGTTTTGAAATAAGATTCTAGAGCTCCAACCAAAAACTCGATGACCGTTGTTCGTTTGACATCAATGAAATCAAATTCAACTTTGATAATTTTTTGCTCAGTTTAGCTCAACTTTCGAAGTGTTCTAGTCTCTCTGCAGATCAAACAGAATCACATAAATCTCATTGTTCGAATTGTTCCAGTTCAGCGAGAGTTCTCCGTTGAACAAAGAAACTTAAGATCAGCCTTTTTGCGTCAACCACTCTGATGTTTTGGTTATGACTAGAAGGATAAAGCTATTCAAAGCTAACAAGATCCTCGTGATGGCTCAAAATCGAGTCTGCCGAAGCGCTGCTTCATGCGCTCACCTGGCAAAGATGAGAGAGCCCAGGGAGCTGGTGGCCGGTTTGCTGCTTTCTCACATACATCAACTGGTCGCGGAATCTGAACTACGAACTTGGCAACAAGTTGCAAAAGAGAACTCCAAGCGACAATCGATCGGATGTGAGGTTAGCATATGCATGCTGCAATCAGATGTCCTCAACTTGTCATTTTGAGATTGGGGCAAATGCGCTGCCAAATGCACTCCATCACCACAACCGCCAGCCCATCCAGCAGAATTTGAACTAGTTGACCAAACAAGATCAGACTATTCGTGGGCAAAACTGTTCCAGTCTTCTTAACTGGTATAGCTCATCCTCGTTGCTCTCAACTGGTCCCACCAGCTTCCTGACAAAAATGCGGTTCGTTTCATTGTCATCGGTTTAACAGCCAGTTGAGGTAGTGGGGATGGCAGCTGAGTTGGCTTCCGAAAGGAACGGCCATTGGATACACTGTGAGCGTGTGAGGGCAACAAAAAGGAAGAATTAGGAGTTCAATGTCACATCTCCGACGCAGCTCTCATCCATCGCGCAAGTAACCAGCACTACCAATTACCCCTAGACAAGCCCAGCGCCGGCAAAGCTAGGCGAGAGGTGAGAAGTGGCCGGTCAGCGGCTGAACTCTGGCAGACAAAACGCTCGATCGCATTCAACCACAAACAAGGCGGAAACGGAACCAGTGGCGAGTTTGCTCTATCGGATTGGCTAACCTGACAGGACAGCACATTACAGCCGAGCAACTTGGGCACAAACACAATTAGTAAAACAACCAACGAGACGATTCTCTCTTTCTCTTCTTTGCTTGGCCTCCTCTCTTCAACCAAAACTAAACCAAGAGTGTCCGCTATTTCGGGAGGCAGACAAGAGCTGATGCGTCTCTATTCGGCTCATCTATCTACTGCCAGGTAATCCAGTGCGCTCACTCAATCTCAAGCTCGTGTGAGCGCTTACCTGGACCCAATAAAATCAGCTGGAACGTTTCTGTTGCTTCAACTTTCACAAACCCTTCCAACTCCAATTGCTCCAGCCTGGCTGTCCAGTTAAACTTGTAATTGGCCGCGACGGCAAATCTAGAAATCAATGTCACTGGCAGCCAGCCGGACTCACCTGGCTCCTGATGGCGCCAAGAGTGCGCGGCCCTCACAAAGCTGCCCATCGGTCCGAAGTGCCCAATACAGAGAGACGTCATTGTGTTGGGCGCCTCCCTATGAGTCGCAATCCTCTCGCTTTTCGAGCTAAACTTTGAAGGATTTTAGCCTATCCTGTTAGCAGAATGAGCCTTCCAATGGACTTTAAGCTAGGGCTGGCTCGTTTGAAAGTCTTTTGTCGTCATTGTTATTGTTATTCCAACCACCATTATATGATCCATTGTCGATTTGGAAGCCTCAAACAACAAGGTTTCTCGCCGTATCGGCTTGTACGAGCCCAATTCCATAGGGAGCCGGCGCCGCCGCCGCAATGGCCCTCCTTTAGCCAGAATGGGCCAACAGTTTCCTGCAGACTGTTTTAGAGAGGCCGAACGATGACCCAAATGGGAGAGAATGCTTTGTGTCATCGAATCTGAATTGGATTCAGGATCGCGAGTTGACCTATCCGAGGGAGAAGCCCAGGGTGATTTTAACCCGTGACCAGTTTTTCTCACACATCCAGCCAACCTGATGGAGTCGGCCAACTGAGAACATCTATATTTTTCACCATGAATTGATGGCAGGCGAACAGCAGGAGCAGGATCGAGAGCAAAATGCAAACACAACCTCAGCGTTGGCGTCTTGAACCCCGCCAACCGATGGCCTTACGTGGGAAAGAGATTTGGTTGTCCGGATTGCGCCCAAGGTGCAGGCGAGCCACTCGCCTCCCGGACTCGGCAGTATGGTGCCAGCAATGAGAGAGCTAGCCAACCAATCATTCGTCCATCCATCCGTTGCGCCAGTTTCCCGTTTGGCCCAAGCGCATCCGCTGCTCCAGTTCCTCTCTCAAGGTATTGGCCATGTTCAAGGGCTCTACAGTGGCGGCGACAGTGGCAACAAGGTAAGGGGCAGGCGGCCAAGCGGGCAAACTGGCACCACCAAGTCCATCCCGAGAGTAAGCGGTTCCGATCAAGAGGACACGCATCGCTAGCCAGCCAGCCAGCCAACAGGCTAAGCCGTTGCACGGTCCCAAGGGCGCCGCCACTTGGCCCTCCGAACGCCAAGAGGCTTGCGATGGATGCGGCTCATCGCCGGTGATTAGATTATTGTCAGCCAGCTAGCCAGGCAGCAAGGTAAACAGGCCGAAACCCTGGGCGCGTAAGTGGTGCTCGTCCGAAAACTCTTTCTCCAGCTAGAATAGGGCCAGGAGACATTTGTGGGTTATGGGTTTGGTTAGTCAGTCGATTGGAGGCAGCAGAACTATGAGCAAACAATTCTGTGCGCCACTTTGATTGATGTCAAGCTGGAAGCGTAAGCAAATGGCTTGTCTAGGGACGACAATTGCGCCCAAGTGTGGCGCGCCGATCCGCCTTTGGAGGCTGAGTCCGCCAGCAGACACGCTAATAACTCGGGGGATGCGGCCAACTGTACAAAGTCAACATTCTTCGGCGTGTCACCTGGCCGGAGGGAGGAGAGGGTGTCTAGTGTTTTACTTTTTAAACTAGCATTGAGTCCCGCCAAAGCTATTTCTTCACCACCTTCTCTCTCTACTCCATCCAGACGTCGCCTTGTGAGGCTCCCGAGCTGCGGCTGGTTCAGCCTCAGGCGAAGGTAAGGGCTTTTGTGAGGACGAGCGACGGGTCCATTCTTGTAGCCTTGCCGCTGGTTCTTTGGCGCCAGTCGGTTCGGCTGCCGTCCTCGCGGGAGGGGGAAGGGAGTGCGCGATGTGGGTTGAGCTAACAAGTGTTTTGTCTTCTCCCAAGAATCAAGTATATGCGCTCGCTCCCTTGGCTTCTGAAAGGCGGCCTTACTGCCCCTCCAAGCTGGTGGCTTCTTTTTCTAGCTGGCCTACGCTAGCCATTCAACTGCATTGGAAGCGGCGACCATGTTAGCGCTGAGGATGACGGCGAGGAGCTTGCCTGCTCAGGCTCAACAGGCTGCGTCGTTGTAAAACGGATATGCTCTGGGCAAGTGACAGAGGAAGAACAAAGCGAAGCCGCCTGCTCGCTTGCTAGATCAATAGTTAATCACACCTTTTACCTTGAATCAGTTGGCCTGAGATCACAAATTTGGCTCAATGAATTGGCCGCCACTTCGCTAAACTATTGCACAATAACTTGGACTCCGAGCTTAGCTTTGAATGGGCAGACCATTGATGCTCAGGTTGGAGGTGAGTCTTTTGAGTGAGGCAAGTGGATCGTCCGTTTGAGAGTTCGAGGGGGGGGACAGGAAAACGAAGAGGACTGAGGAGAGAGAGACAGAGAAAAAATGAGCCACTGTTACGCGACATAGAAGCAACATTACAAGTCTGAATTACTGGACCAAAAGCGTGGTTGCTTGTTGGTTCGAGTTCGAGCTTGAATCGGTCAGTCAGGTTGAGTTTGAGGGGTTTAATCTCGAGCACCGCTTGTTGGAGCCAGCAGTCAGGTGGTCCGAGAGCTCTCGTTCAGGCAAGGCGCTTTCAATTTGAGATTGGAACAACATGTGAGGTCCGAGTATTGATTCGTTGGGAGAGAGAGAGAGAGAGACGGCGACAACAAGTGCTCGAGCTGAGATAAGCGAGTCAAGCAAGGAGCCTCGTGTGGGCCCCTAAGCCTCAACCATGTTGCTAACCGACGGCAACAAAACTGCCCCAAGCTGCTCTCGCGCTGCCACAACTAGAACAGGCGCAACCAGAGGTGCCAAGAAGCTTCAAGTAAAACAAATTACAACCCCGCGGCCACTGCCACCCATGCTACTACCACTATCACTATCACTGCTCCTCCAACTATGCTCGGCCACCTCGAATTTGAATCCAGTCTGGCTGACCAGCGACGAGAGGCCATTGGCCAACCAAGAGCAGCAAAGTGCCAACAACTCGAGCGGCTCCGGAAGCTCGGCAAGCTCAAGCACCCGAACGGGCGGCCAATTTGCACAAAGGTTGGGCGATCACTGGTCTGAGTCGGTCACTCCAAGCGCCGGCTTTGAGCACCAAATGGCCCCATCCTCCTTGCAACCTTTCATTGTGCCCCTCGAGAGTGAGGCACCTGCGAGCGGCAGACGGCTTGACTCGGACGCGGGCCAACTCCACTATGCTCGCCTCCCAAACAACTCGCTCGGGCGCGATGAAGTCGGCTCGCCCGATCTACAGCTCTGGAATCAAACCAACAATGCGCAGGTTCAATTTGACGAAGAGCACCAGAGCCAACCAGGTGCAGGCAGACTAGTTGGGCGCAATTCAACGCAACAACTTGGCGAGCGGCGCCAGGACAACGAAACCTCAACTCTGAGCCCCCAATACGAGTCGCCAACTCGAGCCGAAAACGAGATTCCGCTTGACCAAGTCTACGAGTATCCAGTCGTGGGCGGCAGTAACTTTAGCAGATCTAGTCAACGCCAACCCGGCCAAGACTTCACCATGTTCAACAATCACGAGCAACAGCAAGCGGCCTTGAATGACACTTTCAGTCACAGACGATTTCCAACAACAACAACCACGACGGCTCAATCTCTCGTTTACCATCCAAGCGACAAATGGATCCCAACGAGCACACAGTTTCCAACGTCGAGTGCAACCCGAACTGGTTTCGCTGGAGGAAATCGGCGTAAATTGCACAACTCTGGAACCCAATACGATCTCAGGGAGCGCAACAGATTTATGCTAAACAACTTGGGCGCAAACTCGCCGCTCCCCCTCTCTCATCCTTCTATCAACGAGCCTGACCAAATGATAAATGGGCTTGGCAAAGACCATAGAGGTTCGGGCCCAAACTCGTATCAGTTGGACAACGAGAATTTCCTGCAAATCGACTACGATCAAACCAGAGCAACAGCACCCGACTCAGACCAGACCACTGGCTCACAGAGCGGGTGGCTCCACTATGGCTTGGATTCGCCTCATAGACCTAAGTTTGGATCGAGCGGCTCCCTCAGGACAACTCCAATGCCACTTAGGACGATAAGCTCGGCCTCGCACGTATACCTGCCCCAGAGCAGCTTGGCAACGTTCGATTTACTCGCCGCTCGAGCGCCACCAATTGGACAGCAGACGGTGTCGTATCCAACGCGCAAACAGGCAAGGAGGAGAGCCCAAAGTGTGCAAACAATCCAAGGCCAGCCCGATGCAACGCAACGCACGAACTCGATGCTCTGGCCCCAAAAGGCCCAAATTGATCGCTCTCGACTGAACGGCCGGGCTCTTCTGGGCAACGGATACTCGCCAACAATCCTCGGCTCTTACACACGACCGAGCTCTCTTATGCAGAGCAAGCCGAAAAAATCCCTCCTCGGAGTGTTTGGAAATCGCGCCTACACCTTATCCGATTCGAGCCTCGCTCAGAGCTTGGAGAACTCTTTCTACGAGAACATGCCCAAACAACAGGAGCCTCGAGCGAGCAACCCTTACCTCAAGCCACCAAAGAGATGGAGCGCGGCCAATTACTATGCAATGGAGCCAGAGTTTCTGAATCAAGTGGGCGCAACTGGCGAAATATCCCAATCGGGAAGTTATGGTTACGGAACGCAGGCAGTACTACCCGCGCAAGCCTACACTAGACCGCCAACAATCACCGAGCAGCCCTATGGCTTTTTGCGCCCGCCAATCGCCTACTATCCAAACGGCGGCATTGCTGGCCCAAGAGGGGGCCTCTTGGGCTCTGTTTCGGTGCAGCAGCCAACTGTTGCGCCAGCTTCCGAACATTCGCTCGATAGATTCTATGGGCTCCACTCGCCGTCTGTCCATCCAGTTAGACGGCGAAGGTATCCCACTGGCTACGAGCTGCAGGGCGAGCGCGCCGTTGGGCCGAGTAGTGGCGAGCTCGCCAGCCATCCTCGGCCTGCCAGCTTCATCCCAGTGGTCGCAGTCTCAGTTACAAGGACCTCGCCCGCCCCAAAGGCGGCTCAGCAGGCCTATGAGCAAGGAGAGCAGATTGAGCTCAATCAGAACCTTGGGCCGGATCGCCTGTCGTCGCCAAACTCGAATCGAGTCCAGATGGAAGAGTTTGGAGACGCTGCAAGTGGGTCTGCGTTGCAAGATTCCGCAGTTAAGTACTCGGCCTCTGCGCAAAATAGTAGAAATCCATTGGGGCGGGCGGAGGAGTCAAATCATGGTGAACACACGACGACCATCAAGAGTGCAGTGTTTGGCTACCTGCCCCACCAAGCGGACGAGCCATTGCTCAGCGCCATCAACATGATTCCCCGCCTCAGTCAGCGAGCTTATCCAGCGGACAGTCATGCGACCTCGGCGAGCAATCCTTATGTTAACCAGGCAGAACAGGAGTCGCATTTGATAAACGAGATTCCCATCAGTAGAGCAACGCAAGGAGTCAACATGGGCGCCTTTGAGGAGCCTCCGAGTTTAGCGCTTCAGTTGCAAGCAAACAACTTCGCTCAGAACGATATTGCGCACCCGTTTGCAAATAGGAAAACCTACCTACTGCCGCAAGTTGCATCGAGCAGCCCATATGAAGGGCAGAGGTCGGCCCACTTGCGGCCGGTGGATGTTTATCAGGACGAGCAGCAACAGTATCATGGCTACCCGCTCTTGCAGCCCCAGTACCATGGCCGCTTCCATGGCGACCCACTGGTGAATTCGGTGTTTGCCGACAGCTCGCTGAGGGGTGCGCACCTGATGACCTCCGCCAGCCAAATGAGCCCATTCGTGCCGCAGGTTCTCTTTGCCAGTCCCACCGCTGACGGGCACCAGAGAGGCCAGTCCTACAGCGAGTCAAGCTCAGATATCAAGCAGCAGCAGTTGCAATCGGATGAGCCTGAGCCCTCGAGGGGCAGCTCGCAGTTGAACAAGGGACGTAAGAGGTCGAGCGATTTCTTTGCAAGCGCCGGCCAGTTGCTCCTAAGCGCCTTGCCCTTACTATTGGCGCCAACTCTAGGCCTGATGTTTGCGTCGTCGCCAAGTTCGGTTGCTCGCTATCAGGGACCAAATCCGTTCAGCTCCGACTCAGGCCGAGTTCACACCACAATTCCTGGCACCTACATAAACGGCTTGAGCAGCGGCCAGGTCTCGAACGCCTCGCCGGCCCCGCAACTGTTCACACCGATACCTCTTGTTTACAACTTCACTGGCACCACTGTTGCACCCCAAAGGCAACCGAGCCATCGGCCCACCTCTGTCGCTCCAAATGCGCTGTCCACCAAGAATGGCGCTAGAAATGCAACAACCAGCACGGCGCACCCGAAGATTGCCGTCATTCTCACCACCCTCAGTCCGCCTCCCTTCTTCAATGAGAGCGACAGCCCACCCTCAAACTATTCTAGAGACTCCATGGCCACAGCTAGTAGCTCAAATTCGTCCGTCAACTTGTTAGCCACAAACACTCTGCTGCTCCTTGAGGCACCAAATGAAGGAGCGAGCGAGCACGAGCAAGAGCAGGATAAAGCAACTAACTTCAATTCGAGAAATCACTATGACATTGGCTATGAGGGAGCTGATTTCGATGCCCAATTTGCAACCCTCCGAAGGACGGCCGATACGAAGAATGTTAGCTACTTTGATAGAGTTCACAAGTCTCAACATAGGCAGCCGACAACAGTAAACAAGGATTCGAGAAATCAACACCACCAGTACTCTAGCACTAGACTAGCGAGCGACCATAGTAGACCAAACAAGGGCTCGAATGCCACCAACTTGGAGGATGTCAGCACCAGACTGTATCCAGTATCTACGTGGCCACCAATGAGGCGTCGCACAGTCTCTCTAGTGACCAGCAGTGGGAACAAAACACTGGCTGATGCATCGGACAGGTACCAAAAACTCGATTCATTCAATTGGAATCAGACTCTCCCTGTTTGGTCGCGAAAGGTGATTGACTCTCTTGATGAACCGTCGGACGATTCTACATTGTCAACGTCGAGATTTGCAAAAACTAACGGATCGTTGGAGGTTGGCGGCGATTTAGTTTTGGCGGATGGAGCGAGTGGGGCGAAGAAAATCAAGAGTTCACTTGCTGCGAGCAACTTGGTTCGTAGCAGGAGATCCCTCCTGAATACGACGAACACCAATGATAAGAGCACCGACAAGCCAAGGAAGCGTGTGAAAGTGTTGAAACTAATCAAACTAAGGCATCGGGATCAGAGCAAACAAGTTGGTGGCTATAACTTGGGCACGATGTCGGCCATGGAATCATCGGGATCTGTGAGCTCGTCTGGCGAGCAAATGGATGCCAGGAAGACGAAGCTAACATCTGACAATGGGGAGCCCATGAAACACGATGCGTCAAAGAGTAAATCTGCTCACATTATAGCAACCATGATAACGCACTCAGATGAAGAGGACGATCCGGCTAAGGGTGGTGAGCAAGCCGATGGTGGCGACTACGAGTCCTCTTTTGGGCAAGACCGACAGGAGGAGGAGGTGAGGGGTCGTTTATTCAAAAAGAAGGCTATGCTTGATAAGATCGCCACTACAAACTCGTTCGATCCGCAAGCTCATTTCGATAGGCAGCGACTGGACGAGTTTGGACACTTTGAGGACAATCGGCACTACCAGCAACCTGGACCAGCTAACGAGGGTCTGAGTGCAGGCGGTCGAGGTCGTTTTCCGTCGGCTCCCATCGGGGTCATCTCAACGAGAGTCAGGCTATCAGGCAACAAAAGTGAGCCTTTAGATCGACATACGTTTGACGGACGCGAGAGAGGCTCCAATTTAGTTCTCAACGAGAGCACCAAAAAGGCTTTGGCAAATTTCGGGACCTTGCTGATGAAGGACAGCTTGCAGGCTTCTCAAGGCAACCAAAATCATGCTCAAGGGGATAGGCAACGACTAAAGACGCAGGTAAAGAGCGAGCTACGAAGCGATGCGCCCATTGATGCGAACACGTACAGGCGACTGAACCCTAGAGAGACCGACGACAGGTATGATCCACATGAGGCCACGGGAACCGAGCGGAGCTTTATAAGGACAACACCTCTCCCAGATAGTATTGGTTTCATAGAAGCTGGCTATCACGATAGACGCAACGAGGGAGTTCCACAGATGCACGCCCAACAGCGCTATCAGCAACACAACCCAAGACGAGCCGAGGAGTATGATCTAAAACGGTTGCACAATGGAACTCAAGCCGAGTTGGAACCAAGGAGATTCATTGCAAGGCCAATCAGGGATAGGGTAAATCTTGTTGAAAACGAAATCTCTCACTATGGGCCAAGCGACGATAGGTCGGCCCAGATGAGCGACGATTATCACAACGGGCATGCTTATGTGACGCCAGCGCCGGATAAGTACAACCAACATCCTCAGGGCCACACTTACAATCCCTACCAAGTGAACCACATAAACACAGACGCATCCATTGGTCATGATCAGACGAGAGACATTAGATTCTCTAGTTATGCAAACAACACCGATCGGCGCAACGAGTTGCCTAGCTACGGACCAGACTCGTATCATTACGATGGCTACTATTCGGTCCCAAACAGACGAGAGCCAAGCCCGCAGCTTCCACCGGCACCGCCGCCGCCGCCACTGCCAGCGCACCACCACCACCACCATCACCACCAACCATCACCGCCTCCTCCCCCTCCGCCAACAAACACCTACGAAACAGCGGTTAGAAATTATCCCCCACGAGGCCCGATGTACTCCGTGCCAGGTAGCCATTTCAACGCCACCACTTACGCCCCCAACACCTACGCGTCTGCTTATCACTCGAGCCCAAAACTGAGCGCCTCCAACCACTACAACCACCAAACACCGCAAAACAGCTACAATCACAACTATGAGTACCAACCGAGCCAGAGCAACTATTACAGGGGCACAAGCGGTCACAAGGTAGACCATCCAATCAGACTGCCCGTGCCGGAGCCCGTGCGAGCCTATCCACCTCGACCGGAGCCAGCGGAAAATTATCCACCACCAAGCACGGAATATTACAATGACGGCTCGCACAGGTATCCGCGCAACCATCAGCAACAACCCGAGCCAACCTATTCGCCCTCCGTCATCTCGGGCTCGGACCTCTTCCATCATGGCGGACCTCTAGCGGTGGTATCGTCGAGCGAGAAAGGTGAATCTAGGGCCGTGAACGAATATTTGAAACGAGTCCAATTTAGCGATTCAGATAGGGACAAACTGATGGCAAGGTGAGTCAAGTTAAAGCGAGAAGAACGTATTTGAGTAACTTGAATTAACACTCAATTGATCATCTGAAACTCGTTAACCCTCATCCAGCTACCTGACCTGCGATGGTCTGTTGAACGACAGCGACCACTGCCTTGAGAGGCTCTCTTGCGAGTTCAGCGACCCGCAAAACATTGAGAAGGCAAACAAACTTGACCGAGCTGTTTCCTCTATGTAAGTTGACAAACTAATTCCTTGTTAACCAGTTAAGACAAACGGAATGCTAATGCAACACACATTCATCCCAAACAGCTTGCTCGGTCACATCCTCATAAACACCTATATTCCAAATCAGTTCAAACTTCGACTGAAAAGTGCCTCACTCTTTGGCTATACTCAGAGCGGGAAATGTTCTAAATTTGCTTGCAACAAATTGACTAACGCTACTTAGACTTTATTTCGATGTCTCAGAGTAGAAAGTAACCGTCCTAAAGCAACTGAGAGGATCCACTCAAGAGTGCGGAACTTCAAAACTAAATTTGTACATATTACTAGCTGTCTACTGGGGAAGCCAGAAAACGGACATCTGAACCGGTACCAATTTTGGAGTTGGTCGCTACAACGTCAAAGCAAATTATGGTTGGTTGTTTTTCCTACCGTAACTTTTCGTGCTAAACCGGAACGACCAAACGCTTAGCCTACATCGATGCTATACCCAAACTTACACGTTGAAACCTGCATCAAAGGTATCGGTTGTTCATTGAAAAGTTCGCGAAATTGTTTAAGGCTATAGGGACGAGCAACTAGTGCTGTAACCACCAGACTAACGCTGAGCGTGGCAAAAGGGTCAAGTTAGTGGCTCTTTCATACATCGTTGTTTTTCTCGCCATGTTGCTCAATCCGAAAGAAAATCTACCTGATTCTAACCATCGAGGGCCTGAGGAAGATTTGCGGGCTAGCATGGTAGCCGACCAATAAAGTTAATTCTGTGATGATTATAAGTAGAATTCAAAAGTCTTGATGAATTTCTTGGCTGAAACAAAACTATATCTATATGTTCGACCTCGAGAAGCGTCAGTCGGAGATTGAGATCCCCACGGGCAGACATTGCTTGATGAACCACCATGATTTCGATCTTAGAGGAGCATCAGATGTATTGAGAGTACTATGCAGAACTTGGTTGTCTCTAGTCATGTATAAGTCATTATACCATCCAACCAGAAAGCAGATCATATAGAGCTTCAACAGGTGAGGAGCGGAGGGCTAAATTAGCGAAAATCGAAATTTTTCAGATTTGAATAGAGCGCGATCAGCAAGCGAGCATGCGTGAGGGGCTACTCATGGCTGGTGGTCCATGCCGGCAGGCTTCTTTCCAATAAGTTCTCACTTGGGTCATCCGCGAGGAGGTCTAGTTATCGAGTCGAATCAACGCCTGGGACAATGGTGGGTATCATACTAGTCAATCTCTAGCCGAGCGCGTACTCTAGAGGGCACAATACGGTTGAATTTTGGCAAAGGTAAGTCTACCAACACTTTAACAGCGAACACGAGGCGGAATGATGAACCTTTACCATGCACCACTCTGAGAGTCATGATTAATTGGTTTTTAAATCTGATGCCAACCCAAGAATACCCAGGACCTTTCCAATTTTTCACCCCTCACTAATCGAATTGTTATCTATTCTCCAAACACAACAGATCCAAGGATTTTAATCGTTCCTGAGGCCAAGTCACACAAAGTTGATCGAGACCGGTTGTAACTTGTCCCCGATCTCAATCCTCGACGCTAGAGCCACAGTCTATCTCCATCGAATGCAGATTGTACCAGCTAGTCTGCAGTTGTCCCAGGTTCAGCTCGCTCAAGCGAATCTCAGTGAAACCTATGGGCTGTTTGCCTCTTAGTCCACTTTGTTTCTGCCAAACACTGACCTCGAGTGACTTGTTGTCGACTAGCGAGCCGTCGTATTTGATAGTTTGCTTGAATATGGGCGAATCCCAAGGCTGGACGACGCGTGTTTTACGCTTATTCGTTCTGTTCTTGCTCTTGAGATACATCTTGACATAGAGACCTAATGGAAGAGTGACAGTAGTTGATATTAGTGGACCTACCTTCCGAGGAAGTTTTGCCCAGACCAGCCAAGTACTTACCAAACGAATTATCACAATCAAACTTGAGCTTCTGGGCAGATATAACCTCCACCTCGAGCTGGCCTTTCGTAAGCATGAAACTAAGCCTCAGGCGTCCAACAATGTCTGCTGGTCGAGTTTTGGTCGGCAATTTGTTAGAGTAGGTTATTGAAGCGGTTGGTATTCGTGAACAGGTATTCACTTTCGCGCTTACCTGTATGGGCTGCAATGCGGGGCGTGACTCCCAGGTCCTCGGGCAGCTCAGAACTCGAAAGGGTTGAGTTTGAACTGGTCCGCCTGCTGCTGAGATTGCTAAAGGCCTCCTGGTCCGAACTCTTGGTCAGGCTCATGGTTCGTTTGAGTTTGCGTAAGGCCATCGCGAAGGAGCCCTTGCGTTGCAATTGGGGTTGTTGGTCGGTGGAGCCGCGCCTAGAGCCGCCTGCCTCAGCGCCAACCTGAGGAGGAGTCACACTCACTACAGACGCACGTTGTTGCGCCCTATATTTTGCACTCTCGTTTGTCCCCGACAATAGAGTAGAGTGTTGAGGTGTGACCTGTTGTGATCTTCTCAGGCCAGTCGTGGATCCCATTGGCGAGTCCTGATCTGCCGTGTCTGATTGGCTGTTCTTTTGCGACCTATATCCGGACATGGAATGGATACCTGCCAGCGAGGACCGTCTACCTGATGGCGTAACCCCGAATGCTTGGCCATCGACCACCTGTCGACTAACACCTCCACTAGCTGGGCTCGGCTTGCTCGCGAAGCTTCCGTTACCTTGGGTTTGACTCGCAGAGTCCCTTCGCAGTTGTGCCTTGAGTAGATTGCTCTGACTGCCAGGCGTTTGACTTGATCTTCTCAAGATCGTTTGCTCGTCGCCAACATTCATGACGGAAATCGAGCGCCGGCTTGCAGCTGGACTCACTCGGGCGCTTAGTTTTTGACTCGAACTTCCGGCCACCTCATCGCTGGCTCTACGTGGTTTCGTTCGCAACTTGCTCGACTCTGGCAAATTTCTATCGGACAAACTTGGCTCTGCCGCGAACAAGCCTACCGTTTGATGGCCTTCGTGGACATGCAACTGCTGCTCATTCAGTGTGCCCTGTATCGCTTGTTGCGCTAAATCCGGCTGCTTCTGATACCAGTTTGTCTGTGCACTGGCTATCTGATAGCCAATTTGCTGGTGGAATCCGTTTGGCGCCATGTTTGTTTGGCTTGAGTGTGTTTCTGGACATGAGGGAAGAGTTTTGTTACGTTTAGTTAGTGAGCAAAAGTTGTGCCTTGTTTTCACTCAGAGCCCACAGAAAAGCGCACAAAACTTACGAATCAAATCGTTGAGAGATCTACGGCGCGTTTGGGGTGATGTAGGAGGCGGTCGAAGAGGCCAAAAGTCGGTGTTGCGTTCGCGAGCACTCTGAATTGGAATGAGAGCCTCGCAGGTTGGCTGGGCGATTTGGGTCGAGAGACGCGGTGCATCATCGTATACCCAGATCCCTATTTCTAATGCCATCTTGTGCACCTGTCCAATCATAAGAGGAGTAGAAACGGCAGCAGCGGCGGCGTGTATCAATGGGGCCAGTTGTTTTTGTTAGCTTTTTTGTTTGTTAGAGTGCGAGGTGCTTTTTAGTCGGAAGAGCGAAACTTACCTGTTGCACTGGAAAGTTTTGGAATATGAAGGTCTCTTTCCAGTTCATGTCCGAGCTGGGCTGGGTCATGCAAGGCTTGAATCGGTCGCTAGGGGAAGGGAGAGGATCAGGTTGGAGGAGGGGCTCAAATCATTCGTGGTTTTGGCTAAAACCAATCAACGCTACTTACCTTTCGGGCAATATCTTGACTCGAACATAGTAGTCCTGACTAAGATCCCGATCGATGTTGATTGCGGATAGAACAGATATTTCCAACTGATTCATTCGTTCGTCCACATTCACCTGTAAACCAATGAGTCCACGGATTTCCGCTTGGTTGGCGAGGAAGTTTTGCCACTGATTCTGGTGGCCATTTGGCTGATAGTTGGCCGTTTGCTCGAAGGGACGCGATTGCCACTGGCCAGCGCGAGCCGTGGCCCCCATGATGGGGCCTTCATTGTAGCTTGCGGCCAAGTGGCCAGACTGAGGCCCATAGAGCTCGCCAGCGCTTCGAGACTGCTGCTGGTCGTGCAAGGCGCTCAAATGGTTGCTATCTGGGCCATAACCGTTGTATTGGCGGCTCGAGTGATCCAGCTGGCTTGTGGAGCCTGAGGTTTGTTTGATGGCCACCAAGTCGACCGGTTGGCCCAGGTTACCGTCAACCATGAATCCAGGTATCTGAGGTAGGCGACGTCCGGTGCCCGAGCGAGCGCAGTAGGATAGATCGTTGGAGGAGCCCATTGCAGCATTTGTTTGGCCGCCGGCAACTTGCCTTTGCTGCTGCTGCTGCCGCTGGCCATCGCGGCCCAAATCCGAGCTCTGGGACCAATCGCGGCGGCTATCATTTTTGAGCATCATGGCGCCAAGCTTTGGCTCCTGCATCTTTCTCATATCGCGCTCTGTTTGCTGCGACAAGCGCCGCTGAGATCTGACAAAGTTTGCGCCTGGCTGAGGTTCCAACTTGCGCACTGGCTTCACCAGCAACTCGGCAATATTCGCGGACGAGTCGATTATTTCAGCAACCTGCTCGTAGGACATGTTGACCAAACACTTGCCGTCCCATTCAATGATTTTGTCGCCCCGCTTCAGTCCAACCTTGTCGGCTGGACCACCAGGAAGGGTCCACATAACGCAGGCTTGCAGCTTTCCCTGCTCGTCGATCTTGCCGCCGATCACGTGGAGCCCAAATCCGCGCGCTAGATTGGTGCTTGGATCTAGGGAGTCGTCGCGACAGAGCACCAGCCGCTCAAACAACTCGCCCGATTTTCCGTACACAGTGCGGCTCTGCTTGCCGCCGCTCGAAACTCGCATTGAATTGTCCATATCGTCGACCACAATGGTTATGTTCTGGCCCTCGGGCGCTGAAGCTCGCCTAATGGTTGGACTCAGCATTGGGAGGTCGAGCATTGAAGATTGCTGGTCGCCCGCCTGGCCGGCGCCGTTGGCCACGTTGTTGTGCGGCAAGTCGAGCAAACTTCGCGATTGCTCGCCAGGTATCTTGGGCAAAACTCTGCCGCTGCTGCCCCTGCGAGGCGCCAGGTGAGCCTGGTCGCCGGCGAGCAGGGAGCCCTGATGCTGCTGCTGCTGCTGTTGCATCTGTTGCTGCTGGATCGCTTGCTCGATGGCAACGTTGATCTGCATGGGCGTGGTCATTATCTGGTCGTAGTGTTGCGACTGCTGGCGCTGGATGCTGTGTCTTCGCTGGCTAGAGCTGAACTCGGAAACCGAAACGCTTGGGATGGCAATCTGGCCCAAATTTTGTCGCGGATCCAAATGGACGCCATGTTGGTGCTGCTGGCTGAGGAAGTCGATGGTTGCGCTTGGCGGTCTTGGTGGCGCAAACAGGCCATTTGGTTGCTCGTTCTCGAATTCGTAGCCAACTTGCGCAACTCGCGCATCCTCCTCAATGTCGGAGCTAGAATCTGAGTGGACGCCATCGGGCGAGTGGACTTGTTTTTGGGTGTAAGAGGTTATGATGGAGGCAAAGTGTTGCTTTTGGTTGGCGTTGTTTTGGAAGTCGTGGTTTCCCGCGTAAACGGCGGCTTGCTGCTGTTGCTGGCCGCCAGCCAGGTTTTGCTGCTCCCACTGCTCGCTGGCCCTACACTGCTGGCCCGAAAGGGGCGCCAGGCCGAGCGAGGCTCCCTGCTGGCCGAAGGGGTTGAGCGCGGGCTGGTAGGCAAAGTTTTGCACCGACTGTAGGCTCTGCTGCGAGTCAGTCTGCTGCTGCTGCCGCTGGACAAGGAGTGGCGACTGGTAGAAGTAGTTGGAGTAGCCGACCGAGTCTATGTTCGAGTGGCTCCGGTTTCGAGCCATCGAGAGGCCGTCGATGGTGTCCGCAATGATTGAGGATCGGCGCACCAAGTTTGACTGGTCGGATAGGCGACGGAGATGGATTTGATCGGGCGGAATGGGGATGAGCGTTGCGTTTGCTGGATGCTGCGAGTCGCGCCTAGCTAGGCCCATGGAGAGGAGCTCGTTTTGGCTGCCCGCCATTGAGGCATCGCTGCTCGCGGTCACCATTGTTTGCGGGCGCATCAGTTGCTGCTGGTTGCTGCAAGCGTTGAACCAGACTTGCTGCCCGTAAGCCTGCTGCTCCAGTTGGAGGCGTTGAAAGTTTGCTACGGATTGTTTGCGCGCGCCAACAAGGGCCGACGCTTTGCGCGAGCCCTGCTGGCCCTCGAGCATTGCAATCGAGGCCCTGCGAGCTTGCTGCCCGTTCCTCGCGCGCCCCCTTCCGGCGCCGAGCTCACAGGCCGGCGACTGGCCGTCGGCCGGCGGCGCCACCGTCGAGGCCAGCTTGCCGAGCGGCCGGCCGCCGCCAACAGGCTGGCCAGCCCTCCGTTGGGGGGCCTCGCTTGGGTCCCGCGGGTCCGGCTGGCCGGGCGAGCCGCCTCTGCACTCGGCCGGCCAGCCCGGCTGATGGCTCGGATCTCTCGTATCAGGCGGCGGTTTTGTTGCAGCCGCCGCCGCCGCTGGCCTCTGGATCAACGAGGCCCTTCGCTCGCTCGTCGGCTGGCAGGCGGTTTGTTTGGCAGCTGAATTAGCAGAATTGGAATTACTACTCCTGGCCCAGCTGCCGGCCGCATCAGCGAGCGTCGCCGGCAGGTTAGCCTGTGCCTGTGCCTGTGCCTGTGGAGGCGCGCGAGTCTCCTCGTAAGGCTGGCTTCGTTGCTTCTGCATTTGCATTTGCATCTGTAAATGCTGCTGCTCCTGCGCCCGACTACGAGCCTCTCTAACCGATTTGAGTGCCTTTGAGGTGCCAAATGAGGCTTGATTCGCCGAGCCCGGCATCGACGAGCAACCTGAGGAGGAACCGGAAGAGTTGGCCGACTCGCTCGAACTTTTGCCAAGCGCAAGCTTCAGCTCGTTTTGGTTCAATCTGAGTGTCTAGTTTTTAAACAGGCGACAGAAAGCCACTCAGTCAGTCAGTCAGTCAGTCAGTTTGTCGATCAATCCAATGCGACACACTATGTGTCTCCTCTCTCTCTGCTTGCCCCTTGGCGCTGCCAGGGGCCTGGCTTTGAGTTGTTGAGGCAAAACTTACCATTCGTCTAACTGCATTAGAGTCCTGATTCAGGCCGAGCTCTCTGAGCGCGTCGGCCGGAATTGCGGGCTTGGTGGTGCGGCGCCTGCAGGAGGAGCACATCCAATGCTGGCGAGCATTTGGTTGATTGGGGAGGCGCGCGCGCGCGTTTGGAGGAGAGAGAGGGGCAAGGATTTGGATGGTGAGTTTTTGGCTCAGAGCAGTTGCGAGTTTGCTTGCAAACAGATGGCGCTGCCACGGCGAGAGGCCGCCTCCCTCCTGAAGCGCAAACGACGTGCCGGCAAGCTGGACCCACCGGTTTGCCTGTCCGGCCATCAGAGCTCGTGGGCGCCATTTCAAGGCCAGCGAGCTCGCCGCCGGCCCGTTGACCGGATGCCGCGAGCCGAGCGTCAGCGCATGATTGGATCGAGAGAGGGAGAGAGAGAGAGAGGGCGAAAGAGTTCCAATCGAGGGGGCTTCAGTTTCAGCTTGATTAATGGAGCCGCGCGTGGGCCTGGCGCCGCCAGTTGGAGTTTCCTTCGGCCAGCTCAGTGGGCTCAAGCGGCTCCAAACTGGCGGGGGCGGCCACTTTTGGGGCCGCCGACTGCCCCTGTGGCCAGCCTATTAAACGCGCACTAACTGGCTACATTGCAAGAGATTTGTCCTCCATCTTAGGGTTAGTTGAGCGCGCAAGCTGGAGCGAGCTCGCGCCCCCTAATACAAAGAGCCTCCCCTCTTTCGCTAGGCTCGGCCGTCTAATTGATTTTGGCGCCAAGAGTGTTGGCGACGCGGCAACAACAGGCCGAGCAAACGCACTAACTGCCATTGATAACGAATGAATGGATCCGCAATTCTTGGGAACCTAGAGGCGGCCATTATTCAGCATTATTCGCCAAACTAGGCCGATGATTGCAATTTATGGCATTTCATTATTTTGCACGCAGATTAGAGGGGCCACCAATGAACAATCGCAACTTGGGCGCCGATTTGGCGCCCACTCCTTTCAGCTCTCGCCAATTCAGCCCCAAACAAATTGGATTGCATTTGAGAGGCGGCTTAAGCTGCGCGCACCTTTGGCCAGGCTGGCTGGCTGGCTTGCTTGCGAGCCACCCACTTTGGCCAACACTTTCGGGACGCAAACGCACTTTGGCCAACACGCTTACCTGCTCGGCGGCCGAATAGGAGGCGCAATCTTCGCATATAAACTGGTTGCAATTGCTGCATAAGTGACAAGTCTCGTTGCTTAAAATAGATTTCCTGCAAATACGACACTGGCCAAGCGGGTCGAGGTTTGTGCTCGCGGATGAGCAGGAGCTTTGAGTCCGATGCTGCTGCTGGGAATGAGACCGCGACTGCTGCTGCTGCTGCTGCTGCTTTCGGCCGAAAGTGGTCGTGCCGAAGATGGAGGAGCTCGGACGCGAGGGGGGCGTGTTCGAGCGGGCGGAAGCGAGCGAGCTGCCGGCCGAGGCCGGGGAGCCCTGGGAGGCTTGTTGTTGTTGTTGTTGCTTGCTTATGCTTTGCCTTGGCGTTACGGAGGCGGCCTGGCCGGCGAGGGAGGCTGCGGCCTGGCTGTGGCCGCTTGTCTGGCTTTGGAGCGACAGCTGTTGCTGGTCGCGGCCTTGCTCGGGCCGCGCCGCTTGGAGGGTTCGCGCGGCCGCCATTTGGCTGGTTGAGGTTGGCGGAGGGTGGAGAGCAACAGGGGCGGTTAGAATGCTTATCGGCGGAAGCGGAGTCGAGCTAGAAGGGAACGCCTGCGGACGATCTGTTGGCGCGCAACGGACTATAGCGACTTTCGCGACTCGCGCGCACAAACGCGATTGAAAGGCACAACCCTCTCGAGCTCTCATTAGTTAAAACAAGTCGCCAGCGCCATCAGCGAGCGCAAAGTTGCGGCCCCAAATCGAGCGAAATCCAACCGGCGACTAGCTCGCTCAAATGCGATTGCTCATGCACATTGCAAGGCCAACGCGTCTTGCCAAACGGATGGTGGAGCCGAGATGCCGGAAACAGTCGGCCCCTCGAGTGGCCGCAAATTGGGATCGCAAGCCTACAATTAGAGGCGACAGGGGCGCAATTTTAGGCCGATCGGCGCTGATTAATGCAAAGCTTTGGGCTTTTGTTGTAGCAAAGTTTGTACTTGTTCCTCTCGCTTGTGTCGCATTGAAGGGTTTCCGTTCAATTGAATGGTGTTGAGAATTCCGAGAAAGCGAGGCAAAGCAAACGGCCCGAATGGATGGGACAACAGAAATGGTTTAGTTTCTCCACATTGCCAAGGGGACTTTTAGCGGCTGATCGATCCAGCAGCCGGCCCAAGATGGCGGCCCAGCTCAGGGCGGCGATTTACTTTGGCGCACGAGTTTTGTCCCCGCATTGCCCATTGCGGGCGAGGTTTGTCGAGGATTTTTCAGGAAATTGGGCCAGCGTGGCTCGTTATTATGTTGATTTTTGGCACAGTATATTGGGCAGTTGCGTTGCAAGAAGCCGGCACTCGCTCGCTGCCATTGGTGGCGCATCTGCGCGAGCCGGAAGGAGTTTTAGCGCCAGTCAATTTCGCGCTCGCCATCAAAATTCAGCACCCTCGCTGGCGGCGGAGGGGCGGCGCTTTGTGTCCGGTTTAGGCGGGCGCTCAGGCAGAAGGAGGCTGCGAGCTGGTCCAGTGAAGCGTGGCCAGCTTGACCTTGGGCCGCTCAAAACTCGTCCAGCTCTCTCTCTCTCTCTCTCGCAGTGTCGCCCCGAAGCCCCCCATTTGAGGGCCACGGATCTGCGCGCCGCTCGTGCCCGTGGAAGCGGGCCAGCGGCCTCCTGGAACATGATCGATTAGATATGCGATCACGCCCCTACCTGTCCCGCGGCCGGGCCCAGATTGCCCGCTGCGCTGCCGCTGCCGCTGCCGCTTCAAGCGCCTGCGCCGCCGACGATGGTTAGCTGGGCGGCGATCAAGTGGCCATTCAATTTGATTGCGTCTCTCGCGGCAAATTGAAACTCGCCCGCAAGGTGGCCAGGTAGGGAGGAGGGGGCGCCGCGTCATCGATCATGGTCCAGTTTGTAAGCGCTGGCGGCGGCGGCGGCATGTTGCTGGCCCGCGC
>Ga0268249_1000174_pt1 | contig 41367 bp, 27 predicted proteins | sample AgamicAtPe_FD_200257 | JGI IMG/M metagenome (GOLD analysis project Ga0268249, IMG submission 200257) | Agave microbial communities from Guanajuato, Mexico - At.P.e (v2) (version 3) | ecosystem: Host-associated > Plants > Phyllosphere > Phylloplane/Leaf | place: Guanajuato, Mexico | collected... | reverse complement strand
GTTCGCGCGCAGACTACGAGTTGAGGTAAGTAGGGGGTCGACTTTAGGTGGACAGCGACACGAGCTAGCCGGTGCTTGGAGATGGACTGCTGGGCCTTGTTTGTTGGCGGTGGTGGTGGTGGTTGGTGGGCGGGTTGGTGCAACCTGTTACGTTTGATCGCTTTGTCGCCAGGTTGGGCAGTCGTAAGTCTGGATGCGAGTGAGCAGAGGAACGAGTTGGGGAGGGATGATTGCGATTGTTTGAGTGGATGTGAACGTTGGAGCTGGTCGGCAGCGGGTAGCAAGAGGTACATTCACATCGTTATAACTTGCAAATATTAACTTCGGTTGCAAGCGCGAGAGTAAGGCTGACATTGCGATCCTTGATAACTGAGGTTGTGTTCTTCAAGCAGGAGGCTTAAAGAGAGGTAAGAGTTGTCACGGCTAAGAGTCGAAGGGAATGAGTAGGACCCTTCTCGTGGGATGTGGTTTGAGTGTTACCAACTCATATTGTTTTGTTGCGAGCTCGTGGAGTCAGCGGCAAATGATCCGGCAACAAGAGTTCTAGTCTAACATGAACAGCCGGAATACCAAGAAAAACCTATCAGCAATGGAGTGTCTCTGATTGATTCCTATGTACAGGTTTTCTTGCCAAAAATTCAATCGATAAGTTGGCTGTGCTCCTTCGCTATCAAGCTATCATATCGGTCAACTGTGTTGAATGCGTGTTTGCCTCTCAAGCTCGATTGTTCTAGGAAAGCTCAACAACCCAAACCGATATGGCAATCAGATAACAGCTTGAGGGGCTTTTACCGTGGTAATCGCTGCTCATCCACCAAATCTGAAACTTACTTACCATCCAGCGCATGATTGAGACTTCGCCCAAGTCTAACTGCAGCTCCCTCCGGATCAATACAAAGAGTCCTCTGGGTCTAGTTTAACAAGTTCAAATTTGTTGCATTAACTAAAAGCATAACAGTTTTGCCTTCGCTTACATAATCAGTTGGTGCTCCAAAGTTGGACGACTCAAAAGTGTTGGCGTGCAGGTCGGTGTTAGTTAGTTTGCATTTCATTGGCTTGTGATCAGGCTAGTGTGTTAGCTTCAGACCAGGTGAGCTGTTCCTCAGTAATAGATATAATCAGAGAGACATTCAGTTAGCAAGACACTTTAAACTTGCTTGGTTGCGTGCCAAGTCAATCAATGACTTTTAGGCAGCTGCAAGTTTGTTGTCTCTTACTCTCTCGTCGACCTATAGTTAGGAGCTGATGCAATAGTACTTGATCGCTCTTCTCGTTGACATCGCACGCAATGTATGATCTAAGAGAAGGGCAGCTAGCCTATGCTCACTCAATTTGAAATGATCAAAGGACTGACACCAACAACTTCGAAGTTATACCTCCGCCAACAAAGCAATAATTCTAGTCTAAACGGCAAATTTTAACATTCACCTTAACGTCTTTCAACACCTAAATCAATTGAAAATGTCAGGCGAAATTCTTGATCAGGCATCCATTCAAGCAGTTGCTACGAGCGGGCACCAACTAGATAACTCAAGTTGCGATCGAGATCCCTCGAACGGTCAAGTGAAAGAATTTGATGAAGTCCAACAATTAGACATGACTAAACGAGTCAAGAGTCACAAGAAATGGAACAGGAGGCTCAAGATTCTTTTTTGTTGCCTAGGCTATAAGAAGAACAAGGTAAGATTCCATCCTTCTGAAAGGATGTGGTTGGGATGTTGTTTGTCTTTTATCACTAGATCTCCATCTGATGCTTGCGCTCATTTCCGATCAATCCCCGTAGGATTCCATCACCGACGTTGCAAGCATCTTTGCCGAGTTTTATGCAGATCTCGAAGTTCCCTCCTCAGATATAGCAGCTGGATTTGTACTCCTCTCGAAATACCAAAGCGCCCAACGCCAGTGGATAGTGAAGAATCAACAGTTAGGCGTTGAACAATATCTGTCCAACATTCCCATAACCCCGCAATCAAATTTTCTAGACATTTCCACTGCCGAAGACTCTCATTTAATAAACGACCTCATCTACTACATGAACTATAGTTTAGCCATATTTGGCTGGCCCATGCAAGTTGTAGACGATCCATGTATGTTATGTTGCATCTATCCCTATCTGAAACCGTCGTTTGGTTGTGGGCGGAAGAAGAGAAGGAAAGAGGTCGCAGCTAGCGAAGCAGACAACGTAGGGGATATGAAGACTTGTACAGATGATGGTGAGAAAGATTCAACCGGCGGCGAAGCGCAGGATCAAAGGGATATGCAAGGGACAGGAAGAAAACAATCGATGCCCGGCAAATTAGATGATGAGTGTGATATGCCGATCATATTAGAGGACAATTGTTGCGGTTGCAATGTGGCCTCGGTCGAGCGTCGCCTTGCAGCGCATAATTATGAGATCATCTATGTATCGTACAGGGTCGATGTCAATATAGTTCCATTCCTAGTTGCCGCAGATCACTCGAAACAGAGCCTTGTCGTTGCGATCAGAGGTTCTATGAGTCTTTCAGATATGGTCACCGACATGAACGGACAAATAGATAAATTACCTATCGACGATTGTCCAGACGATTGGTTGAGCCATAGAGGAATAACTAGGGCAGCCAAATATGTAAAAACAACCCTCGTAAAGGAAAAAATCCTGGAGAGAGCGTTCAATTGCCGGCCAGATTTGGGTAGTCAAGACTACAATTTGATTTTGTGTGGCCATTCGCTTGGCGCTGGTGTAGCCGCAATTCTTGGCATCCTCTTGCGAAAACAGCACCCTCGACTCAAAGCGTACCTTTACTCACCACCCGGTGGTATTCTCAGCTTGCCAGCGGTTGAATATACGAAACAGTTTGCTATTGGAATTATTCTAGGAAATGATTGCGTTCCCAGGCTTGGGGTAGCTCAATTAGAGAGGCTCAGGTACCATATTTTATTGAGCTTAAAGAGTTCGAAAAAGTCTACTGGCAAGATATTGGCCAAAGCCTTGTGCCCTGACTGCTGCTTTGGCGGAAACAAAGTCGAATATGATCCCAGCCAATCGCTAAATCTACTCCATGGAACTGGTGGTAGATCGTTTGATTTTCACGGTAGCAAAATCCCATTCCAAGTTCAGCCCCAGCTGCTATATGTTCCAGGCCGTCTAATTCACATAGTGAAGAATCGCACCTTTAAATCAAAGGCTCGTCGCCTGTTCAACGAGCCAATTTATCAGGCTCTCTGGAATGATAATACAATTTATGATAGGATCATGATCAGCGAGGGTATGTTTTATGACCACCTACCCAACAACCTGATGCATGCAATGAAAATGCTCTTCTCAAAGACCTTGCCGGCCCGCAAAGAATCAAGGAGCTCTTCCGACCAACACCAGCCATACACAATCAGTGATGGAGTAGATCAAAGGATGAGCGAGCATGTTGCGAAGACTAACATGCTACGAAATATAATTGAAGGAGAGAAGTTTCAGGAACTCATGGCAAAAGGGCCTGCTGATAACCAAGAGCTGAGAGTGGACGTAAACAACAATGGCGATAGAATGTCTGATTTAAACACCGCCGATCATCCTCGGTCAGAAGAGTTAGTTGCCTGCGTTAAAGGTGATCATGGTGAGCAATTAGATTGCAACGGAAACGACAACACATTAGCAGATAAGAATATCTAGCCTCCAACTTAAAATAAACCTAGCCTCACCCAAAATCAATCATAGTTTCAAGTAGCTTGCTGTGTCGAATATTCAAAAATCGTTGCTCACCAGTGAGATTCAATTTTTTAGATGGGTAACAAATTTATCCGATTGCACAGATAGTTGCTATAGATTTGTCTTGGCAGATTCACCAGTACTGATATAGTCGAGTTCTGCTCGATTCAAGAAAATCTCCAAGTCCTTAATCAGATGGTTGTATTTTTGATCCTCCTCTGCAGCTTTGATCAGTTCTTTAACCATCCTCTGGGAGACTATATTTCTATCTAAACTTTGCAGTATAATTAGACAAGAGGCAGCAGTGTCGAGTTTCCGCTTTTCGAGACAATCTTGGAATAATCTTCTTGGGTTTCCCACAGCTCGCTCATCAAACAAGTGTGACCACATGGACAATTCAGATTTACGTGCACAGTGGACAACCGTCTCCAAGTATACCGGAAACTCTTTGATGAACCTCACAATCTGTGGTAACATCGGATCCGGTAGAGGCACTGGCGATGTTGCCTCTTCTTCCAAGACTTCATGTAGAAGAAGCTCAAAACAATGGGCAAAATATGGCAAAGACTGGCAACTTTCTGCAATTTTTCTGGCATAATATCCAAGATGCTGGTTCAATAGTAACTCCCTTAGCACCCTATGCAAGTATACTCTGCATTGTCTCTTGACTGTACAATAGGGAAAATGTTGAAATAGATCGTTGTCTTTATATAAGAGGTCACTTTCAGCGCCAAGGACTATAGCATCGTCTGGCTCAATCACATTTGGGGCAGAGGATCGGATTGCAAGCGGATATATGTCACACTTTATGGGCAACATTATACGATCTGGAACATAGAGGTCAGTGGGTGGATCACTGCTATCGTTGAGCAAAGGTAACCAAACCTGAAGGTGATTGTTGGAGCCGCCACAAGATAACCAAAGTGACTTCTTAAAATATGACATATCGGAGGCACTAGAGATTTCAGGCGAAATCCAGAATTGTTCCACATTTGTGGCTATCACAGAAACAGCTTTGAACGTTATGTTAGTTAAGGCACTTGATCCCACTGTATTCTTAAGAGAGGCCGAAGCAAAGTAAACGGGATCCGGTGTTCTCTTGGCTAGATGAACTCTGAGATCGAGATCGCTCGTCTTGCGGTTAATCGGTGAAAGGCCATTGGATTCTATAACGGAATGAACCGAGGTTGGCGGATGTGGTGTTGCTAAATCTGGGGGTGCCTCTCGCTCGAGAAGGAAAAGTTTTCCGCAAGCATTCATCAATATGCTATCGTCGAATCTATTATTTTTGAAGTGCAATCTAGTGAGAGATATTGAAGATATACAGTGAGCATTTGCTTGTAAATTCGAAATGACCAGATTTTCTATTGGAGATATGTGGAGGAAAATGTCTGAACTGAAATTCTTGCTTAAAGTTTGGCTGAAGCTAATTATCGAGTCAGATCTTGTCGATCTTGAAGGACCTAATTCATTGTCTCCCGGACTTGGGACGTCGACCTTAGTTGCATTTTGGACGGCTTTCGGTTTACTAAAATTAGGTTTTCGCCTTAAATTCAACATGAACATCCCTAAAGTTCCATCGATATATAGAACAAGCAGTCTATTCTCGAAAATCGACATCCTGATTATCTCGCCGGTCGTTGTCTGAACCACAGGGTGTTCGTAATTCACTGTCTCATGTACAAGGTAAGCACGAATCTCGAAGTTGTCGGTGTCCAAGTTCAAACATGATAGTATCAAATAATTTGTCCACCAGATAATATCACCTGATACACAGAAGTTGTTTGAAAGCGCTCGCTTCGACAGGAATTTCCATTCGTTGAACTGTATAGAGTATCTAGCGAAACCTTTGCTACCCGCTATGGCCAGATTTTTGGACTCTCTATCAATGGTGGCATACCTTATCGGAAAGTTCGCGGCCAAATACTGCGGCGGTACATCGACTACATGCCAATGATCGAAGTCAGCCTTATGAGGAACGCTTGGACCCACATAGAGCCGATCTTCACTGATCAATATGATTGAATCTGAGGAGCAGGTTAGATGAGGACTAGAGGGTGCAGCAGAGTGTGCTATTGACATGACGACGACTTCTTGTCTTGACTCTATATCTGAACTGATGACGGACTTCTTCATATCACAATCCTCAGGACGATCGTCGTCATTGGCTTTGGCTGGATCAAGCAAATCGTCGTGATCATCGTGGGGATCCCTAATTGTGTTCAACCACAAACTATAGCCCTCTTGGCCCCATGCAAAGCAGGAAACTTCGGTTGGCGTGAACAACGTTCCGGTTGACAGACCCGATTGCCATTGTTTGGTACAAAACAGGAGAGAACCAAAGACGCTCCAAATGGCGAAGTCTCCGTTATCCCATGAGGTGGCCAATGCGAAGCTGTCGGGCGAATAGCGCATGCAGTTGACTGCTCCTGGTTGTGAAGAACCATGAGCAAGCTTTCCATCTTGAAGCTCGAGCACATGATTTATCACAAGCGATGTGTTAGAATCGCCTATACCGCAGACAACAATTCTAGAACTTTTCAGACCGAAGGCAACGAGCCGATTCTTGTGATTGATCTCGGCACAAACTGCGTCGTCGATATCGGCGAGGATATTTATGCGTGATTCTTTCGGAGCTGGAGTGTGACTATCAGCTTTTCCATTCTCCAGATGCTTCTCTGGACTTGATCTTAGGGGCATGAAACCGATAGAGCCGTTAGAAAAAACCAACGCGAACCCTGAGAGCACTGAGGAAAATTTGAGATCTTGTATATACTCAGATCCAGTGACAAACTCCTTGGGAATAGACCATGGAAACTTGCTGTCGGCACTACCATCCCAATTGATGCCATACATATCGCCATTTCTGGCTCCGATAACGAGCTCTTCTTCAGCGGACATCATGCATGAGACTCCAATCGCTGATAGGTCAAGCTTACCAAATGAGAATATTGACAAGGCTGGTATCGTTTCATCACTTGACAGGAGCTTCTTCTGCAACTTAGCTGAATCGTCTAACAAGAGGTTGTTGATGCTATGGGAATCATGACGCATCTTGAATAAGTTATCACTTTCTGGCAACCCGGACAATAAATAAGTGGCAGCCGATCCTGGAGCAATTCTTCTCCGTATTTGATAGAACAAGAGCTGATCCTTATTTGTCGACACAACAATCACGCTAGAGTCAGTCCGCCAGACTGCGTTTTGGTTTAAGCCGACCTTGATCAAAGATTCCCTCGATCGTCTGTGGCAGACGATCTCAACTGTAGGTCTAGATGACCATAGATGAAGAGTTTTAGTGGTCAAGATAAAGAATAATTCTCGTTCATGGTTTGCTTGGATGGCTAGGATATCACATGGCTCGTTGTCATTTCGTGTGTCCAACTTGAGGACTTTGTGCCATCCTATCGGATAGTACATAATAGATCTACTTGCTTATGCTGGTCCACGTTGATGATGTTTATGAATGACATTGTCTTGCGAGATTTTAAGAGCCAAATTGGCTCCAATTGTTAATAACCATGAAAACTAGTTGTGAATTCCAGGGCGAATATACCTAGAACTAGGCAATGTCGATTGATATTCGTCTACTTGAAAAAGTCTATGACGAGCGGGGATAAGTAGACGGCCTGGTTTATCAAATTCGTGATATCTCAAGTCGGATTAGTGACCCTCCATTTTATCCAGCCACATGATACTGTCATTGGACACAACAACATGTTCGAAGAAAGATCGGGTTCGTCTGAACGTTCAATACAATCAAACTCATGAACAAAATCATTCATCAATTATGAAATCACTCATATATTCTCATTTTTCTTATATTTGGAGTGTTCAAAGAGGAATATGATCACTTTAGATTAGTTAGAAAACAGTTTCAGTCCGGGTACATCCAATTTACTAATCTGTGCAGCACACTCTTCTCAAGCATACTTACCTGGTACCGCGAGGATGGCGATCAAGAAGGCCGTCCCGCAGGTGGGAGGCGCGTGCACTGCACTCCGCATGTCGTTGAACACCTTCACTGGGCCAAATCGGTCCAGATGGGGTACGCCATTTTTGATTCGGGCTCTGTGGCGACACAGGGCCCCCCTTTCAACTTTTAAGACCACTTATAGAATTATAGAAGACGCGTACAAGGGTGGCTGACTGCCGTGTCGCCAGTATCATCCCATGGTAAAACCTCCGCCGCCACGGAAGCACGCCCTTATTCAATGATAGGAATCAACCTGTGGCTTTATTGGATGCTGTCGCACCTTAACAATTACAGCGATACGAATTAAAAATTGTTGAGATCCACTGCATAGTGCACTTGGGCCCTACAACGGCCTCATAGATCAAGGTTCGTTGAGGTCATGGTTACTTGTCAAGTCCAGATTCTCCATCGCCTGAGATACGTCTTCCATCTGATGATCTGCCACAGAAACTGTTGGCGATGAAATGTCGACTTGCTCGTTAGGACTGTCGCTCGAGGATAGCGGCGATATGGCTATAACGCTAGGAATGTCTGATTCTGGAAGTGGTGCTTCCTCGTTGACCGATCGGTCAACTATTTGCTTGAGGGAGTCACTGGAGCTGTTTGTGAGTGCATCAGAGTATCCCAAATCCGTTAAAGCTGACTCTTGACTCTGTCCATCCTTCTTGTATGAGCTACAAGTATCGCCAAGAGAGTAATCATCATAACCCAACTGTGGATCCTGGCTTTCGACTGCCAAACAATATGAGGACTTTAGCTGATCATTGGTGGTTGGAAATGCTTGCTCGGTGATCATGGCATGCTGTTGCAGATTGTCGTTCGGCTCAAGTTGACCAGCGATGTCGCAGCCACGGTCTGGCGAGTTGGAGCCCGATGAGAAGGATGACTTCGAAGGATAGCTCGAGTAATCTGAGTTTTGATCGACTTCTGGAGCTTGATTTATTACAATTCCATGGGAGGCAAAGTCTTCTTGAGGTTTCGCTAGTGTTGAGGGCACGAATGTTGATTGCCTGCGCCTGAACTCGATCATTCGATTTCTGGCCGAGAGCTTATGTTTTCGTGGTTTCCGCTTTCGACGACCTCCCCTCCCTCGAATGCAATCGAAACAGCGCCTGATTCTTGAGCTAAGACCACCGCTCTCATCTTCGCGCTCGTCGTCGCTCAATCTCGTCACTTGTCCTGGTAGGAAACCAGAGGATTCGCGTTGGTAAATGAACCTCTGTTGATCCATCAGGCTCATACGACTATCGATGGTGTTATAGAATCCATTTCCATGCTCGTATGTTGAGCTATCGTACTGGTAACTGTTTGTGTGCCGATCGTATCGTGCATCGCCCTCGTCGGACGAGGAGCGGGAGGAGCAGGAAGAGTAGGAGGCGGAGCCACTTTCACATCTTGCGAGCTCGCTTGTCCCGCCTGACTTAAGACTACCATGGTCGGCTTCTAGCAAGCTCGAGTTTTGGTTCCCTCCAGTCTGTTGCATGTTCGCGTTCGAGCGCCCGTTTGCAGTTCGGCGCCGCGTAAGACGAGACCTACGGTGTGGTGCACGGGGCGCATGAATCAGATTGTCCAGCAACTCTGGCCTAACCATCCCGCAATCGGCCCTGAAGTCGTGGCCAGAGGAGCCAGCTTGCTGGCAGCAACTGTATCTGACGTAGTTGCATGCATGCGCTGCGTTATCCCCAAACTGATAATCCTCCTCCTTGTGCTCCTCCTCATGATAGTGATGATGATGATGGGCGAGTATTTCAACGGCCGCATGGGCAAGACTGTTCTTCTTGTTTGGCACATGATGGGTTCCAAAGTGAGGTATTGCGCTAGTCCGGCCCTGCTTGCTCAGGTGAGCGCAGGGGCCACAATTGTGACACTGGCAATGCAAACGATTGCTAACGGCTCTGACGTCGTGCCCAACTCGTTGATGCGGCGCGTTAAGGAAACAGTGTTGCAGTCTTATTGAGGACCGCTGAATACTTATTAGCTGGCCAGGCTTCAACGAGACAGACATTCGCGACAACATGGTACCTGTCTCTGGCCGGCCAATGTAATTGTCCGTCTTGGTTAGCGTCGAAAGCGGCACGAACATGGCGTAATCTTCGCGAGCATAAAAATAACGAATTCCATTATAGGCACCATCACAATTGCCAATCCTGTTGTCAAAAATGACTCCCACAATCCAGTCGTCCTCAACGTCTGGCAGTTGGCCAATCCAGCCGACAGTACCGAATTCGGCCCCACTACTTTTGACCAGCGCAACCCTTTGGCCAAGCGAGAGAGTTGGCGCAATCGGTTCCTCAAAAATGGGCTCCTCGTCCGGAGAGGAGTCACGCCGTTGACTCACAATACTAACACTCTGTCCGCTACTAAAACTATGCATTAACGACGACATTGCCCCCTTGGCAACGTCAACTATTGACGCCCTCTTGATGGTTAAATACGAGGGCAAATTCCTAATATCAACACTATGCCTACTGGACCGCGTTGAACCAACATTGAACGACACCGAGTGGGTTCGTTTGAACTTCCGCGAACTTCTTGCCTCCTCTAATTCAACTTCCGCCTCTAGCTCGCCAACAGCGTCTGCCTCTTGTAGATTTTTCAAGTTTTGTCGATGGGCAACTAAATCTTTCTCGTTTGAGCTCACGCTGACACCCAACTTTTTTCTAAAATTATTCTTAAAACTTCCGCTCTCGGCGGCTCCCTGCTTTTGCCTGAACAAAATCTGATCAATCTCAGCATTGATCTCCTCAACTTCGTCAATTGTTGGTGGCCCATCAATTCCTCCACCGTTCAAATGAGATTTACCTGCCTCATCCTCCTCTCTCAAGTCATCGTTTAATATTGGACGATGTCTGAGCGGTAATGTGTCCGTATTTTCTGCATTGAATGTGCACGATTGGTCATTATATAGTGTGGCTTGAGCCGAGTAACCGTCGGCGAGAGAGGTGCTCAGTGGTTCGTAAAATGATTCGTTGAGCGCCGGAATGTCTTGCTGCCCGCGAGATTCGTCCAAGTTTGGCCTATAGTGTTTGTTCACAATAGAGTAAATTGCATTCGTCTCCACCTGCTCACCTTCCTGATAATGGTTCGCAAACTTTTCGTTCGTGTACATATGAGCCTGCTGCTCAAAGTGGCCACCTGTGTCGCCGACTCCAATGTCGGCACCATGAGATGGTGGCTTCGATGCGAGCTCCTCGACGAGCTCACCGCTAAGCCCGGATTCGCCAGCTAGACTTCCGTCGCGTTGAACTCCGGCCCCGCTGCTCGACTCTTCGGCCACCGAGGGCAAGGTTGAGGTTGCCCGAGAGGGTTGTTGTTGTTGTTGCAGCTCGAATTGGGGTGCCGCTGAAAACTCGCCCTGGTAGCCCGTGGGCGCGGAGCCATAGTTGTAAGCAGCCTCCAGCTCGCTGGGGCTGAGCAAACTCGACTCAACTCCAACCATTGTCCCATTTACATTGCTTTGGTAAACAACTCGAACGATTTCCTCGCCCTCGGTCTGATAATGGGGCGGCATGCACGCGTTTACCTGAGTGCTCTCACTTCCATCTCCGCGGCCACCATCTCGCCCATCAGCCATGAGTGCCAATTCTTGCCTCGCGTTTCCTTCCAGTTGCGTGGTGTCAGAGGACTGACTGGCGCTCATTGTTGCTGCTGGAGCAAAATTGTTGCCGCTAACCGAATGGACCCTATTCTGTCTTGAATCAGCCATTCCTCTCAATCATTCTTTACTTCAGCCGTGGCACCGTAATTTCATACCCTCCCTCTTACGTAACGCTTGCGTGGGAGTGGTCAAGTGAGCTGCTGTTGATGGATGACCTTCGATTGAAGATTCCGTGTTCCATCCAGGCGCATTCTCCTCTCCGCACTTCCCTCGCTTACAATAACGTTAAACTTCCCTTTCAGTGCCTCAATCATCGGGTTGTGGTTCAGGAAGATGTTTTAGCTTTCTGCCTACTTCTAACCCTCCAGGAACTAATACTTGCTATCCAAGCTAAGCAGTTGGACCCTCTAGGTTCCCTCCATCAGGCGAGAATATCTTCCATACTAGGCTCACGATTTCAATACAATTTCACGCACATTGAGGGAGCGTTTGAATTGTATAATAAATTACCCTCCTCTCGAACCAATAATGTGCAAAATTGGGCCAAATCAGGCGCTTGCTCGGACAACAAAGGTCCGCTTAGCACGTCACCATTCTCGAGGCACATCGCAGCCTCCAAGCTCGCACATTTGGCCCCAGTTCTGCGCAAGGGAGCTGGTTGCGTACTATCTAGCTGAAAATATTCGCCATTGGTTCGTGTGAAGCCCTTGCGTATGGCGCATGTCTGGCAAGCGAGCCGTAAAAGTCTGCGAAACTCACAACCTGAAATAAATACAATATTTGCTCGCAGATTCAGCCTCGGCTAGGACCAAACCAAAATGCACGTAAATGGCACTATTTGCCGGAATAAAGTAGAGGTCACTCTCAAGATCAAGAAACTGAGCGAATAGCGTTTATTTTTCTCTCAATTTCCGCAATTCTCATAATCAACAACAATTTAATCCCTCTTTTCCGACATTGTGGATCAACTTTTCATCTAGTTATTGATTTTATACTAAAATTGCCCAACGAGTTACAGGTAGTTGGCTGGTCGGCTTGTGAGCTTGTTTCTTTGGCAATCCGCTCGGCTCTCTCCTCTAACCTCAATTCCAAGCTTGTGCGCCTATTTAGCCGCTCTTGTTCGGCTTCCCTCTTTCGCTTAGTCTCGTTTAGTTTCTCTAGCGCCTTCTTGAGCTCAGACTTTTGGTCTAAGACATTCTTACCCCGTATTTGATTGAACTTGAGCTCCCTGTTCAAATCCCTTATGATTGGCTGGGCAACTGAAACTGGATGAGGTGGCAGCAGGCGCCTTGGCAGCACAAGTCCGCTATGGTCGGATGGTTGGCTTTGGGCCTGTTGCTGGCCAACCTCCCCAAGCTCGCCGGCCACCTTAAGCTGGCCAAGATTGGTTAGGCAAGAGGGCAGTTGCCCTTGGGTTCGAGTTTTGGCCGCATCGGAACTCCTCTTAGCAATACCCGGACCTTTTTCGTTGGCACTCATACCCATTTTGAATTGTTGCTGCTGTCTCACAACCATCGACGGCATTAAGTTCTTGTCACCGCGCACTGCCGCCACGAGAGGATCCTCTGGTTGACCCATACTCTTCTCTTCGGGTTTCATGCGACAGTTCAGTCCCCCGGTTGCCTAAAAAATCGCCCCTCTCTCTGCTCTGGTTTCTCTGCTCGACCAGACTGCTGTCCTCGAGCAGTTTTGCATGGAATTTGGCTTGACAGACTTTCGATCGCCTGGATGGACTTGGTCAGATTGGGTGGAATTTGGACGGGTCGTAGAGTCGGCCAACCAGGGGGTGGGCTCGGTTAGATTGGATCATGTAAGGTTGTTGGGTTCGATAGTTGAGTCGGTGGTTTTCGGTCGCAATTACGGATGGGCGACAAATTTGAGCAAATGTTCTTGGTGCTAAACTGTGCAAGGCAGCCAGCCCTATGTAAATCGCGCTCGATTACTGCGTATCATTGTGACAGTTGGTAGCCATAATGGAGCGGTTGGCAAATATGTGGTGAATTTAGATTTTGACAAAACAACAACAGAAAGTGGCAAAAAAGTGGCCGAGGGTGGCGCTCTAGGCGGAGCAAGGATAGCGGTGGCTTCAGACGAGATTTTCCCAGTGCTTTGCCGCCAGACGGCCACAAGCAAGCTTAACGACGACGACGGCCCAAACTATGGCGGACAGTCACCGAGTTCTTGCCTCGCTCGCTTAGGCGCCTCCCTCCTCAAGGCTCGCTTGGTAAATATCAGAAAGAAGAACTACGCAGCAGCAGGCGCTGGACGATGGGTGGTGGATACGGAGGCGAAGGTGTGCAAGTTGAGATTATGGTCAGCCCTTGGTCCTGTTTTAAACGCGAGGTATTTAGTTCGGTTCTCAGTTGCGTTGAAGAGCGAGGATCACTTACGAGTTATCCTGCAGCACCTGAAGGGGATCAAAACACATCACATCCAATGTCACTCGATTTGTGCCGATCTATACGAGTCCGCTAATGATTGGATGCTGCTGACCTGATTCGCAACAGGGGTTGGCAGTTCAGATCATGTTAGACGATCCGACGAACCAGCTGTTCGATGAGAAACTCTCAAACGAGCACCAAGTGGCCTCTGAAGGCTCGAATCTAGATCAAACGTGCAACCGTTGCTTTGCCCACAAGTTTATGGATAAAATTGGATCCATAATGCCAATCACAAGCCACATGAGATGAGCTTTTGTTTGTTCCGTTCATTACTGTTCTTGGAATCTATTTACTTTATTCGTGAGTATTGTAGTCGTTCAAGAACAGACATGAAGCCACTTTTTCGAACGAGCGATCTGTGCGCCAAGTTCATGTAGAGCTCTTCATGTGATGTTTCGGATTATAAATTCGAGCAAAGTCCTGTTGAACGAAATCGTCCGAATCATGATTTTAATGTCTTTCTCATTGTTGCCATAGTTCTATGTTATGTGTCTCTCCAATAGGATTACACCGAACTCGTCTATTGCAAGCACAATACATCAGCCACCAAGCAAGTTGATACGAAAACGAGCAACATCAACTAGACTTGCTCTCTTGTCCCCAATAAGATAGTTGCCATATTCCAAGCAATGATTGAGAAGGCTTAATTCTAGTTCCAATCACCAAAATTCCATGGCACCCGTTTATCACAAGCACAAAGGTGCCTCAAACCGTCAGCAAGGTTCTGTAACATTGGAATCAGAATTGATCAAACTTACTCGTGTATGAAACCAGCTCAGTTTTCGACATCATAAAGTTGAACAAACTCGCCCACATGGTCAAATTAAGAATGGCTACCAATCTACTTAAATGGACATCTCCCGTCGCCAAACTATCGAGAAGCCACACGACTGTTTCAGGTGGAGGCGGAGATGGTCACCATAACCCAGCAACTAAGCGTTGGATTCATGATGACGCCTTACTAGTTAATGGTCATGTAGCTTACTTGGTAAAGTTCCTCGGTAATGTGGAAGTAGATCAACCCAAGGGATTAGAGGTTGTGAAAGAAAGCATTAAAAAGCTGGAATTCCAGGAACATCTTAGAAGGTCCGAGGGCGAGAAGATAAAAAGAATTGAATTAACAATTTCAATTGATGGAGTTGCAATACGTGAACCAAAAACTAAGAAGAATATTCATCAATTTCCTTTACATAGAATCTCATACTGTGCCGACGATAAGTCGGAAAGAAAGTATCTAAGTTTTATAACCAAGGTGCAAGAGGGATCTGATCGTCATGAATGCTTTGTATTTGTTAGCGACAAACTATCAGAGGAGATAACTCTCACCATCGGCCAAGCGTTCGAGCTTGCTTACCGCAAGTTTTTGGACGCCTCAGGACGTGATTTTGATATGAAGAAAGAGCTGGTTCAAGCCCGAAAGAGAATTCGAGAATTGGAACGTAAAGTTGTCGAATTAGAACAGGAGCTCCAGAAGAAAGAACAACCACAGCGATCTACAAATCAGCAACAACTTCAAACACCGCCAGTCTCCCCAACAAACCAAACAATCGATCTGACTGTAGCTACTACGAGGTTGCAATCTCTGATTGACCTGCCATGATCTATAGCATTGAAAATGCGGTAACATCACTTTAATGCGCTCTTAATATACTCTGGAGGCGCAATAGTATAATTCTTATCAAGATCAAAGAGGTTAGCTTGCTTGGAAATAAATTTGAGCAGGTCCTGTATATAATTTACTATTGTCTGTACATTTTGTGGATCCAGTGTTGTTGCCGCCAGAGGTCTGCCTATTTTTGTGAAGAGTCTAACCAGGTGTATCACTCCGTATTGATTGGTCAAATCGATATCTTTGCCATGGTCTTTTAGTAATAGTTGATATTGTAGTCTCTCAAATTTATAGAGCAGATGAGCCCCCAGCATGACATTGAAGTAGTCTCTAATTCCTAATGTGAGCTCATTGAATATAACCTCTTTGTCGCCTGGCGTTTTGGTTGAATTTTTCTTGTAGGTTACGAAATCTTTGAGTATTGTTGAGATGGTTGTCTTTGCGGGTAGGATAGTCAATTTCTTATTCTTCACGTTATTATCGTCGTCTATTAGCCAGTTTTTGAGTTCGTCCGGAATCTTAATCTTGACCTCTTTCTCGGGATGCACAGGCTCTTCGGGTTCAACAACAATCGAGTCGCTAACGCTACCTTGTGATGAGATCGTGCTTATGTTCGCCTGGCTTTGCTGAGATGTTAATTTTGCTTTCCTGGCAGAGTTAATTCCCTTAGCTTTGGATTGAACTCGCTGGTCTTTCATAGAGGCGACATTAGTCTCGTTGTACTGATGCACCCGTGCCTCGTCAACCCATTCGTCCCAGTTTTTATTCCAACCCTGATAGTGGACAAAAAATTGCATCTCTGGATTCTTGTCCAGGGAATCGGGGTTCTTTCGGGAGCTCAAGATCTTTGCTTCATACTTGTAGCCTTTGTGTTCGCATATGATCCTATCGCCCACTTTTGGCTTATAACTTTGGGGCTCTTTCTCCTTTTTGACCATTTTGACAAGAGGCATGTGAGTTAGAATGGCCGAACAGGTTTGGGGTACAATATTTCAAGGCTGATGACAAGATGGAGCGATTCGTAGTGTCTGAGTTGCAAAGAAAAACCATTTGGCGGTGGGATCAGTGTTTATTCAATCCAAAAATTCAAAACGACCGCTTTTATTTCGCTCGCAACCTCATTGGATGCACGCTTTCTTTGAAGTTCTCTGCTAAAGAATCACGAGTATTCTCGAGCATGTAGGTGGAACTTAACTAATCAACCAAAAACTTACCCAACCATTGATACCGATTACCTTCAAAGAATTTCGAAATGTCGGCCTTGTCAGTTCTTAATCCAAAAGCTGAGATTGTCAGGCACTCTCAGGCATTGGCTGTGAATATCAGTGGAGCTAAGGGCCTGCAAGATGTTCTTAAGAGCAATCTGGGACCTCGCGGCACAATGAAAATGTAAGTATACTCTCAACTAACTTGGCTCGCTTCCTAAAGACACCAACTAATACTGTCCCAAAATTTTTCACAACTCGATCTCAGGCTTGTGTCTGGAGGCGGTGAAATAAAGCTAACTAAAGACGGAAACGTTCTACTCCACGAAATGCAAATACAGCACCCAACTGCATCCTTGATCGCTAAGGCATCAACGGCTCAGAATGAACAGACGGGGGATGGTACAACCTCGACAGTCTTGCTCATCGGTGAACTTTTGAAGCAAAGTGAGATCTATATCAGTGATGGTCTCCATCCACGTGTGGTAGCTGACGGTTTTGAGCTTGCTAAGAAAAGGACCCTCGAAGTTCTGGAGCAAGTTAAAATTCCAATTGATCCAGATGACAGGGATCTCCTCTACAAAGTGGCAAATACCTGTCTAAGAACCAAAGTTAAATCCAAGGTAGCCGACAATCTAACTAGCATTTGTGTGGATGCTGTCAATATTATAAGAGTGCCTAACCAGCCGATTGACTTGCACATGGTTGAGATAATGGAAATGAATCATAAAACCGAAGAAGAAACATCCTTAATCAAGGGTCTTGTATTAGATCATGGTGCACGTCATCCCGATATGCCAAAGCTCATGAAAGATGTTTATGTGCTTTGTTTGAATGTCAGCCTTGAGTACGAAAAGTCAACTGTCCACTCCACTATTGTCTATAAATCAGCCGAAGAACGAGAGAGGCTTGTCGAATCGGAGCGGAAATTCATTGATGAGCGCTGCCGTAGAGTTATCGAACTGAAAGAGAAAGTTTGCAAAAAAGGACAAGGCTTTTTGCTTTATAACCAACAAGGTATTGATCCAAACAGTTTAGATATGCTGGCCAAGGCCGGTATCATGGCTTTAAGGCGTGCCAAACGTCGTAATATGGAGAGGATGCCTCTGTGTTTCGGCGGTTACGCTGTCAACAGTGTCGAAGATCTTTCAGTAGATTGCCTGGGGAGGGCAGATTTGGTTTATGAGTACGTTTTAGGCGAAGAGAAGTACACATTTGTCGAGAGCTCTAAAAATGTCAATTCAGCTACCATTTTGATCAAGGCGGCAGCCAAACATACCTTGACCCAGATCAAAGATGCCATCTACGACGGCTTACGTGCGGTCAAGAACGCAATCGAGGATAGGGCTTTAGTTCCGGGTGCTGGAGCCTTTGAGATAGCCGCTTACACTAACCTACTCAAGTACAAGAACACTATTAAAGATAAAAAATCGTATGGCATCCAGGCTTTCGCTGACGCTCTCACCGTATTACCAAAGACACTTGCAGCTAATTCTGGATTCGACCAACAGGACGTCATGGTCAAGATGATACACGAGCACGCGGAGAACGATCTAGTCGTCGGCTTAGATCTTAGCAGTGGGGAGCCAATCAACCCTGTGGATGTTGGAATTTTCGACAATTATTCTGTCAAAAAGCAGCTCATCAACTCCTGTTCAGTTATTGCTAATAATCTACTTCTGGTCGACGAAATCATGCGTGCCGGGCTGACATCAACAAAAGCACCCCAGATCCCCAACGAATGAAATCTTCTCAAAGATAAACTGTAACTCTACTCAACAAAAAAGCGATCGAATTTTCTCGTTCACATCCCAAGGTCTTTATAGATTCTCCTGATGATATTCAATGAGGCATAATCGGCAACTCCAGCTTCCCTCAGGAAGTTCCAACAGGGGAGGTTTTAAGCAGTAAGTGTGGTAGCTTCTATCACAGTCATCGCAGAACAATAGTTGATCCTCATTGTCGGCATTCTTGCAGGTACTGCAGGTTTTGCACTCAATGCATTGCCAGCTATACTTTCGTATTGAGAGCATTATATTGTCTGAGAATCTCAAACACGAAGGGTGACCTGAGCTTCCACAACTAGAGCACGAAACGAGCTCTTCGGGCATTCTTGTACGGCGGTTTCTTTCCGCCGTCCCTAGGCAAAAGTCGCAAAAGGAGTTTTGTTTGGCTCGTTTGGAATCGCGTTCTCCGGCTGTTGTCTCATCGGTTCTATCATTCTGCGCCTCAAGATTTCCGTTTAGTTTTGATCTATCCTGGAGGTTGTTGTTATCCTCTATTCTTTCGTGGCACTCAAGTGACAGTCTATCTTCCTCGTGAGCAAGATTCGGATTTGCGCTCACTGTTCCTCCATTCTCAAGATGCTCTCTTCTCTCCATGTTTGACTCTGAAGGAGTCGATGCTGCGGCAATAGGAAGTGGCGCTTCTGTCTTGCAAATTCCTTCTATCTTGTCCTGAGGTTCGGCTAGAACACGCTCTTGCGATCTTGTATTCTTCAAACATTTCACCTTCTTTTTGATCAAAATTGACTGCTCAACGTACTTTTCGACCTTCTTTGCATGTGTCGGCGATCCTGATTTGGTTACATCAGAGCTTATGATCGAATTTTTACTCTTGTTTGTCACTGCCTTTGGCAAGGTTGAGTTATGAGTGTGGATAAAATGATAACTCAGCCCTGGTCTTGTTTTATAAGTCTGATCACAGATTGAGCAAGCGTATGGCCGACTTCCGTTAGTTTCTACACCGGTCGTTCTCAGGTGAACGGCTTGGCTTGAGTTGGCCAGTTCGTTCTTGACGAGGGGCTCCTCGTCAACTCTAGCAAAAATCGGGGCCTTTTGGCCACCTTTAACCAAAATGCTACGACTCTTCATCAAGCTCTGGCCAATATTCTTTCTTTTGGTTATTTTACTCTGCAACCCTAGGGAGGTTTTTGTTCGTTGTTCAATCGTCTGTTCGTGGTTTCTTTCGATCGTTCCTTCGCAAGATGAATCCAAATCGTTGTAGATGATCCTTTCTCTGCTGGCGGTAGTTGAGCTCTCTTTATCAAGTAACCTATCGCTTAATTCAAGGCTTGTGTTGAAGCCATTGCATGAGTGCTCTTCGTCTATCTGATGCCTGGGACTCTCGAAGGACTGACTTGTTGCAATAGATAGATCTCTCGAATCTGAATCGACAGTGTGACAACTCTGGCTGCCCGTTGAATCAGCTCGCGATGGGACCAAACATGGCAGACCGTTAGAGTGCCGATTTAGGCCGCTACAACTTGGATTGACTTGGTTCCTATCTGAGTATAAGTTTCCTACATTTTGTGCACATTCAATTGGATCAACTGGGTCCACTTTTCCCACGAATGGTGGACCAATTTTGACTAGATAGTCCCGCTGTCTTTTTTGCCATTTTGAGGCTGGATAACTGAAAAGGGTGCCAGTGGCAGATTCTTTATGGAAATTTTGGCGTTCACCTTTTGAACGCCAAAGGGAACAGTTAGTTTGAGCAACTCCAGTTTGCGAATCAATGAACGGAAGACGCAACCTCCTCTCAGTTATGAGGAGATTGTTGAAGGTTTTGCTATCCTTGATGAACTCGAGGTAGTTTTCGTATTTTTCCTCCATGTTTTCCGATTCTAACGGCCGAGAACAATAGTTCCTTTCATCTTTTGATAATCTTGCGGTAGTTGTGCCGCAAGCAAACAAAGTTTGGATTTGCCACCTCTTTTTGGCGCATCATTTTGATTATTGAATTGTTGTTTATGTTAAACCTGAACGTAATAGTGAGATAACCTGAGGAACAGCAGACGCAATAAGCAATTTGGATGGGGCTCATTTGTTTAGCGGCAGTTTGGAGCCAGAGTCGGTTGTTAGGAGGCAGCGCGCGGTACGCGCACATAGGTCCGTTGCAGGGCCTCATAACGTAGAGGCTCCGTCCAAACTGGCGCCACGACTGAGGCCATGCCAGCTAGTGGCTACGTGCTGCGTGCAAGCGGGCCAACGCGAGTTCGATTTGAAGAAATAGCGCCGGATGGGGGCGCACGTTAAAACACAGGCACCCTCCCTAGGGCGCAGAGTTCCGTGGAATGGGGTGAAGCAATGGCTGTGGTGGCGCCTGTTTGCCGAAGAGGGCCATAGACGCTTGATTCAAGAGGGCCGATCAGCAACACTGACATTGCAGCATCCCAAACCAGAGACTCTCGTTTGCACCATTTGCTGCGCGTATTTTCCAATCTCATCTCATCCCAGGAGAACGGGACCTTGATCAGCGCTCTCAGACAATTTCACCAGCTAGATACCCCAACTAATGTACTGATCAAAATGCACCGAGCTCAGATCCCAATACAAGACCATGGCTCGTTTTTGGGGGCGAACCTGTAGTCTAGCTGACACTGAAAGAGAGGCTGCAATCATGATCGGAAAGATTTTCAGCACTAATTAGTGTCCGAGTAATTAGCGCATTTGATTGAAAAAATGAGGCTAATTTGGCCTGATCAATGCCGAATGAGTCGCCTTCTTTTCCCTCCTTCCGAGGGTCCAGCTCTAGTTCCAACAGTCGCGCATGGCAGACGCTTGCGGGGCCGTCACCAGGTTGCAGAGGCAAACGTAGACAGCAATGGGGGCGAGAGTTTGGGGCAAGAAGGAGATTTGGAAACTAGTTCAGGTTGGAACTGGGTCGCCGAATGGGGGAAATGGGGTCGCGAGTGGAAAAGTAGAGCACAATGAAGAAGAGTTGCAACACTTTCAACACTCGTTTCGAGGAAAATTCAACACTTTTGGTACTGAACGCAAACCTTTTCCCACTAGAAGTGTTCGAAGTTTCCTGGAAAGCAGGAAATGGGCCCGTTACTCTCGCAGACGGGGTATAAGTTTGTCGCTTTCTCAACCCTTGTTGGCCCTGGAGGGCGGTTGCGCAACCCGACATCGAGCAACAGATGTTCGCCCCCTTACCTCTCCTCCGCGGCGGAGGGTCCATGAACTTGTGGGGTTGCCACGAGGAGACTCCGTTATCCGTTTCGTTCCCACACGCGAGGTCTAGTTCTCGATCGGCCAGCCATCTGGTCGCCGGGCCCGCCATCACCAGGAGGCAGCAGCAAGCATACCTTTCGCTCACAGCGCGTTGCGCAACCCGCCATATGGGCCCATGAACTCTGGCCGCCCGCCAAACTGGGGTCGTTGAACGCGAACGAGCAACTCGAACCAGGTGTGCGCGAGCCAATGGCCGCTGTTGCGCAACCGCAACAGTTGGCCGTTGACATTGGATTTTAATGCCGCAGGACCAAAGATTGCATAGCCTTGGACTGTCCTTGCGTGTGTGCGCCAATGCACCAAACCCGTCTGTGCTCATGCGCGACGAAGCCCGTCAAGATGGGCCTGCTCTGGATGAGGCTCCACCACATGAACCAGCTGCCGATGTCTCGCTTTCGCTGCTGGTTCAATCTCAAGGATAGGAGATGGGCTATAACCGTTTGCTCTGTATAATTGGAGCTTGCAAACATTGGCCTATATTGTGCTCAAACCCAGTCGAGCCGCCGGTGAGGAAACAATTCAATTCGTGATCGAGGCCAAAATCTTGGCCATAGTTTAGCTGCAAACTTGCCCATTGTTGGCCCACGTGAAAGGCGATTGTGTCCATGGGTATGTTGCAGGGCAATTTATGTGCATGGGTTGAGGGCGTCTGGTGCTCCATTATTCAAGAAACTATCTAAGGAAGGAAATGAAGATACCGATCGCTGCCTCTAGTTTTGGTTGAAAATCACAAGACTCGTTCTATCTAATAAATTGGTTCGCCATTCACTCATGTGATGCTCTACTTGAATTGCGCAGTCGACTCCGTTTGTTTGTTTTGCCGTTAGGAGTCAGAGTGGCAAAGCTCTAAATTAGAACTCACATCTCGACTTTGGTTACATCTGCTCAAGTGAATAAGATCGCTTATCGTTTGCAGTCATGCTCAGCTCTGATGCAAGTGACTAAGTCCCATGGATAGTTCAACCGGAGCTAACATCATGATAATTCGCGCATATTCTCCTCCTATTTTAGCTCCACTTGTTTGGAGTTCATGATCCGATTGGGACAATTTAAAACAATCGAGCCAGCAAGCGAGAGTTCAAGTTAGTTTGAAGCTCAAGGAAGAGAAAGTGTAGTGTTGAACTCAGCATGGCATCGCTTGTAAATCGCCACGATAAACTTAAATCGTTGTTGACGCCCCTCCAATACAAAGTCACTCAAGAGAAGTTTACCGAGAAGTATGATCCTAATTCATACAGGTCCCCCGTTCAATTTGTGCACTAAGACTAATCCACCTAGCAGGCCGCAGACTGGCAGGTTTGATCGTTTCTTCGAAACCGGAACCTACAGTTGCATTGTTTGCCGCCAAGATCTGTTCACTTCGAAGTTAAAGTTCGATTCGGGTTGCGGTTGGCCGGCCTTTTTTGACTCGATTGACAAGAGCAAGATCACTATCGAGAGAGATTATCAACTGAGTGAGTAGGATTTCGATTTAAGTTGACAAAAAGAGGCGTTTCGCTCTAACCGTACCCAACGCGAATTTCAACAGTTGGTGATGACCTTGAGCTACTTAGGACAAAGCCACACCTGGTCAGAAGCGAGATTTTATGCTCCAACTGCAGAGCTCATTTGGGTCATATCTTCGATGATGGCCCAATGCCGACAAAGCGGAGATACTGTGTCAATTCTGCCTCTCTTGTATTCAAGCCAGAGAATTCATCTAGTGGTAAGTGTCTCATCACATATTTGCCGCGTTAATCGTGCTCAAAGCTCTAAATTAAGTGAAATCAACGCACAAATATTCCAGAGATAAGAGACGAAGGAACAGAGGAGCCGGATAGGGACATTGATGTCTGTAACCGAGACTAAGAAAGCTCACAGAGCTCAGTATAGAGCTTGCTGATGGCGAAAAGAGGAACCAAATTTGAATATTCTCTAATGAGGAATATTTTAATCTGAAGGTTTCGATATATACAAACTGGGCAGTGATTCAGGAGATCAGATAGAGAAGCTGCTTATACCGGGGCAGTTGATCAATGTAACGGTGCGATGAAATTGGTTGATTGCTAATTTTGGGCATGAGTATCATTGAGCGACCATGTATCATGGAATAACTTGGGCCTCCAGGGTCAAGTTTTCTTGATATCAAAAATATTTGAAGAAAATTAAATTACTCCTTCAGGAGCGGATTGTTGCGATTGTGGTTTGGATTCCAAAATTTGTATTGATTGCATTTGTCTCGGTGAGATGAAAATTTTTGTAAAACTATCTGTCCCGGTACTGTGAGGCCTCTCTATACTGTTCATCTGAGGTGAAGTAATCGCTCAGCTTCCAATGTAGTGTTTCAAATGTTGGACGCTTATTTGGCTCTTTGTTCCAACATTCGACCATAATGTTGTAGTATTTTGACTCACATTGGGGTGGTTGCGGCATCCTGTAACCCTTATCGATACGACTCAATACCTCAGCATTGGTCATATCTGGATAAGGTGTTCCTCCTTTGGTTATAATTTCGTATAGTACTATACCAAAGGACCAAACATCACTTTTGATAGTAAATTTGCTAAAGTTTGCTGCCTCAGGTGCAGTCCACTTAATCGGAAACCTAGCGCCAGCGCGAGCTTCGTACTCTGTCTCCTTAATAAAACGCGCCAATCCGAAGTCAGCAATCTTGCAAACGTTTTTATCACCCACCAAGATGTTCCTGGCTGCAAGATCCCGGTGAACGTACCTCTCGTGTTCGATGTAAGACATTCCGGCGGCTATTTGAGTGGCCATCTTGATATATTCCACTAGCGGCAATGATTTACCTTCGTCAGTTTGTAAGTAGCTAATTAAAGCGCCTTTAGACATCAATTCTGTGATGATATAGACAGGTTCCTCTTTAGTGCAAACTGCGTAAAGTTGTACAAGATTTGCGTGTCGCATTTTGGTCATGATTTGGGCTTCGCCCAGGAAGTCTTGGGGGTCCATGGAGCCCTTTCGTAGAGTTTTTATTGCTACTCGTGTCTTGTTGTTGAACAAACCCTCAAAAACTTGTCCGAACTGACCGCGGCCAAGTTCGTGCAAGAGGGTGAGTTTGCTTCGATCAATTTCCCATCGATCACAGGTATCATAGGACAGGCCTGCGGTGGTTGGTTTCTCGAATCTTGAAGCACACGGCTCTCTAAGATTGATGCAAAGACCATCGGGTGCGTTTGAGTAGTGCAATACTAAGTCGTGAATTGTGGAGAATACTGTCTTCTTATTAATGTAGAAGCCGCCGGCTTCAAAGTGTCTAATTCTATAGTGTTTAACATCGTTTTCGTGTTTCAATGATAGACTATACTGATGAGCAGTAGTATCACTGTCGCGAATAATGAATGCTCCGTCCTTGTTCTCTGCCATCTTGAGTCTCATCTCTGCTTCAGCGCGGCCAATCTTGCCCAAATACCAGGGCTCTGCTCCAAGTGACTTGAGCTCGGCAACATAGTTGCTTGGAACGTAGCCAATCTTCTTAGTTGACTTCGATCTGGCCAGCCACCAGTCGCCATTCATAAGGCCGACAGTTGTCTCAAGATGCTCGCCCTTCCTGAATCCGAGGTCCTCCGTTGTTCTGGGCTCATAATCGTAGAGTGCAATTAAAACTTTGACCTCGTTCGGGTTCATCCTGATGCTTTGCATGAAAAGTCCGCCCGCGGATCCATTCTCTGCGTTGGCGTTGATTTGTTTGGTCCTATTACAGATTAAATGACTACTTTGGCTTGTTTTATCGAAGGGCGAGGCGAGAGGATTGTCGTCGATGTCGACCAGCTTTGGGACAGTTTGCGAAGGCGAGTTCTGGTTGTAGGGTGGGAGTTGTTGTTGTTGTTGTTGCTGCTGCTGGTTGCTCGCCGAGAGTGAGCTCGACTGGCGCAATAGTTTTGGCATTGGGCCCTTGCTCGAGGGTCCGCTTGAGAGGTAGGCCTGTCTTGAGTTTGGCGGCCGCATCATGGGCCGCGCCGGCCCGCCCGCCGGCCCAAAGGGGGCGCCGTCCACGTTGACCAGGTTTGAGCCGAGCAGTCTTGGCTGGTTGGCGGCCGCCTTGATGGGCCGGCCGACGCCCAAACACGAGCCAAAGGCTCCCATGGCTCAGCTTTGCATCCTTCCTCTCTCCTCGGCTCGCTTGACACTTGGGTGCGAGCTTTTGCGCGCAACTGGGCCGACTTCGTCTGCAGTATGGCCGGCGCTCGACTGGCCGCCCGCTTGGTCGCGCCTCCTCCTCCTCCTCCTGCTGGCCGATTCTAGCGAATTTTGTGGCTGAAAGGCGACCAGGAAGCTGGCGGCAAACTCTTGCGCTCGCCTCGGGCTTCCAAAGGCGGCAACCTGATTCCTCTCTGGCGGCCGCTTCAATTCCTGTGAACTCGTTTCCTCTCTCCCTCGTCGCCCGTTTAGCTTGCGAAATTAGCGTGCAATTCGAGGGGAGCGAGCCGCTTGGAGAGGAGGAGTTGCGGCGGTGGCGGCTGCTGCTGTTGCAGCTGAGTTTGCTTATTCTGGCGAGAGAATAATAACGCCGATTATTATGAGGATTCTAATGAAGAGCGGCGGTGGCCGGCGCTGAGTGAGCCAGTCAGCGAGCGAGCGGCCGCCTGCTTGCCCCGCAGCCGCCGCCGCCTCCCTCTCGCTCGCTCGCCCTCTGCCTGCCAGCGAGCGATACGCTCGCAAGCGTCTCGAGTCAAATGCAAACACACACGCACACGCACACGCACACGCACAGTGGAGCGGCCGGCCCAAACTGGCCGCTTGCCCGGCCCGAAGACTGCTGCCTCTGTTTGGTTGTTGCGGCCGCCGTCGCCGTCGCCGCCGCTCTCGCTCGGGCCGCCCTCCCTGCTCTGGGCGGCGGGCGCGTTGCACGAGCGCGGCGCTCGCACTCGCACTCGCAGTCGCGGGCCCTCTCGGTTGGCCGGCAGGGAACAAGGAGCAGGGCCGAGGGTTGCCGCAAGCGGCCGCGCCGGCCACAAAGAGCCGGCCGAGCCCAGCCGGCAGTGCGGGCCAGCCAGGGCGCGAGATGGCCGGACTCGCTCGTCCTCACTCGGCTGCTGATTGGAAGCGCAAGATAATGAGCCGGGTGAGAGTCCCATTTCGGGACAAAGTGGCCCGAAGCGAGCGGGCGCCAGGCCAATCAGGCGGCCGCCAAGGATGCGAGCCGAGCGCCCTGCGAGCGGCGCACAAAGCGCCCACTCTCTCGCCCCCTCCTCCATCTAGTTCATGGACAGCGCCAAGCACCAGGAAGTCTGACGCCACTCTCGCAACGCCGCAAGCAAGCGCGCCAATGTCCCAATTTCGGCAACGCGCACCAACTGAACTCCTGTCGGGCGCTCCCCTCGGCCGCTCTCGCTTTGGCCCGCCGGCCCAGGCGGCTTGTCGGCCTGGACTGGGCCGGGCCAATTTGCTTAGCCGAGCTAGGCGAGCCGCTGGAGAGCAACAGTTTGTTTTGCTTGCTCCAGCGAAGCCAGCAGCAAATCTCGGGCTCGGGCTAGCCGTTGCGCTGCGGTCGTCGAGCGACGCCAAGGGGCAACACACGAGCGGCCATTTGTTTGCCAGCTCGGCGCGCTTTCGCCCGTTCGAGTGGCCGGCCAAGTTGGGCCCAGCTGACGTGAGCTCGGCTCGCTTGCGCAACACTAGCCGCCAGCCGCCAGCCGCCAGCCGAGCGAACCCGGGCCAGCGCAGCGGGCGTCGTGGGCGAGCCCGCGCAGGCGAGCCCCTCGCAAGGCTCGCTCGGCTGGCGGCATCTGGCGGCGCGCCCTGGGGGCCCTCTTGTGCGCGCGAGCTGCGGCGCCCAGAGCAGGCGGCCGCTGCGCACAAGCCAGTTCACCTGCTCCTCTGCGGACGCGAGCGAGACCAATTGTTGTCGCCACTGTCTCGCTGCCGCTCCTCGCCCGCCGCCCGTTCGCCCCTCCCGCCAGCCTGAGCGCGCGTTTGGCGCACTAATTTGCGCAACTTGCACCGCGCTCGCCGCCAGCCACTCGAACGAGCAGCCGGCCGACAACAATGAGCCATCGAGGGGGGGGGGAGACGACAAGGCCGAGCGAGGAGAAAGGCGCTAATGTGAGCCCAAAAATAAATACAGTCGCTTGCCAACACTCAATGGCTCCTCTCCTCTCCTCTCTCGTTCGATGGGCTCCCTCTGCGTTTGGCAACATTTTGCTCGCTCAAGCTACAGTCTGGCGCCGTTGTGTTGCGCTCAACTCAACTCCGCTTTGCTCCCCGCTCGCACAGTGCGACTCTTATTGTCTCCCCACCGATTGCCTATCTCTCGCTTCCTCTCTAGGTGACTCGCAACCAGCATATTGTGTACGGACCAAACCAAACCAAAGCCAGCCAGAGCGAGTGAGCAAACGGCACTCTAATTGGCGGCAAACAAAGCGTGTTGGCCAGGAGCAGCGAGCGAGGAGGAGATTGGATTGGAAAGGAGCGAGAGAGAGAGGGAATTGTTCCAACTCCACCAGCCAATATCGACGTTGTAGTTTTGGGCCGAACTAGTGAGCTTGCAGGTGCGCGCAAAGGCGAGAAATAGCACAGGACAGGGGAACTCGGACCAAACAGGAACGCGAATGGTGGCCAATGGGATCGACACTCTGCCAAGGATTAAGTTGCAGTAGCAGGCCCACCAAGTTGGCCCTCTAGCCGCCACACAAACCCTATCGCGCACCCAAAAAACCATCTCCTCTCCTCGGCGATAACACGCTCATTGCACTCCATCATCTTCATCGAACCAGCCAAACATTTGCCCGCTCGCCTGGTCTCAATTGTGTCTATATTGCGCTGTCCAGAGTTGAGCTCCATTCCCTCTGTGCTCTTATTTCGTCACAACAACACAAAGCACACCCATTGGAACCTTTCACTCAAACGCTCTCCAATTTGGGATTAAGCTGTAAAAACAAATCCAATGCTAGCTACGCCGTGAGACGAGTCCGATTGCTTAGTTGAGCCAAACTAGCTTAGACAAGCTGGACAATATTGGCTAAAACCACAAATCACATCAACCTTGCTAATCAACACACCTGAACTATTATTGGCAAGATGTTAGAAAATTGAACAACCAACCGAAACATGGACTCTAAGCACGACAATAGCTCCACTTATTCGGGCAAACCAACAACCGATCAAAACAGACACCAACAACTTGAACCTCCGCCGAGCTCAGGCTCCTTCTCGGAAATAGTCACTCGGCTGGTGATGGGTCGCTCCATGAGCAAATCTGCCGTTCAAATCAACACAACCGACAAAATACCAGACAAAATCGTTACAACTCACAGCTTTTTTCCTATGCCAACAGCCGAAATTCAGGCCTCACCCTCACAAGCTTCCCTGCCCCAGGCTCTGCCGAAAAGGGCTTGCCGGGCCCCATTGTCCAGGAAGTTTGCACATCCTTGTACTTGTGGCCAACCAAATGGATTCCACAAGTACCACTCCGCGACGAATAACGTTTCCTCGGGCTCACTACCGCCCGCAGCATACACAAGTCCGCTTCACCTTTATGACCCAGTTTCCAAAAAATGTTTGCCCACTTCAAGAAATCGTGATATGTTGTTGAAGGATTGTCACTCTCATGCTACCCATCAGTTCAAGCCGCATTATGGTGCTCCATGCATCTATGACGATTTAATTTGTGATGCTCGTAGATTTCGTTGCACCTGCAAGCCGCCCTTACACTTGTATTACGAAGCCAACCAGTCTTCATTTGGTTGCGTTCCCATCAGTCTGAGCGGCAGTCCTGATGGTCGAATCAATTGTAGGCAAGGACAAATTTACAATGTGATATCTAGAGAATGCCAGAAGATATTTGATATTAATGAACTCCCGCAAAATTATACAACTGGCGTGTCAGCTACTCAATTCTCATTCGTGACCATAGTTTTGATTTGGATATTACTGCTAATATTGATTGTGACTGCGAAGTTGCGTAAGCTAAGAACATCGAACATCTATAGAAACTCACCATCCACTGACAGGAGGCTGCACCATGGAAGCTCATTCAGGCACCAGAATCAGAGCTCCTCCGCTTGGTTGCATCCCTTTATTGCGGCCGTCAATGGCCATCATCATCTTAATCGAAGGACATCCGATAGGCAAGCAATGCCCATAGATGAATCGGGAAATTACAATGACACGGACTTCTTCCTTAACAATGGCAATCGAAGATTGAACGATATTCTCTCCGACAACAATTTTGCCGGCAGCCAACAATCTCTCAACAATCCTCCCCCTAAATTTGAGGAGATTTATCCTAGTTGTCCTGAAGAGCGCGAAAACATTCGACCATCTAATGAAGATTTGCCAAGTTATGATGAGGCAATGAAGCTGCAAAATACAATGCCACCAGATCCAAAAGATTAGACTGCGGATACTTCACTGTCTCCTAACATCTCGTTCAAAGCCGAATTAAAATTCGTATTACGGAAAGGTCATCGATAGATTACCTGAAGAAACTTCCGTGATAGGTCTCTCCGTTTTATGTACACCTGAGCGCTCTATGCTACCCATGTCTCACTATCGACCGTGTCAACTTTTCTCAAGCATCCCGCCTGTATTTGTTCGAGAAATTTGACAATTTGTTTAGTCTCCCGACCCGAATCGAAACTTTGGTTCATCTATTAACTTTGATTCTCATAGAGGCACAGTGAGGTCATGAATTTCATCTGGGGTGCTGTGTGATACCAGGAGCATCAGCGGCTTGCTAGATGAACTCTAAAATGTCATCAAATGTTGCGTATTGTTTCCATAACCTCAAGAATCGAGTGCCTTTCACCATCCTCAAGGTTATTACTCCTGAGTCTATTGGAGCACCAAAGATTTAACCTCTTCATCGTTGATATCATTGACCAGCGACTCTGGTTTTGCAGGTCATTATTTGACTCGCCACTCAAGCATTCTCTCTTAAACTTTATCATATGATCAGTCAACGATACGACCTGACTAAGATTAGCACTCCTTATATTTAACGACCGTAGGTTATTAAATTTATCGAGGGATTCCTTGCAATGGTCTTTGATGATCGTCGGGTTTGTAACTGTTACAGGTGTTGTTTGAAGCTCATCCTGATTGCCTTGAACCTCTATGGCAATTTCAGTGGCCACCTCTGGCTCGGACTGGACAGCGGTCTCAGATGTTGGTTCATTCGGAGGAAGTCCAACGATTTCTCTATCGTTTAATTGTTGTCGATGTGGAATCTTGATGAAAGTTTTGAGCTCTTCTCGAACTAAATCGTTATTCTGTTCGACCAGCTCAGCATACTCGTTTAGAAGCTGCTTATATTCGTCGTCGGAGTCGATATTGTTACCCACAGATTCTTTCGAGAGTATCTGCTCCTTGAGTGTTGCAAGTCTAGTGAGAACAATGTTGCAGTCGTTCATGCGATCAAGTCGCCGAGGTTCGGTTACAAAGTTCCGGACAACCTTAGGTATATCATAGTGATTTTCGACGACCAGCTGATGAAGTTTTGAGAGTTCATTCAACCAAACAGAGCTGTTCCTTACTTTTGTTTCATTTTCTTCAATTTCAATCCTCCTAATTTTATCCATTGAGCTAGAGAATTTTTTAGATAACACAACTGAGCTGTCGAGTTGATCACCCCTTCGCGCGAGCTCCTCTTTGGCCTCGCGCGCAAAGACTATCAAGCCGGAAGTTGCTCGCTGGTGCCTATAGATATAGTAATCAATGCAATCGAGTAGGTCCTTTTGAACCGCTGGGGTGTAGGATGATTTCGAATTCTCTTTCTCAGCTTCTAAGGATTGAATTATGGTTTGGATCCTTCCCAACGCATCGAATTGCCTCTCACCCATCAGTTGAGAGACCAGGTTTGCGTTCAGCTGAACTGTTTCAATTGCCAACTTCTCTTCCGCCACAAGCAGGTTGACTGTGGAGTAGGTTCTAATATTTGGTCGATTGATCAACTTTACATACTTGTTGCACTTTGTGTCGAGAGGGAGGCCATCAGTGAGGAACCTGAGCTTGTTGGCAGCCTCACTCAGGCTAATTATCTTATTCTGTTTGTCACGATTGCTCGACTCATTGTCACCACTCATCGATTCATAGAATCCAACAAGATCGCGCACTCTCGAAGCTCCAGAAGAGTAGATGTAGTTTCTAGCAGCACTTTCTTGAGTCTCTACGAGATTAGAGTCTGCTTGATCAAGTGCGAGGTTGTTTGATCCATCGACCTTGAAGTTGCTACCAGCATACACTAGCACTGCTAGCAAAACCAAAGATATTCGACGCATGATAAGGATGGTCAATATTTTTGAACATCTACGGTTCAATAAGCTCTCCCCAGTCGTCCTGCATCTGGAGGACAAATTTTGCATTGAAAGAGAAGCTCTCTCGAATAGATGCAACCTCAGATGGTTGAATCTAAAAATAGATCCAAGCTATCACCCTTGGCCTCTTGGGCTTACTAGGTCCTATCAGGTCGAGCAGTTAAGAACAGGTATTGGACTCAGCACTATATCTAACCTCGAGAGGAGTTTCGGTTGCAAGCTTGGGGATTTCATGTTGTAACAGAAGGGTTGGGCTCGTTCATCTGCCTTACGGACATCATGGTCGACAGTGCATCACAACCATGAGCCAAATAGGTAGAATCGGATAGGGATTCAATAAGGTATATCATATGCATAATGTTTATTCATGGTTTCACCCTCTCTCAATGTCAAGTTTGCGTTCTCGAGGAATGAAGATTAGACAGACCGTTTCATCACGAGAGAGACGATGAGTTTTGTTACAGTTATGGGCTAGCTCAGAAAGCTTTGGAAAATTTTGTCTTTTCTTGGTGATAACAAATTCGTCTACTATCGAACCAGATTTGTCGTCAGAAATCTGCTTGAAGCGTAACTCACAGCGGCTTGCCTCTAGCATGGTGTATCCATAATCAGAGGTTTGAATCACAGAACCTGGCGCTTTATTGTCTATAAATGGGTCCAGGCGCTCTTGGCAGCCAGCAGACCCACTGATTACATGAACTGGACCCAAAGGATTCCTGTACGGGTCGTCGGGATCTTCCGTGCCATTCATTACTTTTCCATCATATATTGGCAGGAAGCGCTCGTACTGGTGTTCGTGCGAGTAAAGTTGCACGTCGACACCGTACTCATGGAGCATCTTCTCGAGGGCATATCCACACAAGAGGGGCAGACCCTTTCGAAGAATGTTACTACAGTCGTCCTTATCCCTACATGAGCAGTACATTGGTCGATGGCCAAACACTATGATCTAGGCTCTCTCGGCCATGTTTTAGTCATGGACGTATCACAGCCTTATCTTGAGCTGAATCGATCTCATTTGTGGCCGTCATCTGGCCGCCAGTGCACATGGGGGCGCAGTGATTTATCCAACAGGAACAAAAGTCATTTCGCTCTCATGGGCACCTAAGATGCTGTTTTTAGTCGCATCGCACTTTTGATGGACTACAGTTTGTGGATAAGGTGATGATGGTTAGGTTTTATTAATGTTCTTGTCGTTGTCCTCTTGTATCAACCTCAGCTTAGATCTGTTTAGATCCCTTAATCGGATGACAGAATTTTTATTCATGTTCACCGGAAAGCGCACGCCTCGTTTCACAGAAAAACTTGTGAAAAACTTTTCTTTTGAGCAAATTTCAGGCAGTATGCCAGGCCTTGAATTAAAGCTTACATAGTGCAGATTGTTAGTTGCGATTGAGAATTACCACAATTGTTCCTTGGACTAGATTCACAGCGTTCTTCCGGCTAAATTCGAACTACTCTGACTGGCTGGAGCTCATTCATCTATCCATACAAAATATTTGACACCCTCTGGTGTCGGACAAATGGATTGAATACAGGTTATGAATATATATTGTACAAAGATATATCTTGAATGTGAACGTATACCGATAACAATTACCTGCTCAGTTTGACAATACAGATGCGAGACCTGTAGAATTATCACCGATTCGGTAATGTTAGCTCCGGCTACAATTATACGTTGACGAATTTTCTTCTACATGGCTACTTGTTCTCGAACTCGAAACCAAAAGTTCTGGCAGCTCTGCTTTCTGTAAGTTTCAGGTCTCCTCTAATAGCGAGTTGCATTCTATGAGATCCACGTACATTAGCGATGCGTCAGGTTGCAATTGGTGAGTAACGTTCTTTGATTGACAAATCTGGAGTTATTTTGGAACTTATAGATTTTATGGTGTGAAGATCCTGAGTTGATAGAAGAGCTATGCTAGCTTAGCACCAGTTTGAATTGAACTAAACTCTAACCACTTGGATTGTCGGCTAGATCTGTCTTATCCAGCACATTACTTATGATTACACCCCGATATTGTATCGACCAATTTATCAAACGATTCTCCCAGCGGTGGAAGTTTGTCCTCTATATTTTCTAATTGAAAACTTGCTGATTGACTAAAAATGTGGAACAGTCCTCAATATGTTCCATCTGGATTCTCTCGTTGAGTTATTTTCGCGTAATGCGACTTGTATATCTTATGCTAATTGTAAACGATGCTAAATCATATGTATATCATGGTGAACTTGTTGCCCTAGGTATAGCCTTTGTTATATTTCTTGTAAATTGTTGCGTATGTTATTGGAAATACTTTCACAAACTGCTGTAATCAGCGTCTCTGTGACCTATGCTAATGGCATGTTGGATCCACTTGCCCGGGCCACATTCACAGGTGATGGGGTTGGTAGCGTTAGTACACGCCATCGCTCTCTCATCGAACCTGGAGTTGTCATCATGGCATAGATGGCGTATATGGGCACTTGCAGGATTGAACTCATTGCCATTGCCCACCCTAAAGCTGTTGCCCATGGTGGAAATTCATAGATATCGTTGTACTTGAGCGGCTTGAAGTCGATGAGCAACATGACAAGAATGCTTCCAGTCAGTATCGGCGACAAGTACTTCCAGCAGAGCGCGAACCACATGAATGGTTTATAGCCAATCATCTCCTTGATGTTGTCTACGAACTTGTCCACGCCATAGATCCAACTGACCACGAGACATTCGCAGAAACATAGGAACAGTAGGCACATACCACTGGCTGCATAGTAGTCAAACAATTGGAATACGTATATTCCTCCTCTTGTGACCATGGTTAGACCGATGAGAAATGATACAAGACAAGTGGCACCAATGAACCACTCTCGTCTCTTGCCAACCCTCAGATAGCCCGGAAATAGATCCACAACTGCTGTAATAAATCCTTCTACAGATACAAACTGGCTTCCAATGCCCAATAACAGTATCATGGCGAAAAATTGCACTGCCCAGAATGGTGCCAAGGGCATCTGAGCAACAGCTTGAGGATACACGATGAACGCTAGTCCAGGTCCTTTCTCGGCCACTTGGCTCACATCAACTCCCCGTTGTTCGGCCATAAATCCAAGCACGGAAAAGATGGCAAAGCCAGCAAAGACAGAAGTTGAACTGTCTAGAGTGGCAACAAAGACGAGCTGCTTGTAGAAATCATTGTTGAAGGGATTATAACTTCCCAATGCGGTCAGGCAACCTAGAGCTAGTGCGTAAGAGAAGAAGATTTGCGTTCCAGCATCGGCCCAGACATTGAAGTCTGTAATCTTTGAAAAGTTTGGCTTCAGGTAAAATTCTAAACCTTTGAGACAACCAGGTAGCGTTAGTCCTCTAATCAGCAGTATGGTGAGCGAGATGTATGGAAGCAAGGCGATAATGTATGCTGATTTTCCTGTTGACTTGATACCTTTCCAGATGCAAAAGAAGCAAACAATCCAGACAAGAGCTAGACAAAAGGCGAGCTCCCATTGGATGCCGCCAACATTGTCGATCCCGTCAGTTATTTGTAATATTCTGTTCTCCCAAAACTCAACCGTTGAATCGAATCTACGGCTCTGTGAGGAGTTCAGTGCTGATCCATACAAGTTCGACATTTGGCTTCTAGTTTCGTTGTTCTTGATGATTGAAACACAATTTGGAGAGTTCCACTTGTTGCCGCAGGAGGACCATGGCAATGGCGACTGGAATGAGAAGAACATGTAAAGTAGGGCCCAAGCGAGAATTACAATATAGTAGATGTTTAGTAAGAACAAAGCCACTATTGAACCAACTCCGACGCCTTTCGAGATTGGACATAAGTTCTTCCATACTGTCAAGCCTCCAGTCTGCCAATACTGACCAATTCCAGCCTCTAGTATGAGGATTGGGATTCCGGCAGTAACGACACAAATCACATAGGGAACCATAAACGCGCCACCGCCATTCTTGTAGCAGAGGTAGGGAAATCTAGAAGATTTCAAAGACTAGAGTTAGAGAGATTCGATTGTGAGCCAGATCCAATAAGACTCAAAGGCGCAAGCAAACTAACCTCCACACGTTACCCAATCCGACGGCAAAAGCAATGCAAGATAGAACAAACTCGGCTTTGCTGCGCCATTGCTCTCTCGGCCGATATTTCTGTGTCTTGACTTGCTTATCAGAGCTTTTTGCATGGACTTGTTGGCCTCCAACTTCGAGCAAAGCGTCTCGATTTGTGACCGAATCCGCATCATCAATATATCTGATGGTTTGGCCGTTCTGGAACTGGCTCTCCGTGAGCGCCTTGTCCTTCTTAGCCATCTGATGATTTCGTGATACTTTCCGTTGTAGGGAAGGCGAGCTTCACAAAACTCACTTGAAGCCTAGTGTGCACTTGATTCTGCTTTAGCAGCCGCTAAAGTACCTTCCCTGTGTGATCATGTATACTTTCAAACCTTGACAGACTTCGACTGGAAGTGAGAAGAGCTATCGCTTCCTTAAACTCTCGTAAGTTCCTCCAGCCAACCTAGCCCCTTGCTCGCGGCTGCGCCTCTTCCTCGTTTTTGGAAGCTGTTGTCGTTGCTTCTACCGCTGTCGCCGCAGAACTTGGGCTCTCTCGAGTCTTGATGTTTTAGCTCTTTCACCCTATCTGGCAACACTGATCTTCCAAGACAAGTGCAATTGGAAGTGCGAATGCCGCGAACAGAGCATGGGTGGACTGGAGCACCGTTTTAGAAACCTTGCTCGAGAATTCAATCTAACGCTTGGCACTCAATCTCGCTCGCAATTTTCCGCCATCGGCTCTCGTGTTGCTTCTGTAGTTAGCGTTACGATTATCTGATGATCCAATTCAACAAACTTCACGATAGCTCCATGTATGCTTTTGTCGATGATAAGCTCGTTGCATCGCATTCAACGCAAGCGAGGCAGTTGCTTTGCTCGCTGGCTGGCTGCCTTCATGACTCTGACTCCCTCCGTCCCTCCCTCTCTCATCATGAGTTAACTGTTAGAGAATCCTAAATTTTGGCCAGACGCTTCAATGGGTCTCTCGGAGCAAGCGCAGGCAAGCGGCTGGTGCACTTGCAGCAAATGTTAGTTGCCTTCAAGCCGCCCGAGGGCTATGAGGCTCATTTATTTATTGTTAGTTAGAATAATGCACAAGTCTATTATTCAACTCCATCAGCTGCAGTTTGCCAAGCTTCTCGTCAGTTTACCAACATAAACCATGACAATTAAAAGCAATCATCGCTTCCCGAATGATGGAACGGACTAACCAAGGGCAGGATGTGCCGGCAAGCTACAACGACATCCGCATGTATCCGACAGCGCGTGAGCGGAATACGAATTGAATCCTGCCAAACAAGAATGCAAGAAAGAGAGAGGGCGGTAGACTGTTTCGGAGCGCTGGTGGCTTCTAGTCGTTATGGAGGGTCGGATTTGGAAATTTGGGCATAACTTGTTATAAAGCCACTCACTTGTTTAAATGGGCGCCATTTTATAACGCCAATGTCTGGCCCTCAATCACAACCTTGCCGCACAAATGCGCTAATTTTCAACCGTTTCTCTCTATTTCAAGCCCCGAGAGCGCCCAAATTCAAGCGGAACTCCATAAAATGAAGCTGCCTTATCTACAGTTTATCGCAGCACTAAGTTGTGAATCCGAGCCGATTGTGTCAACAAAGCTTACAGCAATAAGATGAGTTCACATTTAATATGGTTAGTTGGAGTTTGTAATGATATATGACTCAGTCATCCCAGCCTTTTGTCAACTTGTAGAACAGGTCTTCGTTCAGGGTTTGGTTGTTGTCTTTGGATCTCATGGATAAGAACACGTAGCCGCCGATGAATTCGTGTGGTATTTTACAATCGGCGCTCAGACATGAAAATGACACCTCACCATCTTCAGATTGCACGAGAACTTGTCGACTGTCCCAGTTAACTCGCCAAGTTTTCATTCGCGAAAATGGCCACACTCTTAGGTGGTCGCCGTTGCTGGCATCAATCCTGATCAATCTATTTGACGCTATGCCGAGTATCTCCTCTCTATTGCTACCGCCGAACTTAACCACGAACATGTGGATGCCATAGTCCGGAAGTGCCCTCCATGCTTTGATGTAATTTAATTTACACTCAGTTGCCGATAGGTACTTGACGTTTGAGTGGGCCTCCAAAATTCTGGTTGCAGCTGATCGGCCGATCCTTCCACGAGATCTATAATGTTTGGGTGCAACATAGTCGTCGATTTTGATATTGTTGTTACTGGACAGTGATGGTGAAACTGATACTTGCTGGGGGTATTGTAGGTTAAAAAGCTCTAAAGTTGTGCGCACTTCCTCTTCATAAGAGGGATCAGTGATTGGTTTGCCTCTAGAGGCTAATTTGAAAGCAGCCATCCATTTAGCATACTGGTTCTCAGTATCAAATCTCAACAAATATTCTGTCATACCATCTATACCTGGTGTTGATAGCTTAACACCATACTTTCCATGATTGACGTAAACGTCTGGAGTTACATCGCAACCTCGGACATCTATTGCAAACGCAGCCTCATCACGCATTCTATCGTCCTTGTTCCTATAAGCGGTCAATGTGGTGTCGCGAAAAACGAAAAATAGTCTCTTAAAAGTCTTGAAGGTGAACTTTCTCAGCCTCATGAACCTGATCGAGTCACATAGTTCAATTGTGCCAAGCACCGTTACACCGTTCATGTCGGCTGGCTGATGTGGCGACACGAGATTTCGACCTCCTAATTGTGCGCCCTGGATCATGCTCTGAGTGGCAGTAGGGTTGTATGATTGAGTATTGAACGAGGTTCTCTCATTGAATGTTGTTACCCCGCCTTCGAGTTGTAACTGTAGTTCGGTCAGCGCAGCATCAATGTCGTCGTTAGTGTTGCCGATATCTTCCGGTATCGGATTGCTAGCTTGTTGCTGAATCTGATATTGAAGCGCACCAAACATCATCATTTCATCTTCCGAGCATTCAATTTCCTCGGTTAGTAAGGACCACTTGGCTTGCTCGTAGATTTGATTGATTCGAGCCATGTCAAGTTTCGGGTTCAGATCGTAGAATTCGCTATATTTAAACTTCAGTTGTAAAGTATCAAAATCGCGAACATTCTGCTGAAACAAAGACAGGTGCGAGTCTAGCCAGCCAGCATTCAGGCGAGCCTTTTCAGCTAAACTTTTTGGGTATAGAAGTGAGTTCTTTGCGTCAGATGAGGGGGAGTGAGGACTATTTGATATTTCGAGATTTTTTAGATCTTCGACGAGCATGGTGGTGCTGTATGTTGAAGTGAAACCTCTATATGATGCGTGCCGAGACAGCGTTGATGTTATATCAGGTGAATGGCTTCGCGTATCAATGGTTCCAGACTGGCTAGCTACATAAGGACTTGCCTTTCCATTGAGGGTGCTATTTGCTCCCGGTCTCAAGGACCCATAGGTACTGGTATTGCCGGGCGCTCCGCCTTGAACGTAACCGCGTTGTTTGGGCGTAACCCCAACAGTTTGGTAGTTTTTTCGCAAATGCTCCTGACTAAGAGGTCTACAAAATGAGAGCTCCTCCGAATGGCGTATACCAAGCTCCTTGCAAAGCAACTTGACGGCAATAAAACATTCTACAGAAAAGTCTACCCTTGCGTCGACGTATCGTAGGTCTGGCAATTGGACACGCAATGGCTTGTGCATTGGGGTAAAATTCAAGAAGGAATCCGCTTGAACTCCATAATGATTGAGCGTTTGACGTGTCTTTGTGAGCCAGCAATTCTTTTTCGGCCACCAGAAGGCATGGTCCGACCAATCAACAGAGATATCGAGCTCCTCGACTAGCTTCAGCATAACGCCGCCGATGTGCATATCGCCCCTGACGCGCAAGGTTCTCTCAACCTGTAGATCCGGCACAAAGATCCTCAGATCCCACGAGGGTTCCGGCATCAGGAATCCGCTTTCAGGCATCCTGAGTTCGTGTTTGAGTCTTGAATTTTGCAAATTTCTGAAACTTGATACTGAGTCTCGCGTTAGGCCTCAAAAATGCACTAGGTGCCAGTGGGTCTCCCAGGCCGCTGCTTGCCCCTTCCCCTGTTAGTGCAACAACAATACCTGCATAGACTTTCAAAGCGCTAATAAGTTACAATAGCTCGTTATTAGGCCTCTTTGGGAGGATTTGCAAATCTGGCCTGAGAGTGGGTCAAAATAGGTGAAGTTTTAGTCAAGTAATAAAGGGTTCAGTTCCAAGTGGCCGCGAATGGATGGACCGAGGCGCAACAGCTTCCCCGCTCGCTCTCTCTCTCTCTCGCTCGGTCGCTGGCAGAATGGGCTTGGGATTGAGCGGGTGAACATGTGTTCTATGTTGATGCGCTCGCAACTTAATCTTGGCTCTGCTTTCGGCCTAGCTGTTCTCAATCCGCGCATACGCACATTTAGCGCAAACAAACTGAGCGAGCGAGATGAAGGCAGGCGATTGCCTCGGTCGCTTATTCCAAGTGATGCACTTGACACACATTGAGCCTTGCGGTGTCCCAACTTGAGCGGCAACATTCGAGCGCTCCTTTTATGGAATTGGGCGTCGCTTGTTCATCTGCGCGCAAGCCGCCCCTTCGCCAGCCACAAGTTGTGCCACCTCCGCCCGTCGCCGTTAGCTCGGATCCGAAGTTCGAATTATAATTATAATTTTAACTCTAATTCTAAATCCATTTCTAAGCGATTTTCGAGCGAACCCGCTGAAACAAGTGGGCCTGATGACAGAGCTGCTTTGACTTTGAAATTTCTCCATCGACACTGCCCGCCAGCGACCTCGGTCGTCCTGCTAAGCGCGATAACTGGACCCACCGAGCTCAGCCTGCTCATGGAGGCGAGCAGAGGCGATATTGGTGATGTGAGGAGGAGCTGATTGGCCCTCAGTGGTACCTGCGAGCGGCATGGCCCAAAAGATGGCGCTCAGAACTCGCGCAGCACACATGGGCCGAGTGGCCCCCTAAAATCGATCAGTTGCCAACGACAGTCGCGCGTGGGGGCGGCTTGCTGGGCGCGCTAATTGTACGTCGCCAGGCTCGCGATGGGTTGGCCAGAGGAGGGTGGCATCACGGGGTCAGTGTGGCTGGGGCGGTCGGAGGTGAGCAGGAGGAGCTCTGCTCTTGCCGCCGCCGCCGCCGCCAACGCAGACAGGTCGACGGAGCGACGACGCCAGGCATCAGCGAGCCATCTTAATGGGTCGCCGCTCGCTGCTCTTGGAGCAGCCGCCGCCGCCGACGGGCCGAACTCGGCCAACTCGAGCGAAACCAAGAGCACTTCCGTCCGGCGCCAACGGGAGCGAGTGGGCGGCAAACAGGGGGCGCACGTGCGCAAACACGAGACTTAGGGAACCGGAAATTTGTCATGGAGGCGCCGGCGAGGAGGTGATTCCATTTGGCTGGTTGGGCTCGCCTTTGGGGGCCACCGGCGGCGGAGGCTGGGCCGGAATTACCTGGCGGCGGGCCGGCCGTGTGCAATCGGCCCAGGCTGAGGCTGAGGCCGAGCCGAGGCGTGACAGCGCGGGGCGGCCGGCCAATTGGTCAGTTCATAAACAAGTAGCCTGATAACAATTACGGCACTCGGCTCGTGCAG
>Ga0268249_1000172_pt1 | contig 41508 bp, 31 predicted proteins | sample AgamicAtPe_FD_200257 | JGI IMG/M metagenome (GOLD analysis project Ga0268249, IMG submission 200257) | Agave microbial communities from Guanajuato, Mexico - At.P.e (v2) (version 3) | ecosystem: Host-associated > Plants > Phyllosphere > Phylloplane/Leaf | place: Guanajuato, Mexico | collected... | reverse complement strand
GATATAGCGGCAGTGCAATCGCTCCCGACTTTGTGGAGTGACTATCGATAGCGAATAAACGATCTCTAATCGACATATCCAATGTAAGTTTACTACTTTATTCCATCCAAATGGCAAACGATCGAAGGAGAATGGCGGGTAGCTCCACAGGCCAAGCGCCCATGTTGTCTACTTGTCTGGGCGAATGGGAAAAGCATACCAAGGGTATTGGCTCGAAGCTGCTCGGAAAGATGGGTTACAAAGTAGGACAAGGTCTTGGGAAGAATAACGAGGGTATCGTTGAGCCAATCAAGATACAAGCGAACAAAGGTCGCTCTATGCTTGGACTAGCGAACGATCGAGCAGAGAACAGGAAGTCTACTCCGAAGGATATAAGATACGACAGTGATGATTCCGACAGTCCAGATTTTTCTCTTCCAGAATTCCAAGCTGAAGATGATGAAGATTCAGAGGACGATGAAAGCCCTCCAAATATATCCAAGAGGTTGCTGGCATCAAACAAGAGTTATATGCTGCATTTAAGAGAGCTATACCTGAGTGAACAAGCGAGGCTAAGCTTGTTGAAGCGGTCTCTATCAGATTATCAAAAGGATCTCATTTCGTATGAAGAGCAAGTTGAGAATTATCGGAGCGTTCTCAATACAATATCGTACCTAGAAACCATAAATAGGAATGATAAGCTTGACTTGAATAATTTTTGGGACTCTCTCGCTTCTACAATAACCCCAACAACTCGTTGCCATTTAATTCAAATTTTTGCCTTACCATTGCTCAAAAAGTCTTTCAACCGTCTAACGGCTGAAAGTCGTCCAAGGAGAGTGGACGAGGTTGAGCTAGAACGGAGAATCTTCCATAATGTGATCGATGTGGCACGCGAATGGCTCAAGACCAAGTCCTGCACAGAGCAGTTTATAGAGTGGTATCTGGAATGGAAGGTTTTGTTAGGAGAACTCTTGAATCTCGATAGAGTCAAATACTTTCGGCGAAAGCTTTTGGATGTTATGTTCCTAGCTACATTGCAACAAGAAAGAGATCTGAACTCGTTCAGATATATCCCCTATGATGACCACCAAGACTTGCGCAACCGGGCTAATAAAACAAGCGGCTCACAAGATACCGTTAGCGATACGATGAGCTTCAAACAACTTGTTGAGCAAACTGCTTCAGATCATGGTCTGTTGTTTATACCAGACGGCAGGAGCCACGAGTCAAAGCAAGTGTATAAGTTAGAAAAGCTCAGTATCTATATTGACAACAAGGTGATTTTTGTGAAAGAGAACAATCAATGGCTGCCGAAAACATTAGACGACACAATACGACTGAGTGCCAATAAATCATGATTTATCATGAAGTAAAGGCATTTAAACTCTGCTAACTCATCATATGATTGCATGACGATTTTGTTATTATTGCTCTAATCCTCTAATGCCGCTCTCGTTGAATTCCGCTATTGCTGCTAGAGCTGAAGGTGGTTGTGGTGAAGCTTTAGGTGATGTTTATGATGAAGGTAGCTTATTCTCCGGAGCAAGCTGATATTATTCGTTGTGACTCATTCAGAGTGTTGGAGCAGCTCCACGAAAATTTCGTCTATGAGGCTGTCAAACTCTCGAACGCTATCCACGAAAGGGAATGATAAACTAACCATGACGGGACGCAAGTTGGACCCTATCTCATTCGATGATGATCATCAGAAAGTACTAACGACAGGTCAGCCGTCCAAACAAATCAAATGTTCAAACATCATAGATGCTACCCTAATGCAATCTCATAAGGAAGGAGGGGTTTTGTGCTATCCCAATGGAGGAGTGAGTTCAAGCTTGGAAAGAAGAATCGAATTCAAGTTACCGGGAGTTTCACGATCACAACTCTCGGAAGAAGATTTGCTCAATGAAAATTACATCCCTAGGGGTCGAGTCCTGCCTAGACCCCACAAGTTGGTCAGTCTCAGCGATCGCAATGGTAAGGATATTTGCAATAAACAAATGCCTTGGTTTGGCATAGATGTTGGCGGATCGCTCGTCAAGGTCGTTTTTTTCGATCCCAAAGATGCCAATGTTCAGGAAACAGCTACCCTGAAGCGCATTAGAAGATATCTCAAATCATCCAGACCCTATGGGACAACCGGAAAACGCGACTCGCACTTGGAGATGCCAAATTGTTTAATTAACAAGCGCCTGGGATCGCTTCATTTCATTAGATTCGCCACCAGTCAGATGCCCGCTTTCTTAACTATGGCCAAGAACAAAAGATTTGCTGATACAATAAATACAGTTTGTGCAACAGGTGGAGGTGCCTACAAGTTCGAAGAGGATATAAAAAGAAGTCTTGGTATCACTCTGCATAAAACTGACGAACTAGATTCCATCATCTACGGAATACATTATATCGACAAGTATAATTCTGAGAGAGAGTGTTATTTTCTAGAACATCCTCTTGACGATGAAAAACGCACCAAAGTGCCATACGATTTCAGTAAACCTTATCCCTACTTAGTGGTTAACATCGGTTCCGGTGTCAGTATTCTAGCAGTGTACTCTGCTACATCGTATAGCCGAATCAGTGGATCTAGCATAGGTGGCGGAACATTTTTGGGCCTATGTTGCTTACTTACACAGTGCAAGACCTTCGACGAGGCTATCCTACTGGCAAAAGCGGGCTCATCCACCAAGATTGACAAGCTTGTCAAAGATATCTATGGAGGTGATTACCCCAAATTTAATCTAAGCGGGGATACTGTTGCCAGTAGTTTCGGCCACATGAATATGGCGGAAAAACGAAAGAAAGTTAAAAGGGAAGATTTGGCAAGAGCCCTACTAGAGATGGTGACCATTAACATTGGCTCGATCGCTAGGATGTGTGCGGCAAACGAGAATATAGATCGAGTTGTTTTTATTGGAAATTTCCTCAGAGTCAACCAGCTCAGCATGAACTTGCTGTCCTATGCTGTTAACTACTGGTCAAAGGGAGCAATGAAGGCCTTATTTCTTGAGCATGAAGGCTACTTCGGAGCTGTAGGATGCTTCGTGGAATCGACCCAAGGTTGTCACGATTGACCGCTATAGCTATTGTGGATGATTGTACCTTAATTATAAAGCAAAGAACAGTTTGTGAGAGATCAATAGTAGACTCATCGGTTCAAAGCGTACCTCAATCAATCTGCTGGATTGACACACCAGACATCTTCACTATCCCCTTGCCAACAAAGACCCTCCGAACTCAAAAGTGCGAGAGACTCTTCGATATCTTTCCGCGAAAAAGCCTTCAAATTTGCTGCAATATCGTCCAGACTCATACCAGTATCTTGAGCCCTCTCCCTCAAGAATTTCAACAGATGTTTATCTCTGGTAGACAATTTCCCAAATTCGTTCCTAGTCTGCTGCTGATAGTTGGTTGTAGTGTGCTTCTCTTCCTTCATTACTGGTGGCATACCACCGCCCGCTTGCAGTCTCTCATAGTACATCGAGTCCCGTATAACCTCCAGGATATGCATAGTGATCTCATTCGGGTCGTCGATATATCGCATATTGTAGGCAACTAAGTTAGGCTTATCCTGACTGAATTTCACAACTCCGATGCACCGTATGTAATCGCCTTGTTTGAGCGAATGCAGCGGTTTGGGCTGCTCTGAGGACCTATTGAGGTTGTCTTCAAACATAGACAAACTTGGATCATCACCTGGGGTTCCACTATCACCGATAATATGTGTTGCCTCCAGTGGTCCACCACTGGTATAGTCATCTAGAAGAAGATGCACTTTTTGGGGGTTCATATCGACAATCTCGTGTATCATGGCAACTAGATTGACGTGGTATATTTTCTTGCCATGAATCACTAGGCCCTCGTTCGGTCGGGTGAGCTTTGCAATCTGTGATATCGACACGGCAGCTATAGCTTTGTTCTTGTCATCTCCACCCACAGTTACACTGCTCGTCAACTGCTGAGGTTCGTCAGCTACCGAATCGTTGATGAATCCACCATCACCCCAATCCATGGTTAAGTTGGAAAATTGTTCTTTCCTCCTTAGTGTATAGAGAAGATGATGAATTGTAACTCGTTGTTAATAAGATCTGGTCGTCAAGCCAACAAGTTGTGAACAGGACGGGCAGCGGCGCGAGCAAACTCTGCACGAGTTTGATCAAATGAGCGGCGGAGTTGATAAGCACCAAGGTTCTGGATCGCTGCATTCTCAATACCAGAAAAGAGCGCGGTTGGAGCGGAGTCATATGGCGCGAAATTCGATTGAGTTCAAAATTGAGCACTTTCAACATATGAATTCTAGAATAATACCTAGGGGCTCGAGCTAACCAGCGAGGTAAGAGGCATACCACCCTCGACCATAGTCCAACATAGTTCACACAAGAGGTCCGTGAAAGTAGATCGAGCAAAGAGATGATCGCATCGATTTTATGCAGCGAGATGAGCTGGAACTGTCCTAGGGCATGAAAGATTATCTCACTGACTGCTAGATGGAGTTTGGGGCATCAATCTTTGTAAAAGGCCTATTCATCTTAGTTTATATCGAAAATTTATACAACATAGCTTCATCAACTGGGACATGTAAGTACGTGCCTGCTGAGTTCTAACATGATACGTTAATCTTTGTCACTTGAGACTGTCATGTAAACGAAGTCTGGCTTTAAATGACGTCTGCCTTGAGATGGAGTCCGTTTCCCCTGGAACAAGTTTATCACTCAAGCTCTGGATGGCGCTAGACATTGAAGCAACACGTGATTGCGCCTGATGTATTTGGTCGATACACCTACTGTATGTGGTATGTATAAACTAATTTATTGATTGAACCAGTCGGTGGTTGGACTCGTGTACGCGGGTTGGTATTGTCTATTGTATGCCATTTGAGATGGTCCACTTGAGTATGATTGATTATAGGAGCTTTGCATGTAACCTCCGGTGGGAGGTCCTCTGGTGGCTCCTCCTCCAACTGGAGGATTAACTGGGCCACCGTTGCGAGGCGGCCTGTCAAACTGACGATAATCACGTCCTCCGAAACCACCAGATTGATACCTTCGTCCGCTCGCGGCTCCGCCGAACCTGCTACCGCCACGGTGATTCATACGGTAGTCATGAGCCACATCTCTAGACATGGCAACCAACCACTCGGGTACTTCTTGCTTACTTTCAGTTAACAATTCTAACAAGTCGGGCGCGACATTTTTGTTTTTTTCATTGAATAATGAAGACGCTAATCCCGGATTGCCAACACGGCCTGTTCGACCAATGCGATGAACATATTCTTCAATGTCCGAGGGTAGATCGAAATTGATTACATGTTTCACGTTGGGTATATCTAATCCTCGGGCCGCGACAGCTGTAGCCACAATTATTGGACATTGGCCACTACGAAATGCAGCCAAAGCCTCTTCGCGTTCGTTTTGGGAGCGATCCCCGTGTATGCTTGTCACTGGATATCCGACCCTGTGGAGGTAATTCTCCAGTGAGTCGGCACCTTTTTTTGTTTCTACGAATATTAGAGTGAGCGAGTCAGGTCGTATACCGTTTTGCTGACTTATTCCGGAGCCAGACAATAGATCTAATAAAAACGATCTCTTCTCACTCTCATCAACCAAGAATATTTTTTGTGTAATATTCTCTGATGTGCTGCCGACTCTTCCAACAGCCAAAAATATGTAATTGTCTAGAAAGTTGCGAGCTAATTCTTGCACCTTTTTTGGGAAGGTGGCTGAAAACATGAGAGTCTGCCGTTGGCCAACACGAGGCATATCTTCCGACTGAACTATCCTTCTGATCTGTGGCTCGAATCCCATATCTAACATCCGATCGGCTTCATCTAGAACTAGACATTTAACATTGTTGAAAGCGATCTTGCCTCGCTCCATCATATCGACGAGGCGACCTGGGGTTGCAACTAAAATATGACAACCATGTTTGATTTCCTCCATTTGTTGCATTGGATTTGCTCCACCATATACAACGACAGGCTTGACAATTGACCTATAAGAGAACTTGATGGCTTCGTCGTAGATCTGCGAAGCTAGTTCGCGAGTTGGGGCTAATACGAGTGCCATTGGATAACATGGCCTGCCGTAGCAATAATAATCTGGAGATGGGCCGCCCTCGAGGATTTGGTTCAGAATTGGTAATAGAAATGCAGCTGTTTTTCCTGAGCCAGTCTGTGCGCAAGCCATAAGATCGCGCCTAGCTTTGATGATGGGCATGGCATATTTCTGAACGGGTGTTGGTTTATCATATCCACATAAAGCTATATTGTTTCGTATGATCTCAGTAAATCCTAAATCTCGAAAGGTTTCGACATTAAGTGGACAATCAACACCGGTTGCCTCTACAGGGATGTCTTCATATTTGGAAAAATTAATTCCTGTATGACCGGAGCCAAACAGGTCGCGCTCTCTCATAGGATTGGCGGGTAACATTCGGGTCCAATCTGGATTCCGGTCGTCGTTGCCCCCAAAACCACCGTGGCCTCCGCCGCCGGGCCCACTACCGCCCATTGGCCTGCTTGATCTAAGTCCGGTTCCGTAGCCCCCACCGCTCCTTCGCCCGCCATACTGCTTTGGTTTGCTGCCAAAATTGTTGAAACTGTTATTGTTGTATGCGCCACCTCCGGTTCCAGCACCACGATGGCTGTTGTACTGGTTACCACCACTTTGAAAATAGCCTCCTACGTTATTATCCCTGGCACGCCAATCATTATTATGAGACATTGTTAATAAGTACGACTATCTCTAGTTATGATTCCTCGTCCTATAGAATAAATTAGTAGCTTCTCTTGGTGATTTGAGGGTGTAATATTGAATGATTTCGTAGCAATAGGATATTTAACACTTTTATTCGTAACTCACACGAATATTTTTTGTTCGACCCAAGCGCGGTATTGCAATAAGCTACTCTTTCAATCTGTCTGCGACTGCCTGTTTCTTTCGCTGCCTCAATCTGACTCTCTATCGCTCGCTCTGTGTCGCGGCGGTCGTAGTCGTGCTCGCTCACTCACTCACTCAGTCACCCGCTCTCTTATGCCATTGCCGAACCCTAAGAAATTCTGGTGGCCCACGGAGCTCGGACATGCGCTAGACACAAGGGCGTGCGTCTGAAACTCAAGCAAACTCAACTGCACAGCGCCCGAAGAATCCGTGCCATCACCGGGGGCGTGTAAGGTCGGTTCAGTCGTGGCCCTCTAGCGAGAGCGTTTTGTTTCCGCCGGGTTGCGGCGGAGCGGCCGACGGCGACGCCGCCGCCCGCACGGCCCCGCGAGCACTCGCAAACCTTAGTGTGGTCTGTGTCGCTACCGTCGCGATAGACTGCAGCGTGCCTGACACAGCAGCCGCCCGACTGCTGTCTGGTTGCACTCTTGATCGCTGTTCATGGTCGCGATCAGACTTGGAGATTGGCGGTAAATTTAACTTTTTTCGCCTCATGATTTTCATTGTCGCAACTTGGGTCCAGTTTGGTAGGTGTTGGGGAAGACATTTCGACATAGGGTTCAGTTGGTTGCTCAATCATATCTGTGATGCTCACAAATGGTATCATATGCCGCCTAGTTACTGAGGAGCCGCCAATACTTGTGCTAGTTGCCGCATGAGGACCCTTATTCGAGTTACTAGTGGAACGCTCAACAAGCTCATCGTATTTTACAATCACATGAAAGGGCAGTTCTGTTATGTTGCTGATGCTTGAGCTTGATTGTGAGCTTATTGATTCTGTCTCGGTATCGACTGGATCTATTATTGTTGGTGAATCATCACCTACTTCATCTTTAGCACCGACACATGGCTTGTTGATCTCACTGTTGTCTATTTGAGCAGTCTGGATGGATTTAGGTTGCGCATTCCCGTTCATGGGCGAAATGGAACTAGCCGGGGCAGGTGAGATACTCGAACGCCCTTCGCTACCACTCTGCTCACCGTCAGCTAGGGTCGCGGGCCCGGTCCTGAATTTCGCTATGCTTATTATCTTTTGAGGTTTCACTAATGATGTATCTGCGTACTCGTTGTAGAGACGCACGTTTGCACTATAGTTTATCGGTGAGTCATCCTCACTCTGGCATCGGCATACTAACAACTTTCCGGGATGAGATTGCTCGATTGCCATTATGCGCAGGGTGATATAGTTATGCTCATAGACAGAGTCAGGTTCTAGGTCCTCTAAACGAAGACGCTGCATAAAGGGACTGATTATGGTGTCAGTCGTTATCGATTCCTTAATATTTCTATGGAGTAGTAGGCGTCTGTCTTCACGATCTCTATCCTCCTTACTGATTATAGTTGATCTCGCGTTACCATGATTTGAACCAGTTCTAGTCGAGTTGGAGCCGGTTTTCTGGGTAAAGACCTTCCGTTTAGCACTACTTCTCGGCCTCTCACGAATGAATGCGGCTGGATTGGCCGAATACTCCAATCTAACAGTGTAGTATGACTTTGGCGCAGCGCGACGAGGTCGTAAACGAAACGCCGGCGAGTCATTCTGCTCCTCAGACATGGTAGTGTCGTTCTATTTGAACAGTAGATTGTAGATGTAACACATTTCAAGTTTGCGGATACAATACAAGAGTCAACTGAACGGCCATTATTTGAAAATGGATGTCGAAATATAGAACTATCTGACGAGTGATTATGGGTCAAAATTTATAACTCGGCTAACGGGAAAAGGAGCGACGAATATTATCCATCTGGCACTTCGTACGCTTACGAGTTCGTGAGTCGCTCAGCAAATTTTTGCCTGTGAAACGCTGTTAAGTTTCGCATCTAGGATCCCGTCTAGTAAACAACGCAAACGAAATCATTGTTACTGTGGGTCCTAGAGTTTGGAGAAACATAATCAGTCGTGGAAACAACAAAGCGCCTTATCACTAATCTATCCAACTTCGTCGAGTGTCTACATCCTGAGGTGAAAACTGGCCATCAAGAGTGACTTTCCGACTCGGCACAAATGGATAAATTCAAGGACAGACTAGAGAGGCTCAAAGAGCTGCGAAAGCAAGCGAGTCGTTCAAATTTCAAGGAAGTACTCGAAGAGAACGAAGCTTCCAAACGGCCACCGAACTGGGAGAAGAAGATTGAACGGAATCTGAAGAGAGTGCAAGAAGAAGAAGAGAAGCAGAGGCTGGAAGAACTCGGTCAGAATTACGAGCTGAAGAAAAGCCTAAATTACCAAGCCGACGAGCTAGAAAGGTGGGACCGATTGCGAAATGCAAAAAAGAAGGATGACCCTCGGTTTGTTGATTTTGAAGCGGCAACGAAGCGTCAGTATGGTAGATTGGTCAAGCAACTAAAACCTAATCCGGAGGAATACGATTCTTTGAAGAGAGAGGTTGGAGAGCAGCTTTTTTACCCTAATCCTAAAGATGCGTTGCCCAAGTCTTCTTTGATCCTTGATAAAAAAGAGGGTGTAGACAAGATGGTTGAGGATGTGCATAAACAGATTGAGGTGCGAAGTAAGCGAAGTAGGAGAAGGCGATTCGATGACGATGCTGATGTCGACTATATCAATGAGAGAAACATGAAGTTCAACAAGAAGCTAGAAAGATTCTACGGAACCTACACCCAGGAGATAAAGCAAAACTTTGAAAGAGGAACAGCTATGTGAACGCATATCTGCCTTTTTTGGTTTGGTTATGACCATATTTCACACTCAATTGAGACTTCATGATCTCTCCACCCTGAATCAGAATCAGTAAGTTTTCGATGGCGCAGAGGGCAACATGCGAAATTGCCTGGCATCCCTAAGGTCAGATTAGAAGGGATGGCGCAACCCAAGATCTATCAGAAAAATTTGTTGAAGCAAATCATGATTCTATCACAATCGTTAATAGAAACTATCGTTGATGGAGCTTGCAGACATTCTGTGAGATATCACTCTGCCTTGACCAGGCCCTCAGCAACAACAGCGTTATCTTCACCTAGAGCGATCAACAATCGAATGGCTGATATTCGATTTGTTGGGCGTCAAAGCGGTTCATTTCTGGGCAAGACGGTTGGTGTGAGGGAAAACCGGAGGGCGAGTGAGTATTGTGCGTATTTTGGGGAAATATTCAAATGTTTCCGCCAACAAACCAAGAACTAAAATACTCCAGCCATCCAGTGCGAGAGACCACGCCAGTGCGTACGTCCATTTTCTCCCCGTTTAGCAAATTTCTCCTTCGCACGGCCAATGGTAGATTAAAATATCCCAGATTTATCCTTAATTCACCTGATAGAGAAACCTACTGCTTCGATAAAGCTATTTCAAGAAGAGATCCAAGAGGGACTTTCATTTGTTTACTTCAGGTATCATATTGCCTTACATATATTTTGACGAATCGCACAATTGCAATGGCAGACGACGACAATAATAAGGAGGGCACAGATACCAACGCTGGCTCTGAAACTCAAGAAGAATCAAGACATAGTGGCGGCAACGAAGGGAATAAAAGCTCCTACAGGCAAAAGTACAAGCACGCTTGGGAGCTCGATATGGAACTGAGGGACTGGCTGACGGCCTGTTCTTCTGACGCCTATGCTGCCTTTTGCAAATTTTGCCGGACTAAACTCCACGCCCACAAGAAGGGTCTGCTAGCTCATGCGAAATCGGCCAAGCACAAGAAGCATATATCCAGTCCCCACTTTGCTGCTGGCGCAATGGCCCAGACTCCATCGCACTCTTTCAATAACTCTAGCTTGCAACATAACGGCGATACCAGTAGCCCAAATACTGGCGATCTTGATGATAGTGACCAGAGAGGTTGTAAGAGAAACTTGAAGGGTCATCGCCTCTTCAACGATAATTGGCTCAGGGACCCCTCATTCTCTTCCTGGTTGAGGAAAGTACCCAATAATAACACTAAAGCCTTATGTATAGCTTGTCGATGCGTCATAACTGCCGGCCGATGTGAATTAATAAAGCACACTCGCGCAGCTAAGCATAAAAAGGCCATCATGGAGGGGCCATTTGAGGAGCTAGCTGAAGTTGACCTTCATTGGCTAGAAACTACATCTAATCAAGATCAAGGTTTTGGCTCCCAATCTACGTTGAACATACCCACAATCAACCTTACAAATAATCAACAGGTTGGCATCCGTCCATCGGTAATAGATATGCCAGGTATGCTTGTTGATGAAGTGCTCAACAGATTGAACAAACACGTTCCATTAGATCTAGCAGAGAAGTGGGACAATGTTGGCATTATCACCAAACCAACTCAAGCTGTCAAGGTTTACAACATTCTACTAACGATTGATTTGAATGAGAAGGTTGTCGAGGAGGCGATCAAAAAGCGCGTACAGTTCATCATAAGCTACCACCCACCAATATTCGCACCTATCAAGAGTCTGAATCCTAAAGCTTGGAAAGATAGAGCAATTCTTATGTGCGTCGAGCACCGAATCACTGTTTATTCACCGCATACTGCTTTGGATGCTATAAAAGGCGGCATTAATGACTGGCTCATATCATCGTTCTTGACCAGTGAAGAAGATAAAACTAGACCAATCGTTCATTCGCGCCATAAGACGAACACTTCCTGCCTGGAAGTTCTGCTCTCTGAATCGCAAGAAACTGTTGCACAAGCATTTAAGGATATCAATAATGTTACTATGACAGAGTATGGAAATTCTTCAACAGATGTTCGCGTCACTTGCGATGATGCTACTCTTCCTGAAGTGGTTGAACAACTTGCCCAGACTAACTACGCACAGCTCTGTTGTAGAGTCACTCAACTTGTGGCCATTCCAATTCCTGGTGTAGGCATGGGCCGTATAGTTACCTTTGCTACACCATTGCCCCTATATGAAGTCGTTCAGCGAACAAAAACTCACTTGGATCTCACCTACATAAGATTGGCTTTATCACCAAAGCATACTCGCGACACTAAGGTGGGTTCAATCGCCGTTTGTGCTGGATCAGGCTCCAGTGTATTGAGAGGATGTGATGCTGACGTTTGGATTACTGGCGAAATGTCTCACCATGAGGTGCTCGATGCAATCAACAAGGGTGTAACAGTTATCTTATGCGAGCATAGCAATACAGAGCGAGGTTTTCTTCGTGACTGGTCTCAGCAATTGAGGACCTCTGTCTTCGAAGATCAGGTTATTGTAGCGGTGTCAGAATTCGACAAAGAGCCACTGAGGTTCGTTTAGCTCAAACCATCGGACTGATTGATGAAGCTTATTTAACCAATGATTGACTAGAACAAGAATCCACTGCACACATCAGCCTAAATTGAATACGCTGATATTCAGATGAATGTTTGTGTATTTTAGGTTAATAAATTATTCTTGAAGTTTTCAAATGTAACTGGATTTGCCTTTCCATTTAAAAACTATCGTATTGAAGCTGTTAGATCTGAGAGGTACCACTCTTACCGGCTGTTTGTCTACTACTATCCTGAGTGGCACTTGATGCCTATTCGCATTCAAAGCAACGACAATAATGTAACCTCTTTGGTTATGAAATGCGACAGCCTCGAATGGATAGTCAAATCGTGCGTTGGCAAGCCGATGGTCCAAGCGAGTGGAATTCGGTGCGACAAACCGACTAAAATGACCCATAGCATAGAACATGGGGCTCTTATAGTATTCGTCTCTCTTCCCATTCACAATTATGGCAGCATCTAGGAGGTTATTAGCCCACGAGGGCCCACCTGTCAAATCAAGAGCCATATTCCAGTCCACCCATGCAGCTGCATTTTTCTGTATCATTTTGATGATATCGAGCATATAGGCCGTACCTCTATCCCAATTTCCTGGGAGAGGTTTCGTCTGAAATGGTAAGAAACCATTGCATGCTTCGCTAGATATAATGAACTTGTCGGGGTACAACTTTGATATGAAATTGAGATTTTCGTACTCATCGTTCATGTACCAGTGGAAAGCAACGCCAGATATGTATTTAGAAGCCTCCGGATCCTCCAGCATTGCTTTGACCCAATTAGGCGCGTAGCCCTTATTGTCGTCCAACATTAGGAGCTTCACGTTCTGAAAGCCTCTTCGTGCCATCATAGGCCCAAGATACAATTTAAAAAATGTGACATAATCGTCTCTCGATATGCCCAGGGAATTGTGAAAGATGAACGGTTTAACACCAGTGACTGGCTCATTCAAGCCGGTTACAGCCCAGAAGTCGAGTCCATTCCTCCTGTAGGCCTCTAACCACTTGATCATAAGCTCAGCGAGAGCCTTGTAATACGGACCATAGACGTCACCCTTAAGATAGCCATGGACTATGTGGCTATTATTCTTCATCCATGTTGGCGGCGACCACAATGAAGCGAAAAATTTCAGCTCTTGCCTACTTGTTGCGATTGCCTGTCTAGCGATGGGTAGCTTGAATTGATAGTCCTCCTCTGTCATTCTAAAATTGTTCATCTCTAGGTCATCATCATCAGTTGCCGTCTTCGTTTCAAGTTTGTCGTTGTTGGTATAAGGGGTAGTTGAGAAGTCACTACTACCGATGGACATCCGGACGATATTATACTTGATACCCCTCTCGCCATAATAGTCCTCCATGAGGCTTCTCGCCATATCAGGCGATAGACTCTTTATGTTTCGACAGGTTGAATCCGATAGGGCCCCCCCAAAGCCAATCATTGTTTGCTTTCTTCGGCCTGTATCGAGGCGTAACGTGGCAATCAGTTGAGTTGCATTCGTATCTATCGACTCTCTTTGATAATCCCGCGGCGATTTGGTCGTTGACACTGGTGCCAGAGTGCTAGTTTCACCATTCGTTGAGGCATCATTTGGTCCAGTAATTGGCTGGACAGTTGAGGGTTGAGGTTTAGGCTTGAACAGCTCAAAGATGTCCAAATTGGCAGGTTTCTTTGATTTAACTTGGTTAGATACCTTCTGATGGCGGCTTAGATTTGACGAAAATGCGTAGTCTACTCGATGAAATCTCATGCCGTGTTGTGTAGTTTCAATGAGAGCAATTTGGTTATCAAAAGTTGGCCACTCAAAGTCTAGCTTGTCGCATCGGTCCCTATCACAGATTACTGCCTCTCTTGAATCAACTCTGAATTGATTGCACTCCTCATTTGCCGTATGTTGCCGTAGATTGATATTTGGGCCAACGAAATGGTGCTTTTGGCGCGGATTTTCTACAGACTGCGACTGGTCTGCATCATCTTCAAGAGTCACAGTTTGTTCCTCTTGAAAGCCGTTCTCCTCGACCAACTCGATAGCCTCATCCGACCAAACCCTTGGCTCAAACTCCCAATCTACATATTGATCTTCGTACAATTCCGTGACATTGTCTACGGTTGAGCCGGAAATTAATGAGAAGAAGGTTATGCAATACGCGAGGAGGAGAGAAAATGGATGCATGCTTTTTCGATGGAATCTTTGACCGATCCGACGATTTTTCAACGAATGTTGTCCAATTAGATGGACTCTTGCTGCCATGTCATCACCATTTTGCACTTAATCATTATTCCTCGTCATGGACACACAAATCTATCACTGAGATCTGCTAGACATGAATCTGCTGAACTCATAAGTGAGCATCGATATCTGCTCGTCACCCTGATTTAACGAATCGAACTCCAGCTGATACACATGATTTAAACACTCAAATAGAGAAATTTATTATTATCAGTTGAGGTTTTTCATCGTTGATCGTTGAATTCTATATACAAAACACTTTTTTAATGTGTTGAAGTCAATACCCATCAATAGAAAGCGGCCGTGTGAAGATGGTGCGGGTGTGAATTGTAATAAGCATGGTGTAGGTTTGCACCCATTGAATGGGCACTATGATGATGGTGATTCGTGGCTATCGAGGCAGCCGATGCCCAACTACCACCATGGTCACCCGTTCCGTTTGTTATTGAGGCACCATTGCCGAGAGTCGCGGAAGCAACCGCTGGATAGGCCATGGCTGCGCTCGGTGAGCTTAATTGTTGGTGAATTGAATTGTTTGCAACAAGAGGATGAAGGTGCGAATGGTGTAGTGAATGGTGGTGACCAGCTATATAGTTGGCGTGTTGATTTGAGTTGGAGTTATAAGCTGGACTCATGTTGGTATAACTTGGTGGCGATCTGCTGCTGGTTGATGTATGCGAAGTCAATCGGTTGATGGATGTGTAAACAGAGTGTTGGCTGCTGGATCTCGATGTTGAAGCTGAAGATCTTGTATCCTGATGGCAACTTGCCGTTGAGTTATTGGGGTTGCTGTTTGCGTTTGACGCGGCCGATATCTGCCCGCTAACGCTCGAATTGGTTAAGTTAGGCGAATCCTCGCTTATGGGTGGCGTTGGCATACCTTGCACAAGTGTCTGACCGACATACCTGGATAACGTTCAGAATATTAAGGGTTTCAAAGGTTAGTCATGGGTGTTGCCACAGAAGCATAGATGGCGGTAGTGTGATCTGTTCAGCAATGATGTCCTGAAATCGTTCGTGATAACTAATGCAATCTGGCTCGATTAGAAGTCCAAGGCAAATTCTTGAACTCGTTTGAGCTCACACACTTACTCAAGCGCTTAGAAGTGATCTAATTGATGCTAGATCAAATTGGAGGATAAAAATCAAATCAATCACAGAGGACCGATAAGCCGACGGATGATTCGGGTCAGATAAAAGGTTGGCAGTTTATCTGGAATCGCCGGCTCCTTATGAGAGAAGATCTCTTTAACGTTCGAGCAGATAATTTGTCGATAGAATTTGGCGGCCAGATTGGATTTAATCGGCTGAAAATGTGGAGTAAAATCGGAGGCTTGGGACAGCCGATTTAGGACGTTTGCAGAAAAATGGCAACCCTCTAATTGATGGAGTCACGAAATCTATCGATCTGTTACGAAGGTGTCATTCAATGGTTGTTACTTCGACGAACTACTAGGGATCACTCAGTCCCAACAATTGACATTCGAGACCACAACTTACAATGACCAAATGGCGTCGATCGCCTTGAGACGGACAAGCAAAGGTATAGTTTGTAGCTTGGTGTCTCGTTTAACAAGCCCTAAGGCAAACTAATACAGGAGGCTAGCTTAGCTGGTTGCTCATCAGCGAAGATCGTCAGACGTAGGGCGGCAGATGAACTTATGTTTGAGCAATAGGAAGATGGAGCTTTGATTGTGCGCTCCTCTGAACATGACATCGACCCATTCATTTGTAAGCCATCTTAGCGCCTCTAATAGCCTGCTGTTTGATGATTGTTGGTATGCGAAAGAGTGGACCAACAAGCACATCAGACAGGAAGCCTGTTACTTATAGCCCGCGGCTGAGATACCATTACACGCCATCCAAAATTCACCGATCGCCTGGCTTAGATTGATGATTGGAGGGATGAACTTGGAGTGGTTGCATGCGGTAGAGCCTCTTGCAGAAAAGTTTGTACAGCAAGGGACTGTTGCCATGCTTGCAGCTAATAAAGCAAGAGATAGAGAGAGGCAGAAACTTCGATTTGAACTCTTTTACTGTCCAGTCGATGTCGGTCAGATGGGAATCTATATAAATCAGGTACAATACGCCTTATTTGCGTGCTAGATCTGAATTAAAGCAAGCTCGCAATCTAGAGTAGTTGTTGAACTACTCCTAGCAAGGAGGGGCTCTTTTCTTTATCATCATTTTAGATCTGAATCGATCACTTACTAAGATTGAAATCTACATTCTATACATTCCCATTACGCAATCTAGCGAAGTAGACAAAACTTATCCTCTTCGTGGCTGTTGGCGCCGCTGAAACTGCTGCTGCTGCTGCTCTAGTCGTGGACTTGGTTCGTTTACTGTAGCCTCTTGAATATTCAGGATTGATTGCAAATATTCAAAAGATGACCTGTTTGCCTGTCCCTTTAAGCGAATAAGGTAAAGAACGAGACAGAAAAGATAGAAAGAGCCCATCAGATGGGTGTACAGATATCCGAGCGGGCGCACGATGGGTCAGGTGGAAGGAGGGAGCGAGGATGATGTACTCTGGTTTGACAGACGGCCAGATGATGTGATGTACTACACTACGAGGGGATCTAGTTTAGTGGCTCATGGGCCGACATCAACTTGATTGACGCAATATCTGATTGCCCAACAAGATGCCCTCTAGCTTATTCTTGTACCATGGGCAAATAATCATGGTGTCGCCTGAGCTCAATCAGCGTCTAGGCGGCTCCACTTTAACCAAATGTCGGCTAGCTAAAACTAAAGACATGATCGCGCCAACAAGCTGGAGCAACGAACTGACCACTGGTGGATGATGTTTCAATTTTATCTGGCCGACAAAATTAGATCACGACCAACCCATAAGAGTAGGCGAGTAAGGCGGCGAAACTTGATCAAGTTGGATTGTGCATTGACTGGGCACAAACAATGCCTAGTTACCAACTACTTCATTATCGCCAGGCTGGAGCTACTGTTCGAACATGAACAACTGGCCAGCTGAAAAATGAAGCCAAGATGGTGCAGGTAACCCGATTGATTGACATGCACGTTTCTCTCTCGAATCGAAGAATCCAGCAGAGCACCAAGGAATCTCGGATGCATCGATTCGATCGTTGGTCAGTAGCCAAAATTGTACTAATTGTAGAAATGATCCAGCCAAATTTGCCAGGAAATTCCCAAAATGGAATAAAGAGAGCAGATTTCCAAGTTCTCGATCCTCGTCGAGAGGCTACCAGAATTAGCGTCCGCTCTCTTGAAAAACCGCTAACTCGACCATAATGATCTTCAGGTGGCTTCGAATGGAGGTAGCATCGCAGGCAAGTGAGGTATTCGGACCTGCCACTCTTGGAGATCAAGATAGGAGGCGAGGGAGCCTCATGCGTGTGTGGCTACCATCGTACAGGCTCTGGAAACCGTCAGTAGTTGAGCCCGAAAGATGCTCAGGTGAACAAAAATCAAACCACCATCCTACTTCGTTACACCAGAATAACCGCAACAATTTGGAATCGATGATTAGTTGCGCTTGTTCATCAGTTGGATTTCAACTTAACAAACTGGTCGTTTGTGATCGTTTGGAGGAGAGTTCTCTCAGGCTCGTGCAAAATCTCCTCGGTCCTCGTTGCCATTGCCACCAGCATCACCATCCAACATGTTAAATTTAATATTAGTGACTTGTTCATAGTGGGCTAACATGCTTGGCCAAGCAACCATTTACCATAGTGAAAGGTGGACTTCCATTCTGTTTTATTCCCCTCCTCCTGTTTAGATTTTATTGATCTCTTTTGTGACGCATCACTACTAGCGCCACAATCGGAAGGTAGCACAGAGCCAGTGAGAAGGAGAGATGGTGATGTAGCGAGAGAATGTTGTTTATCGCTAAATGAAATCGGTGCACTAGTTTTCTTGCGAGATTGAAGCCAAGGGACGATGATGACGACTTGGACGATAATGCAATGACGGAGGATTGAAATTCCAGCTGAACAACTTTGACGCAACGTGAGCCATTTATAACGCCGACTTCTCGCTCTTTGGCCAACGGGAAAAACAATCAAAATTCCAACTGGAGGCGACCGCAAAAGTCGGCCTCGCGTCCCTCATGTGAGCCAGTTCCTTTAAAAACACTCATCCTCTCGCTAAATACAGGTGAGTCAAAGGTAGAGCGCGCGCCGCGCGTGCTAACTAACACTGCATCTGGCCTCGAGCTTGAGAGGTTCGGAATTCTTACCTGCAACCCAAAGCGAGATGCTTCAATCTAGTTGAAGGACTAGCCAACTTCCAGGATCTCGCTTGATGGGCGACGGTTGAGCTACAGTTGCTAAGTCTCATTCATGGTATCCTTAGCCGACAGCTGCAACAGCAACAACAATTTGCTATCGGAATCATTCAGGAAAAATGGCCCCCTCTTGTCATGTTCATCTTGACCCGCCTGCCACAGTACAGTCGAGTGCAGCCTCTTACTCGAGGAGGCTCAACCTTGAATTTGTTCTAGAACGCGAGGCTTAAGCCGAAACGAGTGCTCGCATCCCCGACCAGTCGATCCAAAAGAATTTCGCCCTTCTCACCTGCCTCTCTCTCTCTGCTTTTCCCTCTCTTTTGCGTCCTGGCTTCTCCTGCCTCAGATCTACGCCATTTTTCATCTTTCAAGCTAGCTAGTCGGCCTGCACGCCCGCCAGCCCCCGCAAAATTGAGCTCGGCCCAATGGGACGTCTACACGACCTATAATGGGGTGTCGAATCTTGCGCAATCTGCTATACTTCCGAGAGATAACTTGGCTAAACTTGGCCCTGAGACTACGATCTCACTTGCGCTGGTTGGCAAAATTTATTATCAGTTTGCAAATAACTACCCTATTCAGCCTTCTCCACCGGCAATGCTGCAACATTTCCGTAAACTCAATGACCCAAGTTTGGAATTCGATTGAGATAATCATTTAATTTTCCTCTCAAATTCATTTTCACAAGCTGGAGCTGAGGGTTTCTTTCAGAAGTCAAGAGGCATCCAGAAAGACAAATTTGACTTCGCCTCTCGAGACTTTTGCAGCAAACCATTACTCTCTAAGGGATAGAAATCACGTGATGAGGATGGGCCAATATTTCTTTGGACACCAGCGGGCCAACAGGTGAAAACTAGCACAGTTTTTCCAACATCCTGGCCTTGAATTTCGGCACAGACGGTTGTAAACTCTAAGCTGAATGAACGAATGAATGAATCAACCAACCAGAGATTCAACTTTCTATTTCTCAAGATAAACTAATTGAATTCCCACTGGTGGTGGCTGAAATAAAAATAAACCAGCCTTGTTCGCGCTGTTCGAGTTTACCTGAGGCAAGCAAAACTCTTGCCGTTGATTCAGCCACGACTACCGCAAGTTGAGGGCTTACAATTCAAGAGAAAGTAAATAGAACGAATAAAATCCTCTACATTCCACGTCATCGAGTTGAGTCTTAAATTGAAACGAAAATTACATTTCGGCTCAAACGAGCCAGTAGTTCCTGCTAAGGATGAACCAACTTCAAGTGTCAGCTTCCAAGTCTTAGAAAACTTGTCAAAGCTCACTTATCTCGGCGCTCAAATCTGAGCAAGCATCTAATTACCAGCAATTAAATTGATTGCATCTTCCGTTTTCCTTGGTAAGAAAATTCTCTCAGACATTCAGTCGCCAGGTAAAGTAATAGAGACGTTCCGAAAGTTATACACGCTTATAAAATGGTTGGCGAGAGTTCTAAATTTTGGAGGAGAGGGATGAACTTACCAATCGCTTAGAGCTGCCGGCGGAGAAGTGCCATTCGTTTGGCCACTTGTAGGGCTGTTAAGCAGTTGCTGTTTTCCCGAAACCAAAAGCCGATGATCCGAGCGCTGGCTCGATTGGGCATGTTGGCCTAAGCTGACCGTTGATAGCGATGAGAGGGCCGACCTTTCGGGAGCGGAAGCTGAAGAGTTTGTAGACTCTTGACTAGCATAATGTCTGGCGTATTGGTTCAAGGAGGTTTGGTTGCACTGTGTTTGGGCCGCATAATTGGCACCATTCGCCTTCTCCGTGGAGTATTGTCTGCTGGTATAGCCGTTAAGTTGATAGTAGGTGGGATTGGCCCCGATGCCGACACTGTTGGCCACAGATGCAGTGGCCATTGGATTAGCCACCATTGTGTTGTTATCTGTCAAGTTTCGAACATTTGCTAACTTGCCATTGTTGTTCACCTGAGAAATTCTCGGCTTTCTGCCTCTTTTTGTTGGAGAAATTGGATCACCATCAATAGAGAGCCTGCGAGATTTAGAGAGCTTTCTCGTGGTCAGGTTAACCTCCTTAGCGCGCTTGTATGGTCTTTTGCCATCGCCCGATTGCTCAGGAGAGTACTCGCGCTTAATTTGCTCGGATTTGGCCTCGGCTGCGTCCAAATCCAACTCGTCCTCCCTACCCTCGTCTCCATCCTCCTCTTCTTCCTCCTCTCCATCCTCCTCTTCCCCTTCATCCCCATCAGCAAGTTCATCTTCATCATCATCTCCATCGCCATCGCTATTCAACGACATCCGCTTTCTCTGCTGCTGCTGTTGCCGTCCACGCCCGCCAATCTTCTTGCTGCTCGCCAGGACCTCATCCAAATCCTCGTCGAGTTCGTCCTCCAAGTCTAGCTCACTTTCGTTTGAATTCTCTGAGGTCGTTGATTTAATATCGTCCGCTAAACCTTCGCCATGAACCTTCATGTGTTTCCTCAACGACGAAGGATGCGTATAACTCTTATCGCAACCTCTAATTTTACAATTGTATGGTTTATCACTTGTGTGAACATGCGAATGCTTCTTTCTGTCCGAACTATTGGCAAATCTTCGATCACAACCCTCGAATTCGCATTGGAACGGTTTCTCGCCTATAGGTAGGTGCGTGAGTGCGGTGGGCAATATAGAGGACGGTTAGTTTAAGTTGGTTTAGCTAAAGCTGCTGCCTTTTAAGAGAAGTGTACTTTCAATGGAATCGAGCTCAAACAAGTAACAAAAACTAGATCGAGCGAAGGGCCTTCGTGAACTTATCAGCAAGTTCTATGAGCTAACTCGTAAAGAACAATAACCATCCTCGATGGACCAAGTGAGTGCTAGCGGCGAGGCGGGCGAACTTTGGTCAGGATCCGCACAAAGCTCATGGCTTGGACTCGGAGGGTTAAGTTCGCGGTTGCACCTCGATTCACGAATGAATCATAAATCACGATTAACTGCTATAACCTTTCCATCCTCGGAACTAGAAGGATAGTGAGGAAAGGCAAAATTTGAATAACGAAAGCATCATTCTACCTAATGGGCAGGTGAGCTACTAGAAAAGTTCTCTCCGTTTGTTCAGATTTTTCCGAGGCGCGAAAGTTTGAATGTTGAAACATCATGTTGTTGCTACAGATCCACGTAGTTCTCGGCTCAACCAATTTGAGTCGGTCCAAAATATCAACGCTGAGCAAGCCAAGAATTGCCAGCAGAATCCCAAGAGTCTCCGAGGATGAGTGTTGGATTGGAACGCAAAGGCGCAAATTGAGTGCTGATGAGCTAAGAGTTGCTTCGAGGTAGCATCAGCTTTGGGATAGCAAACCAATCGGCTTCCAGATTACTCAGCAACTTGTTCGAGGCTGCTAATCTGATTAGCATTCATCGATTGACTAACAAATTTAGTCTGGCGACTAGCTCCATCGGAGCCATGAAGGAATTGCTCCTGGTTGTAGATTGAGTTAATGCTTTTGGGGGCTGGAACTAGAGGGGCTTTATGCGTGAGCAATGCTGGCAACAACCTCTGTTGATGGTGACGAAGAATCATCCCATGCGATTGGTTGGGCTTAAAGTTGCAGGTGTTAGGTTTGAGGTGGAAGGTTGAAGGAAGTTGTGAGGTTGAAGTGAGTTAAAGAAGCAACCTGGCTCACGTGAACGATGGCTACTCGGCTTGGATCGGCTGCGATAAATCTTGTTTTCAAGTTTGTTAGCTAAAGCCGTGAGCCGATTCATTTATTGTTGTTGGCTATGCTTGCGCAAAAGTGTTGTTTTAAGAAGATGCAGATTGTAGGGGAGCGAGCGAGCAAACTCAAAGGGGGGAGAGGAAGATTGATGAGAGTTGAAATTAAAATCATTTGCAAATCAATGGCCAGAGGAGATGGCTGTGACAGGGATGGAGGCATCGGATAGGAGGGGATGGGGATCTTGAGGATCTGAGCGGCGGAGTTTGACGGGAATGGCTCTAACCCTCTCTGGCGGGCTCCGTGTAAGCAGAGCCTCCGAGCTTTGCCTTTGAGGCTGGATTCGTGCAAGTTGATCAACTTGTTTACTCAATCGACAACTGGCCCATTGGTGCATTTCAATCCTCATGCCTCAGCCTGGCAAAAAGAGAGCAAGTGCAGACTTTCGTATGCTCAGTGAACTTTGCTTTCCATGACGCTGATGCCTTTTGAATGTACTCAGTGGGTTCATCTGAAGACCATGATAATAATGATGGGGCAGATTTTAGATACATCATCCGCTGCGAGCGCAACCAGACGGCCCAAGCTACTATTTGTGCCATTCATTTGCATAATAAAATTATAAGTCGCAATATCGGGCCGCCGATGAAAGGCCGCCTCACCGCTCAATCGAAGCGGATGGGCCGCCGATTCTAATTCTAATTCTACTCCTACTCGAAAGCCAGCTCAAGATCTTGCCGTCCTAACCCTTTGGACTCTGATGGTCCCTAGATTCATTAGGATGGTAAGATAATTGAGCGGAAAAAACAATCATCTCTCTCGCTCTCTCCTCTTCTTCATTGTTCGAGCTCGGCCGAGTTCTCGCAAGCCGCCGAGCGCAATGCCGATAGAGAGGCTGCTTTTGTCAGGCCAACTGGTGACAGACTAGAGGCTGGGGGGCCATTAAATTTGGGCGCCAACAAACAATGGTTGCACAGGCGACTTTGGATCCAACTAGATGGTAAGATTTCCTGCTAGGCCTTCGAGCTGAAGATTGGAGCTTGAATTTGGGCTCTAAACTGGCTACCGCTACACTCGCTGCGTCACAATCGCAACCGGCGGATGTTGACATCTCTCGTTGGATCATTAATTAAACTTGATGAGCCATTTTCTCCATCATCAACCAAGTTAAAGGCAAAGCGAGTAGGCTAGAGATTGAGCAAACAGTGGGGATTTTTTAGACGCTTTCCACCATTGCAATGGGAGGTTGGATTAATTTGTGTGTCAAAACAATTTGTTTGGGCTTGGGATTTTGTTTGCATCATTGGGGGCTTGCCTAGCGAGAGGCCCCCCCTCTTCAGCAGGCGAAGCGGACGACAACAAAGGCGTCGGCGGGGAAACTGTCGTCGGGTTAACATTTCGGGTGCTGCAGGGGAGAGATGAGCCTCGGCGCAGGTTCAGAGTGAGCAAGCTCATTCATCCTCCGCCCTTCTATATTGAGTTTCCATTGGGCGATTATTTCAGCCGACAACTCTGTTTGCTCGCTCTCAGTTTAGTTTTAGCGGCAGCGCTGTTTGCTCACCTGATTATCTCGAGTGCAATAAATTAAAGATCAAACAAAAACAAACTCAATGGAGCCCCTGTGTTGAAAAGTTTCTCCTCTGGCCCACCGAAGAGCGGCGCACTTGGGGTTCCTTCTGCTAAGCCAAGATGTTGCGATTGATTTTGAACAAAGCGCTCTCGGGCGAGTCGAGCAATGGGTCCAGTTTTGGAGGTAAGAGCCACCAGTCGAGTAGTGGCATTAGGTTATGGACTTGCTTTTGCAGGTCGAGCTAGCGGCGCAAGGCGAGGAATTTCCAATTGCTCGACTGCACCAGCTTTGGTCCAGCAACAAACAACAAACAACAAACTTGGCGGCCACAGATTTGAATATTAATCATCTTTTGGTGGCGCTTCAATTGGTTCAATGGGCTCTTGACTTCTGGGCCAAGTTTGTTTGTTTGTTTGACTTTGTCGTAAGTCGCCAGAGAGTTCGTTTTTCTCTCTTCTCTTTTTCGCTCATTCTTTAAATAATAAACGAAACGAGATTGACACAAACACAGGAGGCTAAAAATGCTGAGCCTTGAATAGTGAACAGTGCAAGGGGAGAGGTGAGCCAAGGAGCCTCGTGGATAATGGCTCAGGGGAGCCCATTGTTGTTGTTGCTGTTGTTGTTGCCACCATTGGCAGCGTGGGCCATTGTCTTTGGTCGTGCAAATCGTCACTGGGCTCGCGCTACCTGAGCCAGCTCGCAAACATTCTCGGCGCGTTTAGTGGGCGCGCGCGTATAGAGCGGTCTTGCACCAGCCGCCTCTGGTTTAAATTATGAGCACAGGTACGAGGTTGGCCAGCCGAGAGGAGCGCGCAAATTTAATCAAGTTAAATAGAGACCCTCTAGCTGCTTGCTCCTCGGCCAACCTTTGCCAAAAGCTAATAACAAATTCGTGAGGTTTTCCTTAAACTATTTTACTTTGGCCTAGAGTGTGTGCGTGTGCGCGTTTGTTTGTTTGTTTCTATTTTGCTCCCTCCCTCCTCTACCTGTGGGCTCGTTTATGTGATTGATTTTCAATTACATTTTATATCTGTCTATTGCAAATGGATGGAATTTGCATTCAACGAGAGACAAAACAATGGCTCCTTCTCGTCAGAATGGAGCGAGTTGGAGTTGGGCTTTGAGTTTGAAGCAGAAATGGAGGCCTAACTGTTTTGGCTGCCACTTTTAGGCCACATCTGTAATAGGCGGAGGCAAGAGTGGCAGCACTCGGAGCTGAGGATTCAAGTTCAAGTTCCAGAAACAGAAACAGCAACAGCTCAGACTATGCGCCTGGAGACTTGAAATATGCAAATTTGCCCTCGCTGATGGAAACAAAAACCAGCTCTCGGCGGCTGCTGCCGCTGCCGTAGCTCAGTCGGCTCGCCACGATTCGTCTTGGAAGATTGATAATCTGATGGGTTTGAGCCTTCGAGTGGAACGATCGCTGGCTGGCCGGCGCAAGAGACTTCCTCGCCACAGACGGATAGTTCACAGGTTCACCTGGCTTCAGGTTCGCCGAGTTGCTGTGTTAGTGCGCTTTGTTTAGGGCTCACTTGGTGCAAGCCAGATGCTTGGGCTGGAGCATGGACAAGGATGAGTCTCCTCCGTGCATCGTTAGTTACGCGTTATAGCGCGCGCGCTCGCTCACAGGGCCGCCTTGGATCAGTCCTGCGCTGCCAAGTGGCCGCTCGTACTTCGGCTTCCCGAGACACACGACGCCGAGTCTAATGCAAAACGCGATGCCATTAGAATTGGGATTGGGATTCAACTTGGAATCAGAGTTGCCACTCATTCCGTTGCAGCCAGCCGGCGGCCTAATTGATTGCCAATCAAACGGTGCAGCAAACTGATGAATGAAGGCAAGCGGAGGGCCAGTGTCATTGTTTGCTGCCTCTGCTCAATCTCGCCCCCGTCAATGCTGCTAGCTTCAAATTAACCTCAGTGCTCGCGCCGTCCGCTTTGCTTTCGTGGGCCAAAGATCGATCAAGTTAATGAATCGCGCTTCTAGGCTCTTGCTGGCCCGTTCGGCGGCCGTTGGCGTCGCTGCAGCCGCCGCCGCAGAAGCAGCAGAAGGCTCTGGCAGCGAAGCCGAGTTGGAAAATTTCTCGCCAATAAAATTAGGGCCCCCCAATCGAAGCCACAAGTAGTGCTCGTATTGTTAACAAAGCGCTAAAGTTACAAGCTTAGGATGATAACAATGAGCCATCGATGGCCCCATTCCACTCGCAGAAGGAAACCAACCATCCACTCGCTCGGCCCAAGTGTCATCCAAGCATCTAGTTGGCGGCGCTGGTGGCGCGGGGCTAAATTGGCCTTTGTACCTCAGCTGGCCTCCTCTCGCTCCTTTCCAACCAAAGCCAACCGTCAAAAAGGTAAACTTTGGCGCCATAAGTTTTGGCCCCTTGGCGCAGAACAATGCGCGAGCTATCCGTGCTTGCTGGTGGGCGCAAACAAAGGCGACGAATTGGTAAAGTTGACGCGAGTAATGAAGAAGAGGAGGGGGGGAGGGAGAGAGAATGGGCAACGTTTCAACTTGAGCCAGTGGTCGCCGGCCAAAAAGATTGAGCCAACGTTCGAGCCGAAATGTTGGGCGCGATTCCTGAGGCATTGAAATTGAAGGGGAACCACTTCCAAAGGTGGGAGGCGAACTGGCCACGTTTTGGGAGGGGGGCCAAAAAGGCTGGCACACAGGTGAGCAATGTGGCCCCTTCAAATTGGCCAACTCTGGCTGCTCGAAGCCTTGAAATTGAGATTCCAGCTGGCAAAGGACACGTTTTGTCGCGAACGAACAAGCGACGAAGCAGACAACCGCAACCATGAAGCCAACAAACCAAAACACGACAGCAAATTCAAGGGGCCAAGTTCAGCTGGCTAACGTAAGTGGGAACATTCTCGGACTTGTGGCGCATCCAGGTTAATTAATTGCCTTCGCGCTTTTGCGCGACAACCAAGTTGCTCGCTACCTGCGAGTTCAACATTAGAGCTCTGCTCGAAAAGAATCTGTCCTCCTTTGCGGTTCGCTTGTGTGAGCTCGTCCCTCCCGCTTCTTCCACCGCAAACCTGTCCGCCTCTCAGTGTTGGTTTAATTTGGCCTGGCCTGGCCTGGTCTTGGCGGCGAGAGGCGCGGTTGCAATTTGAATTGGCCGCCTGTCGCAGGCTCGTTCCACCAATTAACTGGCAGCGAGCACGCAAACTGCACACCGACGACAACATGCGCGCCCTTGCGCAAACGCATGCACGCACGCACGCGCGCACAGAACGGCCCAGCGGCGCAGCAGCAAATCTGCGACCGGCGACCTATATTGAGCCAGGAGGCCGCGCGCACCTGCCTACCTGGCAAACGGCTCCCTCGCCGCCGCCGCCGCCAGGAACAACGACTCGGCCAACCCAGACCGCACTTAAAACAAATGCGATTAAGATGGATGAACCAGATTAGGCAATTTTGGGGCTTCCTTGCGAATTCCTTTGTTGTCTGGCGGGCGGAGTTTCGAGCAGTTGTGTTTACATCATAATCGAGCGGCTTGTTTGCGAGGCTGCCCACTTGTCGGGCCAATATTTTGGGGTCGCGCGCTGGCGCCTCGAGGGCTCAGCAGATGTGATCCGCTTTGCAAAGCGCCGCCTCTCTCCCTCCACGGGCTCGAGAAGAGCTGGCGCTAACACTGCGCTCGCTTGGAAACGGGCGCACCAGCCGGCTTATTTAAATCTCGGCCCCAAACCAGATTAGCGAGCGCTCGCTGCGACTCGATGGCTGCGAACCGCGACCATGGCAAGTGGCCGTCTGCGAGCATTTGCAAGTTGTGCTTTCGGGCTGGCAGAGAGCAAGAACGAACGACAAGCATCACCTGAGCTGGGGATCCAGGAACCGAGTTTGCTGCCGGCCTTCTGATTGACATCCGATTAGTTCGAGTCGAGCTCGCGCTCGCTCGAGTTACCGCTGATTTGCGTGTCCGCCGCAGTCGACCTCTCCGGCCGCCGACCAGCCAGCCAGCCAGCCAAGTGTGGCCAGAGTCGCTCATTCGCTTCTCGTTGGCAAACACGTTTATTGAGTTCCAATGACAAATTCTCGCTTGTCTCGCCGGCGGCGGCGGCGGCGGCGGCACTGGCGCACTTTATTAACTCTGCGAGAGCAAATTAACCTTTGACGGGCGAGAACCATTGCAAGTGAGTGCGCTCACAAAGCGGCCGGCAGGCGCGCAAACTGCGCCACCGAGGCCAATAAGTTGCCTTTTAAAGTGGCCAGCGCGCAGGCTCATCTAAAAGGCATGATATGCCAATGGGAGGCCTTCAGTGGGCGACACTTTGGGCCGGTTCAATTTGATTTTGGCGCCAAAGTTAGCTCGAACGAGAGGCGGCTAAATTGAATTCGCGAGTTTGCGATCTGCTCGACGGCGGCGGCCAAGCAATGAATTGGTTGGCGCAATTGATGTGCGCGACCCACTCGGCTGGTGTGATTTTGAAGTTGCTAGCGCGAGCGAGCGAGCGGCCGCTTTATTGTTTATAAAACACGCTCAATTTAGAGGCGCGAGTTGGGCGAGTTTTGGCGCACAACCTTCTATAAAGGAGCTGGCGCCGACGAGAATAAATGGCCGCGAGCGCAAGTGCCTTCGCGCACACGGCAGCAGTTGCCGCGGCAAAGGCAAGGGCAAAGGCAACATAGTGAATTAATTTGCAATTTTGTCTGCGGCGCGCGCGCAACGCTTTGCCCACGATTGGCCGCCAGCAAAGCGGCCCGCGCGCAACACTCGCCAGCTCGCCGGCACAAATAATGAATCGGGCGCCATATAGAGGCGACGCGCTCTGGTGTTAAGTGAACTTCCGTCGCCGTTGCGTCAGCGCCAAAGATCGGCCCGCTCTGTGCGGCTCGAGCGCGCAGCTGCCGGCCGAAGGGAGTGCGCCGCCAGTGAAGTGACTCACTCGCGGGCGAGATTTCTCGCAAACTCGGCTCCGTCGAGCGAGATTTGGCGCCGACAAGAAGAAGGCCGCTCAAACGTCATCCAGCCGCCGGATGGAGATAATCTTGCCACCGGCCTCCTATAGGCGCCTGCAGCGGCCGCCGCCCGTCCGCCAAATCCTAATGGCGCCGGCCGCTAATGGACACTCGGCGGCCCCCTCGCGCCGCCGCTCGCCAACCCGCCCGCCGAACAGCCAGTTAGCCACTTCCGGGGCCCGAGCGCGAGTCAAACACATATGGGCCATTGCGCAAGCCAGTTCACAAAACGCTCCACTGCCTCTCGGTGGCCCTACTGGCGCTCGCTGACCGGAGGGCCGCTTGTGCTTGTTGGAGCGGCTAAAATCAATTTGCGGTTTGTTTGTGCCGGCGGACAGACTGTTTTGGAGCGCTGTTTTGGGGCCCGTGGGCTGCGGTGGCCGAGTGGTCGGCTCAGTGCGCGTTAGCGGCCGATCTAATTGAATTAATTTGTCATATTTTCTCACATGGAGGCCACAATTCACTTGCGTGCGCTCATTTTTGCTGGCGTGTGAATGTGACGGCGGCCGCCTGCGCGCGCCCAAGTGAATTTAACGCGTCAATTGGTGCGCGCGCGCTGGCGCGCCCGAGCGAGCCGCTGCGGAGCGCGCACTGAACTGGGCGCCTGCGCGCGCGCGCGTTCACTGGCCCCTCCGCTTGCGCCGCCGCTGGCCGGCGCTGATTGATGATGGGGCCTTGATTAACACGCTAACACAATGGCCCACTGCCCGCCAGCCCCGCCGCTCACCTGCCCTCGTCGCCTCTTGCAAGCGCCCAACAAAGCCTCGCTTGTCCACCACGCAAGCGCTCGCCGCCAATCCGCCACAATGAGACCACCAGCTGATCGGCAGCGGCGGCCACTTGCATGGCCCCGGTTGGCCAACTATAGATTGTCTGCGCCGTGTGAACGCAAACACTCGGCCTATCTCTCTCTCTCTCCATTTTGAATATCAATGAGCGCGCGCGCGCGCGAGGGGGAGGAGCGCTCGTGATGAGCTTGCAGCGCGCGATTGTGTTGAAAAATGAAACACTTCCGCCGCTAGGCATCCGCAGCGATGCTCGGCCTCCGAGGCTCAAGCTGGCAAAATGAATGATGTGATTGGGAGGCCCGCAGAAGACAGAAGTGGCGCGCTAAAGTTTGCAACCCAGAGGCCCCTTGTTAAGCGCGCGCAAACTGGCTGGCTGGCTGGCTGGCTCATTAGAATAGGAATCGCATTGTCTATGGCCCATTTAAAGCGCTCGTGACTCCGGGCTACCTTTTGTCGCTTTTGCTCCCTTCTTCTCACTCTCGCCATCCATTCATCTATTTGGGTCCGCGCGCTTGTGTGGCCTCGTGTGGTCGTCGTTGTTTGGTTGGCTCTCTCACTCTCTGCTCCACTAAACGATGTTGTTTGAATAAATGGTCGAAATGAATGGATGAGCAAGCGGGCGAGCAGTTGGAGCCAGCTCGACAACGCGCCGCCAACAACAACTGGAGCCAAACAACGATAGGCAAATACATCCAATCGAATAGTTTGCAAAACGGTTTGGATTGCAATTTGTGTCCTCAAGTTGACATTTGCGGCGCTTGTTGTTGTTGCTGCCATTGTGCGACCGCCAATTCCGACTTCAACGACAACAAAACATCGCCATCATATTGCACGGGCGGCCAGTGATTTACCTGCCCCGTGCAGGGTTATTTAGTCAAGCGACTTTATTCACTGCCTGCCAGCCAATTGTGGCTCCGCGCGTCCGGGTGTGATTCTTCCATTTAGTCGCAATGAGAGACAGGAACTGAGAGCGAGCGAGAGAGGAAACAACGACGACAACAAGTCCTGTAAGCAATACAATCGAGACGACAACACAATGCCAGCCGATATATCAGCGGCCGGGACCACCAACCGTCGATGTCCGGTCGCTGGTTGGCCATTCTCTCGTTGGTTGGTTCATTCATTCATTCATTCTAGCAAGTTTAGTCTATGAGCCTATTCTCGCTGTATCTGGTTGTTGTTGCTTGTTTCCAATTGGAGCCAGCGCAAGCAGCAACAGCAGTGGCTGCGCCAACGTTGGCCATCGCCGCGATGATGTGATCGATTGAACCAAATCATCATCTAACGCCACGAGCGCCGAGAATACCCAAAGGTTTTGGGGTTGCGTGGCGGCCGCCTTGGAGGGCAGACATTTGTTTGTTGTTGTTGACGTCGATAATGGCCAACGGCGTTCGAAGGGAGCAGTCGCAGTCGCAGTTGCATTTGCGGCAACACAGGCACAACGATGATGACGACAAGCGCGAAACCTCGAGCATTCAGCACATAGTCTCGTCCTGCTCGTGAACCATCGGCCGCAGCCGGAGGCGTGCCGACCTATAAGAGGCAACTCAAACAGTGCGAGCACGAATTCAAACCAACTGAAGCTCAATGAGAGCAAATCTAAAGCAAACTTCAACCTTAACTCACCTGTGTGCGTTCGCTTGTGGATCTTGAGATTCTCGCTTCGGGCAAACACTTTGCCGCAGTGCTGAAAGGGACAAGGGAATGGCTTTTCGCCAGTGTGAACTCGAATATGGTTGACTAACTTGTATTTTGCCTTGAAGGGCTTCCCATTTCGGCTGCACTCTTGCCAAAAGCAGGCGTGGTTGGTGCACTCGGGCCCGCCAACGTGATCTACGGTGATGTGGGCGACAATTTCCTGCATTGTGGGAAACTTTTTCAAACAGGGCGAGCCCGTCTCGAGTTGCTGTCTCGCCTGCGCGGCCAAAAGCGCCTCCGTGTCCACAGAGGTCGCGTCAGCCGGATGTCCGTGCTGCTGGTGCTGCTGCAGGTGCTGGTGGGCGTGGTAGGTCTGGTGCGAGTGGTGGTGCTGGTGGTAGCCGTAGGCGGCCTGCTGGTGCGGGGTGGGGGCGCCGAAGTAGCCGGCCGGCTGGACTTGGGTGGCGGCGGCGGCGGTGGCGCCGCTGCTCGTATAGGGCGACGCGTACTGCTGTTGGGCGGCTGCGGCGGCCTGAGCGGCGGCCAACTGCGCCTGCTGCTGTTGCTGCAACTCCAACGGCAACTCCACCCAGAGACAGGTGTAGGGGCCCTGCGGCTGGCGCTTGCAGGCGCGCGGGTTTGTCGAGATGTTGCTCGCCTGTTGGCTCGGCGCTTGTTGTTGTTGCTGCTGCTGCGGCGGCTGCTGCAGGTGCCCATGGACTTGCTGCACTGGCTGGCTGTCAACGAAACTGGATTGCATGTGATACTGTTGCGCGCTTTGGAGCAGCGGCCCGCGTTGGTGCTGCAACGGGCTCACTTGTTGCTGGTTGTTCATCATGGGCTGCTGCTGTGCTTGGCTCGAGTGCTGGAGGAAGTCGTGCGACACATGCTGCTGATAGCCAATCTGCGATTGCGACTGTTGCTGCTGCTGCTGCGGCTGCATCCGCACCTGCGACCCCTGATGGGCCCGATTCAGATGCTGCTGGCCGCTAGCGTACTCTTGGCCGCTTGGCTGGCCGATTGTTTGTAGACTTGCGTAGTGCGCTCGCTGGCCCGAGTATTGACTCCGGTGATGCTGTGCTTCGGCAAAGGCTTGGCTCTCGCCCGATTGGGGCCCTTGATGCGAAGTTTGGTGAGCTGGCGCATACATGGCTTGGTGCTGGGCTGCTTGCTTTGGGCTCTGGGCCAACATTTCAAACGCTGCAAGATCCTCTGCTCTGAAGTCTCTCGCTATAAGCCAAATCTGGTGTCCCTCTTCCTCTTTTCAACATTTGCTGTGAATACACACAAGCGCACGGGCACTTTACTACTTTTTGGCTGCCTCCCGATCGGCTCGCCCCATCAGAATGCTAAAGAATGGCTTGCTCAAATGCGGCGGATTGTCTGCGCAGATTTCTGCCTCTCAAACTGTTAAGTGGCTCGCATTTTTGTTTCTCTGGGCGGGCGCGCATGCGCCGAGCTGCGCCCTCTGTCGGATTAAAATGGAGTAGAGTTTCGAGCGAACAAACTAAAAACTAAACCAACCAACAAAAACAACACCGAAAGCGCACAAACGCAACGGACAATCCGGCTCATGAGGCCGGGCTAGCGATGCACATGCTTATCCACCCAGAGGCCTCACAAATCTAGCCGCTCCGTCGAATCGAAGAGTTAATAGAGTCAAGCGATCAGCATAAAGCGGATTAAATTGTGCTCCCAAAAATACCCATCCGACGACAAGGTTGGATCCATGTTGCAACGAGGATCCATGCAGCACTGGGGCCCCTGCGTTGCGCCGAAACCGCAGCGCGCGCGCACGCCTCCTTGGGCGCCCACAAAACACGGCGGCCTCATTGGAGCCTACACATGGGTTGCTCTAGTTTTGGGGCAAATTTTTGGCAGTCCAGAGGACTACAATCGGTTGCACGGCCGATTGGCTGGGCCAAACTGGCCGCGCTTGGCTGAACGCCGGATGCTCAATCAATCAATGGGCGCCGGAGGTTCAGTTCAATTTATCGTGACTTATGAGCGGCTGGATGGGGAGACTTCGATTGGGCGGACAGACCAACCGGCTAACATCTGCACGATGGATCTGTCGGCCACTTGGTGCCCATTAGTTCAACTCTCCCGACTGGCAACGGCTTAAAGCAAGAAAGGAGGGGAGATTCAATCGCCCGATCAATCGGATTGAGTCGTTAGCCCCTTCTGTAACAAGATCGAGCTGGCGTTTGAGATTTCAATCTCATTCAAATTGTTGCCTTGCCGATGGAATGGCGCAAAACCAGCTTCCGTATCGTGTTCTCCCAAACGACAAGTCAACCCTCAGCCCAGCACAATGCGGCCCAGATAGCCGACAATAGTGGCCGTTCACCTGTTGTAGTGACGGACGGCCTGCTGGCTGTCCGTCACCGCTTGTCAGCTGACCTCTGGTTGGCGCTACGATTTGGCGGCCACGATAAGCGCTAGAGGACAAATTGTTTTGTTGCTACCACTGGCGTTGTTGTCATTAGACTGGTTCTAGTTGTTACCACTCTCTCTCTCTCTCTGCCTCTTTCCTTACCTAGCCCTCTAATGGGCCGCGCGCAGCTTGACTCGGCTCATGGGGCGCTGGCAGCATTCCTGCCGCTCGCAAACCCGCCACGGACCTCACAAGAAGCTCGGAAGCCAGAATTACGACTGTCCGTGTCTCAAGCGGCTAGACTGGCGGCGAGAACGGGCATATAATTAGAGTACCTGGGCATATAGATGATCCTCTGGCTGACAGGCCGGGCAAATAAAGCGCCAGAAAGGCCCGTTCTCGGACCCAGATCATCTTGGACAAGCTCCCTCTGCAGCGGATGAAGATGGTGGCAAATCAGTGGCGGCAAAATTCACAACAAAGATGTAACGAGAGAAAGAGCGAGAGAGTATTTCGGATTGAGAGATGATAATAAAATAAAGACGAGCTGAATTAGATTTGAACACGACCGTAAAACTGTTCACTACAATTTGCTCGGCCGCTTGCCGAGGCTTGGGTTGCGCAATGAAAGGAAGCACTCTCTTTGCCTTAACAATTATCACATTATTATTACCTGAGCTTGAACGCCTCGGCTCAAACAAGAGACGATGGCGGAGGCTCATTCCTCCAAGTTGCATAGTTGTTTTTAGTGTGTCCGCCTTGGAATCGCGTCACTAAATTTGTGCACCATTTGTGCTTGGTTTGGTGGGCGAGCTAGCGAGCGATTTTTACGAGCTAGTTGCTGCTTCTTTCGAACCACCTGATCCAACCCCCCCCCCTCTTTCACTGATCCACCAGTCATCTTACAAACCTGGCGCAACTCAGAGCCCCCCGAACCCGCAGACCTGCTCATGCTCGCAAGCTGGAGCACGCAACGTAAAATTGGCCACAAATTAGTGCCTTCGACCTATAAGAATGAACCGTGAGCTGACCAGTTTCCAGGTAATTATATAAATATATATCGGCCAGCTTGAGCCATCTCTTCCGCCCATCACCCTCGGGCGCTCTAGTTTATGAGATTCGATTAGTGTCTAATTGCTTTCCGAACGCCAAGATAGGCAGTCAATGGGTTGAAAAAGCCGCAAGTGGCCTTTTGATCGGCTCTCTAATTTGTTAGCGAGCGACAACTTGCTTGGCCTGATGGACAAGCGAGCCCAAATCACGCAACTCGTATTCTTGCAACCACAGGAAGTTTATTCGTATTTAAGCTCATTGTCTGTTGGCTGAGCCAACCATTCCTCCACTCGCCCTCCCTCAATTCCAACTCAGCAAACTCCTTTGGTCAGCCCTTGCTTTCCATCGGTCTTTCTAATGCCCACTCAAAAGCTACAGAGTGTCGGCGATTTGTTTTTTAATTCGATAAGCTTCTCTATCCACCCTCTATGCATCTAGAAGAGTGGTTGGCGTTTCCAATGATGGCGTCGGCCAATGAATCAGATTGCAATGGAGTCCATTGGAGTCAACTGTAAGGCAGTGATGCCTTTGGTGGCCGACGATGCCCGCTCTTTGCGACCTCTACCTGTTTTAAGCCGCCGATCAGCTCAATCGATTTCTACAGCCCATCAGAGCCTCAAAACTCATTCACGGGAGCACGGCCCTCGTCCAGCCTCCCGTAAAACTGCTCCCTAACCCTCCAACTCGCCGGCTTATAATAGTGATAATAACAATAATAATAATCGATCTTTCAATGGCTAGCCCGATTCACGCGATTGCCGTAGACTTCTGCGGCTCCCCTTTCTATCTATTCGCCGCGCCAGTTTCGCTAGCTCTCTTCTCAAGAGTCAGAGAAACTCGCTAGCTCGTTTGCTTGCTCATTTTAAGCTCTCTGGATTTTTATCTATCTACTGGATGACCAAGCGTTTTATAGATTCAACAGAAGGGCACAACAAAGCTGCAGTCGATTGAATAATGAAGGCGCACAAATTACAAACTTGCTTCCTATTTTGAGATTCCACTTTGGTGGAGGGGAATTCTCGGCTCAAATTTTGCCCATTTACCTGGTGCTTCATCGAGTTCGCCGGTGTATTGGCTGCTGTGGCGGCGAGCGTATCCCATAAGCAGTTCGCATGCGAAAATGGTTCAATCGCTCGTCAAACCATTCACCTGTCCTGGCTTGTTCGTTCATTGAACGCTCAGGACTGGAATATCCACGGAAGCTTATCCGATGGCAGCCGAAACAACAGCATCGATTCCTCGTATAGTGAGGCTAGTTGATTGGAGTTTGGAGCTGACTAACCAGTTGGCCAGTCGGCTAGCTGACTGTTCCAGTTTAGCCGCAAGAGCTGCCGCTTGCGTCGGGGGGAAACGCGAATCGTAACTCGGCCGCAGAAATTCTGGCCTTGATTAACATTCCAGGTAGATGTTTTGAAATATTAAACAGCGAGAACGAGCTTGGTTGCGGTTTGGATGCGGAAGAATTCCAATCAGATCAATTATCTAAAACCTCTCCTCTTGTCCTTCAACGTTACTAACTAAAGTGCACTACCTCGTGTACGATTGACCATTCGTTGGTGTTAGAACGTTCACTGATCGTCCGTACGTTTGCTGTTTTTCAAATCAATTGATTGGTTTGCCCTCCTCCCCCTTAAGGATACCTTTGTGTTCCATTGGTTTCATGGTATGGATGCAGCTCATCGCACGAGAGTGCATTGGCTGCTTGCTAGAGTGCATTGCCGCTACTGCTGCTTAAGCTGACTCAACAGGTTGCAATCCAACGCAAATACTACAAACGCAGCCATTGCCACTACCATGTAAGATGGAGGAAATGAAAGAAACTCTCCAAACGCTTGACAGGTGAACTCTCAGCTCGCACTATCATATATCATGCAAATCATTTCCATCCCTCACCGACAGACGGTGGTTTGCGCACTAACCACCGAGGCTATTTTGGCCACCTGATGCAGGATATAACTGCCTGTTAGCTGCTTGGCGGCGTCATTGGCAGCTTTTCAGGAGCAACATAGGAAGGTTTTTTGTTTCATCTTTGCCCATTCCATTTTTGGGCCGAGTGGACAAGGTGAACTACAGGTAATCCCAAGTTCACTTTAGCAGTATCTAAACCAAGAACCAGCGATTGCTGGCTAGTTCAAGTTCATTACCACAAAATTTTAGATCTTTTAAGTCGTGTGCAGAGAAGTGAAAGTTTTTCCCTCCTATTCCACCTTTTTCGTTTGAAAATTGATATCCCAGAACAAATTCGACTTCACCACAACAGACCCTTGGCTTCCTTCCTCGCTGTTCTCGTCTCCTCTGTGATTGAATTAAAAAATTTTAAATTTTCATAAAAACGAGCGCCAGGTAGATGGAATTGAGTGACATGAAATTGAGAGTTCTCGAGATTTTCTCTCAGACAATGGTTTTTTTTTGAAGAAAACTCGAACAAAACTGATTTGTTCCAACCAACGATCTGCACGCTTTCAATCAAATCAACATCATGGCTTAAAATTAGCGGCAGATCTCTTATGCGAATATCAGGGAAGAAAGCCTCTAAAAGCTGACCGAGGACTTGGCTGGCTAGTGTCTGCTTTCAGGTTTTCCATGTATCTGTTCTTGGGTTCTCGGACTGGTGCTTGGTTCTTTATTTTAAGTGACACATCTTTTGTAGGGTCCTGAGGGGAGATTATGGTAGCGAGAACAGAATCCCCTCGTGTGTTGGGCTGAGAATTGGCCAAATGATTGCTCGCTTGCGATAAGGGACCACCACTAACAAAGCCCATCGCTAGAATACAACAATCGGACTCTGAGGATCCATATCCAATTGGCACAGAGCGCGACTTCTTCAAACAGGTGATAGAGAGGTTGAGAGACCGGGACAAAGCCAAAACCGTTGGCCAGTGCGGGCACGAGCTCAGCACCCTAGAAAGTTGGGGGCCAAAGTTTGTCGGTGGACTCTCAGGCAGCAGGAAGTGGTTTACCTTTGGATATGAGAGACAGTATCAAGAACAAGTAACGAGAGATCGGCGACCAAAGATAAGAGTAATTGATGGATATTTTTCGTACCACTAAGTTTGTCTTCTCGCGCCGCGAACGAGAGGGGCCGGGGGTTCGCGCAGCATTAACTGTGAAATTTGCACTAACATTTGCCCAACAGATCCTATATGATGATTTACTCTCTGAACTCTTGTCATCATTCGGCCTCCAAATTTCAATTAAATTTGGTCCCTTAGAGCAGGAAAGGCAGCTCAACGAGGAGAGGTTTGCTCTCATATGAGCTTAAGTAAAATCATAACTCATCTGCTCTGAGGCCCTCAACTACAATAGATGGGTTCAAAAATCCATTTTGCTCCACTCGCATTTAGAGTCCTGGAAGTGATTTACCTGTTGTGGTCGTTTGGGGTTCAATTCTGGGAGCCTCATATGAATTATGTCCGAGTGAAAATTAGAATTATGATTCTCGAATAAGATATAGTGTATGATTATGAGTAGCAAACTTCTGGAGGACGAAGAGAATCATTTTGAGGCTGCGCGTTGTGTGGTCAATTCATCCAACTATCGAACTTTTGAAAATATATTGTTTATTAATCCCTCTACGAGCCTCTGCAAATGGAGAAAGGTCACCTCGCAGACTTGGTAGAGAATTTTGCATTCTGATCACCTCAATATTAGGGGTGAGTTCTGATCACTGTTTTATCGATTTCCACCTAAACCAATCCACTGATACAGCGTATGTAAATCCATCCCAAACGGGCCAAAAGTCAATCGTTCAGTTCTCAGAATTTTCTCAACTGGAGGAACTGACTCTCTCGCTTCATCAGAATGAGGCCTCCCAATCTAATGGGCTATTAATCAAATCAGCTCATTCAGATCAGAGAACCGGCATTATAGCCAACGCGTACGACAAATGGCGCTTCTCTTATTTAACACCCCATGGGAGGTCTAATTTTGTCATTCTGGCGAATAGAGCTGTTTGCACCAAGACTCTCGGAACATCAGAGGCCCTCAATTTTCGATTCAGATGCTTAAATTGCTCTAAATTCGTGGATTTTCTTATCATGAGGAGACTAAAATTGGTATGTGCACACGTGGTACAAAGAAGGGAATGGAGGAAGCCCAGGTGAATAGATTCCGAAGCACAGTGATGGCTCGAGTAGTCAAGCCTCGACTGATGTTTAGTTGATCTACCAACCGGCAATATTGGTCAGAATCTGTATCTTATGCTCTTAGATACATAAAATGCAAAGGCTAATTGCAACTCTTATCACACTGGCTTGAACATATCACTAGTTTGTCTATCGAAATTGGGCACAAACTGATATCAAAAATTCATGCAACTCTCCGTGCAAAACTCAGACAGGCCATACTGAACCGGACACTATCAACCCACCAGACCGAGGAATGACAAACCAGTAAAGAACAGAACCACGCAAGCGGAGTACCAGAAGATTTTGCTCACGTTCCATTCTTTCTCTTTCCTCCTTCTGGCAAGCTGACCGCCTAATCCACGTGGAGAGTAATTGTGGAGACCGTTATAATATACGCGCTTTACATAACCTGTTGCAATACCGGCAACAGGACGATCGTCACGGTTGTCTGATTCAGCAACATAATCGTCGACTGCCTTGATGATGTCTTCCTTTGGGTTAGCGGAAGTAGCTTCATTTGGCTTGGTCTTGGCTCCAAATATTGAGCCCACGATCTTGATCTTTCCACTCACGAGCTTCTCTTTGATGTACTTGCCCAACTTTCGAATCAATTTGGATCGTACTCTATCGGATTCGCTCCGTCTGAGATCGAAACTTCTGACTAATTTCTTGATATTGGCGTCCAATATTTCATCATCTACCTTTAAATTCTTGTACGGGGAATAGAAGATCTGATCAACTGACCAATCCTCAGGGCCTTCAACCTCTTCATAGTAGCGATTTTGATCTTTGAATTCTTTAACTTCATCAGCTGTCAATATCCGGATAAGTTGCTTGTCAACCCCGTCAGTCCTGTCTCTATCGTCAAGATCTTCGTAAATTTCAATGTCCTTCAAAGATTCACACAAGAACACAATCTTATACCACTTGTGTATGTCCTTGTTGGTCTTCATTTCTGAAATCTCACGTTCTAGATCCTCTCCCTGATAGTTATAGCCAATGTCTGACAAGAGCACCACGGGAAGGATCAATTGCTCGTAAATTGGCCTGAATCTCCGCGTGCAATATCGCTTGATTTTCTTGATCATATCACTCGTCTTCGTTTGGATAAACAGTTTTTCACCTGTTATTTCCAATGATGAGGATAGGCGACCAAGTTCGCTTGCTAGAAGTATATCATCATAGTCGCTTGGGTCGCCGGCAATACTATTGAGAACGCTGTCTCCATTCCTCGTCCAAGTGTCCATCAGGTCAAAATCCTCCTGTTTCAGCAATTTGACACTGTCCTCAATGAGAAAGTTGATCATATTTTTCTTACAAATACTGTTTAGCTTGAAACAAAATCCCATAAAGAAGTCCACCACTGGTTTCGGCAAAGTTATGTCGTTCTGCGACTTGGCGGAAGAAAGAATATATTTCGAATGGAAGTCCCTTATCTGGTCGACTTTTGTGGTCGAGCAAATTTCTTCATCGTCGAATTTATGAATAATGAGACTCATCTCATTCATGATCTTCTGAACTTCTGGAGAGCAACCAGGCACATTGAATATATAGCCTAATATCGGTTCAGCCTCCGAAAGTTTCGTCATTTTCACAGGCTCATTTTTGCACAGTTTCTGCAAACTTTCAGTCGCGTCTATTGGCTGCCCGGAAGCAAATCCCGATAGAAGGGACATAACTAGTACTAGGATCGGAATCATCATGCCTGTATGATTTCGTCTGACCTTTCACTGTTAACTTGAGAATTAATGGATTTGCTAGTTTTGATCGAGATTTTGAGGTTGTCGGGGCCGGATAAGCTTCGGGAGAGAAAAGTGTCAAGCAACGAAAATTTTGTGTCACGTCATTTGCACTATTTATAGCTCAATCAGAGTCTTCGGATGTAAATTTAGATCAGTTATTTATATCGATGATCATATTCAGAAAAACGAACTTCGTAATAAAGCTTCAAAGCGGATGCTATCTCTGAGCAATTAAGTTCTCTTTCACGCAAATGATATGAATTTGAGTACATTGGTCAATGCGTCATTAGATTAGAGTCTAGGAGGAATACAAACTCTCGTTTATCATTAATAACCAGTGCAGTTATCGAGGAGAGATTTGTTTAGACCCAATCGTAGAGCTCCCAATGCACGTCCCAGTCAGACATTTAGATCAACCAGGAAACGCTTCTTGGTCAGAAACTCATGCAGTAGGGATGCTGCTAGTTTATTTTCAATTTGCTTATTCTAAGAGGGTTTGATTAAGATTATGCTTTAACAGTAACAATTCAGCGTTTTTAGCGACAATTATGAGAGTACATCGAGTCTGAGCAGCTAAGGCTTCGTTGCTCAACTAGTGACCATTAGTAATGACACGAGCCTGGTCTATGCTAGAGATTAGATTGCTGTAACTTCGTTCTGCTGACTTTCATCACCTGAAATCGTACTCAAGCGGCCATGATTCTTGGACAATACGCAATTTGCGTCATTATTGTTGTTGTTTTCTGCGACAATCTCAAATTTCGAATATTTTCTGCGAAACATGCCATCGACTGAGGTCAGATAAAAAGTCCCAGGGTAAAGATAAGTTTCAAGAGTAACTGCACGAACTTCGTTTGAGTCAGCCTCAGTCGGTTGTCCAGTTGGAAACCTGTTTGGCAAACTGAAAGTCCGTTTTCTGTGCTCCAAATGAGCGGTAAACTCTTCTGGCGTAACCTTGATACGGTCAGTCAATCTTGCACGTA
>Ga0268249_1000170_pt1 | contig 42024 bp, 27 predicted proteins | sample AgamicAtPe_FD_200257 | JGI IMG/M metagenome (GOLD analysis project Ga0268249, IMG submission 200257) | Agave microbial communities from Guanajuato, Mexico - At.P.e (v2) (version 3) | ecosystem: Host-associated > Plants > Phyllosphere > Phylloplane/Leaf | place: Guanajuato, Mexico | collected... | reverse complement strand
TGTTGTTGTTGTTTCAAACTTGAGCTCGGACTGGAACTCGGCGGCGCCGGCTCAGCTTGGCCACCAGTAGGGCGGACGGAGCGGGCGACTCGAGGCCAACCTTTGCTCGAGCGCGGATTATAGCAGCGAGAGCGGCTAGCCAGTGCAGCCTGGCGGCTTGAGCGGCCGGCCTGCGAGCGAGCGCTCGCCGCCAGGAAGTGGGCCGCCGGCTGGCCGCTAGTCGCACGCAAACTAGAGCATGAATGGAGCGAGCGCGCCCGATCAAAGGCGAGCGGAATTGGATTCCGACTGTCAGGGTTGGTGGAGGCGAAAGCGGGCGGAAACGGGAGGGAAAGAGGATAGAGAGAGCGAGCGGAAAGTCGCCACTTTATAGGCCTCCTTCGCGCGCCAGAGCGGCGCCCTGCTCGCCCATTCGCCGCCGCTCTAATTTGAATCCAAGCCTGTCTAGTTTGAATAGGCACACTGAGCGCGGCTCCCTCGGCGACAACTTGGGCATTAATTTGTCATCAGACTTGGGAGCCAGAGTCAAAGTGCCTGCTGGCCCACTGGCACTTGGCTAGCTCCCTCCCATCTTGCCAACCGAGGCTAGTCTACAGAGACGAGCCTCCTGTCTGGCTAGACAACTTGCCAACTTGCGCCTCTGGAGCCGTCTGTCGAATAGAACTCGAGACCATAAATCACTTGAAGTGGTGTTGGATTTGTTGACAAATTGTGTGGGCCCTCAAGGCGTGAACGTGCCAGCCTCTCGCTGCGCTCGCCCCAACACACACACACACACACACTAGCCAACTAGGCGGCGGTGGAACAAAGTGGAGGCAAGCGCATTGTCACCCAAGAGGCTGGCCAACAAATGGATTATTTATCGCTAACTGTCCGCAACTGAAAACCAAAGCTACCACTTCCAACAAACTAATGATCTTTCCCCTCGAACAACCCAAACACTGGCACAAAACGCGCGCACACACACACAATGGCAACCTGGCGCCGCTGACGAAACGCGAAAACAAACATTAAAAAACCATTAACGACAACGCGCCGACATTGTCGTCTATTCGACCGACCGACAACCTATACCTGTGCGCGACCGCTTTTATGCACGCAAACTCTAGGTTTCAAAATAGGCGAATGAAGCAGAAGAAGAAGGAGAAGGCCGCTGCAGTGCTCTCGTGCGGAAATGGAACCCAAACAGGGACGAGCGCGCAGGCTCCCTCCATCCAGGCCCACTTGGCCGCCACCCCCACCTCAATAGTTGGCGAAAACCTGGCCGCTCCAGGCGCAACCGGTGCTAACCTCGACCAGCAACAGCAGCAGCAGCAACAACAACAGCAACAACCTCAACACCACCAGCATCATCTCATGCAACAACAACAACAACAAACAAGGGATATAACGCAATCTAATCAGGTTAGCTCAACCACAAACTCAAGCGCAAATAACCTGAGAGACAACAGTGTGACTAACGAGATGAACTCGCACCAACAACACCAAACACAAATTCACCTGAACGGAACTCAAACCCTACAACAGCTCCAGCTTCAGGCCAACGGTAACGGCAACCAGCGGCCAAGCCAACAACAACCACCACTAGCAAACAATAACGCGCTAGAGTATCTCGGATGCCACGAATCAATCAGATGATGTGGCGCCATTTTGGGAACTTGCTAGTTTGCCAAAATTTCAATGTTCAGGATGATGGTGGCCGTTGTTTCTTAATTATTATTGTGGCCGGAATTTACGGATCAGATTGAATTAAACAGAATTCGTACTTCCATTGTACCCAACTCCTGCAAGCAACGTAACCGATAAAGTTTTGTGCTCAGTATTCTATAATGTCCAAACAGTTGTCAGTTGGCAGACTTTTGTTGGCTCTACTTCAATTTTGCGCATTCAATTCCACAAAATTGGCCATTTGGCCATCATGATGCCATTGAGGTTAGGATGATTGGGACACGCTCGTGGTAGAAATATTTGCTCAACTTTGACGTTTCGAGCCATCTGCTGGCTGGATTTACCAGCTTTGGAGAGGAAAAAGATGATTAGAATGACAGTGACGAATATTGAGAGTTTAGGTGAACAAATATCGCGAGTGTCAATCTGCCTCTCCCCCCGCCTCTATCTCCGGTTTTGGGTCTCAATCCGATTCAGCCGAGACGGCGCATTGGCTCTCCCTTGCTTCCCAACCTTATCTCTCCTATTTAGTCGCGCGAGATTTTGATTCAGTTTGGCCGACGAGTGGTGAATTTTAGATAAATCTAGTGGCTTTTTTGACTTTTAACTGCGCGACACCGGCGGGCAAACATAGCGAGTGGCTGTTTTGTTGCCCTGGTCCCTCAGGATGGACGGTCGTATGCACTCCCAGTTAAGTGAGTGAAAGCGACGATGATGAATTGGCTCCAGCTTCCAAGGGCACAACAACGGTAGCCTCTACCTGAAGCGCCATAGTTGACTGCGACATCGGCTTGGCCCACGGCTTTTAGCCAACGAGCCCTGGCTCAGGCTGGATTTTCCGCTCGTCCGGCCTGGGTTGGTCCATAAAGTTGTGCACGAACGTCACTCTCGGCAGAAGGAACGGCGAGAGGAATCCATGGTGGCCGCTCTTGCTCTGCAAATACTGGGAAAGAGGGAGGGAGAGGGAGAGAGGCACCAGCCAACAGACTTGACTCACACAATCCAAACAAAGAGGGATTGGCCCTGATTGTCATCTGTCTCCAAAAGTGGTCGCTGACATTCATTGTGAGAAAATCCTTTCAACTGCTGGCTTCGTGCACGCTCGATGGGGAGCTAATTTTTAACCGAAATGAGGCAAAGCAGGAACAAGGTTTGCAGTGTTGATTGAGATGTGATGGTGGGTTGATTCTCTAACCGAGCAGGCGAATATGTATAGATATGAATATCGCTCGTCAGAGGGCCAATTTCGCCACAACAATAAGACGAGTTTGAAAATTCTTCAATTCTTGAAACTCCACTGGATTCCAATGAAGTGTCGCTAATGAAGAGCTCACAAACGAAAGTCGCCACTTTGGTTACTTTTGTCAAATTGGTTTTGGTTAGTGAATATATTGAATACCATCCGAGTTTTAAACGACTCAATTAAACGCACGACTGAGAGCCCGTCGATCAAGCTGCACCTTCTATCTAGGCTTGAGGTTGAATTATATTTGCTGTCAAATTATATACTTTACCAGAGATCTGGGTCGCATTAGTTATAGTCGATTGAGTAGGGAAAGCTAAGGACAGATACATTGGGCCGAGTTTTAACGTTTGATTTATTTTAGTTCAAGTGCGTACAGTCGCCGACCAACTTTTCGCGCTCAATAGTTCAGCCTTTCTACGATACGCGGCGCAACGCACGTCGCTCTCAATCACGTGTTACGCAGCGGTGTTGCATTCTTTCGCCATCTTTGACAACAAATCGGAAGAAACATAACTTTATCAGCTTGCCACCATCCTCGTTCTTGGGAGGATACTCTACAAAATATCTGCAAAAAATTACTGACCTCTCGCTCCCCAAGGCCCGAATCATATATTAGGTAACTCGAGATGCTTGCCTTAATGAGAAAAAATCCGATGCGGACTGCTTTTATCGGGATCCCATCCTCCACGGCTATTTGGTTCCTCTACGACTACACCCAGACTTCTACATTGATGCAGGCCAGCTGCCGGGAGGCTGCCCGCCTAGGAGACAGAAAACTGCCTAATCCCTTGGCTAGAGTTCGACATATCACTGTGATACTAAACCCAGTCGCCGGCAAACGAAAATCTAAAAAATTGTACACCAAGTGGGTCGAGCCTCTGCTCCATCTGTCAGGAATTAAAGTTAGCCTCATTGAGACGGAGAAGCCTAGTCAAGCTTACGAGCTGATGAAGATAATGTCAAATTGTGACGCCGTTGCGATTGTTGGCGGCGATGGAACAGTCCACGAGGCTTTGAACGGCCTGCTGGGCAGATCGGATGCCGCAAAGGCAGTACGCGACTTTCCTATTGCAATCCTACCAACGGGACAGTATAACAGCATTGCTAGATACATCCACCAGCGAACTGTCTACAGAAATCAGAAGGAATTTCTCATTCATTCGACGATGAAATTAATTGATTCAATTCCAGAGCAGTACGATGTTCTTAAAATTTTGCCCCTCAACAGACAAGATGACACCGACGAGTCGCCAGTGTATGCGTTGCGAGACGTTAGATACGGAAAGTATCAGGACAACTTCTTCAAAGTCAGCGGCAATTATCTCTATCAAAACTGGATCAAACCTTACGTCTTAAAAACGCAAAGATACTTTAGCAGAAGTTACCAAAAGCCGCTCATAGAATCCATATCCTACACTAACCCCTGCGAGGGTTGCTCCAAATGCTTTGCCAAACACAGGCTGACAAGCGAACAAGTCACTGGCCGGCAAGAGAAGGGTGCCAATAGAAAGTGGTGGAGTATCTTGGCTCCAGTGTCATCGCCCAATAGAGAATCTGGTGATGACGAAAAGATCGAAGCAGAACTTGCCACCAGAGAGAATCCACATTGTGACCGGTGGCTCAAAGTCAGGGATCTGAGCGAGTTGACCGACTTCAGAGCCTGCATGATGGGCGAAAAGAAGATCAGACTGTCATTGGGTAGGAATGGCGAACTAATACCATCGGAGTCAATCGAAACTCAGGACATAAAGCTCGAGTTATCGAAAGAGCTCGATAGCAAAAAACGTTCATCATCTGCTCAAAACGAGATAGGGCAGACAGCAAGCAGTGCCGATACAGAGGCCGATAAAAAGAAAGATGACTCTACCGAAAAGTTCCTGATAGATGGTCAGCCGACTCAGGCACATTCCATCGAGATCACTGCAGTGAGCAAAGGGGTCACCATTTTCAGCGGGCTTCCCGCTTGATATGAGGACAAGCTCACTCATACCTACAACATTGTGATGCTTTCGCTACACGAGTTTTATCTTTGGACAGTGCAAATTTTGACGGATGGAAACATCATTCAAAGTAACCAATCGGAAGTTAACAGGAGCCACAGAGTCTACGCTTGAGAGCCGATAGAGCAGCATGGATATATTAGACTGGAACCTGGTAGAAAAACAATCATTAGACTCTATCTCATTCTTCCTACCTTTCTGTTAAAATATTAACAATGCTAACGATAAATGTTCCACCCGTATTCATTAGATTAGGGGTGCAACTGTAATTGCGCGCTCAAGCATACAGATCGTGGCTAACCTGTTGGTCCCTACTGTTAACTCACAAGCGCAAAATCAATGCAGTTAACCGCCACCCGCCACTTCTCCCCACCTTCGCCTTGCGAGTAAGCTGCCTGAACGAGTAAGCTGCTGATGGAAAGATTCCAGCTGGCGGAGGTGGAACGTTATTAACGAGCTTGGTAGCTCTTGAGTCTCTGGATATAACTGAACCATCAGGGAGCTAAGTCAATATGAAAGCGTGCAATTTGTTGAACAGCGTCGTGGTTGGGAGAGAAGGTTTTTCGACGTTGTTTTCCTTCCTTTCGCTTTGTTCGGTATTTTGATTGAAGCAGCTAACATCTCAGGCTAATCAATACCTGGGTTGGTGCGATTAACTTTCGCTAAGCCTCACCACTAGAGTATTGTAAATGACTCGAATAACACCAGAAGCTCTACTGAGAGCTCTCACTGATCTCACGCGGAGCTTTGCTACGTGGTGGCCCAACCCCTTTCACTACAGTTCATATTCTCTCCTGCACCTTGAGCTGCCGCCCAGACTGTCCGATATACTCTAAACTCTCAAGAAAACTTTCTTCCAGCTGCTATTTTTAGATTCAGCGCGAAGAAACTCCCTAAGAAAGTATAAAAGCAAGAGCTGGTGCAATGGAAAGTCACTCAAGTTTCACATCGTCATCAATTTAGTTGCAAATTTTCGATCCAGAAAACACAAACAAACAAACCGAATATAATCAAAATGGCTTCAAAAATCTTAATCTGCCTGGTGTTTGCTGCTCTAGTTGGCTGCGCACTCGCCCAGTTGGTACCAATCGCTGGAAGTCGCGACCTTACCGGAGGCTACTATGACCACTACTCCGGCCAATACTCATCAGCCATCACCGGCCGTGTCTACAACACTGCCCCAGCTGTTGTTGCAGGTAAGCCAATTGATCAAACTTTCGAGAACCTCCTCGCTTCTCGGATTGAATTATTTCTAACCAAAGATTTTATCTCATCCATTGTAGCCCCAGCGTTGGCAGCCCCAGCGATCGCAGCTCCAGCGATTGCAGCACCCGCTTACGCAGCTGCAGCACCAATCGCATGGATCAGAAGATGAGCACCGCGGATCGGTAGCCAGCTAGGCATTCAATCAACCGGATATCTTCATTGAATTTACTGTTTAACTGCGATTTCTTTTTGCAAACTGGAACCCATGTCAATTCTGGCTCAAATAGTTGCTCGACATGCATTTTGGAACCCCCATGATCGTAATAAATCAGATAAATTCACCGAATTTCGTGTTGAGAAATCTTGATTTCGTTATCGCGACCACACAATTGTCGATCTAGCCAGAAATCACCCGGCCCAATCCACCTGTCAATCGATTCTTGTGAGGAGCCCATGAACGACAATTTAACTGATAAGTTGGCCAATTTTGCTCCCTTAGAGTGCTGGTGACACGAATGCAGTTCGAACTGGGTCCAACAGGTCGAGATAAACATAAACTACATCCACTGCAGATTAGTCTGGTACATGCCTCATAACGCTCCAAGCAACGGGTCGGTGGTCGGTGAATCAAATACAAGATAAATGCCTCCGAGAGTTGAGAAGGAAAGAACTTTCAGTGCTTATTCGACCAGAGGAAAACCACGGTTGCATAAAATACCAGTTGCGTGGATGTTGCCCGTTCAGAGCTCGCCCGTTAGCTAAGATCGGACCTCAGCCCGAGAGGTCAAGACAAGATATAATATCGCTCGAGTTTCAATAAATTCTTGTGCCAAAACACACACCTCGACAGCGACCCGGCCTCACAATTCTCTATAGACGGTGTCTCTCAGATGTGAGAGGGAAAGTTTCTCATCAAAAATCTTGTCTACCTGCAACCAAGGTCGTTATGCACGCATCCAACCAGTTGCGGTCTGTTCGAGTCGATATGGTTTGAAACAAAAATATCGATATGACTCCAGTAGCTTTGAACCTGGATTGCAAGATAGCCAAACAATGGAATTAGGCAGTATTCGGACCATGTGTAGTGGCGGATGAGCTGGGACTCGTTTAGAATCATGTATTGTCGCTGGAGTAACTCACCCACCTCAGCACGCCACTCAGTTACCGAACAGACTAGAAATCGATATGATCTCGCTTGATGCATATTGTGTTGGATCAAGAAAAATTCATTTTAATCAATGACCGAGAGCCCATCGATTAAGGCATCAGATCGCACTAAACTTTGATCTGAGAGACGAGTTTTGCGCGATACTAATGTACATTTTGTACATTTGTTCCATTGGACAACAAAACCTGCTCGGGGAGGGAGGAAACAGTATACATTTGGGGCCAAATGAAATTGCACACCATGCTTGCAACCGTAAGACTTGAGTCTCGGGCTTAAATCTCTCGTGCTGCAGGTGCCTTTTTGGTGCTGATCTCTTGTGGGAGGCTGCACGATAGTCCTATGCTCCCGAACGAGATTCGAGCGAGAACTCTCGGAAAGCGGAAATGCACAACCGGCCGAGATAATTTGCACATGGATTCAGTTCTATTGTAGCCGCTTTCTGGTCAGATACAATCTAATTCTCACAATCAACAGTTGGTCTTGGCACACTCGGCGTCGATCAAGTGGCGAGCAGTCTTTTTGGTATCGAGCTGCGGAGGTTGTCAAGGAGTCAAGAATCGTTCCTCTGTCGGTGTTGCCCTGTAAGATTCGTCTAGATGGAGCGCCGATCAACCGTGCAGTTTTATTTGATCGCGCTTTCAAGGAGCGAAATCAACATCCTGTGCAAAGCTCCAAAATCTAGAGGGACGGGATCCAAGAAACTTTCATCATGAGATCATCGTACATCAGCGCAGAAGATGTGGAAACTTCAAGTCCAAGACTCAAGTCTGAAGGTTGCAACCATGGTGCGCAATTTTATTTTGCCTCCAGTGTAGCAACTTATAAGATCAAACAGTTACTCTGTATGGCTCGATTGGACGGATTTTTGCGCTACAAGATTTCCCCTCTATATCTAAGAGCCTCCGATTGTTGGACTGAAATAGAACGTTTCGTGTTCTTTTTCAACTGGTGCCAATTAGTCGTTGAATTTCACCGAGAGCAAATACGTCATCTGTCATTTATCTGACGCGTCATGGCTAGCTACCATCTATCGTCTAGCTTCTAGAGTTGCGATCCTCGTGAGGCCAACCCTGGAGAAAAGGGTCCTCGTGAGAACGGTACCTCTATTTTTAATTATCCACGTTGAGATGCGTCTATTTTCAGCATCCTGTTGCGACCTCATAAGTAGTATTTAAGAGGAGTTAGCGCAAAGGAATCCAATTCAAACGGAAATTCACAGCACAAATCAGGATCAGGAACCCGAATCGACAGCCTCGAATATGAACTACTTGTCACTGTTGAGCATCTTAGTTTTGGGCCTTTTGAGCCAGAGCAATGGAAGTAGCATCGGCTCAGACGCCTACGTCGCTAGACTTGCGGCTAAATACAATCAGCTCGATGCGGCCAAGCTGAGCAGTGTAGACGAGTTGGCAAAGATCATTCTACAATCACCTGAGAAATTGGAACCAGATTTCGAAAGGTTCAAGAGGGAGGCTCCCGGACTGTTGATTCGACTTGCAGACAAGGCGCGCGACCCAAACGTTTTGCGTTTCGCTAAGATGGGCTCAACATTTGTACCCATGCCAGAGAGCACCTATCGGTCGTTGGTACAAAAGCACCTGTTTGAACCTTGCGAGTACTACGTGAATCAGCTCGGACCAAACATCTTTTCAGAATGGGAACGTGAACATCCTGCCGGCTCCGAAGATGTGCCGCACAACTTCCAAGTTGGTCTCGTCAAGTTTGGAATGTGCAAGGCTATGATTGCAAGGAACTATGCCTTAACCCAATCCATTGTGGGCAGTGTTCGAGCGGCCCCTGCTTCGTACATTATCAGAGAGTAACTGGCTCTGTTTTATGCCATTTATCGATTCATTAGACACTAGAATCCCGATATAAACTTACTCCAACACCTCCTGCACATCGCTATATCGTTGACCTCGCGCGCATTAATATTCGTAAAGAGATACTTTAGCCTAGTCTTGCTTGTCTATAGTAGCTGAAACTTTGATAGTTACGAACTAACACTGACTGTTTCAGTGTAAACTCATATCCGTCAGCGGCCATCAAGATGTTTTTTGGCTTCACTCGCCATACCTTCTTTTTCGCGGCCCAAACTACTCTTTGGAACAGAATATTGTGAGTTCAACAGCATCAACGCACGGAGCAAATTCTAGCCTCAAGAGGAGTCTAGCGCCTAGGACAAGCGGAGAGATAAATAAGTTTTACACAGTATGTGTAGAAGGGAAGTGCACGGACAATCGGAAACGGAGATGGGCAACAATGGAGGAGCCTCTCCTAGTCACAGATGTTAGCCTCTCACCATTCAATGTTAGATTTTCAGACTCCCGTCGGCATGCTCCTCCTGGCAGCCTTCGTTTCTCGGGAGGACGTGCTAATGTTGGAGAGATGATTGCAACAAGTTTTGAGGCACTGCTAACAGATTGGTACCCTTCAATCGAAAAATCTGCCCTTTCTCGTTGATGAGTCGATTGATTGGATGAAGAGTAGCGTGTCAGTAGTCAACCAATTGAAGAAGAAGCTTTTGTCATTTGTAGACGAGCTTTCAACGGTATTCTTGTGAATCGAGAGTTTGGTGACGCAAGGTTGGTGGAGATGTCACCGTTTTCATTTATCTATCAGGCTCAGGCACGGCTCTATTTCTGTCCTCACGCGTTGTTTATGTCGCTCCATCTTCTATATATAAGCTGTAACTCATCGCTCACTCGATAATACCTCTAGAGAATCTCTCTTTCCTAGAAAAGAGTGTTAGGTGATCTTTGAATCGCCAAATATGAAGCTCAATCAAATCTTGTCCGGCCTCCTAGTTGCAGGCCTAGTCAGTTGTAGTAGCGGGATGCCTTTGGATGAAATCAACGAGCACCTGACTGACACGGTCAAGAGCAACGATATTGGCGCTAACATGGATAGCGTACGCAAACTGATAATGCTAAGGAAGGCATCGCGTTCGTCGCGCCATTCTCGCAATGTGATACAGCTCGAGCATTTTCTGGCCCTGGACGCATTAAAAGACCTAGACAACAAGTGCGGCGGAAGAAGCTACGAAATATTGTACGATGTCGGCCGGGACACTGGCATGCGTGGCTATGCTCAATTGGAGAAGCTCGAGGATTTGAATCGAGTAGACTACATTGTCAACAAGCTTTCAATGGATCATTACGAGCTGTGCAAGGACGTATACCCGGTTGCATTTGCAGCCAAATACCCCAAGCTTGACGAGACCAAAATGGCTCAACTGGAGGAATGGGCCAAGGTTGTTTTCAGGCAAAAGTGGCCATTCTTGTCCTCTGATGGATTGAATCAGAACGAACTCGAGCATAGTATCAGCTCCGCATTGCTACTACGAGAGGATGTAAACCTTGAAGAACTGAGCAAAGAGGCTCCAGCTCTGTTGGAGAAACTGGCGGAAGAAGCAAACGACCCAGATGTCGTCTATCTTAAAACTCGTTTCAGTGAAACAGAAGCAGACATGCTGCCCATGAAGGAGAAGAAAGTTTGGAGCTTGATAGACAAGTACCTCTTAACACCTTGCGAATATTTCTCAAAAGAGCTCGGATCCGACGTATTTCTGCCCTGGGAGCTGGATTTGTTGATGGTTGAACCCGTTAAAAGATTTGAAAGCTCCAAGGTATCGCAGGGTTTGAACAAGGAGCTGCGCGATGCTTATGTCGGCTTCATCAAGTTCGGAATGTGTAAGACGATAATCGCCAAGGGCTACGATGTGATCGAAGGGATCCTAGGCGAGTTCAAAAAGATGTAGGCCTTTAGAGTTCATGTTTGCTCAGATTCAAACTCTGAGCACCTTGAAATTGCTAGATAAACTTGATCGATCATCCCTTGGGTAGTTTCAGTTGTGCTCGTCTGCCCTGAATACTCTAGGTGCCCGCTTAATCCTCTTGTTGTCGCGAGTCAGACATAGAAATTGCATCTTGCTGGACCCCATCAACCGCATCAACCGACAAGCAGTTGCGCGACCCAACTTTTGCTATGATCCAAGATCTCAGTTGGGGTAACGAGTTGGTTTGGAAATGCACCTGATATCCAATTTTGAAGCCAATCAAAATGGATGCATCTCAATCTAACTCTATTGACTCCTTCATTGGAGCACGCGAAAGCGGTTGCAGCGCCATCGTTTTGTCGAATGGCTTCAGAGACGGTTCTATTTCTAGCCTCTCGCGCTATTTATGTCTTTCGAGCTCCTCAATATAAGCCGCAGTCTGTCGCCCAATCCGGTTCCTATCTCTCGCAACAGTTTTCAATCACTGCATTCAATTACCCAAAATGAAGCTTTTTCTGGTCGCATTCAGTCTGCTGGTTGCAGGTCTATTTGGTCTGAGCGACGCCAGTAACTTCGATAGGATCAACGCGCATTTGACAAAAGAGCTTAGAATCAATGACATTGAAGCAAACATGGATAGCGCGCGCAAGTTGCTAAAGCGAGAGGTGAATTCATGCTTCCCGTTAAAGTATCATTTTGTGCGCGATCTTGAGACTTTTCTGTCTTTAGGGTCAATTAAGGATTTAGACAACAAGTGCGATCGACGAGCTTACGAAATACTGCACAATGTCGGTGAGGCCACTGGCGTGCGGGGCTATTCACCCCTCAGAAACCTTGGGCTCTTGAGTCGGGTAAACTATATTGTCAACAAGCTTTCAATGGATCATTACGAGCTGTGCAAGGACGTGTACCCGGTTACATTTGCAGCTAAATATGCTCAGCTGAATGGGATTGAACTGACATTCATAGATGAGTGGGCCAAGACTCTCCATAGGCAAAGTTGGCCGTACGCGTCCGATAGGACACAAGATTTGTATCAGCTCGAATCCAGCATTTACTCGGCGCTTATACATCGGGAAGACCTGGATATGGCAAAATTAAGGTCAGAAGGTCCAATTTTGCTGGAGAAACTCGCAAAGAAGGCAAATGATCCAGATGTTGTCTATGCTAGGATGCGTAGAGGTACAGACAAACTGCCCATAATCGAGAAAGAAATCAGGAGTTTGATAAACAAGTACCTGCTTCTACCATGCAAGCACTATGCAGACGAGCTCGGGCTCGACGTCTTTCTACCCTGGGAATACGATTTGTTGATGGTTGATCCCTCCAAGAGGTTCGACGCCTTTGGTGTTGCTCGGGATTCGAGGAAAGAGCTGCGCGATGCTTATATCGGCTTCATCAAGTTTGGAATGTGCAAGACGATACTTGCTAACGAGGCCGGTGTAATCAGCGCGATCTTGGACGAGCTGAAATGGTTGTCGTATAAGAATTACAAGAATCGCGTTCGAACGATTTCGAAACCTGATTGAGAGCCTCCAACTCGCTCGATAGACTTGATCTCTGGCCCTCCTCTTGCCGCAAGTCTAATTTGGATATTGGATCAACTTGACTCGAGAGAGGCTACGCGTCCAGCTCATCGTTAGTTGCCGTTCAATCGAGAGGCCAACCAGATTGTTTAGTAGCGAGCCGCTAGTGTTTTGACAAACTCGGATGCACCAAGACGAACAAACTCGATAATTTTTAGTCTCTAAAATAGAAATGGGAAGCTCTGGTTGCAGAATAGGCAGTTACGAGCCCTAAACCAGGTTCCATTCTTAGATGGTTGAGTCTAGACGATGCTGATTAAACTGCCCGACACGTGCGCTAGTTGATGTCTACTTTGAGTGTCCGAGGTAATTGTTCACTATTCTTTCGATACAAAGGTGGTCTGTGAGGTCAATAAAGATTAAAATCGGCCAATCATCTGGGAGCATCGTTTATCCCTCTTCGCGAATTCGTTTCTATCCCAAAACTAGCCTCTCGAGAGCTCGCAATCTGGTATCGCAAGGAGGATGCAAACGACAACGACATGAGGCATCTCAATCAACGAGCAGATGAGCGGGTCGGAGTCCGCCTGCCTATATATCGCAATGAACTCAAGCTATTGGTCAAGAGGTTCATGTTCCGTGTTGTTCCGAGCCTTGCAGGCATCACATTTCGGAACTTGGACCTGAAGTTTTCCAGCCTTGGGGAGCTCGATTCGCTCTTGCGCAGATATGGAAGAAGATGCACGACAAACGAGGACAACCTGGATTCGAATAGAGAGTTGCTCAACTTTTACCTGGCATCGATAGAGTTCTATCCGTGTAAGTCGCTTAAACTTGAAAGACGGAGTTTGTTACATTGAGTTTGTGCCGCAACTTTCAGTCCAAAGACAAAGTGGAATGCGATTTGATTGCAGCAAATTTAAGGTTGCTCGTCGAAAGGAGAGCGAAAATTGGAATCTATTTTCAGATCAAAGGTAGATGTGTTAAAAATAAACTCTCGAAAACAGTTCCAACCCAATTCTAATGTTTGTCCCCCTCAATTTGAATACTATACTCGCCTTTCGAGCCAAGATAATAAGTTGCACGAATTCTGAAGACGATCATGATTTCATCGCTCGAAAGATTCAGTCTGGCCCTTGCGCTGATTTTGCACCTGGCGATCACATCTGTCAGTTGCAGTCGAGGCTCGTCAGTGCCGGCACGACAATCGAAGAGGGAAAATTTTCAAAAGATAAACGAGTTCCTATGCGACACTGTTAGTAGCTCTGACTTTGAGAAAAACATGGCCAAGGCGAGCGAGTTGCTTGAGCGCCAAGCCCGAGCGAAGACTCCCGACGAGAGCAGCTTCGTTGAGGACTTGAGAAGTTTGGTTGCACTGAATTCAATCAGGAACAAGTGCGATAGGACTGCCTACGAAATGTTGCGCGCTATTTGTGAGGCCACAGATTACAGGGGCCACAAAGAGTTCAGAGATCTGGGTCCTTTGCGGCGCATTGATTCTATCGTGTATCACTACTCCAAACAGCACTACGAGGATTGCAAGCAAGTCTATCCGCGCTTATTTGTCGCCTTGTACAACCAAGTGGACGAGGCGCAAAGAAAGCGATGGGATATCATGGCCAAGCGTATGCTCAACTATTACTGGCCAGACGAACCCTTCATGCCGAAAGACAAGCTGCAACTCGAGAGATTTATTGAGGGAAGTCTAAGAAGCGAGCACAAATATGTCGGCTCCAATTCGTTGGGAGCATTTTATTTGATGGAACAGCTGGCAGGGGATGCAAAGGACCCGGACGCGATCCATCTAACGAGGCGGACTGACGAAAGACGCGGAAACTTTCTCCCAATGAACCGAGCAAAGGTGGAGGCTCTAGCAAAGAGGTATGTGATCGACCCATGCAAGCTCTACGTGAATACTCTGGGTCCAAATATCTTCGAACCGTGGCAATTTGATTCCTTGATGGTTGAGGAGGAGGAGAGATACGTGAGCGACTTGGACATTCTGGACAAAGACGAGAGCCAGCGTCAGTTCAACATTGGACTGATCAGGTTCAAGTTTTGCAAGTCGCTTATCCATGAGGAGGAGATGCTCGTCACCAATGTGCTCGAGCTAACTGGGGCCCACATCGAGGATAGGCTTCCAACTCTGTTGGGGGAGGAGAACGAGAGTGACTATTACCTGGTTGGCTAGTGATGGTTTGGCCAGTAAAGTTGTTCGTTTATAAACCCGTTAGTTGCGTGCACATTTACATACATTCAGTAAACACATACACCTGCGCCCTTAATCAGCCCTCATGGTCCTCAAAAGTTGGCTCCTCAACAATGCTGCCACTTGGCTTCGTTTGTCTGCGCAGGGTGGATGAATCAATGCGCGGTATTAGGTTGCCAGTTTGCGGCCAGTTTGCCAGAGATTCCTTGTGCACTTGGGCCGCCCGCTGCCAGCCAGCTCGCTCCAGACTAAAGCCTTGCTGGCGCCACTCGCGGGCCCCAGTACCTGTGAGCGTATTGTACCTCCCCTGGCGCCGCTGGTCAAAGTTTGCCCGCCCCCCGCTCAGCTGGGCCACCTCCTTGCTCGTTCTTGCCACCGGCTCGCCCAGGTAACTCTTGAACTTTGCTTGGCCTCCTCGTGCAAGCGTGTGACGGCCGACGAGCCCGTTGGTTGGGGCCGAGTCGTGGTCGAAGCTGCTGGTGCGGGCCAAAGTGGCATAGCTGCTCGTTGGCCGCCGACCAGCCAACTGCTGATGCTGGAATCGATGGTAGCGCGCGCGCGCCCAATTCTGGTACTCCTTGTCCAGTGAAAGGAGGTGGTTAAAATCAGAACTCGTATCTTGTTGGCCAAGAGTCGACTGGTCGTGAATGTAGAATCTGCCCGCTGGCTTTGTCTCGCGCAACAGCTCACCCTCGAGCTCCTGTTGCCTCGGATCAAATGGCTCCAGTTCGGTGCTAGTCTGAATGGTTGAGAGTTCGCCCAACGAGTTTGTTTCATCTGAACTGTGCAACTCGAACGGATTAACTTGGCCGAAAATCTTCTCAACCGATGGGATCTGTTTGGGACGAAACGCTTTCCTGAGCAAACGTTTGCTTGTCGGCCTATTCCAGCGCATCTGCTGCGATGATATGTGCTCAAGCTGCTCGTTTTCTTGCAAGGTTCCGGCGGAATTCAGTGAACTTTTTGGGGCTTCCTTCCTGTCTTGGGAGGGCGAGCTGTCCGATTGTTCGCTGGATCTTGTGAGCGACTTGCTTTCGTCGAGATCATTCACACTATCTGTCTTTTGGTTGTCCAACTTTGAGTTGGTTGCATTCTGGTTGCCAGAGTCTGATTGCTCCTCACTCTTAGGTCCAGCTCCTGTCCGCCGACCGAATACGATTTGCTCCAAGTTTATCAGCGGAGACTCGAAGGTTACGTTTATGAAGTAGCCCACGATTGTGCTTGCAACAAAGTTTCCGCAAGCCTCCCAAAGCTTTGAGAGTGGAGAGAAACGCTAAGGTTAGAGGCTGGAGGGGTGAGCAATGGGCGCTTGGTGGGCAAATGGAAGAAACTTACAATGTTGGTATCAGTCCACTCGATTGTGTGACGCAAATTCAACGCCCTGAACATGATGACGGGCAAATGGGCCAGGTAGATGGAGAAGCTCAGCCGCGAGAGTGGGACAAACATTGAGTGCGACAGGAAGCTCGACATCAGCTTTGCTCGGCCAGTTGCGCAGGCAAACACAATCCAGGCAATCAGCGAGGTCCAGATGGTGCGATGGATTGCAACGTAGAGGGCAGAGACGAGTGGCGATGGGTTTATGAGCGCCGGATCGGGATAGGCGCCGTTCCAGAGATAAGTTAAGAGGAGGGTTGTGAAAGAGAGCGGCGGTAGGAGGAGCCACAGGAGCCAGGTTAAGTGCTTTGGAAGCTGAACTTGGGGCCTCTTGTGGAGCAGGTAGCCGGTGAAGATGCCCAGGCAGTAGGGGCCCAAGTGCTGGTAGGTTGCAAAGTAGGAGTAGCTAAGCTGTTGTTTGATCGAGCTTATTTGCGGGTGAATGAGGAGAGTCGGTTGGTTAGTTGGCCACGATGACCTTGAGCCCCGTTATTCTGTTGGCCTACTTACTCAAACTCGAGCTTGTTAATTAGGGTTGTGGGCATCAGCTTGTTTGCGTAGATTACAAATCCGGAGAGGATCGAGGCCAATATTGCAACAATTATGTTGACTGAGTGGCCAAATACTGGCCGCCTTTGGTGCGGGAGGGTTAAAGCGAGAGTAGTCCAGCGGTTAATTATCACACCTTTCAGGTAGGCAAGGATTAAACGGAGACTAATAATAATGGGTGGGTTGATAATGGGGGGTGGAGGCGCAATTAGGATACTGTCGTCGCGCCTCAGAGTTGGAAGTGGAGGAGCTGAAACTTAGTTTGGCCCTTGGAGAAAAAGAGAGAAAATCTCTCAACAAGGTCAACAGAGGCCCGTGGCTATTTGAGAGGCCAAAGGAGAGAGCCACTATCCCATGGCAGCCATCTCCATCGCCCGCTGACATTGAAACTAAAAGTGGAACCAGCCAAACAAACGCATGCACATACTGGCAACCAGACCAACGCTGGCACTCGCTCGAAGGCTGTAAACTTCATTAGGGATTACAAGTAGGTAGTGTAAGAAGTGGCGCTTGTTATATAACAGGTGTCTTGCTGTTATCTGGAGGTTTATCACTCTCCCTGTTAAGCTGGCAAGGCGAGTTTAAACCGATCGTTAAGGGGCAGTCACTTGGCGAACCCTTTTGGGCTGCTTGACAGGCGGAGAGCGCGAATCCGTTGCAGCAGAAGGCATCTCGAAGGCTCCACTCAACTAAGTCGGCCAGGAAGAGAGAGAGAGAGAGAGAGAGCAAACAATAAGCACTGGGTTTGAATGAGGGCAACGCGAGCAGCCGAAGAAAGAGCGAAATGGAGCCAAGGTTAGAGGCAAGCAGTAAAAATATGGACCACCAGTGCAGAGTAGCTGGCTTGCACTTGCATTGACTTCCAAACGGGAGTTGCTTGAACGAGGAAAGCCGAACAAATCTTGCTCGATTAATGCAAGCAAGGGCCCTGCTAATTGCTACCAAAAGCCTAATTCGACTGCTCGCAACTCTGTTTCAAGTTTGGATAGGGAAGCTGGAACTGCACCACTTTCGCCGCTCAATCCTCTTCCTCGCGCCAAATCTACCTGCAACTGGCAGCGAGATCAAGCCTAAGCCAAACAACGCTCGTGCTCAACCCGTGCGCTTGTCCAGGGAATCAAGCGCTTGCTTGGATGGCTAATGTTTATAAGCTCTCGTAGGGTTTCAGTTGCTACAAGTTGAGGCTGCTCTTTAATTGAAAATCGACTAACCGATTGGTTAGTGGCGAGCAGGCGAGCTGCTATACTTGGGCGCCCACAAATCAGTCAAACCGCCACAGGCTGCAGCCTGTCAACCATGTCCGTTGTTGTGAGCGCAAGCAAATCGCGATTCGCAAACCTGCCAACACGTTTGTCTGTCTTTGGAGGACCGCAGATGAGATCTACTCGCCCTTCAAACTTGGCGCCGGTCTAACATTGCCCGAATATCGATCCTTCCGTGCAACTCGTGAGAGATGTTAGCACGGGAACTCAGTTTTAACCACTTCGCCTCCCTACGGTTCCATGACCCCAGGCGGCTGAACAAGACTTTGCTTGGCCAGCCAGTCAGTCAACAAACGAACCAACTCTGAGCGATCAGAATGCCAGCAAAGCGTGAGCTTGACGAACAATGACGGCGACAGGTAACAGCCGCGCTTGTTAGTCTGCTGTGAGAAGAGAAAGTTGGCTCCCAACAAGAGTTGACCCTCTCCTTCTGGACACATTGTTGTTTGCGCGAGCAGTTTGATCAAGGATCCAATACGAGATGGTTTTAAACGAGATTTTGACGCCGGCAGTGGAGGCAGCTCAATGTTAATTATCACCAGAGCATATTTGATTCGGCACGCACCTCTCGCAACAATGCTCGCCTTTCCTAGCCTCACCTCCCCCGAACTAGACAACTTCCGAGCTTTAATCAAGAGTCTCGCTGATTAATGGATGTTTGTTCGTTGGCCAGCCGACTTGAAGCCAATATTGATTCATATAGTTGCAGAGCAAAACAAATCAAATCTAGACTAGCCACTCTACGGGCCTACAAGGGGAAGCGAGCGTGAATTTTTAATTCGTCAGCAAATCGGTGTACCCGATTTACTCATTGGCCTTCAGCGGGCCGAGCGAGGGCTTAGTGTGCGACTTAAGCTTCAAGGCGGATCTCTTGAGGGGGAATCCGTGGCAAGGGCTCATGTTCAAGGGTTGGCAGAGGCGAGTATCCACAACTCTCACTAGGCACATCGATCGAAGCGATGATAGCCTTCATAGCTTTCGGTTGCCTCCACTATCTTGCTCGTGAGACATGAATGCAAATCTCTCCTTTCTCTCGCTCTCTCTCCCTTCCCATGCAAACGCAAGCGCTAGATGGGATGGAAATGGATTAGCCCATTCGAGCACGACAAGTACCTGTAGCTCTGAGCAGCCTCGTGTTAATCATCGAGCGCGCTGTCAATGACATTGCAGCTCCAAAATTAAGCCAGCCGGCCAGTTGCGCTGGACTGGCCAACCTAAGGCCCGACTGACACCTGCTAATGAAGCTACGAGAGGAGACGAAATGTTTGCCAACGGGTGGACAAATCTTGCGCCCCAAAGCTCATCGCAACGCCATCAATTGCCGCCCGGCCAACCTGCCAATGGCCGGTAATTTCGGCTTGCCAGGTACAACACTAGCTCGCCTCCGCTAAGCCGGCTAAAACAATTAGTCTAGCGAAGCCGGCAAGCTCAATTACCGGTCCCGGTTTGTGTGCGTTTGGCAAAGAAGTGTTTAGTTCAGTTTGGTTTGCTTAGGTTTGTTCATGTAACAAGTCCGGCCGATTGCTCTCCAAGCTTAGCCCCTGGGCTTGCATCAAATGGCTTTGCTTGAGGCAATTAAAGCTGGATGGCTTTGGCCAGGAACGAAATGGAAACATTTCCTCCCATCCCGTTTGCTCCGCCATTGTCATCACAGGCACCTGGAACTAATTCTGGCCGATTGTTGGCCAATGGGAAGCAAACGGACGCGCTCATGTTTGTCTGGCCTGGTCCACCCAAGTCTGGTTCAGTCTAGTCGATTCGCAGAGCAAAAGTTGTCTCATCTATTGCGTAAGTCTGTCCGAGTTTGCACGACAAATTGGCCACAACACAACTCTTGGCTTTGTCAACTTCGGTCAGGTGAACAGGTTTTGCTTGGCCGGCGTTCATCTCATTCAACTTACCTGTAAAGAAGATACACTATGATGGGGGCCAGTAGGTAAAGCTGGAAATCGGCCGACAGGAACCAGGTGTGAACCATGCACTGAATTTTATGTTTGCAAGTTTGTTGGTTTAGTTTTAAAAATGCAAACGGGGGAGGTTGTTGTTTTAGTTAGTTCCTCTTGATTAGTCCAGTCGTCTGGTAATCAGATATCAGTTATCAGTTAGCTGCTCGCTTACCTGCTTCTCGGGCCAAATCCAATTGTTGATAAATAAAAAGTTTGTCCATAGATAATTCTCGCACGGCGTTTGGATAAAGTTCTTCCCCTTCACCAGCCACACTGGTCCACTCGAAACTAGCGGCCATAGGAAGTTGAGGCAAACTAAGCCCAGGTAAGCGGGCAAGAGGCGCACTAGCCGGTGGAGGATGTAGGCAAAGTAGGCGAATTTGTGGTTTTGCATTAGGGGCATGACGTTTAAAACTATGATTGTTGCGCTCAAAAAGAAGTAGGTCTCCACTGTTAGCCAACCGTTTAAAACCAATTGAAAGGAGAGCGACTTTGGCCACTCGGCAATGTCGATGAGTCGTCGGTGGGCCCAAAGGACGAAGAAGCCCCCGAAGAGATAGGTATGGTTCACTATCATCCAGGTCATCGTTAAAACTCGAATTCCGTGCAAACAGAGCAGGTTATTTGAATTGCGGCCCAACTTTGCCTTTGCGCGCTTGGGGCTCCCACTCGGGCCAATGGAAGCGCTGAATTGGTTCCCTAAGAGGTGCCCTTTTGAGCCGGCGACCATAGTTTGACCGTCGCTAATGAGGTTCAAGGCGGAACTTGTGACCGAGGAGCGTCGGTCGGTGGTGGGCGAGGAGTCGAGCGAGGAGGAGGATGCTTGCAGGCTCAATCCAAGCGCCGAGCAATTGTTGACGGCTTGACCCAGATTCAAATTGAACTGTTGGCCGCCAATGCAACCCTTTGCGCTTCGCTCTTGCAAACTTTGGCCATGTTGTTTAGTGCTGGCCACTTGAGGCTTAAATAGGCGTTTTGTGTTTCGAATTATGGAGAAACTGGTGAACAAAGGGCGATATCTTTCACTTGAATGGCTAAATTTTGCCCTGAGAGCAAGACAGCTCTCAGGAAATGGCAGCTTGTCCAATTTGGCGTGCAATAAATCGAGCAAAGTGCATAGGATTACGAGAGAGCAGGCAGTTGCAAGCACGTAAGCGGACACTTTCTGGTAGCTTGTCCAGGTAGGCTTGTCGTACTTCGTTACGCACCTTCCGCGAAAGTTGATGCTCACTCGGAAGTGTTCGATTATTTTGTTTAAAACTTTGGCAAAATTTTCTGGATCAATCTTGTTTGTGAGACAGACGCCCACCCTTATGGGATCCACATAGAGCATGTGGAAAAAGTTTGCTGTCTCAACAAAGATGGTCTCCTTGAAGGCGGCAGTTTCGCTAAAATTGAGCAAAGGCTTTCGTAGCTCAATGGGCGCAAAATCAGTCTTTAACTCTTCATCTCTAGCGGCCAAACGAATCCTTGGCGGCTTTGGGAACTCAACGTCGGCCAAACAGTAGCGGCCAACGAGTGTGGACGCCTTCAATCCCGTTGACTCGTCTATTTCACTGGCAACCAATGGCTCGCCGCCACTCTCGAGGCCGGAGGGGTCGTCGACTCTGATGTTCAAGCACTCGTCAAAATCGCCAAAATCCGACTGAGTTCCAACCAGGAGACCGGGAGTCAACTTGGCGCTTGCATCGAGAAGCTTCAGAGCCCACGGCTTTAGGGCTCGAATACCGTTAAAGACTTGCAGGAGGCCTGTAACTGTGAGCGCGTCAACATCGTAGCCGTGTTCCACAATAACGGGCAGCATCTTTCTTGAAAACAGCTCAATGACATCGTCGCCAGCCGAGCGCCACTTGAGGTAGGTGTCCATGGCCTCCTTGAGCTGTCGCTCTTCGACTGTCTCAAATCTCGCGCCGCTCGTTCCATTTGCTCGTTCAGCTTGACGTTTGTTGGTTCCGCCACTAACCTGAGGTTGGCCCCCCTCCTCCTCTTCATCCTCTTCCTTGTTGTTGCTCGTATCGCTTGACTCTTCGTCGGCTCTGCTGCCTCTAAGCCGGCCAACAAATTGATCCGCCACCTCGCTTGCAGTTCCGACTATGAGCTCGCCAAGCTTGTTCGGCTCAGCCGACTGGTCGCCACCAGAGTCGCTAGCTGGTGTCTCTGCACCAGCCGACTCACGCTCCTCGACGGCGTCCGGCTCGAGGTTGTTGTTGTTGGTGGTGGTGGTGGTGGTGGTCTCCTCGCTCACAATGGGGCTCTCGGTGGCGCTCCCATGGCCGTTGACTAGACTGCTACTCACTCTGCTCCCATTGGCGGCGGCCAATGGGGGCTCGCTGGCTGTTGGTTGAACTGGGGCCTGTGGGTCGGCTGTCCCGTTGGTTAGATTGGATCTGGCAATTGAGAGGGAGAGTCGCTGCTGCTGCGAGCGCGCCAAGGCGAAATTGGCAGATTGGCCCATCAGAAGCAACAGGCTCGAGCCAAACAGGAGCATCAAAAGCGAGGTCAGTTTCGCCTTTTGACCTTTGGCAGGCCGACTCTTGTCTCCATCGCAACCTTCGGCCGCCCGATTTATCACGCTGCCTTTCTTCTTGCACTCAAACATATCACCTGACTTCCTAGGCTCCTCCGCAGGCCTCTTGGCCGAGCTCGTATGCGCCGCCTTGAAGTCCCTCTTGCAAGCCTCCAGGTGCTCCTCAATCGAGGGCTCGATCAAGAGCGAAAAGCCTCTCCTCTTTTTGTTTCTTCTCTTGCTTGTCATCCTGTTTGCTGTCCCTCGCGAACACCTATTTGGTTGGACGGGTATCAAAGAGTTTTATTCCAACCGACAACTTTCAATCATCACTCTCGCATCACTGCATACTTTTGGTCTGCTGAAGTTGGCACTTGTTGTTGACGGAGGGAGGCGCTGGCGCCTTCTGAGGGCTCCTGGCAGCGGCTTCAAGCTTAGAGGTGGCCAATGGAGAGCGGTGTCGCTGCGTGAATGTCGTCACCTGACGTTGTTGATTGCACGTCAGCGAGGGCGCGCGCTCTTGCCACGCAGCTCTACAGTTATTTTGTATACTTGGGTTCTGAAAAGTTGAATCTGTTTGGAAGGTTTGCTCGTCGTTGGTTTCAAGATTGCGAGCTGTCTTGCCGGTTTGGTTTAATTTCAAGGGAGCAAATTTGGAGTGTTGCGTGCATTCTCTCTCTCTCTCTCAAGCAATCAGCGCTCTACATGAACTTGCGGCCAATATCAAGGAGTGAGGGGAATAGATTTATGATGATGCTCCAACACGGCCGACGTGGGCCGTTACTCTGCCACTATTACCCGGCTAATGGCTCGGCTCAGGTCGCCCACTCGGCTTGAAACTGCCAGTCTACAATGCAACACCTCTCAGGTGCAGACTGGCGCCTCCGAGCGAGGGACAATTCAAATGCGAGAGTATGATCAGGATAGATGTGCGCTTTGGCCGAGTGAGACGTCAGGGCGGCTGGGGTGACTTTGCACGCGTACGCAATGAAAACTCCCCAAGACTCCAACTAATGATCCCTAATGAATCCCACACTCTCGCTCGCTTTACCTATCAAGACTGGATGGCAGTCATAATTCTCTCACCTAAACAAAACCCTAATTACCTGTCCAATTCAACCACAAACTAACCAATTGCTCCAGCGGCGCCAGCAACAACAACAGCCAAACATATTCACACTCTCGCTTGTCTGCATGCAAACGCTAGCAATGGCCAATAGTATAATAACAATGCGGTTTTAGGTTGATTAGTCTTGTCGAGCGTCCATGATGCCGACAATTATAATGGTCTCGCTGCGCCGAGCGCGTGCTCGACTCCGAGTCCGCCCGCTGGGAGCCGATGAGCTCTCATTGATGGTTTTGGTTACTACCATGCAAGTTTGAGTATGAGTTTTATAAAAGAATTGAGCCTGGCCAGCCCAAAGCCGGTTGCAGCCCACTCGGAACTGCGGTGGGTTTGGTCTGTTTTGGCGCCAGAGAGGATAGAGAGCGCTTTCTCTGTAGGCAGCGGAGAGATAGAGAGAGAGAGAGCGCGCGCACAGGTGAGCGCTTGCGCTGCTGGCCAGCAGCGCGCAGGCGAGAAACACAAGCCGCAGTCGGCCAGCCAAACGGCTGACTGACTGGCTCGTCCCTCGAATGGCTAAATCATGAATGAAATCAGGTGGGCTCAACACACCAGCGCTTGCAAGAGCGAAAGCGAGAACTAGAATGGAGGCGAGCGAGCAAGCAAGCGTGAGAGTTATGAGTTGTCTGTTTCATTTGTTAGAGTTCAGGCTGCGAGCTCGATATTTGGATATACAACTGCCTCTATGCAGCTGCCTAGCTCGAACTGTCTGCCCAATTGTCTCAATCTCCGTTTCCCAACTTCTCTGATCTCGAACTCGGAAATCTAGTTCAAATTTAGCTCTTACTTCGTTAAATTGCCCTATTCTTCTGTCGAAGTGGCCCCGATTTTTCTAACCACCCATCGCCAGCTACGCCCAAGCGCGGCTTGCGTCAAACTGCAAGGATGAATGGCGGGCGGAGAACGAGAGCCAGCAAATGGATAGAGTTGCCATTGATCATCCATCTTGAGCTCTAAACTTGCGCTTGCGCTCATTGTTTATCGGCCACACGAGAGTGTTATTTACAAACGATCAGATTCGGAGCGCTAATTAACTGTAAGCTCGTGTTTGCTGGCCACCAGCGTTCACCTGTTGCAAAAGCAAGCTGCCATTCCGAGCGTCAATCAAAACAAACCCTCGAATGGGAGACAATCTGTCCAAGTATCACTTTAATGCCTTCGAGGTTGGCGAACCCCTTGGAGTGGCGCTATCAGCGGCCAAAGCCAAAGCAAGCGTTGAAATCGCTCCAATATTGGCTCTCCAACAAACTCTCGCTGCTGCAACCATCCACTCCGCCCTGGTGAATGGCCGCAACGTCATAACAATCAATGCGGCCATCCTTGTCGCAATCTCTGCCATTCTTCTCCATATAAATGGACATCAATCGCTCGGCGCAATCCCTGCTCGTGACGCACTCGTAGAAGGCTCGCTCGTCTGCGGCCGCATCCCTTGCCAAAGCCTCGCGAGTGACCAGCTGCTTTGAGAGTCCAGTCTCAAGCCATTGGTCGTAGTTGATTAGGAACATGCCACACCTCGTGTGACGTACATCGCTAGTTTGGCATCTTGAGTTGACATTGCAACTTGTGCTAGCTTCGCAAATGCACTCGAAGCATTCGTTTGTTATTTGGTAGGAATCTTGGGAGCTTGCGTTTTGGCTCCGGCTGTTGGCGGCCACTGGAGGCGCTAAGCTTGGCGGTTGCGATTGTGTGTCCACAGATGGCGGCTTGGTCGGCCTGAACCTGTTTAGAGGAACGCGAGTGGGCAGATCCTCGTCCTCTAGGCTCGGAGTGAACACGATTGGACTTGCTGTTGTGGTGCTGGTGCTTGTCGTTATTATTGGCTGAAAGTTTGATAGAAGCGGGGGTTGTGAGCTCAGTCTGGTTGAGTCAGGTGGGCTTGTGAATTCGGTGGAATCCGTGTTGACTAAGGCGAGCGGCTCGGGTGGAGGCGGCGGCGGCGGCGACGCTGGCGAGGGCGTTGAGGATGGTGGTGGCCGGCGATTGAGGGGTCTGAAGGTGGCCCGCAGAGGTTGCCAAACGAGCGAGCTGTTTGTCGGCAAATCCGACACCGCCGAGGAGCCAGAATCCGAGGCTCTTCCATTGAAAGTGAATGGCTGCGACTGGCTCGAGACAGAGTCCGGATCTTTGAGGAACGGGGAGGGGCGCGTTAGACTCTAGTGCTTTGAATGGGACCACTGAGATGCCGACCAACATTGGTGCTCGCGCGAAGTGGACACTTACTGATTGTTAGCAGAAGGAAGGGGTACAAGTAGAGTGCTTTTGGAAGCGTTCTGATGATATGCATTTTGATGCTGGAGTTATTGGTACTTCTGGGGAGTCCTTATGGCGGCGACCAGCAGTGACGAGATATTGGAATAAAGTTGCTCGGCCAAACCATGGGCGTGCTGATGAGGTGAACATGGAAGGAGAAGCGAGAGTATCTCAAGGTAATGCGGGAATTCCACTCGGTTGGGATCAAAAATCACGGACAAGCGAGAGAAGGTGCGATAGAGATCTGTTTAGGCCGTGAACGTCTATGATGAGCGTTGCGGCATCAACCTGTGCGCCCCACCTCCAGCGAGACGCATTGAACAAACTGGAATCAACTAGCTCCCAAACGAGAGACTTGACTACCTTTTAGCAATCAATCGCTCGTAGAAAGGCGCCAGGTAGGTAAGGGTTTGTGTGAATTTACGCTACCAAAGAGCCGCAGTGGCCGCCGCTGCCGCCACTGCCGCTGCTGCCGCCACCGCCGCTCAACTTGGATCGGATCTTGGTCGCGCTGCTGGAGGAAGTATTGAACGGGTTTCCATCACAAAAGAGAAGCCAACGTTCAAAGTGCAACTGTGCCTGCCTTGGTAAATACTATGCTTCGTCAAATTGGAAGTCTTACAGAGAGGTGGCGCAAACAAATGTCTCGATTGTCAAGCAGGTAGACTGCTAGTTCAAGTTCACCTGAATAATGCGGCCCATTGTTGTTGTTGTTGTTGTTGTTGTTTTGCTGCATCCGCGTGAGCTTGGCGGCATTAAGCTGGCAACGACTAGCTTGTTAATGGAGCCAAGCTCGGATGGGCTGCTCAATGTAAAGCAGCTGCAAGCTTCTCGTGTTGGGACTGAATTAAACGGCGCGAGTTTGGCGGAATCTGTTGCAGCCGGCTGATTCCATTGCCTGAATTAGCGGATTGAGCTGTTTTTAGAAGGAGCCCAATAGTTAGTCAGTTAGGCGGCTGAATATCATCGAATTGACAGGTAGCAAGCGACCTACAATGTGGCTACAATGCTATGCATCAGGTTGTTCTGTTGGTACACGACTATTTGTGTTGGTTGGTGGCAGCAGCAAACGATGATGATGATGATGAACTAGATATGTCTTGTATGGAAAAAAGATTTAATTTCACCCAGAGTGGCGCCCACCAGATGGCACCAGTCTCCAACCTGTGGCGCCCACTAACTTAGAGTGGAGCTTGCCACTTAGAGCCTTGTGGCCGGAAAATAATGGTGACGGGAGAAAAGGGGACAGAGCGCGGTAAGGGAAATGAGAGTGAGCTGGAGGTTGGAACAGGAATCCAGTTTGGCGAGTAAGTTGCTTGCCCTAATGCAATTGCTACCCTCCCTCCTTGGCCATTCTCTCCTCGTCCCCTCCCGTCCGCCTCCCCCCCCAACTCACTATGGACTCTCGTTTGAATGGCCGAGTCTGGCCAAAAGTTATACCCGCGCTTGGCTCGAGGTAAGATTACTTTGTGGAAAGAGGCGAGCTTAAGCTTGCAACTGCTGTACCACTGCAAACTGTATCCATTGGCTCTGGTTCGGTTACGCTCTGTGCCCAGCTTTGGCCAGACTGCCTAAGTCTGCATGTCCAATAGAAGGTTTCAACTGACCGTTACTGCATAACCAATAAGTCTCTCTCTCTCTCTCTCTCTCCGCTTTGCTTTGAGTTTGTGGAGCAAGTCGAGCCGGCGGCCAGCCAAGTTGGGGGAGGCAACTTGCGATCATTATCCAAGATAATGACATGTATCAGGCGGCTAGAATCGAAGGAGTTCGGTTGCTGTCGTCGGTTGCGCTCAAGCGGCTTCCCATAGCAATTCGATCACCTTGTTTCCAGTCCAATATACCTTTGGACTGATTTCGCTCGGCCGGCAAGCTCATTGTATGCAATCATGAAGTTACAGTTTCCCTCAAAGCCCTCCTTTGAGGCGATGCAGCCAGCCAGCTTCGTCTCTCGCTTCTAGCATCAGCTCAAGAGGGAGACTCAACAGCGCTATTGGCGCTCTACAGCTTGCAAGCGGCCAGCCAACCCAATTGGTTGTCAGTTTGCCATTTTGGCCTATTTAAGCCCCCCTGAGCCCATTGAGTTGGACGGGGAGGAATGAGAGGCTGAGAGGAGGGGTCGCTCGAGGGCATAATGTTCCCGGCAAAGTTGGCTCGCAAAACTAGCTCCAGCGAGTGACAACGAGAGAGCCAATGGCGGCTGCAAAGGATGGATGCAAGATTCGGGCCTGCCGTGGACTGTGATCCTTGCGATGGCCTCAAAGCCTTTTCTTTCACGCCGATTGGGTGCGACTATGCCGCCGGCTCCATTCTAGCTTGGCCGCCCTATGCAGATATGAACAATCTGAAATATCGTTCGCAAACTTCCACTGAGAGTTCATGGATTTTGTTCCCAAGCAAACCGATTCGTAACACAGGCTTGCTCAATTGTATCATGCCTCGAACAGATGGGAGCCAGCGGTGGCAATGACATTTGGCCCGCGCGAGAGTCCAGAAGGTGTCAGTGCAGCCATTCAACCAGCTCATGGCCTCTGACCGGGCAACTTTGCACAATGCTCGAAGCTCAAACGAGCCAAAACTGAGCCAACCATTGGCTCTCAGACGGGACTTGATCGTTGCCCACTATATACATATATTGCCGGCTAACTGCTGTTCCAGATTCATCTTCCAACTAACTCGTGCTCAGGCCACTTATGCAATCAACGCTATCGGCACGACAACTTGAAGGGCCGCGCTTCCACTTCCTATGTTTGCTTCCATCGAGCGTAATGGTGGCGAGGAGAGCAAGAGAAAGAGACGGCCATGATGATTATGAGCGACCAGCTTAATCGCTAGCTTGGTTGGTCGCTAAGCTAAGGTAGCAAGTCTGCCAGATGAATGATTGGATCGGCGGATGGCGCTAGTTTTGCGAAGCCTTTCAATCGTGCGCGCTGGCAAAGCTGATGGCTGCAATGCAACCGGAGCTCCTTGTCCAACAGCAACTCTCGCTCGCCAAGTGGCTGCGAGAGGGCACCAGCGGCAACGCCCGGCCCCTTCGAAGGCCCGCTATAACGTAAGGTAAATCTGACCAAGTTTTTCGCTGCCAAAACTCAATTCAATTGTAATCTCGAAACTTTTATCTTGTTAGCCTGAGATTACCTTCACTGCTTGCTTTGTGTGCGTTCGCGCAGTCTCAGGCTTCAACTCCATCTCGGTTGGTAAGTCGTTTGATGATTTACGGGTAACATATGCACGAGATTCAGGTAAGATCTGAATGCGGCCAACAAGTGAGAGTGTTCAAACTGGAAGGAGCCAATCGCTAACCACCTGTCTTCCCCCTCCCTCTCTCGCCCTCTGCCTGCCTGTGGGGCAAGGGCTCTGCAATGGGCTTTGCAGGTTCATTCGTTGGCTTGGCTAACTGTGCAAAAGGCCCGGACTTATCCGGTCGCCAGCCCTGATCGTGAGCTCGGCGCTGGCGGCTTGCATTGAGAGCTGAAAATAATAGCGGGCGGCCAGGCAGCCAGTTTTGGGCCAGCAGAGAGAAACAAGCTTTCAGATTTTGGGGCAAAAAGCTGGAAGAGGGCGCAGGGGGGCGGCGAATGGAGGGGGCAGCAAGCTCTTGCTCGCTCGATTCCTGGCGGCGAGCAGCTTGGCAGGCGTGTCAGCGGAATTGCAAGCGGACGGGCGGCTTGTTTCGCCTTTGGGCTGCGAGCTCAAAGGCTTGTAGGCCTTTGACAGCGCGGATATGCAACAGGTAAGATTGCTCCTCGCCGACTCAACCTGTTGGGTCGGAGTGGCGAGAGGGGCGACACTGGCGGTGGGGGGGGGGCGGCGGCGAAGAACTTGGCACTGGCTGACTGGATCGGGGGCGCAGCAAGAGCGCCGTTAGCAGTGGCGCGGGAGGAGCGCTCTGCTGAGCGGGCTAGTTGAGTCGCGAGCTTGTTGGCTCACCTGGATCACTAGGCCAGTGCTCAGCCGAGAATAGAGACAGCAGTAGCGCCAACAACAACAAGCGGCTCTCTCCTCTGAGTTCACAATCTCTGGCTCAGTCCAATAGGCACAACAACCGCCAGTGAATGTTTTCTTGTCTTCCAATGGCTGGCATTCAAGCGCCTTTGACTTGCTAGGGGATGGACATTGGAGGCTGCGGTAAGTTTGCCATCTTGAGAGACTCAAGCGAGAGTTGAGAGCCGAGAAGCTTTTGATTGGGGCTTGTGGAAGGCGAGTGGGGGAGGAGGGACGAGAGAAATCTAAACAGATAGGCAAGGAGAGAACAGCAAGTGGCCCGAGTGGAAGTGGGTCAATGAACGAGATTGAGAGTTTTGAAATTTCCAGGCCCAAACTGAGGCAAGGATGGCGCTAAGGCTGCAAGTGCAAGGCTTTTGGATGTGGCTGGCAACCTTTCAGCCAGTTAGTCAGTTGGCCAGCTAGGCGCCAGCAGAAGCAAGCAGAGTTTTTTAAAGTTTTTCCCAAATTGGTTGCTCAACTTTTTGACAGATCTCCATTTGCTGCCGTCGCCGCCGATCTCGCTCCTGCCCCCTCGCTGCCTCTAAAACCCACCTCCGTCACACTCACGCTATCACCTACATATGACTCAAACACAAAGATCGCCACTTGAGAAGATCCCTCAATAATTAATGATCGTGAATAGGGAGAGAGAGAGAGAGAAGCAGGAGTGGAGTTGAACGTTTTAGTTGAAGCCTCAGAGAGCAAGTGGTTGGAAATTTATACGTTCAAACTCATTGCTTCGCTTGACCTAAAGGACAGGAGGAGAGAGAGAGAGAGAGGGAGAGGGAGAGACGCCAATCATAAATATACAAGCTCGCTTACACTACAAAGAAATGGGCGTTGAAGTATGCACTATTTACGCACTATTTCAAGCAACAAGAGAGCCCAACCAAAGTGGCACTGTTGGATAAGCTTGCCATTTTGCCTAACGTCATGTTTGCTCTTAGCAAGCGCTCAAACCAAACCTAAGCCCTCAAATACACATTTGAACCTAAAATCAAGCCCACCAACATTGAATTTTGAAAAAAATAACAGTCCTCATCTCGGCATCTAGCTGCAAGGGATTCAATTAGAATAGTAGCGCTAGCATATGTGTGGATTCGTTAACAATCTGCGAGTTTTGTTCTGAGGCAAAATTTAGAGCAGCAAGCTAAATTTTATACTGCTGCCACTGTCCATAGGCCGCTCCAGCAATGCTGCAACATCTCTCGGCCGAATGCTGTATGTGACCGTCGGGTAGGCTCAAGTATCGAGAGACCTAACCAGATAAAAGGATTGAATCGGTTGTCCGTCGTCATTTTGTTCTTGCTGTTGTTGGGCTGATTGAGGACTGGAGACGAGCCGGACAACATTTGACTATAAGGGAGTAGGTAAACTAGACAGCTAGCTCCTCAGATTGAAGGCGGAAACGAGGCTTCTGTCTGCATGGCCAGCGAGATCACTCGCTCAACAAGTTCCAAGAGAGCCGAGGAGTATGAATTCAGATGGAAAGATAAGCTCGCTGCTGTATAGTCGTGGAATAGTCCGCAAATAATGTCAAAGGAAATATACCCTCTCGTTGATGCATGAGATCAGCTGAACTTAAACACTCATAAATCAACCCAACTTCGCAACCTCTTGCCAGCCAATAGTGGCCCTGAGTCTCAATATTACTCTTCTTGGAGCACCTGCATTAGCCGGGTCCATTTACAGGCAACAAGTTGTGAGGAAGAGATAGAGCGACTGAAATTATACTTCTGAGGGGCCGACCAAGCGCACAAATTGGTGATTACTCGCTCAATATTAGATTGCTTGATCGTATTAATCACTTCAAGATAAGTGAATCTCTACAGGGAAGATTATTATGTCACCGGAAGTGGGGATATGCATCCGTAGCAAGAGCAAGATAGATTTAAATTACGATTGCTACGATAGAAGCACAACAAATTTTATGTTCAGATAGCGAAAAAAGGCTTGAAAGAGGCTTGAGGAAATAAGTGGAGTGGAATTCTGATAACAAGAAAAGATGGACATCGAGAATATGCATCCATTTTGTTTACCTTTTGGCTTCTGCCACGACGCCACCAGCTCGAGCGTTGCGGCGGCAGATTTCGCTGCCACCGTGCAAAATCAGAACAATAGCGACCAAAATTCAACTAAAATATCAAACAATCCTGACCGTAAGGATAGGCTCAGATCTAGGACTTCGTCGCCCTCAGACGAACTATTTAGATACTTATACAATGAAGCTCCGTCCTCGAATTGCCACCAATCCCTATTAGAAGATGATCTTATCATTGGATCATCGCCCTCCTTAGATTTGAACGCAGACGAATCCTTTTATTCTCTTGAGCTAGGTATTGATATTGATGCCAATATCTTGCATCACTCCAACAACGAAACAGGTGTTGGATTCACCACCGACGACGACCCAGAGGATCTCAAGGCAGGAGGAGACGACGATTGGTTATCTAGCCAATATTCTTTGCTCTCTCCAACAAGCGCGCATCAACTTAGGAGAAAGTCCATCATTAGAACAGCGTCCCTATTGCCTGGATATAACAACCAAGTCTTTCAGCATGTAGTCGATCCAGTAGATATAAAATCTAGTCCAACCCTAGCTCAACTCAATTTAAATTCGAACGATGATCCGACAGAGGGCTTGTGGGACACACCTAACACACAATCAGCACTAGCAAACACGGATCTCTTATCAAATTGTACCAGTATTATCAGTAATGTTAGCAATCTTCAAGGTTCCAACACAGTTGAATCCAACAATGACACTAATTGCGGCAACAACAACAACAATACTTCAATCTGTCACCACCTGCAACATCACCATAGTCACACGAATCATCATACTCATGATAATAATATTCCATCATACGCCCACCTGGACCAGGTATCATCGTCATTAGCCTCTTGTCCTCACGTTCACTATCATCATCATCATCATCACCATCAGCAACAGATGCTCCAACAGAGTGCCTCAACTCAGAGCACTTGCCTGGCGGTGACGCCCTTCAAGAAACATGATCCTCATCACCATCCATGTTCGTTATGCTGCCACAATTTACTTGCAACGACAACGAACTCTTTGAACCAGAATCTAATTAACGAGCAAAATCTCAGACCCTCAGCTACACTCAATCAGCTCAATTTACTCGCCCATTCTACTGATTCGACAGCTCTTTCATCTATAAGTCAGATCACAAGTATCGAAAAGCAAGATCAAAAATCAGTCTCGCAAAGGTCAGCCTCGCCTGCATTAGTTACATCATCCTCTTCGCCTCTTTCTTCAAATATCAACGGACCAAATGATGCCAGATTGATTGATAACAAACTCAAAGAAAATATTGAGTACTTGACGGCACTTCTTTGTAATGGAAACAGATTTGAAAATCATACCAACCAACAACCAACTATCTCATCCACAATGGTAAGATCATATGCAACCCTAGCGCAGTCACTTGCCACCGGACCGAAGTTGCTGGAGCGTCAACAAGTGCCAATGCCAGTACCTATCGCCTACCAACAGAAGGATCCGAGTTCAAATATACCAAGCAATCCCACCAACGAGGCCGCTCCCAGTGTTGACTGTAGTAACCATGCAGGCATTCAATTGTTACCAAATCCTCTGAAGCGGCCTTACTCCGAAAACTGGTTCAAATCAACTGTAGAGACCAATATATCAGTTGCAGATTCAACTGAGGGTCAGGTGTCTAGCGGAACCAACTGCGAGAGGGTGCATCAGAATCAAATGAACTCAATTCTTTGTTCTAATCATCAGTTATCTCTTAGCAATCCTGCAAGGACACCTGAATTGAAGGTTTTAAGCTCTCTATTGAATGCTAGTAAGTGTCCCGATCAAAATTGCTCAATCATACACAATCGCAACCAACAGACTCATGGATGTGCCAGCTGGCCCGACAACAGTGGTTGCGATCTACAGGAATTCAAGGGGTCTGCAGCTAACACGAATGAGCTCCCAACAGTTCATCCTCTGAATCAAGCAGAACTGCAGCCGAAGCAGACAGATCAAGAACCAATATCTGTACCTGCTAACGGCAAACCAATCACTCTAACACCAATTGCAAACCAGAACAATCTGATATTCCAACACTCGAAACCTAGAGTGTCCCTCTTTGCACAACCCGCCTCACCATCAGCATCTTCTACTACATCTTCAGGGGGTAATACAGATGTGGGTTCTTCCATACCTCCAACAACCGCCCTGAAACGTCAACGTAGTGGCGAACCTCAAACCACGAATCAGAAGGTCGTCAACAATACAAAGAGAACCAATTCTATTAGCAATGACTGTAGCCAATCATCTCACGACGAGGGTTTCTCATCCCAAATAGATAATGACGAATGTGGTTCCGTGAGAGATTCGGATGAGGACGATGTATTAGACTCAGACGATGAATCTTTCTATGGCGACTACACCAACAACGACCTCATTGGCGCCTCAATCTCAGATGACGTTGAAAACAAATGGACCCTAAATATGGGTCGTACGAGGAGAAATGGTCAGAAGAGATATTTTTGGCAATACAACGTGCAATCTAAGGGTCCAAAGGGCACGAGAATCTGCTCAACTGACGACTCTGAAGATCCCTTCGTGCTACCCGAAGCAAGCGATCCCGTTTTCAGCAATGATTGCCAGATTGAAGGTGTAAAGCATTCTGGCAAGGCTAGACGCGGCGACGGTAACGACCTGACCCCAAATCCAAAGAAATTGCTCATGATAGGACTTGAATTGAAGAAGCTTGGTAAAATTATCACTGAGCTAGCACCAGTCACTGATCTACCCGTTAATGCTCGCAACAAAACACGCAAAGAAAAGAACAAACTTGCCTCTAGAGCTTGTCGGCTAAAGAAAAAAGCTCAGCATGAGGCCAACAAAATCAAACTATACGGACTGCAACGTGAACACCAACAAGTTGTTTTGGCTATTTACGATATAAGAAAGTTGTTGAATCAAGCATTGTTAGAGAGCGACGTCAAAGAGCTTGCGAAAAAGCAACAGCCACAACCCCCAAAGCAGCCACAATTGAATCTAAATAATCAGGATCTAGCACCAGGCGATGATTTGCTTAGCTCCAAGGTGAATAGCATGGCCGAACAATGCTCTTTGAAAGTAGCTGGACGTACAAGCGATTACGTGAATAGTGTGCTTGAAAAAGTAGTTTCAGGTTGCATAGATGGTGGCTTGCAACCCAATTAGGTAGAGGAGCTACCAATCACAACCCCTTTGTCTTCGCACTAGCCAGTTACAATCGAGCAATCCATTTTGTGATCAACGCTTTCTACTTCCTATCGGACGGATGCAAGGCTCAAACAAGCACTGTTTCAGTGCCGGAAAGAAAAGTGATTGATTTTAGCTGATCGTAGAGGTTATCAATCGTTGTCGGAAATCTCGAGATGAAAATACATGTACGCTTGTGATAAGTGGCACAAAATTCAGGATCGACTCAACGGAACAAAAGTTGAGCTCGGCTCAAGTTGTTATCCATCAAATACATGGATTTTCCCTAACCCTAGAAAGTTTGTTACAAGCACGATAGTAGTCTCATGATCGAAGCAAACCGTTTCCAGGATACACATCTTGCATCCTCTCTATTGATTGCATTCTCATTATAAATTACGCACACGAAGTTTTTGTTATTGTATATATAAAGATCCAGATCGCCAATTGTCTATCTTACTCGGTGGCAATCTAGTTTTCTCCTGTTAACGGATGATATTGAATTGTACGCGAACTCCCCGAGTTCCTCTGATTTAGTTTGCCCGGCCCCAGCCTTTTTGCGGACCTAGAGAACTCGCACAAGTCAGCGCCAACGGTGGCGTTAACCGTCGGCTCGCAAGTCTGTGAACCGCGATTCGCGGCTATGTCAGTTACGGACTTTTTGGCTGCATTCCCACAAATTTAAGTTCAAAACATGAATTTTTTTGTCTCAATTCAACTACCCTTATCGGAATCCTCGTGTTGTCACACTTAAAATATCAAACATCATCTTGACCACCTAATTATTACCCGCTCATTTCTAGCAACTGTCGTGTGAGAAACTTCTATCGTTCATTCAACAATCATGGGCGACAAAGACAAGGAATGCTGCAAGGACAAACAACAAGAATCAAAACTAGTCAAAGCAACAGAAATTCCGATTCACGGTAACCCATACCCACCGAAAGATGTCATTATAGATGAGAGACCAGGCATGCTCGAGCTGAAAATAAGATCTATACGAACCATGGTACAGCCTTACTTTTCGCCGATAGCTACCGCGTTTGAGAGAACAAACGATTTCATGGCCATCGGTGTTGCCCATAGTCAGAGCGCCATGCAAAGACTGGGCGAAAACCAGAACACGATCGTAAAATCGACTTTGATATCTTTCGCAGGATTACTTGGCGTTGGGCTCGCTCGCCGTAGAGGAATCTTCAAGAAACTACTCCTTGGGTCTGCGTTTTTCGGTGGAGCCTTGTTTGCCTGTTATCCCGAGGAATCACGGGACAGAGCCCTTGTTCTATGGTATATAACCAAAAACAAGTTACCTAAACTTGCCATGCAGCAGTATGAGAAATTGACAAAATCTGGCACAACGAAACCTGACGAGCCGGTGCAACGAGAAATGGAGATTAATCGATCATCAGAGTCACAGAATCAAAAATGAAACTTCGTCTTGCCATATCGCCTGTGGGGCTGGGTACAAGTGACGGATACAATGGATCTTACAACCATGCACTGTCGAAACCTGTTTTTCTCACCTAACCATGAATATAAATTTGGTAGAGAAGTTATAAGAATGTCGATGAGGTTTATGTAGCGTACTATTTGGTACGTAGCAGTTGATTATGAGTTGTGTTGTATGTCGGTAACGTTCAACTGGTAATTATCAATCTTATAGTGTACAATAGATTTTCATCTTTAGGAGCCTCCTTGACGCCACTATCCAATCTTCCAAGTCGACTGACATGTATCATGACGGTGGTAAATCGCGACGAAAAGCCCGTAAATCCATTGGTCAAAACTTAACAGGACCCTCTCTCTGGCTCGTTTTTATCTATTTTTGCCTGCTCAATAGACCTTATATTGATTAAGAATCGCTCATAAACACTGCTACGCATAAGAATTCTGTGTAATGAAGTCACACAACTGCTGGCTTGGTGGTGTCTAGGGGGAAACAATATACAACAGCTAAAGGCGAGGCTCTTTGCTAAGGGCATGGTTATTCGTCACCGACTTCGTCGCCGCCTTCATCTTCATGTTTTCTTTTTTGACCCCTCAATTTAGAGTCATTGGCCTCAGTTGAAGTGGAGAGGATGGCGCTGCTTTCGTCCTCATCGGCATCATCCTCAGGATCAATCTCATAATCCCTCTCATCGGGTTCGTGTGAAGGTTCAAAGTCGTCATCGTCACTATCTTCATCTTCGCCTATGTCTTTTTGGAGCTGCTTGAGATCTGACCCTTCACCCTCCTCATCATCATCATCATCATCATCCTCGTCATCATCAACTTCGCCATCTTCGCCGTTTTCTGCAATCTCGTTCTCGTCCGCTGTACCGGCCGCTGTCGCTTGTTGGCCACTCTGACCATCGGTCAAGACTTCTCCCTCAAGCGAGCCCTCATCGTCATCATCATCATCATCGTCGTCGTCATCGTCATCATCGTCGTCGTCATCGTCGTCGTCGTTCTCATCCGAATCGTAACCTATCACTCCGCCAGTTGTATCCTCTTCATCATAATCCGACGATTCATCATCTTCTTCATCGTCGTCGTCATCCTCATCCAACTCATTATCCTCTCGTGTGATACGATTTTCGATATCTGAACCTTCTTCTTCACTTTCATCGCTGTCAGCTACCTCCCTCTCGTTTCGATCGAAGCCATCGAGGGAGTGTAGGTTCGGCAACAAATCGAATACTTTCCGTCGGTAGTCGTCAGACTTGGTCACCTCGCAATTATACAAGTCTAAATTAACCAAATCGTGTAGTTCCTTCAACGGTTCGAGGGCCTCCAAGTCTTTAATTCTATTACCACTGATATTGAGATGTTGCAGCTTTGGACTGCCATGCAATAGATTCAAACCGCCAGTTAATCTATTATCACTGAGCTCTAATTTTCTCAACTTGGGCAACCTTGGAAATCCTTTCAATGTTACAAGGCCGACGTTGATCAAACTTAAGGTTTCCAAATTAACAAACTCATCTGTTAGGCCACTGATCTGTGAGGCTCTGCAGTTATCTAATATGAGCTCAGTTACCTGGTCATTGCGTTTGTTTTGCTTCTCTAACCCGATTCTATACTCCATTGTATTCTCCATCTTGTGTTTGATTGTTTCGGTGAAAACTTCCTGGTTTGTCTAGCTGAAACCTGGCAAATTGTGCGACTATGCTGAATCTCCAGAAGTTTACTGGAGTATGGCTGCTATCTTGTGCTGTTGCTGATGGGCTTTGTGCTATTGGGTTGATGAAAACTGTTACAAGGGTGACCCACTAGTGAGCACAACCTTTGTGGACCACAAACAAATGGCTTGCTTGCTTCGGATTGATCAGAGTTTGAGTTTGACCAGCATAGGCCGATGGACTCCGGTCAGTTCTTGAGCGAGACCGTTGGTCGAATGCTTACGAGTGTAAAATCTGAGCCTCAATAATGGCGTGGCAATAGGACTGATCGGTGGCTGAGGCCCAGAGCCGACGGTTGACTTCGGGGCCAAGGGTTGGGGCTCGAGAGGGCCGAGATGAATAGTTGGTAGAGTAGTGAAATCTGCAATGTGGTCTTGATTGTCATAGACACCTTGCAAGAGTTTGCCTGACGCGATTCAATTTGCACGGAGAGCGAGAAAAGGAGATTCGCTGCTCTTGCAGCGGCGGCCACACAAACATAAACGTCGGCAGCGGCGCGCAAGCATGAGATGCGGCAGCGAGAGAGAGAGAGAGCACGGCGACGGCCGCTCGCTCGACGGGCCGACTTGTGTGCTTGTATGATCTCTCTGCTGTCTTGCACAGCAAGAGCCCGAGCGTTAGGAGGGATAGATTATTAAAATCGGGCTAGCGCGCCTGAGCCCCCTGTTCAACTGCTGTATTTGCGAGCAAAATTTTTGTCCGCTGGTCAATGGTGGCGCTGCTTTTCGCGCGCTTCTCGTTCACTATTATGTGCGCTTGCACGGGGTCCTTCCTAGTTTGTTGCGATGGCCAACGATACAACAAGCGCACGTTTTTCCCCTATATCCCGTTGTCCGCCTGCCCATTCCTTAGATGTGCTAGTACCATGTAGTGAAACAAGAGCCCCCAAAGCCCTGGCCATGAACACTACCAACAATCACAAACAGATTGAGGATCTCCAGGAAAGTCTGAGCAAATTGGCGCTCGAAAATGAGGAGCTGAAGTACGAGCTTAAACAGATGAGCAAAGACTTTGAGGAGCTGAGGAATGAGAACCAGAGATTACAGCAGACAATATTGGAAAAGGATTCGTTGCAGGTGAAAATGGGTGAACAATTACAATTTGTTACGGAAACTGCCTACACGTTGTATATGAAATTTCGCGCCTTCAAATGCCGATACTACGAGAGCCAAAGGGACCAAGCGTGGCTTGGTTGTGCGGATGAAAAATGAGCCCGCGAGCGGACAAGATTCTCTCAATTTCAATTCAAGAGGCACCAAGGCCAATCAGCCAGAGATAGTCAACTCTACTGAAGATAAAATACAACATTATCACCTATTGACACACTATGATCAAAATTGACTTGCCTTAGCCGGCTAAGTTTTACAAAATTCAAGTCCAAATTGGTTAATATTATTGACGTACATATTATTTATTACTGTTGTTTGCACCAGTTGAAAGTAGCTCTCGGAGGGAAGCATAATAAATTTTAAGGTAGCTTAGATTACTCAACCTGATCCTCAACTCTTGTGCCTCAGAATCCTCCTTCTCTCTCTAGCACCTTAGCCAAACCTCCGAATATGCCGCCCAAAAAGGGACCGTCCAACAAGGAGAGCAAGAAGACTGTTGAAAAGAAGAAGGACAAAATCGTTGAGGACAAAACTTTTGGTTTGAAAAATAAAAAGGGGGCCAAGACACAAAAGTTTATACAACAAGTTCAGAAACAAGTCAAGGGAAATTTGGCCAAAAATGAGGCACCAAAAACCAGCAAGAAAGAGGAGAAGAAGAAGGAACTTGAGGAACTCAATGCCATCTTTAGGCCTGTCACAACCCAAAAAGTTGAAAGGGGTGTCGACCCAAAATCCGTTCTTTGTGCCTTCTTCAAACAGGGTCAATGTACCAAGGGTGATAAGTGCAAATTTTCGCACGATCCCAACGTTGAGAAGAAAGCCGAGAAGAAGAGCGTTTACGTGGACATGCGAGATGGTAAAGAAAGTGGAATGGAAAATTGGGACGACGAAACTCTTCGAGAAGCTGTGGAAAAGAAACATGGTGCCACAAACAAGAGCAAGCCCCCAACTGACATCATTTGCAAGTTCTTCATCGAGGCCTTAGAGCAAAGCAAGTACGGCTGGTTTTGGGAATGTCCAAACGGCGGGAACAAGTGTCACTATAGACATGCGCTCCCTCTAGGCTTTGTTCTAAAGAAGGACCAAAAGAAAGCTGAGACCAAATCAGCCATCGCCATGGAGGAACTGGTAGAAGTTGAGCGTAGCAAGTTGCCTCACGACCTCCCAAAACTAACCCTAGAGTCTTTCTTACAGTGGAAGAAGCGAAAAGTGGAGGAACGTAAGACTAAACTGGCCAAAGAGGAGGCTGATAAGAAAGCTGAGTTCAAAGCCGGAAGAAATGTCGGCCTCAGTGGTAGAGATATGTTTACTTTCAACCCTGAGCTTGCCCAAGACACTGCTTATGACGATGGTGAGGCCGCTTTCGAGAATTACGATCGCCAAGATGACGATGAGGACATAACTGGTGCAACACCAATCAAAGAAATTAAATTGGATGATCTTGCTTCACTAGCACAGGAGGTTGGATCTGGAGGCGGCACTAAAGCTGATAGTAGAACCTTCAATACGGAAACAAATGTTCAGAGTAAGGCTAACCCTGAGACAGATGCTGAGGGGCAGAAAGATTTCCAGTTGCCAGACCTTGATGAAGCGAGCGTCAACGCTCTTATGGAGAACCTAGATATAAATGAATTGGTCGACTCGAAGGATTGACCGGTCCTTGGAGTCTCAAATTCCAACTATATCTGCACGTGCTTTGCTGAGATTAGCTTAATTGTTGAAACTGTGTCCCTTTAATCTATGATAAGGGCGCATATTGTTTGCAGACCTGCAGTTAGTTTATGAAATTTCGGTACTAGTTTGTGTGACCATACCGTCTCATTGAAATCGACTATGATAAGTCTGATTTGAGCGAGACCCTAGGTGACTTGAGACAAACTCACCATTAGTATCCCTGCCATGAAAGGGTGCACTTTGGCTCAGCGTGGAGCCTAATTGGAGTAAATAAACTCTCGCGATCGATATCTTCAGGTCGTAAGCGTTCACTAAAAGACTAAAGGACCGATAACTCACTTCTATGCAGATAACTTCTTTATACCTGGGTTCAGGTTTCGTGGAGCCGCAGCTGGAGAAGGTCGTGGCGCTGGGACAGAGTATTTGCGAAGAGTCATTTCAGAATCTCCATTGCGACTGCATAGACAAGTGAATACGTTCAGCACAATCACCAATACTAAGGTCAATATGTTGAGACCGCCTAATACAGCTATCTCTAGAGTCTTTGAATCCATATCATTAGGGTAAGATGCTCTGCGAATTGCAACACGGAGGTAGTGCGCGACGAAGCACCCGGCTCGTCTGCTCGCAACAATTATGGTCAATCGCTCTTGGTGTCATTTTAGATCTTTGACTGACCCGGATGTACTCTTATCAATTCTCGTGTCTATTGCCTGAAATTTTCAGGCATAAAAGTACAAAAGTCCATGTTGCTCTGCCACAGGTGGTCCTAATTGACTTTCATGGTACCATCAGCGAGCGCAAGTGGGAGGATAAGGTTGTCTTCCCTTATGTACGACGGGCTGTCAGCACTTTTATACGAGAGAACTGGGATGAAGACTCCATACAAAAATGTTTGCCAGGCTTGAAAAACGAGTCCTTCGAGCAAAGATTTAGACACAAATACGATGATGCTCCAATCATAGATGATCAATTAGATGGCGAAGAAACTGATCCCACTGTACTAGCTACTCAAGTGAGCGACTTCCTCGCTTGGCAAATGACAACCA
>Ga0268249_1000169_pt1 | contig 42033 bp, 20 predicted proteins | sample AgamicAtPe_FD_200257 | JGI IMG/M metagenome (GOLD analysis project Ga0268249, IMG submission 200257) | Agave microbial communities from Guanajuato, Mexico - At.P.e (v2) (version 3) | ecosystem: Host-associated > Plants > Phyllosphere > Phylloplane/Leaf | place: Guanajuato, Mexico | collected... | reverse complement strand
TTTGTTTGTTTGAACACGACAATTGAGACTGGAGCTTGATGGATGGATTTTAAGGGATTCGCAGTGGCTCCGACATTCGCAAGCTGGCTGGCTGGCTGGCTAGCTCACTCGCCCGCTTGCCTGCCTGCCTGCCTGCCTGCTTGCTCACACAAACACTCGCACACTTTCGCGCGTCTCCAGCAAAGCCGAGCGGCCGCTGCCTTTGCTCCCTAACAATAAATGGTGGCCGCAAATGGAGCTACCGCCGCCAACGACGACTCTGGCTTCAGCGGGGGGAAGAGGAAACAATATCAGTTCAGTGGTAATAATAATAAATTCTGCCTTACATGTGGGCCGAGCGGGCGAGCCAGCGATTGAATAAATTTCTCGCCAGGCCCAAAACTCTCGCTCGCCTGACTGGCTGGCCCTGTGTGCATCCTGCTCGGAGTTCGTCTACGCAGCGCAAAGCCTGCTGCAATAGGAGCGGCGCCAGAGACGCGCTGATGTTGCAACACCTTTTGCCCTGTTCGTCTTGCTGCAACAGCGGCGGCGGCGGCGGCGGCCTCGTCAGCTGGCTTCAGGAATCGTGTAGTCGTGTGTTAGGCCGAGAGAGTGTTGCGAGCTGACGAGCGCCATTAGCCAGCGCAGGCTGGCTCGGTTCGAGCGAGCGAGCGAGCGCACTTGCGCTCTGCAGGCGCTCGGCGCACCAGCCAGCTAGCCAGCCGGGCGGCCTCCATACCTGCCAGCGCGGGCGCCCGAGAAGCCCATTGAAGTGGCGCACATTGTGTGTGTGTGTGTGTGTGCGTGTGCTACGCCAAGCCAGTTCCATGCAAGAGCGCATTGGGCGTGCAGTTGGCTAGATGCCGTCGCAATTTTGGCCTGGACGTCTACGTTGGTCGCCGTTGCAGCTGGCCGACCACGCCAAAAGCGCTCCATGGGGATGCAGTCGGAACAAAGGTAAACTGCCGCCTTGTCACATGCAACCCTCCCGGCCACTCCCACCCGCCGCTAGGCCCATTGCAAAGCCCATTGCAGCGGCATTGCCCAGCTAGCTCGCCACCGAGTGCGACTCACGCAAATCCTCGGGGCCAGCTCGACATAGCGGCCGCAATCAAAACAACGCTCCTCCTCCTCCTCCTCCTAATGCGCGGCCCCGCCGCTCCGACCGATTGCCGGCCAAGAGGGCGCTAAGTAAACAAGCGGAAAGCGCGCGTAATGGTCGCCCAGCGAGGAGGGCCCGCAATTTGTCCACGCCTGTCAGCCCGCAGCCGCAGGCCGCCCTCCTCTCCTCCAAGCGGCTCCCCCGCACCTGAGAGCAAGAGCGAGAGAGAGATACTCGAGTGGCGCACTTGGCGAGCAGGGGGAGGCGCCAGCGGTTAGCGAGCCCGAGAGAGCCGTCTCAATTGCATGAGGCGCCACAAACTAAGCGCCTGCCAGCAATAGGCCAGTCGGTTGGAGGCGTTCGGCTTGTTGACGTCAGTGCTGAATGGCGATATGATATATAGTTTGCAATCTGCTAACAGGGGAATGAGCGTCTGGCTGCCGGCAACGACTCGATGCGAACTCGCTCGACGATGCCAGAACAAAGATCGAAAGGATCAATCGCTCAAACAATTACGCTGCCCGTCCATTCGCACAGCAGCCTGCCTGCCTGCAGCCATAGCAACAAGTCCTAGGTGAGACTGGCGCCTTGATGGCAGCTTCGTCCGGCTGCTTTGATTGATGATCCTGTAGGTTTATGCCGATAGCCTCTTCCAGCTAATGGCGCCAACGTTTCCGCCCAAGACACCGAGCAAGCCGCCTGGCAGAGAGTCTTGTCGACTGGAAGCAAACATTTTGCAAATCTTCCGAACGGTCGCCCGACAAACAACGGAGACTTCGGTTGTTTACTTAGTCCTGGGCGACCAAATGATGACCAGACTGCTCAAACCAATAGCTACTGTCTGCAAGCTAAGAATGGCAGTCATGCTCTGTCACATCTCTATCCTTCTCTATTTGTTTTTGAGCCGTATAAAGTGAAAGCAATATGCTGAGATGGTGATGGGAAACCGCTTCCGCTTAATTCAGTTTGGAAACTTGAACGCAGACATGGTTATGTTTGCCTCCTTAAAGGAAAGTCCAGCTAACTTGCAGATGATTTTGGAAGCCGAATGGAAGAGTCAAAAATCGAACGTTCTTCACCATGATCTATTCAAGAAATTGCCCACGATTATTGAGAAAGCGGGTTCGCCTAAGCTCAAAATTTGAATCACTTGCCTCTAATAGAGAGGCCCCAATCCTTATATCAATAATCGTAAGCTTTTTCCTACTTCTATGCGCAACAAAATGTAGCCTTGCTCAATCGATCGGCTACCACCCAACACTCAATCTAGGCTTCAATCCATACTTGAGTCCAGTCTATGGCTATGGGCTTGGCTTGCCATACGGGGCAATAGGCTTCAGTCCGATCAGAAATCTATGGCTCGCTAACTCGTTTGCAGGTTTATCTAGCAACGGACTATTGAGTAAAGTGCACGCTAAGTCGCTCTTGAAGAAAATCACCTCAAGCCAGCTGAACCCACATGGCACCACTTTCAACAACAAGCTCACACTTTTAAAACATCCAGAGTACTCTCTGACGCCGTATGGCTTAGACTACGGCCATGGAAAGCACTATGGCTCCGCTATGGTCCCAAACAACCCGTACAAGAGCGCCTATGGTGATTACTACACCAACCAGCCAATCGCATCAAACAGCCATGGGCTGACGCCTCACAACAATCTAGTGGATGCAACTGGAGGTGATGTAGTTAAACCGCTGGGCATTATGAAACCCTTAATCAAAGCAGGTGCTCTGCTTACTGCGGCTGCATTATTAGGCAAGAAAACAATCTCAAGTCCCATCAAGTTGAACCCTTCAGGTATGATCATCAACGGCGGCTACGATTGATGGTTCCGGGTTGCTTTCCAACTCGAGTATCTGCGATGATTGAACTAGAAAAGTGAGTGGGGTTCGATGGTCAATGACGGAATCGACTTCTATCGGTTAACATCTAACCGACCTTTATATTGTCATTCATTAGCATATCATCTATTCACCAGGTATTGTCACAATAAATGATGAATACTCTTTTTGGCGTCATGGCGCCAGTGTTGTTAATACATATGTACGGTCCTCTTTCAAGTTCCTCCCAAAGCACCCTTGGTAGATTTGGTAAACTTATTAGAAAACTAACATATTAGTGAAGTTAGTTGGTTGTTCTTCATGCGTGCTTGTTTCCTTCCCTCTCTGATCTCACTTCTCGAAAATGCGCCTTTAATATACATACGCCTTGGGTGCCCCATGAGGGCATGTTTCGCTTTGAATGCTCACCAGTTAGACAAGGTTTTGTTCAATGTCATGAAGTAAATTTGCGAGCTACTTCCGCTCTTTGCCGACGAGAAGAAAACTTTGTCATTTCGTTCGCATAGAAACTTGAGTTTCTGCGCCTTCTTGTGCATAAATACACCATCCAGGTGTCCAGTTTCAACATTACGAATCTCTATGGCCTTGTTGCCCCAACCCATAATCTGTCCAGACCCGATGAAAGCAACAGAGGTAGGCATTTCGCCCCATTGGAGGATAATGTTTTTGCTTATCTTGCCACTGGTATCCACATAAACTCCTTCGTTGTCGTAGCATAATAAAAGTTGCAAACCTTTAGGATTTATCAAGGGCACTATAGTGTGGGGAGTCATTGGACCTTGGGTGTAAGAGGGTGTGTAAATATCATGCACAACTCCACTATCCACGTCGACTGCATGGAATCCCTCGGTGGAGCCGTAGATCACATTAAATCGGATGCCATCCTCAATTGTCATATCGACTAACAGTGGTTTGTGCGATAAATCTGTGAATGATTTGAAAGCCATAAATTTTAGGTATGGTTTTGGGGCCCAAGCGTAGATTTCTATACTATCCTTCAAAGCAATAACTAGAAACTTAATTCTGTCGTATTTGACAATTTTGAAATGTATGGCACTTTGTAAATCGCCGACGTTAACCCAGGCTGGCACCTTCTCTGGTTGGGGTGTTCGAATTATCTTGCTCTTAAGCCATGAGAGGTGGTAAACTCTGACACGAGCCTTCTTACCGGACACCGTAACCAATATGTTCTGACCCTCAAGAACTCTCATCTGATGAAATCTACGTCGGTTTATCAATTGATATACCTTTCCTTGTGAACTACTCCTATCTAATAGCATGAGTCCGTTTTCAGTTCCAATCAACAAATTGACGCCCCATAGAGCGGCGCAAAGTATCTCAGAATCGAAACGTTTCTTATACTTTCTGATCTCAGGTGTATCAGATTTTGATACTGGGCCCACACAGACGTTTATATCGCGCGGTCTCTCTGGGGATGTAGGTTGCTGAGGTAGTATGTTCTGGGATTCGAAGGATGATGTCGCGACAGATTGTTGTATCGAGGACGAGCTTGAATTATGGCTGAGTCTTGGTGGAGTGCTCTGGTTAATTTGCTGTTCTTGGTCTTCATTGTGGCTTCTTGACAGCTTGACATGGTTGTTGGCATGGTTTTGATTGCCGTTTCCAACATTGACAAGGTTAGATGAGGTTGAGGAAGATGATGAAGAGGGTGGTGGCACAAGTGGTAAGACCCGAGCAACCTGCTGCTGAGCAGGCCACTGGTGCGATGGCACCGGCGGGGGCTTGTGCTTCGGTACTATGGGTAAAGCTAGCTCGTCGACCCCAGTTGAGCTGGCAATATTGTTGTTGTTGTTAGTTCCGCCACTGTTGTTGTTCGAAATCGACATCCTTGATAAACCGGACAAGGATGAAGCTAGCACGGATAGTGAATTCTCAATTCTATCGTCGGTGGCATTATTGTTGCTAATATTGCTACTGTTAGGATTACTACTATTTACTGATGCCTGCGGACTCGGATTCGCTTCTGGTGGCAATGGTGGCAAGGGTCTCGAAGGGGGAGGCTGACTACTTGGACTTGTTTGTGACGCTTGTGGTTTGTTGTTGTTATTGCTTGACCCATTGGACTGTGCCGACGATGGTCCACCACTAATCCTTTCGGCGGCAAGTAAATTATTGCTTGTTGGAGTTATACTCGGTGGAGCAGGCAATGGTCGTTGAGCTGGATGAACGTGGCTTAGAATTGCGGCCGAGGGCGGTGGCGGCGGCTGGTGCTGTGGCTTTTGTGGCACGTGGTGTTGGATGGCGTGATGCTGGGGTACTACATGGTGTTGCACTTGTTGTGGTCCATCAGCTCGGCGTCGTAAAGTTTCATCTGGTCCATCAAGGTCAGCGTCATCGTCGTCATCATGAAGGAAAGCATGGTCGTTAGCACCCATCATTCCAACTCCATCCATCCCTTGCGGCTGCACACGACCCTTTCTTGTACGATCCAAGTGGTCTTTGAGTTGGATTTTTACTTGACGCTCGCTTGGGATGTCTTTCAGAAAAGTGTGCCTGAGCAATTGATCTGTATGTGGTCTTTGTGTATAATCTTTAACCAATATTGTTTCGATGAAAGCATGAAACTTCTTGCTCCATTTTCTTGTTGGCTTCAATCTAGGGGGCGGGCTTCGAGGTATCAAGAACAGTGCGCGCATTGGGTGCATATCACAGAGTGGTGGATGAGATTCAGCCATTTCGATTGCAGTTATACCTAACGACCATAGATCGCTTCGGTTATCGTATTTAGCATCTGGGTTCTCATCACACGCTATCACTTCGGGCGACATCCAGTAAGGTGTCCCAATGAATGTATTCCTACGACCGATGGTTTTATCGAGCCTAGCACTGACCCCAAAATCGACCAGCTTAACTTCAGCGTTATCAGTCAATAGAACATTTTGTCCCTTTATATCTCGGTGAATGATTTTGGACGCATGTAAATGCGACAGACCTCTGGATATTTCTCGGCAAATGTAGGCGATCCAATCCTCGCGCAGCGAGAGAGTTTTAGTTGACTTGACTAAATCGGTAACACTACCTGCACCACAATATTCCATAACAAGCCATAGCTTGTCATCTTGGCCTGGAGCACTTTTATGAATGAAAGCACCATAATAAGTCGCAATATTTCTATGGTGTGAGTGGTTCTTCAATACGTTAATTTCTAATTTGATTTCCTCTTCCTCTTCCTCTGTCACATCCATTATCTTTATTGCAGCCAATTGGCCAGTTCGCGTATGTCGACCCTTGTAAACTTGGCCATAGGTGCCTGAGCCCACGACCTCAACAAGCTCGAATATGCCTGAGGGATCGGACAAACTATTGAGATCAATGTCATCCAAGCCAGAGTTGGTTTGCGAGGACATTGTTAATTGTATTATAGTCGCCTGGATTCACCTATTTGGTTTGTCCAGTGTCGCTCTGAGTTTATGTAATATGCTAAATTTGTGCAGTTACAATAAATTGGACGATTTAAAAATGTTGAAATCGACGGCCGTTGAATGGATTTGAAATATATCAACAAATTGCAGATTCGTCAGAGTTAATTTGATGATGATTCAAGAAGTATTGAATGAAAAAGTTAAAATAAAGTCGATTGTATGCCTTTGCCATATGAACTTGAAAACTGACTCCAGCCTGACTGGTTTGGCTGCTGGGCTAAGCTATTGTTGTCTTGGTGGTCGTTGCTTCAGTTACAGTCCCATTCCGCTAATAGAACCATACGTACAATGATCCTCCTCCGCTATCGACAAATATTTGGCAGTTTGGATTCGATTGTCTGGCCAGATTGGTTGACCTGGCCGAGGGAGTAGAGGGCGAGACCCAAACTTTTTCCAGTGCGACTGATGGATGAGAGTGAAAAATACGTACGTGTAGATGGATATAAATGAATTTTTATAATATACGAATATTTTGCTCTGTTACCAACCCACCTTTGCCGCTGTCCAATAGAGACACTATTTGGGTCCTTCCGTTGCAGCTCCAATCTGAACTGTTCCTCTCGGCTCTGCTTGTATTGGTCATCTGTCACCAATTATCGCCTCCTAGAAAATTGGGCGAGACAAATGGAGGCTGAGCTTTGGACGCGCGTCGGTGTCATCCTGGCTTCTTGTTATTCTACTCTCCAAAATTGCCCATTCTGTCGCCCGAAGCCCGAAAAAAGAAAATCCCCTCAACAAATCTGCTTCAACTGCAATATCGCAGTTAACCTGCTCCACTTCTCCCCAGTCAAAATATCCTCCGAATGCTAGTACTCACTAATTAGCACGCGCTTGGTGGCCGAATCTCTCGCTTAAAGCGCGGCAGTTTTGCTCATCCCTTAGGCCAATATTTGGTTTACCTTCCAAGAGGAGTAGGCAACAACCAAACCTAACTGCGATATTTAGTTTGTTTGCCAATAAATGCACAAACCCACTCCTGGGTCCTGCCACCAGCACAAACAACAATGATTTTTTTCCCTAGTTTGACAAACAGGATATTTATTCGGCTGCAGGATTCGCTGCAAATATGAACTCTCTGCCCGGAGCGGAGGAGGGGGAAGGAGGCTTGCAAGTACACTGCAATGCCACGGCTTTTCCCTCCCAGGAGGAAGCCCGTTTTGTGCACTGCCCAATTCCTGATGCTCCAGGCCACAAACAGTGCCTATCGCGGGTCTGAACGCAAAGTTCATCCCTACATCGGTGGTTGCGATGAAAGCATGATAGGCGGATCGCTGACACTGTTAGCTCGGCGAATCGAGCTAAGCTTCATCAAGCCCCGAAGTGATGCTCGCCAATGCCTCGTCCATTCGTCTCTGGTACTTATGAAACCGGCGCAATTTCAGAACCAAGAGCGTTGATTCACTATTGGCCCTCGCTTGAATCGCCATGAGAGTTTCGATGAACATTCGAACTCGGCTGAATTGCCTCACAGCCCAAGATGTGATCTTGTTTGTTACACTGGCCGAGATCTTGGCGAAGGTGCTTGAAAGCCCTGCATATTCCATAGCGGTGCAGCGAGTTAACTCTTCTTATTGGTTTCGGTTGCCCTTCTACATTTGTGCCTGGGGACCTCTTTGGTTTTTACCTCTATTCAAATGGGGTCACCAGATCAGATTGATCTCTTAGTTAAACATTTCGCCGATAAATGCAAACACATCCTTCGAGCTGAAGTGAGGTCGAAGTGGATCTATCAAGTGATGGCCCTGGACGTCGCGTAGCTCTTGTCTTGGTCCGTGATGACTTAGAATCGCTATGTATAGTTATATGCTAGAAATCTTCTTCTTCTTATAAATAAAAAAACGTCCGTGTCGCGAAGTTGGCGTGGGGGTGGCGTGTCACAACTCAAGGTACGTCGTCCCCAGGTGCGGGATAATAGGGTCGGTACCAAGACTGGGGAGAGGGCGGGTCGGAGAGCGCAGCTGTGGCGACCAAAGGCGCGACAGAGATACCAGAGAGAGCCGCCTCACCAGAAGAGTTTAACGCGAGCGAAGCCGCGGGTAGCCCGGCTAGTTCAAACTAAGGCTTGAGCGTGACGAATGTGACATTTGCATCGCATATAACTTGTTCGATCTTGCGCTTTTTATGAAGTTGGTCACCTCGGATTATGATTGGAGGGATACGAACGTTCAGTGCATCCCAGCGTAGATGACTATCTCCTCTTTCAGAGTACTGAGTTCAAGCGCCTCTGAACACAAGAATAAAGACGGCGTTGAAGACCGAGTTGAGAGATAAGGCTGTTTATTGACTTGATTAATGCCACACTTGCTAGGTAGGATGAGGTTCCAAATTTAGAGTATCAAACTTATCGCACCGAGCAAGGCTAGTAAGGTTCGAGCATTCTGAATCAGCTGAAAATGGCTGACCATCCGCGGGATAGTGTATTGGTAACTGGAGGATCTGGTCTTGTAGGTCGTGCTATAGCAGAGGAGTTGAATCGGGACGATCATATGAGGAGCAAGTACAACTGGATTTTCGTTTCCTCGCGAGATGCCGATCTTACAAACCTATCAGAAACTCAATCACTATTCCAACGCTGCAAGCCAAAATATGTAATAAATTTGGCTGCCAGAGTAGGAGGACTTTATGCAAATATTAGAAACAATCAAACGTTTTGCGACATCAACACAGCAATCAACGAGAACTTGTTACGCTGCGCCTATGAAGCAAAAGTACTGAGGTGTATATCATTCCTGTCGACATGCATATTTCCAGCCGAGGTAGAATACCCATTGGACGAGACGAAGGTGAGTTGATTCGAATGCTCATGAAACACTTATGTAGCTGACCAGTTAACTTGTGCGAACCAGATTCATCTTGGACCACCGCATGAATCCAACAAAGGGTACGCGAGCGCGAAGCGACAGGTGGACTCGCTCAACAGGCATTACAACTCAATCAAACATGTGAGGGATATGGTTTTTTCCGCCATCATACCGACAAACATCTTTGGTAAACACGACAACTTCAACTTGGATGAGTCACATGTAATACCGGGCTTGGTGCACAAAGGTTATAAGAGCATACTCGATGCAAAGAATGTTGGTATATCAAGTGCTATATTGAGGGTCTGCGGATCGGGTGAACCACTGCGACAGTTCATATATGCGCCCGACCTTGCGAAGCTAACACTTTGGACACTTGAAAACTATAGAGATGAGACACCGTTGATTATTTGTCCAGATGAGAATGAGGAAGTTAGTATCGGAGAAGTGGCTCACCTAGTGAGCAAAATTTACAGCCAAAAGTACAAATTTGATCTAAAAATTGAGTTCAATGCTCGGGAGAGCGATGGTCAATATAGAAGGACGACCAGCAATGCAAAACTCAGGAGCTTGTGCCCAGAGTTCAAGTTCACGCCGCTCGAGCTGGGTTTGGAGGAGACAATCGATTGGTTTTCAGAGAATTATCCTAATGTGAGAAAATAAGATCGAAGGAGCTTTCCAAAGTGTAAGATTGGATCAGTTATCAGATTCTCGAGCTCAAGTGAAAAGTTCAATAGGCCACAAAGCTACATGGATTAGCACTTCAGTTTAATTGACTCTCATCGAATCATGGGCCCTTACAGCTCCAACTACGGATACATTTGTCCCAAAAACCGAACCTAATTGCAAACAAGCCAAACTCACCGATCAATATTCTTTCTAAGGTGTCCAAATATCCTGTTAAATATTCAAAAATTTTGCCGTCGCAAACGCTATTTGCTGAGGGATTCAATCCCAGCCAGAGGGCGTGCGATCAACTTCAATCGGTAATCAAGATGAGCACTGAGACCTGCCAACATTGATCCATTCGTCGGGTAATTCATCTACTCGTTGGTGACGTAAGACACACGTCTCAAAAACGATGTGCAATTGCAAACGGATCCACCAATATCCGAGTACGTGATTAAATTTCTTTGCTCCGATGATCGTTTATGGGAGGTTTGACTCTTTCGGATGGCTTCGTTTCATTAACCAGCGCCGCAGAGCATCCGTAGAGGGACCCTCCAAATCGGCTGTCGTGTTGAATTGATCGTTTTGAATATGTTGATTGAGAAGGTCTACGAGCTCCATGAAAGATTGTCCCAGATTATTGGCTCTGCATCTGGGATTCGCCTCTATCTTACACTGGCCGACAAATGAAATTGCGCTCGACTTAACTTGAGTCCAGACCGCCAATCAATATTGAGTAGAGTCAACCGGAAATCTTACCTTCATAGGACCTCTCAATCGTACACTAGCATACATTACCACAAAGTGCCTAGCTGCTCCCACCTCTGCAATTAAAGAGCTTGCAATGAGATCGAGTCAGCCCTTGAACGCGTTTCCAGAGGCTTTCTCCAGTTAGATGCACATCGCATACGATGCGAATATGGAATTTGTTGCGGTAAAATTTGTTGCTCACGACAATCGGATCACCAGCTCCGTGCTAGACACGCCCATGTGGCCCGAGAGGAGGCCTCTCACTTTCAGCATCTATCTCGAGCTAGATCTCTACTCGCCGCCGCCCTAATCCGTGCACCAAATCTGCCCGTAGGAGCAGTACAAGGTGGGAGCAAATTGCGAGCTCAAATCAGGAAAGTTGTCCATCCGCAGGCTGGTTGACCGAACAGCCGTCCAGGCGCCCAGACGCGAAGGTGAACCCCATTGAAGAGGAAACCTTTGACTGGTGCCACTATTAGCGACTGTTCTACAGTTGGAATACAAAATAAAGAACCCTCAGCACTCTTAGATTCAAGGCCTGCCGCTTGATTGATAGAGGCTGCATCCAAATGCCCTTCAGAGACCCGCTCGCAACAAGATCTTCACCGAACACCAGGCAAAGGCTGTGGTGGAGTTTGAAGTCCATGACTGCAGATTGGCTGAGTACAGTACTCAATCAACTGGAGGATATCAGACATTTAGCACTCAGTTCAGTTGTTGGGCATCATCACTGGAAGCATTGTAGAAGATTACATTCCAAGCTTTTCAGGAATAATATGTGCTCGCAACAAAAATGAATAAAAAGCTTGCGCGCCATTTGAAGCGAGTCCATTATAGATTCTAGTCGCTCAATGTCGACCAAACCAACAACTAGACCAGTAAAAGGTGCCAAAACATGGGGAAGAATCCACCCAGATGTAGACTTAGATGGGTGTCCTGCTTAAATGTCGTCCGTCTTTCTGGAATGGCCAAGACCTGTGGAAAAATCCGGGACAGAGCAACGATCAGCAGGACAGCCAAGCGGACAGTCACAGTTAAGACAACAAGCTGGTGACAAATCAATGGAGCGCTTTCACGTCCGAGATTTGGGGGGAATCTGCCGTGACGAACTAAAAAAATTCTGAGCCCCACGAGCTTTGCCACAAACCAGCAATTGACCTCAGATTAATCCTTTACCCGAAGCAATTGCCAACTAGCATTCAATTTGAGGCTAGATTTTGATTTGGATAAGCCAAATCACGTCAAGCAGTCAGATACGTTGATATTGGTTGGCTGAAAACGACATATACATGCATGCAAGATGACACGTTTAAACCACATGTCCTCATCCATTGAGCTGAGCACGACACCTCCGTTATTCTCCTCAATGATCATGCCCTCGAGCTGAGGTGTCTAGCGAATACCAACACTGCCAAACACGATGCTCCTAAACTTGTAAGGTCGTAATAATTGGTAACATTGCAGCCAGATAGCTGACTGCTCTAAATGGTGTATCACGCATTGCGCAGCGAATCCACTATCAACTTCATGATTGTCGATCATGATCATCAGGAAAACCTTACTATACGAGCGAGCTTTGGCTTGTAGTTGTCCTCCTTTACTTGAACGGTATCATGTTTGTTAAGCTAGTTTTAGCTACCAATGCTGCGCCGACAGAGGCGGTGGCAATGTTGGCGGTTGGTCGGACAAAACGTTCGTTGTTTGAACTTATTACTAGAGTTCTCTGTCTATCTTGGCACAGCGCCATACCTCTGACCAAAGCTCAAGTCGGCAAACAATTGTGATAAAAGTATTCGAACGTACACGAACAATGATGAGCCTCCGATATAATGATCCTGATTGTCTGACAGCACTCAGACACATGCAAATACCTTCAAGATAAATTCGCCCCCTTAGTCTGTGCTCCATTGCGCCTAGGAGTGTTTCCATATAAATACCTATATAAATAACCAAACCCACTGATACAATGCTGTTTGATTGCCAAAGCTCCACCGTTTAGAGATATTTCTGCAGAAAGTTTTCTTGAAGGAGTCAAAACTATCCGTGTTCCCTCCAGAACTCACAACTGCATCGTCCAATGGAGCATCGTTAGTTGTTCGACCAAAGAGTTGACCGATATCAACCATAACAATCTGGCACACTCCTTGTCTAAGATTGAGATAGCTAGACGAATCGATCGCTATGCCTTATCGCGATTGACAGTCATCATGATCAACATTTAGGTAGACAGAATCATTTAGTGTTATCATAGTTGATACATGCAAATCATCGGGAGTTCGTGGCGTGTCTCTAGCCAACAAGTGCCCTTGATCGACCAACACCACCAAAAAAAAACTTTAAGCAAAGAGTTGCCGGAATTTGACATGATAGCTCATTCAAGTTCCTTGAGCCAGTCAGCCAACTAGCCAGGCGAGCTACTTTCGGGGTTGCTTTAAATGCGCAGAGGATCATCAGGATCATAACTCAAATAGCAAGTCATACGCATGCCTGCTCTTTGCACATATATAAGGGAGATAGTCACTCATCAATCTTCTTCGGCTTATCGAGAACGATAGTCAAGCTTTCCAATCACTAAGTTAGCTTGCCATCTGAGCAATATTCAATATCAACATTCGCTGCCGCAGTTAGACACAAATGGATGTGATCTAGCAAATCAGCTGACAATATACACGGCTATCGTGCTGATTAGCGAAGAGATCGCCAAGTTATTGGTCGCTCTGATCGGTGGCACTCGAGGGAGGGAGGCAAGGAGCGTCGTGTGCAAGCTAATGGTCTCAAGCGCTGTGAAGATATTAGGACAGAGCTAGGCCACCCGAACAGGGAGAGTGAGGGGGACGGTTGCATTTTTCCAAAGAAGACGTATCCATAAGTCCGTCTGGGTTAGATTAACAGGTGTTTTCTAACGAAGAAGAAAATCACACAGAAAATAGATCCCCTCAAAATGACACTAAACGCCGAGTTAACACCAATATCTATAGAGCACAGGTTACATCGCATACATTATCAGCACCAGCAATATCAATACCATCAGCACCAGCACCAGCACCAACACCACCACTACCACGTCCACAACCTGACACATCTAAATAACTCGTTTACGAAAAGTAATCACCAGAATCCCAGGGGCAGCAACAGCAACCACCTCCTTCACAAACACCAACAGCAAAAGTCTGTGACAACTTCTCGGAGACTCACCCACGTTGTCTCACCCCATCAGAGAGAACAAACTGCAGGCGATCGTCAAACAATTAGATCAACGCAAAGCTCGCAAATACGCTTTTTTATTTTCGCCGCCATTGCATACATTCTATCGCCGATCGATTTGATTCCAGAGGTGATATTCGGCGTCTTTGGAATACTAGATGACATCATATTTCTACTCATGTGCATGTTCTGTATTGCAATCGTACTTCTGTACCCTATATTTAGACGCGTGCAGCAGACAATGGTAGATAAGCTTCATTTGAAGGCGCTTATCAGTGCCTCCAATAAACGTTTTTAATCACCGATCAGTTCGAGTCTTCTCCAACACTCAATATCAGTTGCTGAAGAAAGTTCCTCGATTTGATGCCAAATGCGGCAACATCACTGTGTTTTTCGTATCAGGGAAAAGTTAGTTGATCACTCGCTCTTTCTTAGGTCGACCGCGCTTGTTGACAGAAAATGTCATGTTGGTTGCCTCATGAGCTGGTCTCTTGTCGGCGGGCTCCTCACGTGCCAAAGAAGGTCTAGCCACCTGATTCCTGAATAGGCGCTTTAAAAGGCTGTTAACTAACGGTGGCACCGTTAGAAAGTCTAACCTAGAGCCATCGTTTTCGGTTAGCAAGGTATGTGAGCAGTTAGACTTTGGAGCGATAGTTTCAGGTATCTTGTCATCATCGTATTCTGTATCCTGGGGGATAGCAACGAAGGTGTCCTCTTCGCTGGGTTTTGTTGTTGTTATCGGTTTCGATTGAATCATCTTGCTCATAATATCGATGTCGAATTCGTCGAAGTCGGTGGGTGGGCCATTCCAATCACAAATCAAGTGTGGTCCTCCTTCATCATCTTCGCTGCTCAAATAATACAGCGACGGTTGACGATGGCGTTCCAAATCTTCATACCAGAGTGTCGTTTTAGATGGGTTCATCTTGCAGTCTAAGCTGATGAGGGATCGTGAGATCTGGCTCTCATAAAGTGAGGAAGAAAGTTTCTAATTTACTGGCACCTATGGGATACTCAAGACTGTTGCGCGTAATTTGAAATTTTGTCACGTCGAGCGTGCAAAATTTGCTGTAGGTGCTACTGGAATGTGAGGCCATAGAATGTCACTTCTTAGAACTAGTGAAACTGGAGAAGCCCATTAATTTTGACATCTCATCCACTTCCCCTCCCTCTGACTCTCCACTGTTTGACTCGTTGCTTTCGTCGTTTTCCTCATCCTGCTCCTGTTGACCAGTCCGGCGAGCTTTTTGACGCTTCTTTTTCTCTCGGTTAAGTCTCTTTCGCTCCTCACTATAATCGGTACTCCCACCTCCAACGTATCCAAGGGCTTTCTCTTCAAGCTCTCTCCGTTTGAATTCAAGCATCTCCTTCACCTCCTCCAAGGTGGAATCTGTGAACTTCTTCAGCGAGATGCCAAGATTCCGATTATGCCTCTTGCCGTTCACATGATCGAGATAGTTGAGAGAATCCTTCACGATACAATCGCAGACTTCGCAGTAGAATCCAGTTTCGCTCTGCTCTCCTTTTGCCTCCTTGGCGTCCATCAGTTATCTAATTTGGTCAGTCGTTAGTCCGAGATAATCGGGATCCAACGTTCCTGGTGGACATCGTGGTGTTGCCCTGCCCTCTATCGAAGAGAAAGTCGAGAAAAATAGCACGGAGTTTCTGCTAGATATTACGCATGAACTCAAGTTTTACCGAGTGTGAGCGCAGTTTCGTTCTTCAATCGATTATAAAAGGTTGTCAAAATTTACAAGTTCAATCTATTCAAGCAAATTCATTACAAGGTATCCCACAATGACAGACACAGTGACCACAATTGTCCCACCACCAAGTATCCCAAACCATTCGACGACAATAACGCTATTTGGAGCAACAATGCCATTTGATGTCTATAGTGCCACCTATGCCATTCTAGTGGCAGCTGGCGGAGTTTTAGGTTATGCCAAGGCCAAGTCAGTACCCTCCCTTGCGGCGGGCCTGACTTTTGGCGCTCTGGTTGGAGTTGGCAGCTATCTAGAGGCGACCCAAGAGTAAGTGCCCCATTCTAATTCCGAATTTGAGAATATGCTTGCAACAGACAGTCATTAATCGAAGATATCCCATTTCTGAAGCAATTATTGGCTCACGTTCGCCAGTTCAGGCCTGCTCGGCGTGATGATGGCCCAAAGATTCCTAAGATCCAGGAAGATCATGCCATCTGGTTTGGTTTCAGCATTATCCCTAGGGATGGTGATTCGTTACTCCATCAGAACGTACAACCTGTCTCGCGAGGGTTCCAACACTCCCAAGACCTGATACTAGTTATTCGCGGGTAACTTAGGAGAGATAAAGTCTAAGGCATCAGATCAACTTAAACGTTCGCTTAAGTCTCGCAGGTAGGACGTTCAGAACCTATGTAACGACTTGAGACCTTGCCGCGCAAGGTCAGGTTTAATAAAATAAGGTTCTCTAGCTAGCTTAAGCTCGTTTGTCAACAAGTTTTGAGTCAACTAACAATACTTTGTGTACAATATGTTAGGAGTCAGATACTTCCTTAATGAGTAATTGTCTCTTAGAGCAAGGATCCACTACTGATCTGAGCTAGTGAAATTGCCCATTCTAGCCAATCTCGTTTTGGTCGCTCACGTTCGAAAGCGAAAGGAAAGCGAAGTCGGCTATGGTGAAAGCTCGTGGCGTTGCATCAGAGGGTGCATTAATTAATCTCTCTCAGGATGGGTGTTCTGAGCATTAAGGCAATTTCTCAACTGTGGTCGCTATCGCTGCTGATTCTTATCTACCTACTGCCCTTGTGCGGTGCCATCAACATGTCGACTCTAGAGTTAGATAAAGTCTCCAAATTTAAGAGAGAGTTGGAAGACAGACCGTATCCTCCCCGTTGACGAGACTAGATTGCTTTCCATTTAACTCGAAGATCCCGAGCAATCAACAGGTTATAGCGAGTGAAAAAATCATAGAGAAATCAACCATGAAGGTGATCCTTACAATCGCGGCTCTAGCGCTGGTCTTGGTGGCCATACCACCAAGCGAACGTAAGTATCAACCTCGATAATTTGTCCGTCACTAAACAGCAATCCCTGATCTGCATATTGACTCGTTCTATATTGATTAACCAACAGAGAAAACCGAATGTGAAACGAAGCGTGAGGCCGCTGAAAAACTCGTGAAACAGCAGGAAAAGAATCAGAGTCTTAATCTAGCCATAGTCGTCCCGAGTTGCAACGACGACGGAAGTTTTGCAACTTTACAATGTCATCACAACTCAAACTTTTGCCAGTGTTGGGACAAAGAAGGTAAGAGATCGGTGCGTTTCTGGGGCGCTTGCCCGATCGTTTTGTAGACAAGGGATTAACGACTCTCGAAACCACTTGATACACTGCAGGTATTCCGATGACACAACCAAAGAAGAATTTGAAAAAGTGCTCTTGCATGATAGACCGAGCGAAGGCATTGAAATCGATCCGTAAGTCTCACCTTCTGTAGAAGATGATTAAACTTAAACAGCTTACTAACCGATCCGTTTCGTCGATAAAGCTCCTTCCCAAACGGATATCCCAGAACTAACATCATGCGAAGTTGACGGCTCATATACCGCAAAGCAGTGCAATCGGGAGGCTTGCTGGTGTGTGAATCCAGATTCTGGTAAGAAACTCGGCAATGAGAACAAGGATAAATCCAAAGTCAGATGCTAGAATTGTTGAGCTGGCTTCATAACAATAAAAACCTTGAAATTAGCAGTCTCTGGTATGCGCTCTATCTCAAGTTCGTGATTCTTGCACCGCTATCTCTAAAGTTTTAGAGGCGGAACATTGACGGTATCCTCAAACTAGAAGGTAATGAGTGTCTAGAACCGCTAGCGCGCCCTTCCAATCGGGATTTGGCGACGCAAGTGGCTGAAGTTATGGTTGAAGAGCTGTATCCCGAGCGAGTTGCTCGGTTAGAGAAAGTCAAACAATTGTGTGTGCGATAACGCCTCCATCCTCCCAAGTTTCCGATTGAATAATCTAGTTGAAAACACTAAGATAAAAGGTTGCACCGTCGATACAACTCGATTATGAGTGAAGTCTTTGCTAGCCCAGCGTCGCCGGACACTGTTGTGGGGAGTTTGATAGGAAATGAAGTTTTGTCGTTCGGACTCAGGTCAGTTCAATCTAGCAGGGTTGAGCTCCGTCAGATAAGTTTGAGTCTGAGGGCCAAAACTCTGGTTCGATAACACGCTTGCAACCTCGAGCCGGTAATTGTCCCTCAAGGTCCCCGTCACGAGCTTGCATCTCACCCATGTCCATTCGATAATCCTGTGGCGCAGTCTGCGTTCCATGCACAGCTCATCAGGCTTGTGATACGCGCACCTGAATGTTTGACATGTGTCTCTCGAAAAGTTCCAAGAGACTTGCTTCAGGTCCGATCCAATCACACGTTTATAGATCAAATCCACCATCTTGCACCGGCAACAATCATCACAAATAAAGGCATCCTGACATTCCAGCAAGCTGATTGCCATCCGCATCCATCGAGACTTTGTTGTAATTTTTACTCGATAATCCTACCGCATCATGAGCAAAACTAAAAACGATTATCAAATTGGTATTTGCGAACGAAAACGATCACATCATCACGACAGTTGTTACAAACTATTATATACCTCTTTAGCACTATCCTTCATCTTATGCAACCAAGAGTCTTTTTTGATAGAAGCCGATGCATCAGAACAATCATATAGACACCTCATCGGGGTGCAGCCAGGCAGGCGACATCTTTATGAACTTGGCGATGACCAATCTTTCAAGTGCCTCGATGGATCTGGTTCTATTCCAATAAGTTTTGTAAATGACGACTATTGTGATTGTAGAGATGCTAGCGACGAGCCTGGAACCGCTGCTTGCCCTCACGGACGTTTCTATTGCAGCAATGACGGTTATCTTCAAAGACTGATACCCTCAGCTTGGGTCAACGATGGACAGTGCGATTGTTGTGACTCGAGCGACGAATATAACTCGAGCTCATCTTGCGAGAACAATTGCCAAATTTTGGGTGAAATCTATCGCAAAGAGCAAGAAAAATTCCGAGAGATTGCAGACCAAGGGTCGGCGATAAGAAGCCAGTACAAGGAACAAGCTAAACAAAGGAAGGAACAAAACGCCCAACTTTTGGAACAATATAGAAGGGAAGTAAGTGAAAAAGAAAATGCCATAAAGAAGCTTGAAGAAGAGTTGAACTCGGATTTTGGGCCTGCTCATGTGTTCTTTCCTTTGAAGGGCAAATGTTTTGGTTATACAGATCATGAGTACACCTATAACTTGTGTCCATTCGAAAGAGCAACACAAGAGTCAACTTCTGGAATGCAAACGGAGCTTGGTCGTTGGGCTGGCTGGGTAGGACCTTCAGACAATGTATACTCGAGGCAAAAGTATGAGGGAGGTATGCAATGTTGGAATGGTCCAGCTCGTAGTGTGTTGGTGAACATAGCTTGTGGAGTCGAGGACAAACTAACTTCAGTTACCGAACCCGCTAAATGTGAATATGTTTACCACTTTATTACCCCTGCAGCTTGTCCAGACTTGGATCCACCTGAGCAACCTAGTCCAGAGAATATTGACCAACAAAGTCCATCGACTGATGCGAGCGATTCTAGTTCAAATCTTGAGGTTGAGGAGGATCCACTAAACATCGAGAGCACAACCAATTTTCCTGATGATACCGGTGAAGCCCCCGCCGACGATGAGAAGCACGACGAATTGTGATCGGTCCAGCGCCTCCTTTGCAATCTGCCTCTAAATCTCCAGGCGTCCGACTATACTCTCGAAGATGGTCAATATGGAGAGACTCATTCAATATTGTTCATAAGCCGAATATTCAATTAAGAACTATCCACCAAGCATTTTAGCTACCCGAACTATACATGGTCCTGTGATGTGCTATTGCATCGTCCCCTCCGACTCGTTTCTGGCGTTTTCTTTGGTTTGATCAGCTAAAAGGCGTCTACTTACATCGCTCACCTGACCTGCATCAATCTCCTTGGATAGCTCGCAAAACTGTGCGGGGGATTCGAGTTAGGGGAATTTTTATGGCCGACGTCAGATCTCGTCGGTCTCACACTTACCGTTGAAAGTTCTTCCCTCAACTTGATTACAGCCTTTTCACGGTTACAAACTAGATCCTCCAGATACTGATATCTTAACTTTTTGCGTGCCCTACATTCACGGGCACTCTGACGACTCTTTTCCAACTTAGATTTTGCGTCCAGTTTGATGCTCTTCTTCGTCGTTTTATTTCTTCGCTTGCAGGATTTTGGATCGTCTTCGTGATTCGAAGCTGGCCGATCTAGACTCTTCTGTTGTTGTCCGAGTCCAGAATCGGAAGGGAGCGGGACCGTGATCTTTTCACATTGACTAATCGCGTCGATTGGATTGCACTTTTCAGAGATCTCTTGACTATGCTGATTTGTACCTGTGATCAAACTCTTCTCGGTGAAGGTCTTTTCAGTGGGCGCGACCTGTTGATATGGGTGGCTTGGAGTCATGAATGAGGTATCATTTAAGTTTTCAGTTGCAGGTAGAATCGTTGTGACGGTCGGAGTAGCGATGCTAAACGTGCTCGTGGCTGGTTGATGAGCATTTTCGTGGGTTTTATAAGAATTATCAGAACCAGAGCTCGGCAAATCCGGAGCATTGAGACTCCTGTAGTGATCTTGTGCCATCGTGTCAGATTTATTGCACGGACTTCAATGTCTCATAATGTCCGACATCGTACATTGATCGATGACAATCCAAATTTGACTGGTTTTTGTGCTTGCATGTTTGTTAGTCTATCAATCTAATATTGAATAGTTGATCTACCTAGTTTGAAAAGGGGCTGAATTAATACGCAATGACAGATTATTTGACAGACTGTTTCGCGTATGGGTTTGTTTACGCTGCGTTTGGCAAGATCGCTCAGCTGAGCGGGCGAATCTGGGTCAAGTCTGTATCAGACTGAAGCAAGCGTAGAAAGCGCTCAGGTGCAGCGGTCCAAGTGATGGTGCATGAAATGCAGACAAACTTTTAGTTATAGTCTACAACTACAGCAGAGTTAGTCGTAGTTAAGTTTTGAGGGCATAAGCGAACTCTCTTGTTTCACTGAAGTCCCCAGGACGCAAGGTTTGAATTGTGACGATTTAGATTAAATCTTGCCCGATGATGAGCGAGTTTTACCATAAAAGAGAGGAACCCTCAGTAACAGTTATCAGTTTCCACCGATATTGCGCTGAAGGTTGATGGCAAAAGTATGTTGAGCTAGGAGGCCTTGAGAGTGAGCAAACCAGCTAGCGGGGTTAGTCTCACCGGAAGGGGCTCAGTTGCGTTTTGCCGATTGAGACATCCAAATGGTTTTTGCATTGGGCGATGGCACATTGTTAAATTGGATTAAATGAAAGTGACACGACCGCTACTCATATGAACTCGTAAATATCTCGCTTATTTTGGGCACAGGTGTATTCTTGTTTTAATTTTAAGGTCTTTGTCCGTTCATAATGGCGCCAGCTATGGTGTCACACAAGATTACCGGAGATTGCTCACTCATAGGATAACATTGCGATCAGAGGCTCCCAGAAAGGTTTCAATCATCTTGAGAGCCTGTCGAGGTCTATCTCCCGGTACCATATGACCCGATCCTCGCACTGTGGCGAAGGTTATACCATCATATTGCTTGACCCAGCCAGCTACTTGCTTGTCAACTTTCCACATTGAGTAGTCGCTGATAACCTTCCTTCCAAGATCGTCAACGAACCACTCATCTCCCAGAAAGTTGCAAACTGAATCAACGTCGCCATTATAGACCAGCATTGAAAGTTTGCGCTTTGACTCGATCAGTTTCTTCATTTCGGGCCTCAGGCCACCGGGTCTAACGGGATAGTCGACAGTATAGTTGAGCCGAGTGCACAACTCCCAATCCTTCAATCTTTCTGGTATATGAATGGCCTCTCTTACAGCTCGGTCGTTCATATAATTTATAACTACACGATCGTCAAGACATGGTGGTTGCCTGCCAACGATCTCTTCACTGCCATTGAAGATTTGAAATGGTCCACTGCTTTTGAGAAAGTTTACTTGCAACGCCCTGTCTACGACCTCTCGATTTTCGACGCCAGAGATACCTTCAACCTTATCACTTCTCGCACACTTGGCATAAATATTGTAAGGATTAAGGCCTGGCTCGTGTAACAGTGACAACACGTCCATCAGCGCTACCTGGCAGTCAAACTCAGAGAAGGCCTCTTCTGGACACGTCCCTGGGCTGGGCGGCAGATCGTTGCAGCACCCCTTTGACATTCTATCCCAGCTTGACTTGCCGGCAAAACCGTGATGATAATAGAAGAATACCAATGATTTCATTAATTTTGCTGCGTCAAGATACCCGTTTCCTATAGCTATCCCTCGCAAATTTAGACTTTCATCAGCGTCAGCGAGCACACCCAAAGTGGGCAGGTAGACCCCAGCATACGACTCTCCAGCCAAGTACAACGAGTTGTTCCTGTATTGTGGAAACTTATCCATGAACGACTTCAGTGCAAGCAAGTTCTCTCGAGCTGTTGTATCATCTGTGTGTTCATCAGAGTATCCTGTCGAGTAGGAGAATCCAACTTCGAACGGACTCTCGAGAAATAGAACGTTTGCAACCTTATTCCACGAGTATGGATTCAATCTGAGAGTCTTGCTATCGTCGTTCACTATGAACGGGCCCACTTCTGTGAACAAACCACCCATAGAGCTACATCCCGGACCTCCATTGAGCCACAACAAGACCGGATCCTTTGTCGGATTTGACTGACTCTCAGCAAACCAGTAGTGGAGGTATTTGTTTGCTCTGTCGTCATCATCAGCCCTCAAATAGCCAGAGTAATGTCGAAAATTGACCGCATCGTTCAAACCTGGCAAATTCTTGATTTCGTCCTCCGCCGATGTTCTAATTGGATTGTTGTAGTCCGGATAGTCATCGCCAAAAGTTGACTGTGCCGAAGCAATCACGAATGTGATGAGGATTAGCTGGATACTCATCTTCTAAACGAGTTTTCTACCTGTATCGTTGCTCTATTCAGCGCGATTTCATTGCCAAAAAATCGAAAAAACCGAATTCCATCAACTCGCTTAGCCACCATGCATCGCTTCCTCTCTTGACTTTTAAACCAATCAGATTCTGGATGTTGAGCAAAATTATCAGTTTCTCTCATCATTGCAATCGACTCGATTAGGAACTATGTTCAGTGACTTTCATCTAGATTTTGATGGTTGATTTCGCGGACTTAGTGAGGAACAGGCCTGATCGTATCGGAATAACGATTATGCTTACCAAACTATCTATGTGACCAACTCAGAAAGGTTATTGGATCACTGGAAAAGGTGAACCCTAGAGTGATCGCTGCAAAGACAGGCACTATGTACTACAGTCGACAAGTTTTCGGAGGACCATCATGCGAGAAATGGCTGCTTCAACTAATCCAGGACTCTCGCCAGTCCCTCTGCAACGTCATCCGCAGCAACAGTGGATATGACTGAGAGCTCTTTCGCTCAATATCTGCTATTAATTCAAACCAAAACCATAACTAGCAGAATGCCCGTTGCCCGAGCAAAATTGCGATGAAATTGCGAGAGTTTAAGTTGCATACTGCAGCCAACTGCTTCGACTAATCAATGCACTAACGCCGACCAAACTAGATGCGGCAAAGTCTCTCTGATTAGTTGGCGAAAGTTTACCTGTCTAAGATAATCGACCAATTTCATGCGATGAGTTTCATCCAACCTGAAGTGACCCGCACCTGGGGTTGGAGATGGCTAATTAACTCAGACGATTGATAGTGATGTCCTAGATAAATGAGCTTGGCTGCGAGCAAGCAGCAAAAGATCACATCCGCAAACATTCATAAGCGATTGTGCTCATTATCAAGGTGATTTGTATTGAGGAGATAAGGTTTTGAGCTGTTGAGATGTTCAGTTGCAATCCAAGATAAAAATTTACCTGACAACCGGAAGCTCAGACTCAAAGATAAAATGGACGCCGATTATCTCAGTGGTTAATGTTTATTTTGGTTGCTTTATGTTATTGGCAAAATCGACCCAGAAAGCCAAAACAAATACATGAATTGTTCCCAAGAGGACAATTTTCATTCGAGTTCCTGCTTTCTATTGTTCGATTCCAGCTTGTGAGCAAAAGATGGCCGATGGAGGGAGAGAGCCATTGCGGTGATATGCCAGCGAAGTGTTGTAGTCGCCGACAAGTGGGCCTAGTCTACAGATTGTTCAATGTTTAACCAATCGTGAGACAGTGGCTCTCCGTTCAATTGCAGCTCCAACGATCGACTACAATTGAACTTCCTATTCCAAAGAGCCCTTTGTTTCTGTTCATTACGCTGAAACTTATATGAGAGAGTCCACTCGTTGAATCATCTTGGGTCTATCTTCATCTTTGTGCAGTGTATTTTAGTGAAATACTCTCACTGGTGACAGTTTGTAGTTTGGTCGGATCCAACGTCCATCGGCCACATTGATCTCGCATAGTCTGAATGATCAATCCTGCAAACGTTCAATGTTGCTTTAATGAATCCAATGTATGATCCATAGTAGATGCATCAAACTAAATCAACCAAATCAACACAATGCCTCTTAGATTAACTTGCAAATTCGACAGGATCTTGATCAGTATACTGCTGGTTCTACCTTTCCAGATAATATTCACGAAGATTACCAAAATTAGTGGCAACCATTTGAATGGAACTACTTATGGAGTCCTACCCTCTCTTATGAGAACTAATGACCAGTTTGTAAATGAATCCCGCAAAAGCTACCCAAATCATCGCATGGACACAAACGACTCGCTACCCCAACAACCAGTGACAAATTCGGGCCAAGATCGTGTAGCTGCAGATTCGATACTCAGGCCCCAGTTGGCCCTACAGATTTTCACAAATCAAGCTCCAAACCTGGATCAAGATGAGTCTAAGACTCACAAATTCAATCAACAAACCTCCAAGGGATCTGGTTCAATCTTCATCCTACCTCTATCACAACAACAAGATGGCCCGACAGAGAAGGTCGAAAATCAACCCACGAGCAACTCTATGTCAGAGCTGAAACTCAACCCTTGGCATTATGTGACCGACCAATCGGCGGCGAGCAATCCCACCATAGATAATTACGGTGTTGAATCGAGCGAAAGCTCAGATTCAGATGGAGGCTTGGCATCCCATAGTAGTGCACCCACGATCAACGCCATAATAACTGTTCCAGCAATTCCAAGTGAGCATCATTATCACCATCACCATCAAGGTGACCAACAGGTTGAGGTAAAGAATTTAAACTTATCGAGCACAGTTATCGCTGAGCAAGCTTTGTCGCGCCTTCTGGACAACCAAACCAGCGGAAACATCGAGTTCAGTATGAACTTGAACGGCGAAGAGATAATAATCAATCCCGTTAATAAGCGAATCAGAGCTGCAAATTCAACCGACGCCACCCCTTTCCTAGGGGAGCAACAATTTGCCGATGCCGACGACCAGAGTCATCCAACAATAATCGAAAGGTTTCCTAGGCGAAGTAGCGTAGACTCTCATCCAAGTAGGAAGAGCAAGGCATTGAAGAAACACGTTGAATTAGATCAAGCGGGAGATCAGGAGTCTGCGTCGGAGACCGATTTTGTTGATGGCAATAGTGAAAGCACCGAGAGCACTGATGAATACGACCAATCAAACAAGGAATCTAAGAGACCACACGCCGATCATGAAATTCAAGGTATCGAGGATGGTTTTGAGAAGGGCGAACGGAAGTATTGGGCAACTGAGATCAGCCAAAAGGAGCCAAATGGCAACGAGCAGAGCACAGATGAAAGTAACCATCAAGATCGTACGATAGCATCTGTAACCACTGATCGGGGCTCCTCTCGTCAGAGCGATCAAGACAGAAGAACTGCAAGGCATAGCAAGCAAAAAGATAGCCGGCAACAATCGGTGAATGTTGGCCGTAAGAAAAATTTGTCTAATCCAGCCCCAAGACATGCATCCAGCAGCAGGAGGAAACCAATTTTCAGGTCGGAGGATAGAGAGCCAAATAAGCCAATTGATAGCGAGGGAGAGGAACGCAGACCATCTGATGCTGCTTCAATAGTAATTAGAGGCGAGGATGTAAAGAAATTTGAGCAACTGTTGGAGAATCTACGAGCTCTTTCACTAAATCGCATATCACTTTCAAAACCGAAAAACATAATCAAAAATTCTAGGTCGCATAGAAATGAACTGGCCAGCCACGACGATGAGGATTCGTCGCAGGACGAAAAACCTACCAACAAAGGTATGCCGAGCAAGCAATGGAACAACAATTATAAGGCAGTAGGTCAACAGAGAAGCCATAGCTCAGCAACAAACAGATTGACGCAAACTGAACCAGTGTCGGGGAGCGACTGCGATCGATCTAACAGGTATAACAGACCTATAACAGATGAAACTTCGCCATCAGAGCCAGAGTCATCACCGAATGTAGCGGATCCGGACCTAATGTCGAGCAACGATAGCTCAGATGATATCGGCGAAGATGGCAATCAGAATGTTGAGCAAGAGGAACAAGGTAGTGATAATCACGATAAAATTGTCTTACCCTCAAGCTCAGAAAAATCCAATTCTGACAGCTCGCAGACTGATCAGGAGAAAGACGAACCTAGGTCTTTGTTTGTCCGAAAAACCATTCTCCAGAGTTATTACGATAACAATGCCAGACACGACAACAAGCAAACAGGTGACAGCGATCTAGAGTCTATTCACAAGGCAAAGCATGAGGCCCAACACGAACAATTCACTCACGCTGATGGTCACCGATTGCCTCTTGTTAAGTCAGCCCATCATTCAAATCCCGACGCCAGTTCGGGACCTGGCCGGCCTGAGCCAGATGATTTGTCGCCGATGAACAATTATATTGATTACAACCAGTTGAACGATCGAGAGGTCTACAGGGGAAGCGAGTCGCAGAAAATCAAGGTCACTGTGCCGCGAGGATACCAACCGGGTAGTTTGAAGGCGAGACAAATTTTGGGGAAGATGGCGGTTGATGGAGAGAGGATTGGACCTCTGAGGGTCTAATATCAACGTCTCGAAAACATTCAAGAGTTCCAATAGAACTGCCCCGAGCGGGTTCAAGATTTATTGAGTACAGTCTGCCACTATAATCATCCGAACATATTTGGTCTACTCATCCTTATCTATCATTGTAGGTGCATTATAAAACAATCTTTCTCTGAATCAGTTCCAACTCGGATAATACTTGCTTGGATTCACCTGCGACCCTCCCCTTTGTGCACTCGAGTGTTGAAGCTGCTGTTGGGCGCTGTTTTGCGCTATCAGATTGGAGCCATCTAAGTTATGCGCCTGCAACAATGGATATCCAGCAATTGAAGATGGTTGCTGTGCATTATGCGAGAAGCCAAATTGTTGTTGAGGTCCATTGCCTGACATCTGCTGTTGATATCCTTTAGCATCGTAGTTTGCTTGCTTGTTTGCCTGTAGCTGGCCTTTGTTCATGGAGCCATATACATTGTACGAGTTTGCACCGGCTGCCACATCAAGCTCATTGCTTGAGCCTGATGACTTGCTAGTGGGCTGCTGTTGCTGCTGCATATTGGTGCCGGAATAATTTTGCTGCTTTACGTAGTCTTGTATATTGAGAGGATTTATCTGATCATAGGCCGAGTAGCCTGTGTGATGTTGGTAAGATGCTGCGGTGTTCTTTTGATACACAGCGTTCGCTGATCCGGTGTTGGTGGGTTGCGGGATGTGTGGGAATATGGGAGCAGCACTATACAGATTCTGTGGCATCATGTTGAAAGTCCCTGGCATAGCGTATGTCAACTGGTATCCCGCATGAAGAGCATTTGCGACAAATGCTTGGTTATGTGTTTGCGATGCGACAGGTGCGGCTTGGGTAGTTGCTATCGATGGTGCGTCACCGTCGGCTCCTCTATTAAATTTGCTGGCATCATTCGGCGAATAAACAGATTGGAAGCTCTGATCGCGTCCAGCATTCTGGGCAGCGACTTGATAGTGAACATCAGGTGTTTGATAAGCATACGGGAAGATTGCAGGTTGGTAGGCGTTGCCCATGATATACTGGGGCTGACTCATCAATGGCAAGGCCCCAGGTGGAACACTGGGCACACCACCCTTTGCAGAGGATATCCCCACGAGCGATTTGAGGCTCTCCGATGCCTCCTTATTGTACTGGTTCATACTAATGGTAGTCTTAGGCTTAATTGAATTCAAATTTTGCTGGTCCAGTGCGGTCTTTGCTTCAGATGTTTCCTTATTGTATTGACTCATGCTGATTGGGGTTTTAGGTTTGATGGCGGCTAAATTTTGCTGCTCTAACACTGCCTTAGCAACCGATGCGTCAAAGATATCGTTCATGTGTGATATTGGTTTCTTAGATGACTGCTGCGATTGACCTTGCTGGTTAACAGTATTTAGGGTGCTTTGTTGAGAGCTTACATCACCCCTCACTGTTTCGGACAGCTTGGAGGCTAAATTAATTTGTGAGGGGACAGAAGTATCTGTAAGCAGAGGCTGGTTCTTCTGGTTAGCCATAGGTCCGTCGACTGCCTTGGAGCTAGGCGTGAAAACTTTAGTTTCCATCACTTTGGCGTCCCAATCTTCCTCACTCCAATCTTCAGTACCAGCAACATCGGACCATTGACCGACTCGAAGGGTGTTTCCAACATTAATGTTTGGTTCCACGTTAGATGGCTTTGACGCGGCCTCCGCAGTGCTATTGGTCCAGGTATCAATAGAGTTTGGGAAACCACTAGACGACTGGCTGACGCTTCCACTAGATAGGGTCGAATTAAGCTGTAGTCCCCGGTTCAAAATGGTTCTCACTCCCCTGGAGTTATTATTATTATTAGTCGGGCCTTGGCGTTGATTGTATGGGCGCTGGTTGCCCGAGATCTGACGGCCACCTCGAGTTGAGTTATTATAGAACCTTCTATCGTCATTGTTGCCATTGTTATAGGGTCTTCTTAGTCCGCCTCTTCCTATGTGCTGTTGTGACAAATGCCGGTTATTCTTGTTTTCTTGTGAAGGTACAGTAGAATGTGAATTGGGTTGTCCGGATTGGCGGCCCAATCTATTTGATTCGAGAACATCCTGGAATGTCCCTTTGGCATCATTTGTGCCAGCAGCACCATCTCTCAGGTCTAACTCACCAAATTGAACGTTAAGGGACGACACCTGAAGCTCGTTGTTGGGCATCTCTACGGCTGAGTCTGGTATTCTCGTTGATCGGCTTGTGGATCTGCCGCCGATTTGTAGGTTGCCCCTGGGAAGCTGCTGCCTTGATTGTTGTTGATGCTGCTGCTGCTGTGGCTGCGGCTGCTGCTGTAATGATGGTGCCTTGGTTGTTGTAGGAGCTGCTCCTGTTGTTGGTGCATTTGCTGAATCACTTGAAGATATGAGGTTGGACGAAGATATACCCACGATGTTTTTGATACCATCTGGAGGATCCTGTTTGTTGCTATTGGTGTACTGGTTGTGAGCTGCTTGAGCCGGTGCGCTCGTTTGACTGTTGCCCCTGTTCGTGTAATGATGTTGCTGCTGCTGTTGTTGATAGTGGTGCGGTTGGTTGCTTGCCCCACCGGTGTTAGCGTTACCAGGATGGGGAGCGGCTGACGATGCAGAGTTTGGGGGGCCAGAAGTTGACGGGTTAATTTTGTTGCTGGCGGCTCCGCTCTTGTTGGTTCCACTAGCATTCGTGGCATGGCCACCAGCTGCTTGGGCACCAGACTTGGATGCCTGTGACGAGAGGTTCTTGTTCTTCTTTTTTCCAGCAGACTTCCACTGATTAACAACAACTGCATCGCCCTCCAAAATCATATCAACCGCTTTCTCTACATCATAATGGCAATCATGCAAGGCAACAGCCGCCTGATCACGCGTTGAGCTTGTCAACTCGATAACCTGTTCTAATTTCTTCTGTATCTCTGCATCATCTGAATTGTCATTTATTAAATTGGCCAACCTCATCTGGTCGGCATGATTAAGCGCGTCCATTAGATTCAGATTCAATGATTTATTCTGGTATGCTTGCTCCGCTTTGTTGTTGATCTAAGGATTTTGCGGGCCAGAACAACTTATTGCGCTAACAAAGAGAGATTGTTGCAAGGAAACTTGGGATGATGACAATATAGTTTTGTGATGTTAAGTTGTGTGGTGATGAAACAAGCTTTAGCCTGATTTCAAGTGGTCTCAAATGATTGGTTCGCGATGCATGAGGCTTTGATGAAAATGTATGTGTTTGTGGGTGTTTTGTGCCCTTGTGATAAGCGAATATGTGATCTATATTACTGAATTTGTGAAATTTATATATAATTATATGATATATACGTATGTGTGTGTGTGTGTGTGTTTAATCAGGCCGATAGCGAAGACTTCCCAATTCGTGGATATAGTTTGTGAAGGTTGATAGAATGGTTTAAAATGAGCTCTACTGAGATCACGCCTTGCGCTGTAGGGCTCACTGTATGTCTCAATGATAGACAGCGGCTTGCAAGTTGCAACAACAGCGGCGGCGGCCGCCGCTGCCGCGACGGCAGCATTGGTAGTGTATGAGCAGGCGTCGTGCATTACACACACACATCCATCCCGAGATCCTATACTTTAGCATACGGAGGGTAGATCTAAATGGCGCAAATTTCAAACGCTTAATGAAATCTCCCATCCCATTCGGAGAGCACTCGCTAGAGATTGGACTCCAGCATTCCCTAGTAGAGGATCTGTACGATTGAAACAATAGCCTCACATAGCGCCGCGAATCTCTTTTGGGTTAGTTCAGGATATTTTGCATTCAGCACTTCAACTTTATATTCAGACAACCATTACGTCTAGCTTTCTGTATTGAAGCGGTTTCACCTTACACCCGTACCATCTTAGTGAAGCTGCCAACAAAACAAACCCAGCTTTGAGCTATGGTAGATAGGATATGTGCTTTTGATAGGGTTGAGAAAAAAGACAACAGACACTCAAACGGTGGCTTGGACAAGTTGAAGGAAGACTGTTCCGAGAACTCTGCTTCAATTAATAAGCGAGCTGATTCTGGACAACAAACTAAAATGTCGCAATTATTAGCTAAATTAACCATCGTTAATATTAAAGAACTGATACCACACAAAAGAATCTTGATACGAGTTGACTTCAATGTACCGATGAAGGATGGGCGAATAACAAACAACCAGCGCATAGTGGGAGCACTCAAAACGATACAATTTTGTTTAGATAATGGGGCCAAGTCAGTTGTTTTAATGTCGCACTTGGGAAGGCCAGACGGTATACCCAATGCTAAATATTCCCTTCGCCCGGTTGCTGAGGAAGTTGGCCGATTACTCCACAAGAACGTAACCTTCCTCAGCGACTGTGTCGGCATTGACATTGAAGAGGCTTGCAAAGATCCTCAGGAAGGAACAGTAATTTTATTAGAGAATCTCAGATACCATGTTGAAGAGGAGGGTAAAGGTGTGGATGAGGAAGGCAAGAAGGTCAAGGCCGATGAAAAATCTGTACAAAATTTTAGAAAGTCTTTGACAAAACTTGGTGACATCTACATCAACGATGCGTTTGGTACCGCTCATCGAGCTCATTCATCGATGGTAGGAATAGATCTCCCAGTCAGGGCTGCAGGCTTTCTGATGAAAGCTGAGCTTGACTATTTTGCGAAAGCACTGTCTAATCCGCCGAGGCCGTTTGTTGCTATCCTTGGCGGAGCAAAAGTTAAGGATAAGATACAATTAATCAACAATTTATTGGACCAAGTTGATGAGATGATAATCGTTGGTGGGATGGCATTCACTTTCCTCAAGGTATTGAAAAACATGTCTATCGGCAGCTCTTTGTTTGATAGCGATGGTGCAGCAACCGTAAAGGATCTGATGTCGAAAGCAGCGAGCAAGAACGTCAAAATTCATCTGCCAGTGGATTTTGTTACTGGAGACTCGTTCAGTGAGAAAGCCAGCGTTGGTAAAGCTACCGTCGAGAGTGGCATACCGGATGGTTTTATGGGTTTAGATTGTGGCGATGAATCGATGAAAATATTCGAAGGTCCTCTGAGCAGAGCTAAAATAATCATATGGAATGGGCCTTGTGGTGTTTTTGAATGGGATAATTTCGCAAACGGAACGAAAGCCATGATGAACATGGTTGTTGCGGCAACCGAACGCGGTGCAATTACAATTATAGGAGGTGGTGACACTGCAACCTGTGCAGCCAAATACAACACAGAGTCCAAAGTTAGTCATGTTTCCACCGGAGGTGGAGCTAGTCTAGAGTTGCTCGAGGGCAAAGAACTACCAGGTGTAACAGCTTTATCCCCCGCACCTTAAACAAATTATGCAATCATTTCCTGTAAGATCAACCTCGATAGAGTAAACACATCTATCCTCATTGAATCTCGCGTTACACAGAGTAGACTATCTCTCTCTCTCTCTCTCTCTCTCTCTCTCTCTAACACTCTAACACTCTATCTTAGTCTGGCAGAAACGACCACTCTGCCGACCTGGTGACCACTATGAGCAAGCGTATCTTTACACTATCCCAGAATCAGAGTGGACATCAGGACAGAGACCGCAGTCAAATTTTTTCCACATCGAGCGCTGTTTTTACTGTCCTGTTATGACTTGCGCGCATGTACAACGGTACAAACACGATCCCCTGAGTTGAATCACTAGACTGAAACGGAGAGTCTCTGGAATAAGTCAGGCCTCAGTTTCAATACCCAGAGCACATTGTAGACTACTTCGGTCGTCTACTTGGCTATGTTTTGTCAACTGATCACCTTAATCGTTGTAAACTGTTTGATTTGATTGTAAGCTTCTAAATATAGTATGAGCGAACAGGTATCGGGTCTATCGCTTCAAAGGTTAGTTGTAGATACATGCTTAGTGGTACAATGTTACAGTCACCTCGGCATAATGATGCGATGAAGTTTTCTCGACACTTTTTGCCTACTGTAGCCCGTTAGGCATCTGATTGGATCTCAAGACGAAACGCCAACTTGATAGCATCGACCTATGACTTTCAAACAAGCTGGGATTCGAAGTTTATGATTGGGTCTGAATTTAATCTGTTCCATCGAGAGCAGAACAAAGCGTCGAGAGTTGACCCCTATGGACTCAGTTAAGAATGATGAGGTTCATCTACCGATCATACTTTCCAGCCAACACGAGTCTCAGTGTCTCGCTTGATTCATCAATTCTTCTAGTAATATTGGTATCGATATGTTTGGTCTCGCAAGTGATAAGTGCTCAAGACACCATAGAGAAGTCAAACAATGTAAAACCGATCTCCTCTCGAGAGCCGATATCAGAGAGGATCCCCCATGAAAGGACGGTTCATGTCAATGAGAGTGATGCGCAAACAATGACCTCGAGAGAAATAAACGCGGATCCAGAGCAAACCTTCGAATTAATACTCAATGAGGACCAGCCACAAAAGTACCCGAACTCCCTCGCGCAGATGAACAGGCACTCCTACAATGTAAGCCTATCCACAGGCAACACAAATTCAACACAAACCTCTCTGTCGAACTGTACTTTTGAAGAGTTAAACACTTCAGATTCCAGACTAGTGCCGCAATCAATCAGTTCTAGATTCGACGAGGAGCTAAATCCATACAACGATGACTATAGCTTTGGAGACATTGACGCACATGCAGAGGGGGCGAGCTCGAATTTGAACCAACAGAGAGTTGTCAAAGAGCTAACTAAAATTCTGAGCAAAGGTATGAGCGGCGCAACTGATCAGGTACGACTAGAGACACTCGAGAATTTGAAACGCCGCCAGAGAGAGCGGAAGATTGCCAAGGATACGCGCGCAAAGCTATTCGAAGACATTCTAACCGCGGCCATTAGTTCGCATCCAGAGAAAATGAAGGGGAAAAATAAGAAAGGACGCAGAGACCGTAGCGCGGGATCGTCAATTTCATCCGGTTCATCAACTCTTGCAAATAATCTCGATGTAGAGCCTGAGCTCGCAGTAGATGCTGAGACGGTCATCCAGCACCTACAGGGTCTTTCAACCCTCACCGACGGTCAAGCTGCCCCACAGTTTGCTGGACTTGGAGGGGACGAGACAGGTTTAAACAGCGAGTCTCCAATCAACGAGGACTCCCAGGAAGGGAGTGGTTCAGATGAGCTTTCGAGCCAAGAGGTCGATGAAAATAGCTCCAAGAAAGCAATTGCCTCCAATGACCGCCCAATTATTAGACAGTTCAAGAAAATTAAGGAACAAATATCACAACGGCGCAAACAACTTGACCAAATAAAGAAGATCTTCAACGTTGAACTCGCCATCAATCCAAAGGACGGCACGCTCATTGGTAAATCGTCCTCAAAAAAGAAGAACAATCCTCGAGGTTCAGGTGAAATAGACGATTACACCATTATTGATGAGAGTAGATTGACGGGCAAGAAGAAAACTGGCGGCCAAAGTAAGAGCTCCAAAATGCGCGAGCTCTCGGTTTATTTGAAAGAGAACCCGGAAATCTTGGCATCTGTCATGGCAGAACTAACTGTTGGCGCAGATCCATCACGATCAACCTCGAGTGATCTCGCTGATGATGGCATTTACGACAGCAATCTTAATCAGAATGCGTATTCCTCTAGTCCCTCAGCTTTTTCAACTCACAGGATCAAACCATCCGGTGCATCTAGACTGTTGATGAATGTTCCTTGGGACAAACCTAGAAGATTTTTGCGACCTCTGAGCTCAATCAATCCTGATTTCAATGATCCAGTTCTCTTCAACAACATTCGTCGAGGTGTTGGAACTCAGAGATCGGTCAATCATGGTCGTGATAGTGTCGTTGGACAGGATACGATTGATGATCTTATGAATACTCCGGGTTCAAGGGCTGCCGAAGCGCTCCTTTTGAGATCCCTACGAGAACGGCAACTGATAAATCTAGCTAGATTAGAGATGGTTTTAGCTGAGCAACAACAGGCGTCAAATCGATCACAAGTTTTTAGTCGATTGAACGCACCCACAACAGGAAATGGAGAGAACGACCAAAGGCAGCTGAGAGATGGTCCCGGTCGGTCTCAAACATCTTCCAGACACCAACATGGCAATCAAACAGACGATGAAACTTTGCATCATTTTATGGTTGTGAACCCCAATTCGAGCGAAAGCCCTCCCAGCCCAGTTACATGGAACCATTCACACCAGCAACAGTGGAACTCCTCCCCATATAATCTACAACTAGGAGAATATCAGAGGTTGCATTACATGTCGCCCCAGTTGGGTCTTCGGTCTGGCCAGCAACAATTTCAAGAAAAAACTTTGAAAAGGTTCAGAAATTGGCGCGATGTCAGCCAGTCTGAGGCGAGTTCGTCGCAACTTAACGATACGAATTCATCAGCACCTGTAACATGGGTTCCCTACGACCTAACTACTGGTAGCTCAACAAGAGCCACCGAAGCACAGAACTCTACCTCTCACGTTAACAACTATCATCATGGACCATTGGACACTTACAACGTAATTCAGAAGAATTACCCCGGCCCGTATGCTAACTATCAGAGAGAGAATGGTTTCAGCGACCTGAGCGTAACTAGACCTGGATCGCTAGGGCCGAGATATGCGAAAGAAAAGGAAGGGCCCATACCGTCCCCATTTATGACTCGCTCGAGTGTAGCCGAGAACGATCTGTCTACGGGGAACCTGCCGATCGGCGACGAGCTTCCAAAGGACCCGGCTGGGTCACAACAGAAGATCAATCGGAAAGCTAAAGTAGACCGACAACCAGATGAACCCATAATGGAGAAAATTGAACCAGACGACGACGATCCTGAACGTGAGTCCGAGCCAGGTGACTACTTCAAATCCTACAAGACAAGGGCGTCAGATGGAGAACTCAGTAAGAATGGGAATGCGCCTGCGGGGAGAGGCGTCCAGAGGAATCTTAGGGTAGAGACAACCGATGACAGTGTTGATGAGGCGGGTGCCATTTGGGCCAGGTGAGATTTAACAATACAAACTAAGAACAAATACAATCTGCATCAACAATTTTGAATGTAAGACCTATGAGCGTTTAGGAATGCTTGCTATGACATATAAATTAGAACAAAAATACTATAATCTACTCTTATTAAGGCTATGTGGTCGTCTCACTCTTGCTGAAGGACCCACTTTTGGATTCGTAATATACTGCCAGAGTACATAAGTCCACGATGTATGGTGATTGAGGTTTGAATAAAATTCGGGCGCAATTTTGCTTAACATATGCAACCTGCTACCAGGAATCGATGGAAAATCATGATGCTCGACATGATAGCCTACGTTGAAAGTTAGCCAGTTGAGGGGCCCATAATATGAGCATGTTTCAGGGATTAAAAATCTACCCTCTTCGTCCACAGTTCTACCAATCATATCCTTACTCTCCAAGACACTACTTCCATTAACCTGAGTTTTAACATCACCACCTCCAGCGTTGACAGTTTCGCTGTCCAGCTTGTCACAGTTCTCGATCTCGTTATTCGCTTGACTTCTGTGAGCTCCTTGATTTGTCCCATTCTCAAACATTATGGTATGTTCAGAGATGAAATGACCAGCAACAGGGTGCAGACCCATTGCAAGTAAGGAGCCGCCGATCATGTAAACAAGTATGTGCCAGCCGAGAAACTGAACTATCAACAGATCGAATAGCAGCTGTACGCCGATGTTGAGAAGCTCTAAAGTTTCGATCGGTTTTGGATTGACAAATAGTGGCCTTAGAGTGTAGAAGAATGGTTGCAGTAGGCACCAGAGGCATTTGCGTATGGGGCTCGTGAAGAGTGCAGCCTCAATGAATGTCGGAATGTCCGTATCAAGCAACTCGTCGCCTTGATAGCGATGGTGCTCCAGGTGGTATTTTTTAAAGCTTATTGACATTGGAACGCCGATGGGTAGGTTCGCAAAGATTGCCAGTAGCTTATTTGCAAGGGGCCTTGCAGTGCCAAAGCCCATTCCGTGTGAGATCTCATGGATGCCCAGCATGATGGCATGATTCGTGACACCGCCAACGAAATAAGCCAACGGGAATAAAATCCAAAAGCTTCTAATATTTCTGAGGAGATAAAATGAAAGGAATTGCGTAAACACTAGAGCGATCACTTGCCTGCGGGGGAGGGAGAGAATTGTTATTGTTGTTGTGATTGGCGATATGTGATGACAGTTAGTATCTTGATTAGCTTAGACTCATTCGAGCCGCCAATGAACGGTTTTGTTGGCGACACTCCGTTCTTCTGCCGCCAAAACCAAATACCTACCACTTGAAAGCTTTATCAACGCCCATTAGCTTCTTAACTTGTGGATACTTTTGCAGTATGAGCTTGCGTCTGGTCGCGTGGGGTTCGTCCGAGTAACTGTAGACGAACTCCTTTTGGTGAGACACTTTGGATCCCATTGTTCTCTTGACCAGTTTTGGTTAAATTAAAACATGAATGCATGTACAATCCTAAATGTTGGTGGTATTGTTGCCCATTAACAGTTTCGAGAGTTTGAACTAAGCGAATGATGGATGAGAGAGGCTTCGTTTGCGTTAGTTGACGAGATCGACCCTTTTGGTTTGTTTAGTTGATGTTAGTAGATTTGTGAGTTGATATTTATGTTCACCAAATAAGCTTTCTCATCTTCCTCTGCTTCCTTTTCTCTGCTCTGGCCTAAATTTAAATACAAGCGAGAGGTTTCAAGTGGAAACAAAACTGAGATTGAGAGCCAATAGGGAGGGATTCAGTCTGGGCTTGGAGTGGAGTTATTGGAAGAGGTAGAGGGCAAGTGGGCATACGAGCGGGTTTAAATGACAGGAGTTGAAGGGCTTTCTCAACAAGCGTTGGTGAGCAACAAGAAAATTTACTCGATCACTCGTACGCGATGCGACAGTTCGCGCCGATAGGGTTAAACTTTCGCCCATCTAGCACTGGTTACACTGGATTCAAATTGAACCCCTGCCATCTGCGCTCCTATCTGGCCAAATTATCTCCTGGCAATCACTCCTGAAGCGAATGGTCGAGTCTAAAAGCCGGCACCGCCTCTTTTTCTTCGCGCTCACAAAGCGCCGACTAGCTAGCCACTGTCAAAAACGAGAGCGCGCATCCAGGGATCGCCACATCTGGTGTCTTGCTGCAAGTTGCCATTGTAATCCTTTGGAGGGCAACCTGCTCTGCGGCAACTGAGTTTAACTTCGATAGAGAGCGCTGGCGCAGCTAGCAACTCCAGTGGCGATACCTAGCGAGCGCCACCTTCAACGCCTCCATAACCGCAGAGATGGACGCGCTGTAGCTCGCTGCGCAGATAAGCTCGACAGGATCTAGGAGCGTTTAGGGCTATCATCCGAAGACTCTATCGCGTGCAGTCTAGCTGGAATTGCGCGCGCGCGACGTTTGTCCAGCAAACCGAAGCCGCTGACTCGGTGCACTTTCGAACACGATGAGCGAGGGGCCAATTGTTACAATATCTTCTCGAGCAGGTTCAATGCAGCCGCCGCTCGTACATCGTGGAAGCGCCTCAGCCTTTCCTACCCACCTTGAACACTTCTATGCTTAACCTTGTTTATTTTATCGGTGAGCCTGACGCGCAGACCACTACCCGTGTGAGACCGGACCAATGAGTGAGCGAAGGCGAGGGTGATTAATCACCAGCTCCCTGCTCAACCATCGAGTCAAGCGCTCCCAAGATAGCCCATCCCATCCGATCATACTGACCATAACGCTAGTTTTAATTTTTTATATTAATTAGCCCGCTTAAGCAATAAGAATCATAAGTGTTGTGAGTGAAGATGAAGAGACTACGTTAGAGAGAATCCCCTCTTGGAATTGCGGCGCCTCTTCGATGAGCTTGACTTATAATAGAGGAAACAACACGTAGAACAATTATACGGCCAATCTCTTCAAGAAGCGTGTAGAATCATGTCGTACCCGTACGACATAAATCCTTGGGACGACAACTACGATGCCGCTGCAAATCAGATGTGGCCTGGCCAAGGTAACTATCACGATGGATATAGCAACCCGATGGCTCAGTACTCCGGGCCTGAGCAATCGGATAGACAGCAATACCAGGGCCAACAATCCTATGGCGCAAATCCGGGCGACACGTCCCAACAACCGCCGCCCCCTCAGTCACCGCCATCAGCCATCCGAAAATTCGTGAACCAACATTTACCTATTGTTGGAAACTTCTTGGATGCTATGTCTGGCATAAGCTTACCTTTCATAGACGCACTCGTCCAACATGTCAATAGAGATCTACTTGTATCGAAGATGTTTTACTTCTTCTTCTATTCTGCATTTGGATCGTTGTTTCCCCTAATGGGTGTTTATTTTAAACAATTGGGAATGAACCCAGCACAAGTGGGCGTTTTAACTGGTGTTAGGCCCTTCATTGAGATTTTCAGCGCCCCATTTTGGCACAGTTTAGCAGAAAGATTCCACAAGAGCAAGGCGCTACTATTATTCTCTCTATTAAGTTGGATTGTTTTTACCTATTCACTGGCGCACATTCGTCCACCTGCTTCCGCTTGTGTAGCCTTCAACGATACATATTACGTACTTTACACCCCCTACAGTGCCAACGATCTAAGCAACTATGATGTCGGCCAACTGGAGGAGCAAGAGGAGGACAGAAGCCGGGGCCAAAAGGGAGAGAACGAGATCTTTATGAATAAGATGCCCGAGGGTTCAAGTAAGGGGTCATCTGATCTTGAGACAAAGGATGAAATACTAGCTAACGAGGAGAGCCAAAATGTAAGGCGCCGCAAGAGGAGGAGGAGGAGAAGGCGGCAAGTGTCTGTGAAGGATGGCTTTGATAGGGACGATCAAAGTGCAATGAGGGCCCGGTATTTGTACAAACTCGATAGTAACAAGGACGACGATGGATACGAATCTCAGCTGAGCCTCAATATTGATTTGGAAAGCGATTTCGACGACAAGCTGATCAACCAGAACTCTGCCAAACGAGAGAATCGCGAACAACATGGGCCGTTGACAAATTACAAGTTCGAATCTGACGACAGTTCAATTGGGGCGCCAGAGTACGACGAGCTTGAGCAATTATATTCGAAAGGAGTTAGACTTGAGCGGAGTGTGGACATGAGAGAAGTTGATGACTTGCTTGGAGAAAGTGACGACTCTGAGCAGGGCGACGAAGGAAACAAGGAGACGGAGGAAGAGGATAAGCTTGACGATAGGTCAAGGGAAAAGGGAACGAGTGAGGAGGCTGAGGAGGAAGGTGAAATGAATAATGACAGGGGTGCCAGTGGTGGCAGCGGCAATGGCAAGAAAGATCGTGGGATAGTGAAAAACAATCAACAGCAGTCAAGCTCAGCCACAACTACGAGCTCAACAAGCACAATGACCACAACTGAAATGACATATGAAATGGCTTCCCAGGATAGCAATAGATCCAGCGCTGGCGGTGCAGTTAACAAGACCAAGCGAGTGTACAAGCAACGCCATAAAACACCACCAACTCACATTGTTGGTATGTCACCGATCACGGTCGAGTATGCGGTCAACTATAACAAGGAGAAGCATAGCCAATTTGTGACGCCCATGTTCAGCACAATAGTCTACAAGCTAGACGATATCAAGGAAGTTTTCTTCCTCCTCTTGTTGCTCATCTCTTTGGGTGAGTTTTTTAGCGCGCCCGCCCTAACACTTGCCGACAGCGCGACCCTTGGATATTTAGGCGACAATACTGATTTGTATGGTAGACAAAGGATGTTTGGCTCACTAAGTTGGGCCATTACATTGCTACTAGTCGGTATGGCATTGGATAATGCCACCTCAATCGCCGACCATCCGTGTGGGCCACATCAAAGGGAGAGAAGCTACACGGTTTGTTTCGTGATCTTCTCCTTGCTTATGGCCTGCGCCTTTTTTACAGCAACTCAGTTTCGATTTAGCTACCCCAAGAGCGGCGCTAAGGGAAACCAATCGTTGATTGCAAGCACAACCGATAGTAATACAGTTATCACAACAACTGTTGATGGAGCTCTCGGAGGCGCTGGTAACATCGATGAGCTTTATGCATCCACACAGCCGAGAAGCATTTTTAACGCTGCTCCGCCAATCAATGCGCCGCCCCCGAATCTTCAACAGAACGGCAAGGAGAAGTTTGAATTCTTGGATAAATGGAAGAGCGCTGTATTTGCACAAAGAACATGGGAACTTCCGGAGTGGGTCAATGTTTTTCGCCAATTTAGGAACTCACTGCATCTAACATACTTATTTATCACTTGGTTTCTGGGTTGCGGAGTGGGGTTGGTGTTTACGTTTTTGTTTTGGCATCTGCAAGACGTGGGCGGAACACCAACTTTGTTCGGTATATGCTCGGTCATAAATCATATATCTGAGATTCTGGCTTACTTTTTCAGTTTTAAATTCATAAAACGCTTTGGACACACTAGGGTGAGTATACAATTAATATAATATCATAAGAGAAGAGGTGAAATGATAATAAGAGGGATCAAGTTTGTGCTGAGTGAGATCTTCAGTATCACGCTAGCCGTGAAACTAGCAGTGAAAATGGATGCCAGTGTAAATGTCATATTTCTGTCATGCCATTGCCGGGGAGTTATAGGGATAGTTGAGGCTTATTCAATGGGGCTAATTGTATTTAATTGCTAATCAAACAATAATATATTGCTCTTCGTTTTATCATCGGAACCCTGTCATCGTGATCATACATATACAAACCAGGTTTTGAGCGTTGGCCTAGGATGTAACGTAATCCGTTTCCTCTATGTCGCATTCTTGACCGATCCATATTATGCACTCCCGTTTGAATTAGTTCAGGGGATCACACACGCGGCTTGCTTCGCAGCCTGCTGCTCCTACATAAGTCACGTATCTAAGCCTGAACTTCGGACCTCAACGCAGGGTGTTATGCAAGGTCTTCATCATGGTATCGGCAGGGCTTGTGGAGCTTTGCTTGGTGGTTGTATGATCAATGCCATAGGTGAGTAGTTGAAATCAATTTGACTTGACACCATTCTCAAGTTTACCTCGACAATGGGACTAGGAATGGTTGATTTGAGTATCCTTGAGATGACGCGTTCATCCCTCTGTCTAATTGACTGAGGACATCTATCTACTAACACAATCAATATCCGTCGATTCTAATTCTAAATTTATATAAAAAACAAAAACGGACCTCCCTCCGGTGACGAACAGGGTCCAGGGCTTCTTTCTGCATATATGGCTTATTGTCGGG
>Ga0268249_1000167_pt1 | contig 42202 bp, 25 predicted proteins | sample AgamicAtPe_FD_200257 | JGI IMG/M metagenome (GOLD analysis project Ga0268249, IMG submission 200257) | Agave microbial communities from Guanajuato, Mexico - At.P.e (v2) (version 3) | ecosystem: Host-associated > Plants > Phyllosphere > Phylloplane/Leaf | place: Guanajuato, Mexico | collected... | reverse complement strand
GAGGATTTGCATCTCCAATCCATATGAAGATCCTCATATTTAAGCTCCACTGCTTTGACCTCTGAGGCGAGCCAACTGGAAAGCGTTCAAAAGAGGGGGGTCGACACTCGCTTAACCTTCAAATCTGCACGCAGTCCATGGATCCAAGGGGGTGGAAGAAGTGCCAACTAAAAATGCGCCGAGTCGTTACAAGAGGGCGCGTGTTAACTCCAAGATGGTGCGCGAATCGCAACTGAGGTCTGAGCAAGCGCTAATGCTTATGGTATCGTGATGCATTTCGACAACCCTTGAGCAGTCACAATTTCCAAATTAAACAGCTGAAACCGCAGCTACTCAAATTTCGCTATGTCTAGCTGACGTTTTACCTCAATACCAACCATTTTATTGTTTTCATCGTATCCTTTACTAACGACAACAAACATCTCGCTAGTAGTTCTTCATCTAGTTTTTAGAGACTAGTTTCCGTCTTGAATTTGTGAACTATCGAAAGCGAAGAATTATTCTCAGTGAGAGATCAGTTGATATCCATGAGCCAAATTGCAACATATAATTAGACCGGGCGGCGCCTTATTCCTTAATCTTCCATAGCGAAGAGTTCATCCTTTAGATACTAAAGCGCGCCTAAATAAACTCAAACCTGAAAATGTTTTAGCGCAACTAACCCAAAGAAGTCACAGAAGCCTTAGATTTGCGCCTTTTAAGTGAAGAAATTAATCAACCAGATAGTGAGAACTCTAGCTATCTACAAAACTATTCCATGTGTGTCCGATATTATTTTCCCCACAAATTCAAGGAAGGGAAAAGTCAAACAGTAGTGATCCAATGAGGGAAAATGCTCTAATTATTCAAGCTCATCACCCTCACCATTTGTTTGCCAAATGCACAGATTGCAAAACCCTTGTAGCCAGGCGGAGCTATTGCAGCAGCAGATCGATGATGCCACTGTATCAGCAGATCAACGTTTGCAAATAAAACAACAAAAGCACCTACAATTAGAGCAGCATCAGCACCTGCGCTCGCAACAGGAGGGAGAGGAGAAAAAATTCCGTTCGTCGCATAGCGCCGACCCAGGTGCTGCTAACACTTGCAATTTCCAGCTTCCAGGCTATCAACTGAGGGCATTAAGTGAGAATATTGCTGCCTTGGAGTCTAACCCTTGGATTCAGGCACCCACTCTGCCAAATGATATCAATGTGTCCTCGTTGAGCAACGAACTAGTTTATGAGACCCTCAATTATTTCGTCAATTGTGGAAAACGTTTGAGTCAAATGACTAAAACGTACGACGACAACGATGCCTATTTATTGTTGCTTCAAGAGAAAGAGGTTGACTTGGAGCTAGCAGCGAGGATTGGTCAGGATTTGTTGCATCAAAACAAGCAGCTCAAAGATTCCATAAGAAATCTAGAAGATGAGCTCGCTAAGCGCTCCGATTGCGTTGCTCAACTCAAACACGAGCTGGCATCGAAAACTAGCTTGCTAGACACCTTCATAGAGGAGGAGGAGAATCAAACTAGCTTAGCCCATAGCGAGGACGAATTGAACCTCCGACTGGGTGAAAACATCTCAAATAAGTCAAGAACTCCTGCTCAGTCCCTGCTACCACGAACTATCACATTACCAACTCCAACACCAAGCATTGATGACTCTCCAAGCGGGTTTTTGTCGCTAAACTACCAAAATCCAAGATCACACCCGGAACCTTTCTCCTCGCTTCCTTATCACTTGAATGCCACGCCATATGACGATTCAAGACAGGTATCAAATGTAGATGCGTCCATTAACTCTACCCACATTGAACATGTAGGTGCTAACGCAAACTCTAACACACAAGCTGGTGATCAACAGAGACTAGTTCAGAGTGTAACCCTACAGCTCGTCGAGAGCAACAGAAAATTATGTGAGCTACAGGATATGCTACTTATTAAGGGTGAACAAAATTTAAATGAGCAAGAGAAGGTGAACCAGCTTAGAGAGCAACTGCGCGAGTCTGAAAGACGTATTGGTGATATAGCGTTAGAAAACGAAGCATTACAAAGGTCTATGATAGAATCCACTCAAATCCAGAAAGATTTAAGTGACGAGCTCAAAGCTTGTAAGCAAAATTTTAGTGAGCTATTAAATGTGTTTTTAGAATTACAAAAAGAAACTAGGATATTGAGAAGCAGAACTATGCAACCAATTTCTAACATGAACATGTTGCACGAATTTGACCCTGTGACCGATTTAAACAACATATCATTTGACTCATACTCAGAAACGACACCTTATGGTCTTCATAGCAATCAACCCAACGTATCAAACCATGAAGCTTTCGGCGAGCAAATTTCGGCACCAAGAGCGTTCACTCGTAACAACATTCCTATCTCGTCTTCGCTTTTAGAGGAACTGCAAGAGTCCATACAAACGGATGACGGGGAGGAAAGTTCAGATTGTCATTCAACCGACGGAGCTGACTCGGGTGTCCATACGGCCAATAACATATCAGTGACGAGGTCAGCGAGCGACAAGCCCCAGGTAACCAGTGAGACCGCATCTGGAGAATTGTCACCAGATGAGGCCGAAAGTGAAAACAACTCTACGAATCCAGGAAGAAAATGGCTAGGCTTTTCATCATACATGATAACCTCCCTTTTCTTGCTCTGCATGAGTATAACTCTCACCTCCTCAGCTAATTTGAATCTAGCTCAAAGGCTTCAAATTAAACTGGATAGATGATATTAATGCAGCGTTGCTTGTACTGTACACATTAAAATCGATTGAAGAAAGTGAGAAAATTCCGAGTTAACTGACAATGGGGCCGACGGGGAGGCAAAGCAAATGGGGCCGAGAGGTTAAGGTAGAATTGCTTTTGGCTTCCAAATGTTGACCGGGCCCAGACAGAGTGTTTGGTTGAGGAGAGAAGCGGCGTGTTAGTTGAGGATAAATAATGAGTATCCTTCCACTTTTCCTCCTCCTCCAAATCCTCTAATTTCCTTGCTCGCGCTAGCACAAACCCGCCAGCGCACGTTTATTCCGATTTCCAATTCCAATTCAATTGTATTCCCGCTCTTGAGCTTGCAGAGCCGCTGGTGCACATTAACTCAAGTTTGGTCTCTGGTTGCTCGCTCACTGGTCCTGGTTGCTTTCCCGGTGCCCAGGCCTTGTGTTGGCTGCGCTGGGCCTTTGTTGTCTTGCGCGTGTGACTGCTGTTGTGTTCCCTGGCTCTCGCCTGTCGGACGTCTCCGGGCGCAGTCAGGGTGTCTGCTCGCGTCAGCTCGTCCGCGATAGGGAGCCACTCTGCTCCGGCTATGGTTTGGGTATCGCTGGTTTTGCAACTGTTCCATCTGAGACTACAAGTTGGTCTCTGGACGAAACCCGAACCAAAGTCATCCGAGTTGCCAGTTACAAGGCAGCTCGCTTTCAGCCTACGAGCGCCGCTTGCCACAGACAACCGAGGCGCGAGATGCTGCCGAGAAACTGGCCCCGCTCTCCAGACTCGAGGCTCTCGGCCCAGATAAATGAGATCAATCTTGTTCACACTTCTCGCTCTCTGGCCATTGTGCCGGGCGCGTCGCCTTAGGGCCGGTCCAGGCTCTGGCCAGCAGGACAGACGGGCCCCTAGGCTGATGCGAGCGCAGCTAACAGACAGGCGCAATTTCGACACGCTCAACTGTTCGCTTTTGTCCTTGCCGTTGGACTCTGTGTGCTGTCTTCCATTTGGGATTGTTGGCGCTCGTCATGAGTCACGGGCAGTGGGAGCTGGGGCGGCGGTCGTGTCTATGGCAGTTAACTTGTAAGCCGGGCGCAAAGTTCGCGCCGGCTTAGCCAGCTCCCACTGGCCGGCCCCTCTCGAGCGGCAGCAGCCAAACGGGCGCGCCGGCCGCAACACGATGCTAGCGCGAGCAACAGTTGCCGGCCCCAGAGCGAGAGAGAGAGAGTGCGCGAACTTTTGGCCGTTTTGTTCGTCCGCGCGCCGCCGCCGCTGCCAGGCCCCTTGCATACGTATGTGGCTGGGCTGGCCGCTCAATGCGCGCAGCCCGCGGAGGAGGTGCGATTTTGGCGGCGCGAGGGAGCAATCGATTTGGATTGGATCGAATTGAATTGAATTCAATTGTGCCAACCGGGAGCCAGAGACTTGCGCGCGCAGGCCAACAGGCGGCCATTTGCGTCGGCGGTCTCACGTTTGCTCGGCGCTGGCGCAGACCAACAAGTTCGCCAAAATTCGCGCTCGGCCATTTCAAGTCTCGTGTTTACCAAGCAAACAAGTAAACAAGACGACCACGGCGGCGACGACGACGACATCCGCCAGCGCCAACGAGGTTAGCCCATAGAAGCCCTTTGGTTGCTTGCGAGGGAGCGAAAGGTTGAGAGGTGCGAGCCTTATTCTGGTCCAGTGTCAATGGGAACGTGTTTTACCTGCTGACAGTTGGCCGCGCTTTGCTCTTAGGGAAGCAAGTCGGGAATGTGAGACCATTTTCGCGCTCTCGCTCGCAAACATAGCAAACTTGAACCGGCAGCGAAACCAGTAGCCAGTATGTCGCCTAGAAGGTGATGCCGCCGACGCTCTCCTCCTTCCTCTTGTTGATGTTTACCAAGTTCGGGACTGGGTTTGAATCGGAGCCGAATAAAAGTCAACCAAGCGGCCGGAATTGGGAGCAAACGGAGGCCGATGCTTGAGCGCGAAGGATGATCCCTCCTCCTGCATTCAATCGTACGACCGACGAGAGCGCGAGCAGGAGGAGAAAGAGAAAGAGAAGAAGAGGCAAGAAGGAGAAGAGGCCGACCAATTTGACGGAAGACAGTTCAGGGCTTGAATTTGAATCAGCGAGGCTCGTCCATCAAGACCAAATTAGCAAGCAAGTTGGCATAATGATAACAAGCAAAGTGATACTCTTGACGTTGGTCGCCATCCTGGCCTACGCTCAGCTTGGCGCCGAATTCAGGTGCTCGGCGACGAGCATTGGCCAACAGAGGCTTTCCATGCCAACTAGAGAACCCTCCACAACTACCACTCCAGCAAGCTCGCTCGAGGACCCGAAAAATTCTGAAACAAGCGAGAGCAGCGGCGAAGAGAATGTGTGCTTTAGATGCTACGATCAGGTTAGAATGGCCCAGCGCCTAATTGCGGTGCACGAGCACCTTGGCAAGAGGCAGAAAAAACTATTGCGCCAAAAACACATGGCCCCACAACAAGCCAATTTCGATGGCTCAGCCGGAATTAGGAAGCCGCGCCACAAACAACAATCGCAGCATCCACAACAAACCCAAACAACCAACAAAACTCAGGCAAACCATCTGGCTAATGTTAGAAATAGAACCCTAATGGATATTTATGCCAACGAGGATGGTGCGCGGCCCATTGTTGTTTCCAGGCTCAGAGTTGCCCGCTCGACGAACAACGATGCGTTTGAATTGGATCTCGATAGTCTGAGAACAAACAACTCAACCAGAGATGATAGAGAGTCGGCACTTAAAAAGCTTAAACACAAGCGCGAGCAACAACGAGCAGAGACTTGCAAGTTGCTACAAGCGGTCCAAAGTTGCCTAGACGAAATATCGCGCGATTGTATCGGCGATCTACAGTTTCACTCGCTGGAAGTATTCTCGAAACAGTGGTTTGAGAGGCTAGTCTGTCCACCGGCTCGAAATCCCAACTTCAAACCATATGCCGCACTTACTCGCTCCATACCTAAAATCGAGGAACCCGAGAAGGTACCGATTCCCAGAATGATCTCTTCACCTGAGGAGGTCCAGAAGCGATTGGACGCCATGTTTGGGGGTGGAAAATCGAATCGTCTTGGTGTCATGCTCAAACCTACTCTCACCAGCTCTGCATCACAAAAATTCGACTCGTTTGCATCGGTGGGTGAGCACTATAGAGACCCAACGTTTGCAAATGACATAAGTGAACGGAAACCGGATAGCGGTCAGATTGTGATTACTAGCCAATTGTTACTGATACCTTGTTTTTTAATTCTAGGCCTTCTGATCATAACCTTGATCAGTGTAAGAGGCATCCCTCCGAAATGTAGACCATAAATCTGACTCATTGTTGTTGCTGGTGCTTTTGTAGTTGTTGTTGTTGCTGGTGCTGTTGTAGTTGTTGTTGTTGTTGCTGGTGCTGTTGTTGTTGTTGGCTTCGCATTTTGCGCACATTCTCTTGGTAATGTGTTTCTCCAAACTGAGACTTATACTCGTCCTTTCTTATATGCTCGTTGATTGTCATACACCTGAGCAATAACAAATGCTTGAACGCGTTCCTAAAATCATGATGGAACGTTACATAAATGATTGGATTCAACAATGAATTAGCGTATCCAAGCCAGAGTGTTAGTAGAACAAACGTTCTTGGTAAGTTATTAACCGTTTCAGTGAATGGTCTCAATAAAGCTATGATAAAAAACGGTAACCAACAAATGGTGAAAGCGCTCATTATAACTCCTAAAGTTATCGAGGCCTTCCGTTCTCTCATCACCGAGCTAGTTTTTGATGAGATCGAGTTTTTGAGCATCACTGGACCGCTTTCTGCCTTTAAATGGTTGCTGAGCGATAACGTCATTATGGCTGATAGGGAACCTTTGCCATTATTTACACTTGTGGTTGGATCCAAGAGAGCAACACTCTTGCTACTAATAGTGTTTGTGGCTCGTTGTTCAGCCTCGACTACCTTCTTTGCGGCCGTATAAATGTTATAGTACAAGCAGATCATAACAATCAGGGGTATGTAAAATGAGATACATGTTGCATAAAGCTGGTACCACAAACTCTGGCTAACTTCGCATCTCGGCTCCTCATCGGTTCCATACTCGTTACCTGAGATAAGTAGTGGTGGCACTGATTTTGCACCGAGAAAGTTAGGAAAATGAGCTCTCAGAGATGATTCAAAGTTTTAAATTCAAACAACTTACCAGATATTAAACACGCGCAAATCCACACGAATGCAATTAGTATCAACATGAGGCGGGTCGTTCGTTTAACACAATAAGTCAATGGCCTTGTGATGGCTAGATATCTGTCTATTGATATGACACATAGATTTAAAATTGACGCCGTACACGAGGTGACATCGGAGACAACATATACATTGCATAATAGACGACCAAGTTGCCATTTATCATTGATCGATTGGTACAAACCAAATGGCATTACAACGCAAGCGACACACAGGTCGCTTATAGCTAGCGATATTAATAAATAGTTCGATGGATGACGTAATTTTCTTACTTTGATCACAGACAAACATACTAGAACATTTCCAGCGAACGTAACTAATATGATTAAACCTAATATCAAACAATAGTTCGTTTTACTACCGCTGCTGATGCTGCTGTTGCTATTGCTCACGATGACCTGGCTCTTTTCAATCATATCTCTAGTTGTGGATGAGGTGACGCTGGTTGAGTCATACTCAGTCACCAATTGTTGGTCGTTGGTGTCTTCAATTGCAAGGAGTTCTTCTGCCGGCTCTGTTGGAGAAGCCCTCTTAGCAGACTTTTCGATCTCTCTTTTAGCGCTAGCAGTCTTGGCGATCCAAGCACGGGCGCTAGGCTCTACTGTATTCTCGTTGTTTAATATCACACTAGCAAAATCACCTGTTGATTTTTCTGAACTCGAGAGCTGGCGTCTAGCTTGGCCACCACTCTTGTCCTCAATGGAATCGGCTGGCGAGCAACAGGCGGCTGCTGGTCTCGAGCTTGCAGTTTTAGAGTTTTGTAAATATCTTTGATGACGCTGCCTCTTTTTGGTTTGCGCAGCACTAATCGTTGGACTATCCTGCTCTTGGTCGTTTCTCAGCTCCTTGACCAACCCATAAGTCGGCCTCGAAGCTCGCGTATCCGATGCCAGCGAATGTCTCAATACTTTAACTTGCGAAACTTTTATCGTGTTCGAGTCTCTAGCTAACTGGTGATTGTCATAAATTTCCAACCGCTGGATCGTTAGCCAATTAAATCCTATTGTTATCGCGTGAGTTTCAATTGTTCATCAGAATAGAAACCAATTGATGATTTCAGGCGGCAGAGTGAGTCAACAATTGTGTTAGTACACAGTGGGTGCCGAGACAACAAGCGAAATTTTTGTCCACGATGATAATGCGCAACATTTAAGAGTTAGTTGTTTCAGTTTTGCAAAGAGGCGCGCAGTGTTTGCATGCAATGTTTGTATTCGACCATAGGTGAGCAGTTTTCACGGACAGGTGAGTGATCGTCAATATTGTGTTACATTAAGAGTTTGCAGAGTGTCGGTTTCAATTTTTAGTCGTTGCAGTAACAGAATAGATTGTTGTTAGTGTATGAAAACTAGTTGGAGTGGTAAGAGATGAGTTGGTGTTGTTATTGATATGGTTGGAAAACAAGCGAAGGCAAGATTCAACTCTGTGGCTACAATCACTTCGTCTCCTGAGACTCCACAGAGGCTGACAATTCTGTGACTGATAGGTAAGGAAGTGAATGCACACGCTTGCCACCATGAATTCCCTCCTCCCAAAAGCTCCTACTGACGGAAGGTAAGCTGAATGGAACAGGTGAGCCGAGCGATGGCTCGAATCGTCTGCCAATTTGGAAATCAAATGACAGTGTTGACACTCGCTCTATCCCTCTCTTTCTCTTCCTTAGCCTTATAGCAGCCATAACAAAAGGCATCTGTTTTTCATCTCCGCCGCGAAGTTGAGCATGAATCAACAAGAGGACGAGCGAGCTTGCAAAGAGGAGCTCGTTGTTGAAAATTTTGGTCTCAAATTTGCTCACAGAGCTGCAAGTTCGGGTTGCAAAACTGTTGAGCAATAGCAGATCTAGATCATTTAATTTTGCGCTTACTCAGGCTTACAAAAATTTAGCCACGACGATGCGTAAACGGGCAGATTGGCTAGCGGGTTAGCTATCGTTCGGCAGCTTCGTTGCGGCAAGACACCAACATGGCCGGGTAAAATGTGCCTGTCTGCTTGAGTCCCAAGGGGTATCATAAAGTTTTGCCGTCCTTTTATCGTCGGACGATGATTGCCGTAGCAAAGTGAACGTCTTCAAGTCGACGGTAGACACACGAATGCTTGCCGCTCAAAGCAACGCTCAGCTACCTGTGATAGTAATTCAATTGATTTGTCTTTGAACTTTCACCCTTGAATCCAAGACGAGGAGCACATATTGAGCAGTATCGACGAAACAATAAGCTTTGCGGGTGAGAGATGTTTACGTAGGATAGCCCCAAATGCGAGCCCGCCAACGCCACGCACCACATCCATCTACCGTACTGCACGCAGCTCGAGCTGGTTTGCTCGGAGGATGCCGGCTAGAGTGGTGAGCCGGAAAATGGGCGGCGTTGCATTATTTGGTTGGGGGAGGCCTGTGAACCATATGGTTGGCTAGCCTAAATGGATGACCTACAATTGTTGATTTAGCTCCAAGAGCGAAAGCTCGATTGGCTCCCATCTGGCTCCACTTTCGCCCGGCTGACCTGGCCGCGCTTGCGCACTGAATCCGAGAGACTTGCTCCCCTGCTTGAGGATCGCAAATGAGACCATTGTGAGCGCTCGATCGCTCCAGCTCACCTGAGCTGGGCAAAACATGCGCCAGAGGATTCCGAGGCGCGCAAGTCTAGCCTGGCGTCGATCCATCATGCGCTTGGGCTGGCTCCACCTCGAGGGCTCGGCGCAGGGCTGCAAATGGCGCGTAAGAGCAGTGAGCCAGCAAGCCTACTAGCTCAAATACGAGCGCCCATGAGCTGGCCTTGCAAGGTTAGCCATGAATTGTTGGCCAACGCGGGGATGCGGCTACTTTGGAGCCCAGCCAGCTGACAAGAACATTGGCAAGCCTACCTGAAGGGGCCGACAGAGAGGGGGCGCGTTGGCAAACATTGTTGTCGTGCCGATTAGACAACGAGGGCCATCATAAATCTGCAAGTGACGTCGAGTGCGAGTTGCGTTTAAACGATTCAAAAGATGGATACCATTCAAGTGTGAAAGGGGCGAGACTACTGTAATGTGAGGAGCTTGCGGGCACCTTGGTGCTGCTCAGGTGGACAAATTTTGCGCCAATTTTTATCGCCCATTTGGCCAAGGAATCGAGTGGGTCTGCATGGAAAAGCCTTGCCCAAATGGCCGCCACTGGCTGCATAGCCAGTGGTTGGCTAGAGGTGTGAGTGGCGATCATAGGAGGAGAGGGAAGATCTCGATTTAGCGCACGGAACGAGAGGGGCTGAGCCAACTTGCTCGAATGCTAATGATCAAGCTTGATATGCTCGTTAAGATAGCATTTAGATGAGAGTTAGTCACAGGCCATTAGTTTGTCATTTTGCATCCCCCTGTTTACATTGGCTTAAAACCAATTTCCTTTCCACCGTCATCGTGGTCGTTTTAGTTGGTTTGAAGGGGAGAGCGACAAACCAGCTCAACTTGGTGGGCGCAAACGAGCACTTTGAGGGGAGAGGTGGGTTGGTGGCCTCCTTCCGGCTTCAGCTTAGCTCCTCGAGGCGAAGGCTAAAGGGTCGTAATGCGACTAGATGTTTGGGCCAAGCGGCCAACAATTCAATACGAAGTAGACCCAAATCTCTCGTTAACAAGGCAGGCCAGTAAAGCGGCATGGGAGAACACGGGGCAGCATTGGGGAGAGCCGAGCGAGGCAGCCGGCAATGGGGATGAAACTCGATGGCTAGCTAGCGAGCGAGCGAGCGAGGGCCAATAAATTAATATATTGCGCATACGGAGCCAGCAGCAGCGGCGGCGGCGGCGGCGACCGAAAGAGCGCAAAGGGAGCTAGGTCGGCCGGCCTGCCTTGCTTGGCGGGCAAATTCGGGCGAGATTAAACGAGGATACAAATATATCCGACCAGCTTGCTCAGCCGGGCAAACTCGCAACGTCTTTATGGATCATGATAATTGGCCCGTCTAACTGCGGTGCTGTTCACTTAGCTCAAATGGCAAAGTGTAAACTCCGCTGGCTGGCAGGCAGGCAAAGTCTAGCTCTCGTTTCGCTTGACATTTCAATTCAGCACTTTTATGCGCAAACTTTGAACCCCAAACAAGCGAGCAAACTTTCGCTTGCTCGTGCTCGAGCTCGAGCCAATTTAACAGAGCTCAAACTGATAACTTGATGATACTTTCACGCTCATTATGCCGAGAAGCTTAAAACAACCAACAAAGCCTCATTAGCGGCACTCCTTGTCCCGCTTGATCGGCGCTCTGAGGCGCTGTCCTCCTGTTTGTTGGCTCCCTCTCGCTGTGATTTCAAGAGTTTGCTTGCGCGACATGCGTCCAACTGGCCGGTAGTCATGGCTTTGGGCAACAATAAGCAAGGCGACTGAAGCTTTGGATTGAAACTCCAATCTGAGGAACGCAAATTCGGGGCGAAAACAATGGAGGCGATGACGCCAACATTAATTAATGTCCCAAACCTCCACCTCCAACGAGAGTTGGCTGGCGAAAACTTGGCCCTCCAACCGGCGAGCGGCGTGGCCAAAAAGGCAGGGGCAAACCCTTTGCACACCTGCCAGCGGGCTGGCTCGTCAGCTGGCAGACAACTCTCGTCGGTGTGCCGAGCGGCCAGAGCGGCCACCTCCAGCTTTGAGAGCCCAAGCCCGATGGTGGCTCCACTTTGGGCGCCAACAGCGGTCAGCCAGTGTGAGGCTGAACCTCTCTAATGAAGCTGGAAATCAATTTATTTAGCCGGAGCGAGGACAGTCTCGGCGGCTTGCAACTGTTGTCGCTGGCGGCACTCTAACGAGGCGCTCGCTTGCCCGCTCCAGCTTGGCCAGCTCAAACCGGAGAGATTGTTTGGTCCTAGTTTGGAATTATTAAATTTTCGCGCCGCCAAACAAGCTGGATGCTGGAGGAGGAGGAGAGGCCATTGTAGGCCACTCGCACAAGCCGAGTGCCGCCAAACTCTCGGCTGGCCTTCCCCCCGCAAAGCTTGCTGGCTCCAATTGTAAACCAAGCCAAGGGTTCGGCCGGCAGGCGAAGCGACAAAGGCGCCCCAATGCCGTTGGACTGGCTGGCTGAAGTCGGTCTATCTATCGGCGATGTGGCTGGATAATGGGGGCGGCTAGTTTTGAAATCTCGAGTCGCTTGAGTGACAGCTTCTCGCTTTCATCGCAATCGCGGCTGCTGCGCCGGCCCCGCACTCTTGGGCGTAGGCGCACTGGCCCGCAAACTGCCAGCGCGCCCGATCCAACTTGCGCCTCATCGAGTCAGATTGAATCGCAAACGAGCCCCAATGGCAGCCTGACAACTCCTCGCCCGCCAGCCAGCCAGCCAGCCAGCCAGCCAGCCTACAAGCCAGCTATCTCGTCTCGGCTAAATAATAATAATCGCGCGCTAGCTAACTTGCCCGCTGCGAAGGACGAAGGAATCGCAACCGGCCGCAAGCGCTGATCTAGTTTGGTTTGGCCCGTAGAGGTAGGTGGTCGGGCGGCTTTGCCCGCTTTCAGGCGTCCCGCTAAAGCCGAGTGCAGTTGGGCCAGCCTTGGTGGCTTCAATTTAAGCGATCCAGAGGGGGAGCAAGAGCGTTGGAAATTATAAATTTGTCCAAGGGGCGCGAGAGGAGGATGAAAATGGGCGCTCTAAGCGCTCGCCAGCTGAGCGAGCCGCCTTTGGGTTGAGCTAGGTTAGGTTAGGTTAGGTTGGGTTGGGTTGGGTTGGGTTTGGTTTGGTTGGTATCCGTGGCAGCGTGTGGCTCGATTGCAAGACGCCCGCTCGCTTAAGCCACAACGAAAGGGGCATGGATCTCTCTGGGGCAGGGCGAGACGGAGGAGCAGCTCGCTGGCGTGCAGATTCAAAATTGAATTATCTGCCATGCGCTCACCTCGGGCCGGCCGAGCGAGGCGCGCCACTCGTCTCCCCCATTGAGGCCCACCAAGGTGCTATTTGAATAATGTGAGCCCCAAAGAAGCTGCAAATCGGCCCCTCGCTTCCGGGAATCCGAGCCAGGGCCCAAATTTTAGTCCAAATCTAAATCCAATCAAACGGGCGCTCTATTTCCAATTTTAGTTGAATCAAGCCAACCAGCACAATGGAGCGCCCAAATGAGCTCAGGGAAGAAGAGGCCGCTTGGGAGCCCGTTTTAAGGTTCCCAGATTGTTGCCATGAGAGTTAAATTTGGATCTATCATGGGAGACGGAGGGCAGCGGATCTACATGATCAGGCTAACTTCGCTTGTAGGCCGCATTTTTGCACAACAATGTCATTTGCATATGGAGCCGCTCGCACTTCTTGGCCAATGGAGGAAATCCGCCCGCTGAAGCCATTGAGAGCTCTTGGGTGTCGATGGGTGTTGTTGTTGCTGTTTGGCAAGCGACTTTGGACTCGGCTAGCGGCTAAGTTGCTCTTGGGGCGCCGAATGTGGCGGTGGGCGCGTGATTTGAATTGTGCGCTGAGATTGGAGCTTGGAGAAGTCCTTTGGCTGCTTGGCCGGCGCTGATAAGTGGAGGCGAGAGATGCGGCCATGGTCCCTCTGGCGCAAACCGCTGCCCGCTCGTGGCATCTGGCCAAATCCGCGGCTCCAAGTGGCCAACTCGCGCCCTGAATGCAGAGTGCGCCCACCTCCAGCCGAGGAGGGGCAGGGATTTCCGACTGCAATTGCCAGTGTGTGTGTGTGTGTGTTTGTGTTTTGTGGGCCCCAAACACACTGGGCTCGAGCGCGTATGCGTGCCAGTTGCCAATTTCAATTACACAGGGCGCGATATGGGCGAGTCTGCGGTCTCCGCGAGGTGGAGTCGCGCCAGAGGTGCCCTCTCGCGCGTTCGCCACTCTGGCCGGATTAGCTCTGGTCCAGCGGCGGCCGCCTTTGGCTGGCAGCTAGCTGGCCAGACAAACAGGCTGGCGGCCCCCAAATCGCTTGATCAATTCAATTTGAAAGTTTCAACATGATGGACATAGATGAGCGGTTGCGATTCTTTGGGCGCGGCAGGCGCAGCGCGCGCACATAGCGCCACCGAGAGTAGGCGCGCGCGGACCGCACGCAAGGCCGCCGCCGCCGCCGCCGCCGCCTCAGCTTGGCTCTGCAGCCCGAGCGGCCGCTTCCGCTTGGCGGCCGCCTCCACGGTTGCCACCCGTGCGCCAAACGAGCGGCGCCGATCGATCAAATTTAATGAGCCCCCACCGACTGGCTCCAGGTGGGCGCCCCTTTGGCCGCCTCTTCCTGGCTCTGCCCTCACCTTTGGCCCCCGCTGCCTACTGTTGCGCCCTCTCGGCCCTCTCGGAAGCGGCGAGCTGTTGATTGGGCGAGCTGAGCGGGGATCGAGCGGGCGCCAGCTGGCTTGCTCGCCCGCGCGCTGGCCTGGCCGACTCGAAGTGCCAGTCTCGCGCCTCCTCTCTCAAGTCCGAGGGCCTAGTGTCGGCCCGGAGAGAGGCAGCGCAAGCCAGCGCGCGCGACCGCAATATAAACGCCCCAACTGGCGACACTTGCCTGCACATCAATCAGGCGACTGTCTCGGCCAAGTCGAGTGCGAGCCATTCGCCGAGCGGCCCCATTTTGCGCAATCTGGCGCTGAAAAATCCCCAAAACTCCGCGCCAATGGTGGCCAATCTAACCCTTGAGACAGCCAGCGCTTTCCACGCGAGCTGACGGCCGCCCTGCTCGCGGATTGGCGCGCTCCCTTGACAGCAACAATTAGTCAACTTGGCCCACTTATAAGCGAGCGCCCGCTCTTATTGCGGCGCAACTTGGGCGGCGGCCAGGATGCGGAAGGGGCTCCACTTGGGCGCTGACACATCGTGCGTTGCGCAACCGTCGGCGGCGGCGGCGGCGGCGCCGACTGGAAAAGGTCCTCGCAGCCAGCTAGCGTGTCTGGCAGCCGAGTGACGGGCGGGCGGGCGGGCGGACGGGCGAGCTGGCTGGCTCGGCTCGGCTCGGCTCGGCTGAAACGAGGAAGTTTGCCTACCATTTAAGCCCTTCAAAACATCAATAGCTTGTGAACTTTGGCTCGCAAATAGGAGCCAGTGTCCAATTACGCTAAACACTACATTTGGTTTAGGCCGTCCGTCTGGCGCTCGATTTGATAGACAGCTTGTTGTCGTCCTATTGCTTTTGCTCTTACTCTACGCGATCGCGTGCAATAAAATGGCGCCCAAGCTGAGCGCTTCAGGGGCTGAGCCACAAGATTTGGAGACGAGCGAGCGAGCCAATGACAACAACAAATGCCTGCCTGTCTACCTTGATTTGCTCGAGTCCTCTGGGGAGATGATGGATTTTTGAGCGGCAACTTGCAGGGACAAGTCGGCTCGTTGCCAGGCCGAGGAGCCGCCTCATCGCCTTGGTCGCGCGCATTTTCCGCAAAACTCTGAGCCGGCCCACAGGTTGCGCTGCCTCAGATGGGACACACTGGAGTCCTGCAACTCCTCGGACACTCTGGCAACGAGCTGAACTCCACTCAGCTTGCTCGCAACCGAAAGACCAAACAAGCCTCTCAGCTTAGCTTGGCTTAGCTCAGCCCAGCTCAGCTCAGCTCAGCTCGACCTACCTTCGCGGGCAACCTTTGCCTTCAGCTTCCTTTATGGCAAACTTGTAACCTTGAGTAGTTTTGAGTTCTGGTCTTGGCAATTTATTTTGCTGGCGAGTGGCCAGTTTGGCTGCCCGTCATTTGTTGTAGCGTAATTTTTAATAGAGTTATCAATCAGCCATCGCGGCCGCCACAAAACACTACTCGCCTCCTCTCCTCGCGCCTAAAACCCGCTCTCCTTCCTCCTCGCCTTCTATAACAATCAAGCGGAGAAAACTCGAAAGGCGCCCTCCTCGTCGCGGCCAACCGAAGCTGGGATTGTTTGCGCGCAAAGCTGAGCCAAAACTCTCACAAACCAAGACAATAACAAGAAAACCTTATCACTCTCTCGCTCATTGTCTTCGACTAAACACTAGCTGACTGGCTGGCTGGCTGGCTAGCTCTTGCAGGCAACCGGAGAGGCGACAGCAATCAGAGGGATCCGCAGAGGGAGAAGCCCGAAGCGAGTGCGCAGCCGTGAGTTGCAGGCAGAGAGGATCCAGCCTCATATTCAGACTAAGGGGCTGTTTGAAAAGCTCGCTTGGCGGGCGCTGAATTCGGCCGGACGCCACCTGGTGGCTGCGCCCGCGCCAAGCTCGGCGGCCACAAAGGAGTCGCTCCTATACTCGGCGCTGGCCGCAACAACCGGCCCATATTCCGCCCAATCGGTAGGATACAACCAAACTCGGCTTGCGAGTTCTGATTTGATTAATAATAATATTGAGCAAATTGGTTCGAGCTTGGCCAGTTTGAATGCAAATTCAGCCCATCACTGTTTCACTCGCGCAAACTTCGAGCCCAATTGGAAGCAAACTCGGCCCAACGCTGAGCAAGAGCCCACTTTGGCCAGCAAAGAGGCCAGCGAGCGAGCGGAGGGTGTTAAAGGGGACCAAAACTGTCCAAGGGCATAGATTTGCATTTCGATTTGGAACTCTGTTGTTGATTGAGGGCTAAAAGGAGGCCAAAATTTACAGCGCAAGAGCGGCAGCTTGCTCGCAACTAGACTCTCGACAAGTCTTGCCGGCTTCGCTTGCTAATTGACGAGTGCTCATCCAACTGTCGGCCGGCTGCAACTGCCGACTGTGGCCGAGTGGAGCGGTCAAGCGGCAGAGTTAGCTGGCGTCCGGTTTGCGGAGGCAGTGGACTTTTTGTTGAGAAGGGCTGGCAGCCGAGAGCTTTATGGGCCCCATTTAATCCCAAAGATCCGGCCGATTGATGGGCAGAGCTGGGCCAGTGGGCAGCCACGCGTGGCCCTCTCAAAGGCCCAAATCGGCGCCCGTCTTCGAGGAGAGATCAGCCTCCTCTCTCTCGGTCAACTCGACTCCAAGGCCCCAATTAGTTTCATCCTCAGCCAAAATCGATGCCAACAGGCGGCGACCCTCCTTGGCCTGCCCGGTTGAGAGATCTGATCGCGCTCGTTTGGGCGGCTTGAGTGGCCGAAAACTCACGGAAACACTTACCTTGATCCCGAGCCAGTTTGCCGCTGCCGCCGCCGCTGCAGCAGCAAACAGTCTCAGCTTGTCCGATCGTCTGCTCGATGGAAACCGAACAAAACTTTGCCAAGCTTGGGGCGCACTTGTCGTAAATTAACCCAATTGTTGGAGTCTCCTCGACGAAGCAGGCCGATTGGCCCAATGACGTCCTGCTCTTGGTTCTCGTCCTCTGCGTTGAGTCAGGAGGAAACCAGAGCTCGAAAAACTTCTGCCCGCCGTCGGCTCCACTTTGGAGGGCAGCCTCTTGGCTTTGTTCTCCTCCAGGCGGCGTCCAGGCAACTGCGGCACGGCTCTCATTAAGGTAATTGGCGCCAATATCGGCCCAGTTATCAGGTAACAACTCGTTTGTCCTCCGCCTCCGCCGCCGCCGCCTCCCGGTTGCTAGCTTGGGCCGCCCGTTGGCCGGGCGCCTCCGCTCGCCGGCGCCCGTGTTTCCCCTTGAATTTGCCTCCAATCGATCACGCTCGCCCTTCAGCGGGAAGCCAGCCAGCCGAGGGGCCAATCCAGCCCGTCTGGCCGGATTGGCGCGCCGTCTCGCGCTAATATCCGCGCCAAACTCATCCCCACTCCTCCCCGCCGGCCGCCCATAATCGATCCGGCCGCCTTTGCCGCCGGGCCCCAAATTGGCCGCGCCCGCCGACACTTCATCCATGTTGGCCTCGTCGCGCATTGTTGGAGTTGGCGCCTCACCAGCTGGACTTCCGTCGCTAGGCGGCCGCGACAAGGCTTGTTCTGGGGCCTCCTTGTTGGCGTCCGAGTGGCCGTCTTTGTGGTGGCCAACCAATTCAGCGGCTGGCGGCGCCGCAGGACTCCCATTGGCCGGCCAAGGGAGTGATTTTTGGCCAAAACTTGGCTCCCTATTGGAGTCTGTGGCAGAGGAGGTTGCAACTAGGAGCTCGCTTGCACCAACAAATATGGACGCCGACAGGGCTCGTTCTAGCGATAAGAGTTTTCTATTTAAATATGCGCCCATTGCATTTGAATGAAATATAAACATGCGCACTAAATTGGAAATATGTCCGCCCACTCCAAGCCCAATTTGGCTAAGCATCGTGGATTCGCTAACTGTTTGTCGCGCTCCTATCTCGTCCATTGAAACAAACTTGCCTCCTTGTTCAACAAAACTAGTAAACCCATTCTTTATGCCAACTTTCGGCCTCCCAAAGGGCGCGTTTGTTGTCCCTTTGAGCGCTCTTTTGGCAAATGCGTGCCGGCTTGTTTTGGTTTTATCATCGAGAGGCTTATATTTTTCGCATGGACGATTCATCATCTTTGTATCACAATCACGTTTCGAGCTGCCCGCTCCTAGCTGGCCGCGGCCGCCGAGCACCACTGCAAGCAAATCATCTATCTGCTCTGGCGGCCAAATCGCCCATCGCAAATGGAGGCGAGCTGGCCAACATGCGCGCTTCCTGCTTGCTGCCCCTGGCCGCCATTGGCCGCCGCCGCCGTCTAACTTGCTCGGCTCCGCTCCAAGCTCAGCAAGCTCGTGTTGATTATAACAATCCAAGTTTGGCCGACAAGCCGCGATCGGCGACAACTGACCCCACACTGATTGTTCCTGCAGCCGGCCTGCTCCAGTGGCGGCCCGCCGCAACGCCAGCCAGGTGCCCCCAGCCGCCCGGCTGAGCGCGCGGCCATCAATCCGCGGGCCAGCAAACTCGAGTGGCGGCCTGTGAGCGCCAAGAGGCGGCGCTCGCTCGCCCATGCTAGCCGGCCGCAAGCGCCAGTCTGCATCCGCTTGCAGCGACTCATCAGCAAAACAAGGCCAGTTTAAGCCGGCAACAATCTTCTCAAATTGCTTTGTCTCTGGCCCCTTGGCGCGCCGGCCAGTCCACGGGCAAGGCAAGTGGCTGGCGGCGCCGCTCAGATTGGGGCCGGCCGAGAGGGAGGAACCAACTGGGTGCGAGCTGGGCGCCGCCGCTGCAGCTAGAAAAAGCAAATGCGCCTCAGACGAAAGCCAACGCCGAGACGTCCGGATGAGCGATGACTTATCCACGCAGCCCTCGGGTTTCATTATTGTTGCCACGAGGACAGCGCGGCTCTCCTTGCAAGGGGCCCCATTTGGACCCCTCGGTGCGCTCCCGAGCTGGCAACCTTGCAGCCTGGCGCAGCCCGGCATCCCATTTGGAGCCGGCGCGCAACCAAAAGTTGGCCAAAACTTATACATATTCGCCCGCCAAGGTTGCTTGCGGCTTGAACTGCTCCATTGCCGGCAACAACCTCGCCTTTGGCCGCCCAACTTTGAGCTGCTTTCCCCTGGAGGCGCGATTTGGCCATAGATTGGACTTTGTTTTTGGCTTAGTTCAGTTCGGTAAGGGTCGCTTTGGCCGATCGGATGGGCGGACGGATGGGTTAGGTTAGTTGGTGTACGATTGCTTTCATCCTGCCATTGTTTGGATAATCTCAGGAGGCTCGAGTGTCAACATTTGCGGTCCCAGTTTGCGCACGTTCTCGCTTACAAGCGGACGAAATTGGTTTAGCTGGAGACGCTGATTTCAAAGCCCATTCCAGGGGCCAAGCGAGCCAGCAGGGGCAAATCAATCCCAGGTAAACAGTTCAAGTCAGCCTATGCAAATAGGATCAATGGCCGCCTTTGCCCTCGAAACTTTTGTTGCCGCTTGTCCATTTTAACCCATTTTGAACGTGCCTTAGCGCGCCTTTGTTTGCCCATCGAGCACAAATTTGGCCCCCAAACTCTGCTCGTCGGCCAGAGATCACGTACTTTCGAATGCGCCAGCGAGCGGATGTGCGCGACCGGATGCTGGTTAAAGTGGCAGCTAGACTAGACTGGCCAACTTACCTGGCTGCCTGAGTTGGCCACGAGTGGCTGGCAGTGGCGCCAGCCACTTGGGCGCTCTTTGTTCGGCTTTGGGGCCCACAAACTGGTGTCGCTTGCTCCGGTTGCTCGCCCACCTCTGGCCACTCGTCGTGTCCAGGACGAGCAAGCAGCGCTAGGACGAGCAGGAGGAGCGCCAACTTTGAGGGGCCGCCTTCGTTGGGGGCGCCATTATTTGTGCAACACAGTTTACGGGCTGCACCTGCGGCCCCTTTGACAGCTGGCCCAGCCGCCCTCTCCATTCCAAATGGCCCCCTCGCGGAGCCGGACAGACGAAATCGCGGCGGGAAAGATGGTCGCAGTTTTAAGCGGCGCCGCGGCGGCGGCGGCCCTCTCGCGTGTTGGCCCTGCGGCCGCCGGCTGCGCTCGTCATCGTGGCTCCTCTCTGAATCACAGGTCAATTTGTTTCCAGCAAGCCCCATCTCTGGGTCTGCCTCCATCGAGCAGCCGCCGCCGCCGCCGCTTGGCTGGCCGGCCTGCCCGCCGCATCGCCTACTTGGCCCATAATCAAATTCCAACTGCACCCCACGCCTGTCCATGGACTCAAGCATCCGGTTCGAGTGGCCGCCTGCGCACAGGTTACTTCTAATCTCGCCGTAATGCCCCCCCTCTGCTCCATCCCTTGCAGCTCTCGGAGGGACGCGCGCGCGGAAACGCAATCTTGGCCGAGAGCTCGGGACGGCGCCGCCCTCGTCTGGCCAATCCAACTGGCAGCCTGGAATGGATTGAACCTGCCACTCGGTTTTCATCGGAATATCATAAACAATCTTGTTGGCTTAGCCCGATGGCGAGCTTGCTCTGCTAAACTGGGCCCTAACTTTGCGGCGCCCATGCACGAGGCATTCGGTCGATTCGGCTTCCTTCCCCCCTTTTCGGCTCGTTATCGCTCCAATTTCGGATGGGCCGCCAACATTGGTGCTCCTCGCCAGCGCCTCTCTCCACTGTCGCTCGCGCGGCTCAAACTTTATACATGGTGGCAACACTTCACCTGTTATAAGCATCACATATTTCACCACCTGCAAGCCGCCCTTTTACCTCAGACGCTCGCCGCCGACGCAAAAGCGCGCTTCAGCGGCAGAGGCGAGAGTTATGCGCGGCAGGCGGCGGAGAGCGCATGGTCGAATGGTCTCCCCTCCTCACCTTGTATTTTAGCCAGCCACTCGATCTTGTCCGCAGCTTAGAGCCACCAAATCTTGCTTCCTCCCTCGCAACTGAACCAACCGGCCGCGTTGGATCCAGTTTCTCATAAACTTTGCCTGAGCTCAAGTTTAGCAGCCGAAAATCTTGCGCTAAAACTCAATTTGCTTGACTCAGTTGAACCTAATGGACGATATTGGAGATTTTAGGTGTCAGTTTGGCGACAAATCTGAACGTGAGTCGTTTAAATCTGCATCCTCGGTGCTAGGAAGCATCTCGCCCAAGGCGACAAAAATTCAAGGCCCGAAAGCGGAAACTAAACTTAAGCCGCCAACTAACGAGCTCTCAGCCAGAGGCGCCCAGATAATAGATTGAACAAGCGGAGTCATTTTGCTTGTGGTGAGAAAATTTGCACTTAGTAAGCGCTGACATCGGAGCCAAACAAAGTGGACGATAATTTTCCACTTTCCTTGGCGAGCGGAAGTTGATTTTAAGCGCCAGCCGAGGAGATCAGCGCCGCCTTGGCGCAACTTGTTATGCACACAAAGGGGGGGGGCGGGGGAGGCGAACAAGAGGACGAGGAGGAGACGAGCGGAGGGGGGATAGCTGGCGACCATTAATCACTTAGCGGGATTTTGGCCGTGTAAACGTTATAGTGACTGATTGGGCCTAGCACGCGAGTCGCTAACGGCCGCTAGGTCATCGCCATCGCCACCTAGCGCGCGCAAATCGAACTTGACTGCGTGTGCGATGCGCGCTTGCCTCGTTCACGAACATACAAATTTGCTAAATTAACTGGCACACATAGTAGGTCCCGGATAGTATAGTGGCCAGTATCTCTCGCTGTCACCGAGGAGACCCGGGTTCGATTCCCGGTCCGGGAGTATCTTTTTCTCCGTGGCTTCGTTGCGGGAACTCGTGTGCGTGGCTGCGCACAATGGGAAACCGCTCGTGCCCAGGGCCGCTCTTTTTTCTTTCTCGGCCGGCAGCCAGATGGCGCCAGTGTGGGGCAGGCGCAATGGAGCCAGAGGGGGGTGGGGGCAAGTCTTCTCCCTCCGACAAATAAAAGGGTAGCTAAATTTATGATCTTAGCACCAGACTAGCCTCGGCTTGGCCGGATACTCCTCTCGAGCAAAACGCAAACCAGAGCACGAGTCGCTTTCGTGTGGATCCGATCGAATGGTTGTTTGTGATGTTCCATTTGAGAGGCGGCCCAAATGGAGCGACACTCGAGCTCGACAAGTTCCCGTCGGCGGGCGAGCGCGCGACGAGTTATCGGCGAGCTCGAGCGGCCGACTAATGGGCCTTGGAAGTTTCCGATAAACATCGCCTGTCCATCTTGAACATCTCTCTGAATCGGGCCGAGTTGAGACCGATCAGCTGGCTTAGGATTCATTAGTTTAGGGAGCGGCAAGGGGAAGCCAGTGGCTAGATGTTGGAGCAAGGGCCTTGGTTGGGTAGAGTTTGGGTGGCGAATATTGCCAGTTTTGGCGCGCATAACTCGCGATTTGCGCGATGCTTCAAGCGAGCAAATCAAATTGGCCAATCCGATTAGACTGGCGGGCAAGTTTGCCTTCCCAAGTTAAAGCGTCGCCGGCCGGCCGGCCGAGTGGCTTTGAAGTGGAAAGTTTGGCCATCCATTTGAATTGGCGGCGGCGCGAGTAGAAATTTTGCAGCCTCCTCTAAGGCTGAGCCAGCCAACCAGCCAGCCGCCCGCCTGACAGGCAACCCGCTGAACAGGCGCGAGCTTGTTTGATGGGGCGAATTGAAGCGCAACGGAAGTGGGCGTGCTGGCCAGATGCAGATAGGCGAGCCGGCATCAATTTTCTCGCCGCATCCTCGCCGGACGCGCTCGTCTGCAATCGGATATCTCGCGCCGGCCAAGTTAAACGCAGCGCCCACTTTGGGGCCGGCTATTGACTTATCACTGGCGCGCGGCCAGATAATGACCTGGCCGCCGCCGCCGCCGCCGCCGCTCCGTCTTGCTGGCTCCAGGCCAGCTGAGGGGCCAATGGACTTGGTTTGAGCCGAGATCTCCGAGCGGATCGATCACTTTGCTGATTGAATTGGTGTCCGCAAACCGCCGCCCTCGAAGGTCTGTCCAGCGGCCGGCCAGCCGGCGGCTCCATTGACCTCGGCCTGGAAACGGGGGGCCAAAAATATGCGTCCGCTTGCACCGCTCGACTATTGGATTTCACCCGCCCGCTCTCGGCCCAAAGCGCAAACTCCGAGCCCAACAAGCGACCGGCCAGACACGCCCCCGCCGCTCCCACTTCCACTTCCGCCATAATGAAAGGCTTCCGTTTTGGCTGGCACTTGTTTGTTGTGGCCGGCGCGTCGCTTTTGCTTGAGATCGAAGACTTCAAGCGGCCATCTGAATTGGCGGCGGCGGCCGTATTTCTGGCCGCGATTTGAGCGCCAGCGCCAGCGCAAAGCAAGCCGCTCCTTGCTTGGCCTCTAATGTGATGAGACTCACGTAGTTGCCTCTCTGGCTCAGCATTGGGCCAAGCCGGACGATCGGATCCATTGCAGCGCCTCCCTTTGTGAGTGGAGTCCAACAGAACGAGTGGTCTTGCCCGAGCGTCGGCCGCTCCATTGTGTGGCTGCGCCGACCTTGAGCCGCTGGATCCCCCAGCTCTCGCCAGCCTCGGATTCAATCCGCCGAGCTCGCTCCTGGGGCCAAATGTCATCCAGTGACAGTGGCAGCGGCAGCAGCGGCGGCGGCGGCGGCGGCGGCGCCACAAGCGCAGCACTGTCACTTTTTAGCCGGCTCCACTGCCACTCCCACCGATCGGCGCCCTCATTTGCATAACAATTTCAAGTGGCGACGGATTTGCCAGCAAGCCGGCCGGCCGCTTATCTTGGCGGCCGATAATTGATTTTCTCCTGGCCCCATCCTGTTTGCTCGCCGGGCCAGAGCGCAAACAAAGGCCAGCTGTCTTGGTGGCGGCGCGCAGTTTGATTGCGGCCCGGCTGGCTGGGGCATGAATCAAAATTGCTTTTCCAGCCCCGCGGGCGGCGCTGCTTTTGGAGAAAGCATTTGCGGCTTGCTTGCTGGTTGAGGGGCGCTCGAACGTAAGTGTTGGCGGCGCACTGTTATTGTTTAGTCGCAAGCTCGGCCAGGTTTTTCGTGCTCCAAAGCCGCAGATTGTGGGCGGCAGCGGCGGCGGCGGCGGCGGCCAGAGTGGAGCGCCTCAAACTGGCCGCACTGATTAACGGGTCAATATTTGCGCGCAAACTCGGCCGGAAGTGGGCCGCGCACCCAGGGGGCGCAAAATCGATTTCTCGCCGTCCAAAGGCTTAATTGGCTTGTCACGTCAGCGGCCGCTTGTTGTCGCTCGCGGGTGCGGCGCCACCGCTAGACCCAAAACTGGCAGACAGACGCGCCCACCAGTTTCAAGGCGAACGTCACGCTAAAAAGGCATCCCGGCCAGGTGGGGGGCAGGTGTGTGAGCGGGCGCGGGCCAGGTGAGAGGCTGGCAGCGGCGGCGGCAGCGGCGGGGGGGGGGCGCAATCGCGGGTTTGGCGCCGCTCGGCCAAGAGTCTCGCCGACTCTCCTTCCCCCCCAAGCGGCGACCTTTCACTCTCCCCCAACTGCCTGCCCGAGTGTCAAGCTGACCTCCCTTGCGCTTCCCCCTCGGCTCGCTCGCGGCTCCTTTAAAGCATTTGCGAGCGCCTTGAATAGGAGGGCCCAATTTGCGCGCTCGCATTCAATGGACTTGCAATGCAAATTGCGGCCGGATATTGGCAATTTTGACGCGCGCAAATCGATTAGGCCGGCCGCTCTGGTCGCGAGCCGAACCCTTCGCTCGGCCAACAGTTTTGGGCCGGCGGGAATTGCGGGCCGAGTTGGCCCAGTCTTGGCCCCTTCGAGTTTTGCCGGAGATCATAATCTGAACAGGCAGTTTGGCCGCACTAATGGAGGGCTGGCCGGGTTTGCCGCCCAAAACCTGCGAGGAGTTGGCCAAGTCGGCGGCGGCGGCGGCGAAGCGAGCGCTCGCAAAGTGTCACGCTGGCTCATGGCGGCCCCCAGTGCGTTTGGCCGGCCGGCCGGCGTGAAACAAACGGGCGCCGGTGCTGCCGCCATTCGCGCAAGTAACAACAAGAGCGACTACTATAAGAGCGACAACAACAAGAGCAACCACGACGAGCTGGGCGCGAAAGATGATCAATCAATGGCGAAATTCATTCCATCTCTCTCTCTCTCTCTAGGCGGCGAGCTTGCGCAATTATGTCTGGCTTGCTTGGCCGGATGTTCCAGTTAGTTTGCATACAATTGGTTGCGCTCAATTGTGGGCACCGCTTCCTGTTTGCCACCCCGCTCGCATGTAATGGAAAAATGGTCCACTGGCCATTAGGTTTCGCGCTGGGCGCAGCGGTTGCGGCGCCGCAAACTCAAACAGCAGCAACGACAACAACAAGCCCCACGAGCGCTCGCGTGTTGCTCGCTCCCGAAATCATTACCATTATGGATGTTCGAGAGGGCCAGCTCGAGCTTTGGGGCCCAAAATCTAATCAAGTGGGCGAGCCTCTGGGCGCGCAAACTGAATCCCGCGAGAGCTAGCCGGCTAACAAGTGAAGGCGGCCAACTCTCTTGGGTGAAATCAGCAGTCTAAATTGCGGTCGCGAGCGCAAGACAGGTCGCCGCTTCTGTCCGCTGGTCGGCTTGGCTTCCGGGCGTTGCAGTCGCAGTTCTGGCGCCAAAAATGGCGAGGTTGCCAGACTGAGGAGCGCGCGAACGGAGCTATGCGCTGCGCTAATTTTGCCAAAACTCGCCCCCCTGTCGCAACCGACCGCCGTCAGCTCGCTCCTAAGTGCAAAGACTGCTCACAAAGCCACAATTGGCCCTCCTCGAGCCAAAACCAGTGGATTTGGCTGCCCGGCCAGCGAGGATACAATCTGGCGGACAGTCGGCCGGTCGCTTCCAAGTTGTTAGCCTCGCGCACAAGTTCACAGTTTGCTTGGGCTAAAATTGGCCCCCAAACAAGAGCTCTGTTGCGGGCGGAAAATTTGAACTAATATTGGTAATTGAATCCACCACTGAGCCATCGGAAGCGCTAGTTGCAACTACAACAGCAACAACAACAACAAAAATCGGACCAGCAAAACTGCGCTCCAGCCCAAAGCGGGCGGCCAATTTCTATTTGGCGCCAAAATTAAATGCTCACCTCGTAACGAGCAATCTGGGCGGCCGCTAAATGGGATTGGGCGGCGGCGGCGGCGGCGGCGGCAAAAGCAATCGCTTATATTGGGCCATTTGAGTGGGCGGTCGAGTGGCCCAGAGCGACGGTCTGAAATATAAAGACTGGCTGGCTGGGCGGCTTTGGGCTGCTCCCTTCGCCCTTTGGCCGGCGGGCCAGCCCACAGTTGGTTGCCGGCGAGCGAAAGAGGAGGAGGAGGGGCGAAGTTTTCAACGAGTCCTGGGAGCCCAATTTGAACCTGCGGCCTGCTCGCCCGCCAGGTGACGAGGTTCCGCTCGACGGGCTCGAGAGTGAATAATTCTGGCCGGCGGAGTTTGAGCGCAATCACTTAACTTGGAGGCGACCAGAGCGCGCCGCTTGGCAATAGCCGAGGGGGGGGGACTTCGCTCATACTTTTGGGCGCCCAAAACCAAGATGCGACTGACGGGTTGCGCCGAGTAATTGGATCTCTCGTCTCGGACTCGCGCTGCCTGTCACTCTGACTGTCTGCTTGGATGGCCGCTTCCGGTCGATATTGTCACCAGGCCGGGCCGCTCGGCTGACTGGCTGGCCCGGCGGCCGCTAGCCCGGGCTGGCCAGTTATGCGCCTGACGTTTGATTGATGCCGGCCATGATTCGGCTCTGGCCCGGCGCAGGAGTTGGCCCCGTTGGCGCGCTCGCCGGACTAGATGGGCCCAAAAGTGGGCCAGGCGCTCGCCTGTCTCGCGCAGGCGGCCGGCCAGGTGAGCGCTTGCAATCAATTGAAAGGCACAGAGTGGAACAATCGAGTTACCAGCGGCCGCCACTTCTCTTCGGCCCCACTTTCTGCCCGCCAAAATTGGAGTTCCAGGCCGGCCAAGTGGAGTGGGCGGCGACTCTGGTTGGGATCATCCAGGGGGATGGACAGACAGACAGAGAGTAAGGAGGCTGAACTAAATTGGCGAGTTGGCCAGTCAATGAATCATCGCTGGCGCCACTGACGGGCTTGATGTGATTTTTAAATGAACTTTTGGCCTCCAAAGAGTGGGCGCCGGTGTCATCAATTGCCATTGCAAGCTCGCCGATATGCCGCCCGGCCAGAGGCTTATCAGGCCGCCTCAATCTCGTGCCAGGCAAAAGGTCTCGAGGGCCGAGTTTTGCGAGGCCAACTCCTCGTTGCGAGCTCCACTTGTGTTGCTGTCGCTCGGCAAACCCGCGCTGCAGGGGTCAGCGCCGCGCCTGCTTGCAAATTTCGCCCTCAAAGGGGAGGCCGGAAGTGGGCCAGTTTGCAGTCGCTCAGCGCCGGCCAAGCGGCGAGGGGCGATGGGAGCCAAAAATTGATCTGGCCAACTCGCTGGCTGCTCTGAAATGGCGAGCGGCTCTCACTGATTTCCCAGCGATGGCGTTCGCTCCGCTCCAAGTTCGTGACATTGAGCGTTGGCCTACTTCCGCCCGCCTCGTTGGGTCTCGTTGGCGCAGTTGTACCCCTCAAGCTGGCGGCGCTGCTCTTGCTGAACACGCGAGCGGAGGCCTCAAAATGGGCCGCTCCATTTTTCAACAGTCTCGGCCGCGCGAGATCAGCTAAGCCGCGAGATAGAAGCATCTTGGGCAAACAGGAGCCCACCTAAACCGCCACTTACCTGCGCGCGCGCTCGCAAGTTTATCCGCGAGGCTACAAATCTGTTGAGCCAGCCGCTTGTGGCTGATCCGCTTTGCTGGTGGTAGTTGCTCCTGCTGCTGCTGCTGCTGCTGCGAATGGTAGCCTTGCTTGTTTCTAGCTTCAGTCTGAGCCCATTCAAGGGTACTTAAAGCGCGCTAGTAGGTAATTCTGGGCGCAGATTGAATGGATCCGAGCGGCTTGACTGCCCTCCTCTCGCCTTGACTGCACTGCACTGGGCGGCCCATTTGCGCAAGCAGAGCGGGCGAGGCTCGGCCAGGTTGTTGGCCCATCCGCCGCGCGGCCAGCGCAGGCGCCCCCGCTGCAAGCTGGCCGGCCCGCCTGGGGCCACCGGCGGCCAGGCTGGCCCTTCGGCGCGACCCGTCCGCCGCTCGGCTCGGCTCCAGCTAGATGGCGCAACAAGCTCGCCTCTGCAACGCGCGCGCGCTCCAATTGTCCCCGGCGCAGAGATACGCGAGAACCACGCCAACCACAATGGTTGGCGCGCTCGCCTTGTTAGGGGCGCAAACATTCTCCAAGTGTCACAATGGATGGCTCGCCCCTTCGAGCCTCGCGCTGGCATTGAACGCGAACCGCCTCCTCCCAAACTCGCTCCACTTTGCTCCAGGCAGAGAGCGAGATTGGAGCGCCAATGGGACGGTTTGGCCGCCTTTGGGCCTCACGCCCCTCGAGTTGCACTCCTCGGGCGCAAAGAGCTCAGCCAGCTGGCCCAGATCGCCTAGCTCGCATCCCATTCAAATACAAATCCTCCCTCCCATCAGATCACCATATTCTTAGACTCATCCCAAACTCAAATCTGGCCACCAGCTCGCCCCTTTGGCCCCCGAATGTTGCTTGCCAATTGTACGCAAAACAAGCGAGCATCCTCTCAGCGCTCGCAGGTTCAGGAGAATGTGTCTTTAAAATGTAGTTTTCCAACACTTGGAACTTGGAAACAAACATGGGCGCCGATGGATGGATGCGAGCAAACTGTCGCTTGCGTTCAGCCTAGTTGAGCTCGCATCGGTTTGCTCTGCCTTGCTAGCCGGCTCCAACTCGAAGCCCCCATTTGCGGGCCTTATATAAACTTTGAATGGGCCTCGTTTGGGCCTGAATTGAAGGTCGTTTGCGCGCAGAGGCCGCTAACTAGCGCAACCAATCGGCAAGCCCGATTTCGTCTCCTCTCTCTCTGACAAGTCAATCGTGCGACCGGTTGGATGAGTCATGCCTATGCAGGCGCTAGCTTGAAGTAGCCCCCTCAGCCTGGAGTTGGCTTGGCTTCACTTGGAATGATTCTGAAACTCTGCCGCATCTCGGCTGAGAGGCGGCCGTGTGTTTGCCCAGCTCGCCTGGCCGAGTGAAGAGGGCGGCAGGCAGCTGAGTCGTCGTTTGCAACAGCAGCCGCCGCCGCCGCCACAGCGAGTGTATGTGCGGCTTTGCGAGCCCGATCGAGCGCATCGATTCAGGTGCTGAAAGTCACTTAAGTGGCCTCCGGTTCTGCTGGATTGGATTTCAAGTGTCTAGCTTGGCCAGTTGAACATGGCCGAGCGAGCGCCGCATCTCGGGCGTCTGAGTCGAGGCGGCTAGGCGCCGCTCGCCCGATTGTGTGGGACAGACAGAGAGAGAGAGCCGCCGCCGCAAGAAGGTGCGCCGGTGAAACGAGAGCCTCGCTTATGGTCGCCACTCCAAACTTGGTGGGCTCGTTTCCACAGCCCAAAACTGCTGTCTCCGTCGTCGTCGTCGCCGCCGCCGCCGCTGCCTCTGATCGACAGCCACTCAAAGGTAGACGATGACAACATTGCCCACGCAAACTCAAGCCGAAGACAATGGCTGCCCGCCGGCCAGCTTCATTCGGCGCCAACTTGGCTGGGCAAAAAATTGATCAAATTGGAAGCGCAAGCTCACCTGGCGGCCACATGAGACTGCACTGTGATCGCATTTCAATCAAAGCGCTGCTCTGATCTAATTTTGGCATTCGAGCTCGCTTGCTGGCTGGCGCTCGTTTGCGCTGCTTGAACACAGGCTCAAGCGCACTTAAGCAAGCCAACACTCGCACACTAGCGCTCACTACAATGGCCAATCCATTGCCAGCCTGAATGGGCAACTCAATGTGGGCGCCGCACAATTTTCACCACTGAATTGCGGTCACCTGAACGCCGGCCAATCGGCCGAGAGCATGGAACTCTTCGAGCTTTGAGCACACAATTGATCCTCCTCGGCTGGCCAACAAGTGCGGCTTGCAAAACTGCGGCCAACATGCAATCTCGCGCTCAAACTCTCTCGCTGTGTGTAACTCGGCCGTCGCGCACACTCACGCCCCTTGACTGCCCTGAGTCGCCTCCAAAACCGCATCCACCAACTATCCCACAAAGAGCGGCCCAATTGGGATCTCATCTCACAATGTCAGATCCAAATTGGCCAATCCCAATTCATTGTTGTCGTCGTCGTTGTTTGAGTTAAGAGCGGCTTAGAGGTGGAGCCGCTTTTTGAGGGAGAATTGCGAGCAGTTGGCCAACTTTTGCCCCTCATTTGCGTCATCGAGCCTCTCACCTCTCCTCCCACCAAAAGCGGCTTCCAAGTTGCGTGCACCACTTGACTTGTGGAAAGGCGAGCGAGCGAGCGAGCGAGGGAGTTCATAATCTGAGATGGCCGCCACTGGAAGAGCGGCTTTCGAGCGCGAGAACGCTCGGAGGCCCTCTGAGCGGATCCGCGCCACGATTAGCCGGCTAGCCGGCTCGACTGGCACCCAGAGCCAGGGCGGCACCAGCCGGGCGGAAAACAAACACATTGGAAGAGAACAGAGAGAAACTTACTTTCCACTTCTCGGCTAGATTTGCGCCGCAACAGGTTGCATGCGGAAGAAGACTAGTGCCTTGAGACAGACTGCACGACGCAAACAACAATCGCCAGCCAATCTAACCATCCTCGGCTGGCCGCAACCAAATGTACCAGCGGCCAAGTGGTAGCCTCGAGGGAGCCGCTACATTGGCAGCCTAACGCAGAGAGCGCCAGCGCACCAGGCAACCGGCGGCCGGGGGCAACTTTTTGCCGACGCTCGCCGGCTAACCCTTCAACCAGTCAACTCGAATACAATCTAAACAACCAATTTGCTCCCTCCCTCTCCGCCTCCTCCTCCCCTCCATCTCTCGTCCGGCTTCTGTTCCTGTTGGCGCAACTCTTAACGTCTCGCTGGCCACCGCCAATGTCAGCTAATAGGCGGCTCAGCTACCTGATGATAATTTGCCAGTTAAACTCGAGATTGTGTTGCCAGTTGAGCCGGCTGAGTGGCCGCCAGCCGAAACCAACATGTCTCTCCCCCTTCGAGCGGCCAGTTGGCCCAACTGCCACCTCCCTGGCCAGGTCAGCGAGTTCGCCCTTCTCGGCCGGCCGACTGTCCCTCCCGGAACCAACCAGGCTACTGGCCAGCCCGCCGACAGGTCCGCCACGATCGAGCAGAGCGATCGCAACTTTGTAGCTCGAAAGGAGGTTGAGACTAATTGGGGTTGAGTTTGGGAAACTCGAGGGCTCGAGTTTCGTCTCGAGAATTCACACTGAAAGCAGCGGACTAGACAGGATGATGATGATGATGATGATGGGTCGGCTTGCATGTCGAGTGCGGCCGAGTGAGGCGCAAGTTGGGCGCAAGTGATCGGCAATTGAAGGGTTCCCTGTCCAGTGGACTAGAGTGCCTCTAACGCAAGTTGCAGCGTGTGATCTCTTTCTCGACACACACCTGGTTGGCGGCCGTGCGAAGGTTGCCGGCGGATGGATTACCTTTGGCTTTTTGTTTAATTTGGCCGAGCAGGCGACCATCGGGAGGGCCGCTGGCTTGCTCGCCAGCGGAGCGTGTCGAATGGGCTCTGCGGCGGGCGGGCCGGCCAGAGTGGCCGCTCGGCCCGAAGAAGGCGCCAGTCTCGCGGGTTGAGCTCGGCGGAGAGCCTCCAAATTGGAGTGAGGTAAAGAAAGGTGAGCGCGAGGATATTCGGGGAGATGTTGCTGGCACCCTGCGAGCAGCGATGACGCACTAATTCGGGCGCATGCTCTCAGCTGTTGCTCCGCCCACCAGAGGCAGTGAAGTGTTATTGGCAAACGAGAGGAGATACAAAGCAATCCGCTCGTCAGCTTGCAGCGAGCGAGCGCCAGCGGATAGCTCGCAGCGACTCTTCGCACTTCGCACTCCGAGCAGAACAGTTTCGGCGCGCCCCCAAGCAAATACCCAGCCGCCAGCATCTAGCGCCAGGCGCACGTATAATCACCATAATGGTGACACCATTTATCCAACAACAATAGGGTTTGTTTGTTTACGCTCGATCAGGTTCCCAGACCAAACTCAGCTAACGAGCTGAACTCAACTAGACTTCAAAGTTAGCAAGTCAGTTGCGCTTGATGCTCCGTCAACCTTGGACTCGCAGTCGACAGCGAGTAGCGCGCAACAAGACCCACTAACGTGTCACCCGAAACCATCAAACTTATCCAGCGTTAACCAGTCAAGCAACCAACAGAGGAGATTATAGTCTCTGAAAGTGGACGAAAATTTACTCAAATCCTTGGTGGAAAATTGTTCGCACGAAACAAGAAATTGGTGATGCTCGACACGAACAAGATGTCGGCCCAGATGTCGCTAGGCAAAGACTCGAGTCTTTCTGGGGGCGAAACAATGAAGGGTTCGCTTGAATTGATTCAATCTGGTGGCAGGCAAACAGGTGCAACTAAGAAATCACTCAGCGCTGAGCTTGTCGATAGCAAGTTTGAACAGTTGGCTGCGAGAATTTTGGAAGAACTGGCCCAATCAGCTTACTCGAGGGACTTTTTTCGAGCGATCGATGACATTTTGAAGGAGCCTATGGCAAAAACTTTCGCGCACACAAGAAACAACTGTATTAGCATCAACAAAAACAACTTCAATAATAATCTCCAGCCGAAACATTATAATGGCCAAGTGGCCACAAATCGTCAGTGGCAACAAGAATGCCAGACTCTCGAACAACCAAGATCTTTACCTGTCGAAACTGCCTGCAAGAAATATACGACCAAGCCCCAGCAACAACAATCCCAACAAAGACAAAAGTCAGCTATACCAACCATGGCCACCCTCAATGGTTCTGAGGCCACAAAGAGAGCCCATTCGGTTGATAACCGAAACGCGCACGCAATCACAAGGTTAGCAACAACTAATGCCGAGCCCCAGTCGCTCAAACGGCAACAGAGTTTGAAGGAGTCCTCTCTAGTTGCCAAGAGGGTTGAGGTGTCGAATCAGAGGCAGCTTGTAAGCAACGGAATCAGCTCAGTGAGGAAACACAGGCATCCCCAAGCTAGAGGCCCAAGACCATCTCAAACAGATCAATCAGTCAACGATAGGTACGATTACAACGGCAATGACCAAAACGACGAAGACGACGTCGACGACGAAGATGATGATGATGATGACGACGACGACGACGAGGATGATGATGATTGCGTTGGAGGAGCTTTTGATCACCAGTCAGCGAGCAAATATTCACATCCTATACAGAGATTCAATCAGCTAACCAAGTCGATGACTACAAATGATGCTGCTAATATTAGTGAAAATAACCTGCAACCTAAACAGACAAGCAATACTCAACAATCGCAACAAGCGGTCAATCAGCGTCAACAGATCCCTCAAAAACAAAGACAATCTCGTGTCAATCCTGTCGTTAGATCAAACACTATTAGCAACGCTAGCCAACGACTTGATCGAGAGCGAGAGCAGAATCGAAATGTAGCCGCGAAATCGACATTTCTGAATACCAAAGATATCGGTTCGCTTTATAAGCCGCACATGAACTATTCAACAAGTGTTCTTGGTAATCACAGGCTTAGTGATGATGACGAAATCATCATTATACCCACGCAAAGCCCCTCTCTTGTGAGCACATCGCCAGACGGTGATGCAAATGTTGACGAGCTGAGCGAGCGCTTCAGTATCAGTAGAACAAAAAGCTTCTGGGAGAAGTTGTCCAAAGGGAATCCTGGAAAGAGGTCAGTACAAACACCTGAAGCATGCGACAACCAAGCACCAATAAAACTAGCCCAAAATCGGCACGACAACAAGTTTATTGGAACGCGCAAGAACGGGCATGCGCAAACCCTCGACAGGATGGACTCAACCGGCGGAAGTAACTCTAATTATAGTTGCAGCAGTAGCGGAGACGAGAATGGTGGCTCGCATTCGCAACAAGGCCCAACAGTTCGATTGCAGGATATAAGTCGCCAAGATAGATTTAGACAGACGCGATAGTCTGGACAACTAACTCAGAATGTCAAAAGTCAACTTCCTATATCCTTTAATAACGGACAGCAGACACACCCTCCCCCGGCGCATAGATTCAGTTCTACTCATTGAATCAACCATTCGTTCCGATGTTGTTTCATCTATCAATTTCTGCAGAGACATCGACTAGAAGCTTAATTTTAAGATCAGAGAAGCTACAAGTTTGAGCTACCGATACATGTGGATTCACGGCTATCTATCGCTGTGATGAAAACAATCCCATCTCCTTCTCAAACCAGCCATCATTAAAAATGAGTTTGTGGTGAATCGCAACGTTTGTCCGAACATGTCTTGTCAGACTCTCTCTTCATCCGTCCCCCGAGAAGAATCGGTCATCAAAAACGATTCCTATGGGCTAGACGGAAGTTTATCATGGTTAGTTGACGAGCCCGAGTTGATTTTGGATGGATCATCACACCATGAGGTTCAGGCCACGCGTATACGTCGTGAGACTAGAAATACTTCCCTTACCTCGTGAGTTGACCATTCAAAGTACCTCTATTCTCGACTCATGACTAAAATAAATAAGAAAATCAATGATACACCGGTTCGCTTGAGCCTGCCGCACGATGTGGTGACTTGGATAGATTTTGAGTAGATGGGAGACGAGCATTGCTCGGATAAATCGGTGTTGATTTGTCGGGGCACAAGCTAAGACTAACCTCTATTTTGGTACCACACATGAGGATAGATGGATTCCCTTAGCTGATCCGGGTCCTCTTTACACCCGTAGACATTCTCAGGGAGCCCTGGCCAAGCAGTTCCAAGGTAATAGAGATTCGAATTTGCGCGCTCATTTGTGCGCATCCAAATGTTTTGGTCAAACAGCTGATCTCAAAGTTTACCTTTAAATGAAAACAATCCAATTTTAGATGCTAAAATGACACAATTCTCCAGACAAATGTAATTCACTTTATTTATTCAACAAATTATTCAGTTCGCACATCTATTGGCGGTCTAAATCAAATATTGTCAAGATGGCCAATTGGCTTCTAGATTACATTGAGATGACTGAGTATATTCCCTCAGAACTGAGGGAGCAGCTCACCTCAATTAGGGAACTGGATCTCCAAGTTCATAATGCAATGGATGACTTAGAGCGAGATATCAAACAATTCTTCTCAAAGATTGACACCCTTACTCAGCAGGAAAGACAGGACCAATATGAAACGTTTCTCAGAAAATGCGACATTGCAACGAGAGCTGCAAGTGATAAAGTCAGAGTGGCCGACAAGCTTCATGATCTTGTGGAAAAGAGCATGCGTCTTCTCGACCAAGGTTTAGAAAAACTAAAAGAAGACCTTCTAGAGGGTGACAAAGCCTACGTTGTTGAGGATTTAGAGCGACGGTTTCAGGAATTAGACGAACAGATGCGTTTGGAAAATGAAACTATGTTACAGCGTCAGCCGAAGCCTCAAGAGCTCAAAACTCACTCTAAAAATCACAAGCTTAACAACGATAGCAGCACAAATAATATCGATAGCCATCACAATAGTCAACGCCATTCAATTCCCGCCCAACGAAATAACCACCTTAACCACCGCAGTCGAAACAATTCAACTGGTTTACAAAATTCAGCTGGCCATCAAAAGAAGCGCGAACGGAAACGCTTGAACAGTACAATGTCCATTTTCAATAGGAACTCTAGAACAGATGATGATTCTACAAATCAAAGCTTCTTATCTTCACCCTTAACACCTGATTACCTCTCCAGCATACACAATCCTAATAGTTTATCGAATGAAATTGCCGGTGCCACCAATAGTAGCCTTATAATGAAAGGTATGATGGTAGGCAATAGAATATCTTGTAGCACAAGTGAAAAGAGCAATGGTAATGGCACTTTAGCTGGAGCCAAGCAACCTATATTAACTGCCATAGATGCGGCTCACGCTGTCAGTCCAAATGCCACAAACAGTGATAAATTAATTTTGTTTTCAAGCAATTCAAACGGTGATAATTGTATACCTACTCCCCATAATAATGACAAGCAAAATCATTCAAAATTAACATCCGGAAGCCAGCCCAATCCTTATCATCATAACCAATTGAGCAATCATCTACTCGCAACAGTAGGCTTCAATTCGGGTGATAGCGCTTTAGCTAATCATCCAGCAATAACAAAGAGCGAGCGTCTCAACTATGACCATAACCACAGGACTCCTGGGACCCAATTTCAAGCGCTGCCCTTGTCGTCAAGACATGATCCAATCATGATGGCTGCGTCGCAAGCCATAAACGCGACTCAAAATATGACCCCCGGTCGAAGAACCTCCAGCCTGAAGGCTAGTTACGCGGCTGTCAATTCCGGCAGACTCCAGACAGCTCCCAATCAGCAACCTTACGAACAGGGAGGACTGATCACCGAGGTCTACTGTAAATGCAGAAGTCACATCCAGGGTTCGAGCATGATCGCGTGCGACAATGACCGGTGCAAAATTGAATGGTTCCACTACGAGTGTGTAGGAATCACAACACCGCCAGAGGGGGAATGGTATTGTGAGGAGTGCAGAGCATCACTAGGAATTCGAAAGAACAACAAGCAGCTCAAGCTCGAAGAGAAGTTGTAACGCTCAACCTTGTGGTATTTATTCAAAAAATGAATAAGTAAAACTGTAATTGGTCATCATCAATGGCATAATGCAGACGCCAAAATTAGTTACCCGAATCCTAATTCGCAGAATGGCGCTAGGTTGTGATGAAGTCGGCATTGCGCTTGTCGACTGATTGTCGTTGCTCGGTAAAGATGTACATCTTGCAGGACTAGTTGTCGATGATGCGTCAATGAGAGAGTTTAGCCATTTTTCTCTTGGTTGGACACAATCACTGGATTCATATGCTTGGCAGTTTTCAAAAGAGTCTGGCGCATTTGAGCTACTGGACGCCTGCTGAGTTTCATGAGATTGAACATCGTTCGATTGAGCGTTGTTCGAGCATCGATAGGTCGATGTGGGAATGCTAGAGTGATGATTGCTTGAAATGCCTGCTTGTAGAGATCTGACCTCAAACACGATCGCCCTATGGCAGTACCTTAACTGAGCCCGCAAGAAATCCAGCGGACAAGTGGACTCGAGACTATAGACGGCATCACAGACTATTATATCATCCTCGGTTCCAACACTATTCTCTGTGTCATTGATAGAAACGTTGGCGTCGTGTTGAACTAATTCAAAAGGTATATCGCCGATCAATGATTGTGGTAAGATCGATGACCTCTTATTGCATTGGCATAACAATTTAGTATTCTGAACTCGGATTCGATTTGTGCTACCATTACATTGAACACCGAGAGTATGGCCATCGACAGAAGTTTTCTCTTTGGCATTATTGAGGTTGAAATAAGTTACTTGATGTTGTAGATGAATAGATTTGAGCTTTACAATACCGTTCAGTTCGTTAAGACGAGTTAGCTCGTAGATAATGGATGAAGTTCCGTTGGAAGTTGATAGGAAAAGCTCGGCTCCTCTAACATGGCATAACCACGGCAGGGAGTTGATCTTTTGATAAGGCCGGTCGCCAATTGCCCAAGTCTCATGACTTTGATTGTGCAGACTTCCATCCACAATGATCTCGTGACCACCGAGCTTACAGCTCACTAGCGTTGATGTCTTGGAGACAGTTATATGAAGTTTTGTTTCGTGATTTATCAAGTTGAAGAACCTAGAGTCTGTCTCGCGGCAATCCATGCCCTCCTCGACTGTCACTGGATTGGTGGTGAATTTATAGTCCAGAGTCATCTCAACTTAGTTCAATATCCTTGTTGGTTAAAGCTTCCATGAAGGCAGCGACGATTATCACCGAACATAGTGAACTCTGCAGAGTATCTTTTTGTTCGTGGTCTAGGTTACCTCAACCTGGATAAATATTCGAGAATCCATTTTTATTCTCATTGCGAAGTTGAGTACCGATCACAAAATCTTACTGCGACATCGGCATCAGCTGACGCTGTGAACGATCAACTGAGATTTCTTATGTAGATTTTACATTGTGTTTTGCAGTATACATCCCAAGCTTTCCAAGAATAGTATGTTCTCTCGACTAAGATTTATAAATCCTTCTGTCAAATCGAGCTTCCAAGTAGTATTATATAGCCGCGACCGACGTTAACAGTACGACACAATGGTATTCAACAGCTTTACTATGATGCCAGATGAATCGAGGTCTCTATGCAGGACCATGAGACGAAAGGAGACCATTAGTTCCCTCTGGGAGAGGAGATGAAAATCTGACTACTGCTCTTACCCGTTCGATTGCACTGCAATAAATCATGACATTTACCTCGGAACGCGTCAGTGAATCTGGATAGATGGTGGGCACTTGCTTTCCATGTTGGCCTAATGGGAGCCGAAACTACAATTCAACTTCAGCTGAGATGCTCACATCGGACAGATTCTATAGCCACGCAATTTATCTCAGCGACCTCAATTGCTATCGCCGATAGTATGCTTACCACCTGTTTTCTTGAGCCCTACTGAGATTGAATCTGTGTCACAACACTCAAGGGTTGTAGCTTTGAGTATTTAGCCTCACAGTTTTGACTCAAACCACACAAGAACTCTCACCCGTCTCACTTATTATCGGCTTATGGGTCCCGAAATTACTCTGAGAAGACTCCCCACGATCTCACTCGCAAGCAACAATCCGCAAACTGTCGCGTTTGTAGGCGACCCCATGAAGGAATCTAAATTCACTCAATGATAGAACTAATTTCTGTGAGGAACAGACTACAACTGGTTCTACTTTTTGCCAACTTTTTCGAATATTGGCCAAGAGCAAACAAAAGAAAATTTTTGATTGACACTTGAACCCCGAAATTCGGCTAACATGAACCGATGATTTTGCATGTAGTGGAGGTTTTTGCAATGATTCTAACATTCCTTTATTAGCCGTCTTACTCATCGACTAATGTTGATTGCGCCCATCAGAACAAGAGACTTTAACTTTATGACTTTCAAGCACAATTTGACTAATTTACATTCCACTTTATGAACCTACCTGGCTTAAGGAACAACAACCGCCCCTATTAATTTGCCTTTTCACATCCAAGAAACGATGACGATTGTAATCTATCGATCGCCGAAAAGGCTGGCCCTTTTAGGGTTAGTGGCGTTTTGTGCAACTACTGTGATGATGCTATTTGTTTATACCAAAAATCCAGATCTATTCTTCAGTGCCCCTTCAAACAAGCAACAAAGTATTTGGCGAGCAAAGCAGAAGACTATCGTACTATCAGACGAAGATTCAAGTGCTTTGAATGGTATCAAGACGTTTGATTACAGCAGAGATATGCCAGTTGTATTTATTGGAGGCATGCCACGTAGCGGAACCACCTTGTTACGAGTGATGCTTGACTCTCACCCGGATGTCAGGTGTGGCGGAGAGACTCGTGTTATACCTAGACTGTTGAATTTACGCAATTCTTGGCTCAAGGCTCCCTTTGAATCGCAAAGGCTCCTTGAAGCTGGAATAACGGCAGATGTTCTTGATCGAGCGGTGGGCGAATTCATGCTGGAAATTATTGCTAGACACGGAAGGCCAGCAAAGAGGCTATGCAACAAAGATCCATTCACCCTCAAATCAGCTGTGTATATCAAATCACTCTTTCCAAACGCACAATTTTTATATCTCGTTCGCGACGGAAGAGCCGTAGCGCATTCAATTGTCTCACGTAAGGTAACTATCAGTGGATTTGATATTACCGACTACAGACAGTGTCTGAAGAAATGGAATGCGGCGACGAGTTCGATGTATGAGCAGTGTAAATCATTGGGACCAAAGGTTTGTCATCCAGTATACTACGAGCAATTAGTTCTCCACCCGGAACATACGTTGCGTGGCATACTCGATTTCTTGAGACTCCCTTGGAACAGCACAGTTTTGCATCATGAAAAATTTGTCAATCAACCTGATGGAATTGAGCTATCCAAGTTGGAAAGATCGACCGATCAAGTAGTTAAACCAGTGAACACTGAAATGTTAACCAAATGGGTTGGCGCAATGCCGGCTGATGTCGTGCGAGACATGGCTGACATCGCTCCTATGCTATCAGTGCTCGGGTATGATCCCCAAGCAAATCCACCAAATTATGGTGATCCAGATGCGTTCGTGCTGGGCAAAATGAAGCTGATTGACGAGAATAGAGAAGAATGGCGAGAAAAGGAGGAGATGCTGATTAAGGAGCGCGAAGAATTGCGGAAGCAACTTATGGCCCAGGGGCAGAAGCAAAATCCATCTCCCAAGAGCACAACGACCTGAGCAGTAAGGGATGGATGAGCGAATTTGTGGCAATCCTTAGCACAAGAGTTACATTATTTATTTAGAAATGGAGATTTGTCTACATAAAGGCAGGATTGGACTGATGATATTTCATGAGCATTTCATCATCAATATGGGAACACTTGGCAGTAGATTTGTCTAGAATTGTCTTTTTCATGGAAAGGAACGGTTGATTCATCCGATTCTACTTCTTCGCAGGTGTTATCCAATTGCTTGAAAAAGTATCTGTAGTTACCGCGCTTGGGTAGCTTGTCTCTGACAGCCTTTAGGGTATTGCGTTCAACGCGCACCACATAGGTGTCCTTTTCGTCATGATATTGAATATAGGCCTTATATCCCCCTCTGCTAACTTGGTTTGATTTCCTCCTATTAACGAATACTGAGGAATAGTGCTTGTTTAGAGTGTCCATTGCATAGGCACTATGGTTTTCTTTTGGCAGGTTCTCGAGCTTAGCGACCACCTGCCTAAGATCAACAGTTTGTTCTCGGTGCTTCGGCGGAACGAAGGAACCATCGAGGGTTTTGTAAGGCGCCCGGCCTCTCGTTGATGGAATCGGCAAGTTGATTGTGGCATTCATATTGGGGCTTGCGGATATCTTGTTGCTGTCTTCGCAAAACATGACACTGTAATCTTTAGGAATTCCGTCAGCCATTCTGTTGCTTGTATTTGGTGGGCTTAGTGCGTGTGCAATATTGATTTTCGAAAGTAGATACATATATGTGGATAGGTAAAGTTCCACATCCAATCACACGAGTAGGTGCGACATTCTATGGAGATTCTTGCAGTAGTCGGATTGCCATCCAGTTTCGATGAGGATGGAATGAGTTTTGTGTTGATGGCCGCTAATAAACCGTTGTTCTTAATATGAGGGCGGCGGCGCGGTCATCAAAGAGAAAAGTCGACTGCAACAGTGGAGGGCAGCGACTGCGGCGGCTGCGGCCGAAAAGCGAAAGGAAAATTGGACAAAGCAGAATAGCAGGGAACCGCGCGTAGCAAATTGCAATGCGTCGAAATCCCTGAAAGCCGCAGACAAAGATCACAGCGACCAATCGGAGAGTTTGGGTGTAATGCGGCAAATGATTTTCTTTTCCTCCCCTTGTGATGCGCCGATGAGCCAAGAAGGCGGAAAGATGAAGGGGATCCCTGTTGGTTCCCTGAAAGAGCCTTTCCGTCCCCTCCCCTTGTCCAACTCGGCACCAGCCGAAGGCTTCCCTTTGCCCGTCTCTCTGCAAAGTCGGCCTGGTATTTCAGCCCCCACGGATTCCTAGCCGCTTTAGGCGACTAGATAGCCCCTTACTCAGGTTGAGCCAGTCTCTCTCCCCCCCCCCGCAGTGGCTTCGGGGTTCCTTCATTCTGCTAGCCTGGTGGCTGTTTTTGGCCGGTCTGTCTGGCGGCGGCAGACCCACCGTCATTTGGTCTGGATTGAGCCGTTTCAGTGTATCAGAATTGATCGCCTCAGCCCTGTAGGCTTCAGCTTATCGGCCAGGGGCTAGAGTTAGCCAGTGTCTAGCTGACCGTACGAGCTGGCCAAGGGCCACCCTTAAGTTGCACACATGGTACGAATTTACATGACGATTAGAAGAACCCCGCTTCGTTGTCGGATGAGTCAGACGGCCAATTTCTGACCCCGAATCTGGCCGAACTGATGAAAGCGATGATGGTTTGATAGTGACCGGCTCGATGTGCCTTGTGAACAGAGATAAAATCTCATCTAAATCGTTGAAATGAACATTGACGGTACCAATGAGCTCGAATTTGAGTATCTAGGTAGTATTTATCAACCTTTCAAGCTCCTCCTGATCCTGGATCCAAAGTTGGTCGCTGTTTTGCGCAGAGCTCGGCTTGTACTCAATGGGCCTCTCATGTTCCCTAGCTGCCAGCTCCTCCAGCGACAGGTGCTCGC
>Ga0268249_1000166_pt1 | contig 42296 bp, 26 predicted proteins | sample AgamicAtPe_FD_200257 | JGI IMG/M metagenome (GOLD analysis project Ga0268249, IMG submission 200257) | Agave microbial communities from Guanajuato, Mexico - At.P.e (v2) (version 3) | ecosystem: Host-associated > Plants > Phyllosphere > Phylloplane/Leaf | place: Guanajuato, Mexico | collected... | reverse complement strand
GCGCTCGATGAGCGACGAAGATAAGCGCCGGTACGTGGAGATGCAAAACCAAGAGAAGGTCAGGTACGAGGCCAGTATGGACGAGTACCGGCGAAGAGTTTGCACTGATTGAATCACATGATCTTAGCAACATATGGTTGTTGATGATGATATAGTGTAGGTTACTATCACCCCGCTGCTTCTTATATACAAAATTGCACACCAACCAACCACACACAAACAAGCCTATTGAGTCGATTGAAGGCTCCAGATCCTCCAACCTCTTCAATAGTAATAAACCTGTAGAGATAGATACCGACGATGTTTTAATATAATTGTGATTGTATCATTACCGTCATTGGATGCCGCCTACCATGTCATCTCCATAGAGCCCCGCCTCCTCGCCCCTCCCTCAGCACTTCAACTACCTAAATCCCCTCCTAGGAAGACTTTGGAGATATTTATCCTCACAATCATCGACATAAACAATGGGTGATTTCATATTATTGTATGAATTATGCAAGATGCCAGCCAAAAGCGACAGCTCTACGAGTGAAAACTCTTGGATTGCTCCGAGCCTGATATTATTATTATTATTATTGCTATTATTATTATCGCTGAAGCCGAGAGCATCAGCTCACCAGGATACACATCAACACATGCATACGAGAGGACGAAAACCTGAAGATTGCATTTGGTATCTCAACTCAAATCGACATCACAACTTTCCTCGCCCAGGTGGATGGTGATGCGTTTTGGCTATAGAAAGCTGCGATTGGGAGAAGTCAGCGACTACTTCAAATGATTGTATAGAGAATTTATAGGAACACAACTGGAGAAAGAGAGTAACATAAAGTCATTGAAAGGGTTTTTGTTATTTAAGTACAAAACACGCTTCCATCCTTAAACACTCACTGCCAGAGTCACACTCAAAGATTTAATGTTCAACATACTCAGTGTCTTATTCCAATTATGGTCTGATTCTCGAAGCTCTAAATCGGAAACGTAAAGCTCAGGTAGAGATCTGCCAAACGATAGAATGATTTTACTAGTCTTTGTCTCCGTCGTGATATCGGCGCTGAGTCGAATCAACTCGGGGTAGTCAGAACAATGATACTAGATGACAAATCATTGTCTTGATGCACGTGGTCTCGTTTAGCGCGTGAAAATGTAATCTGCTCTGTCCCGCTCACACTTAAACGCACCCCTGAGCCATCCGAGAGCTTCTCCCATATCTTCATCATCTTGTTTTACTTTTGATCCTTGATAGTATCTAGATTCTGTGATGTCATAACATCAGAGCGCTGACAGTGGTCGCTAGCAATGCCTTCTCTTGCTGCCACTATTGAGTTAGATTTCGTAGCGAGCGCCTGAGACTTGTTTCTACGCTTATCGGGCTAGATAAATCATAGATTCAGCAATCTGGCAAGGCATCACATTGTCAACAGGCGGATACGCTTCCTATTGCTAAGGCAGCAAAGCGAGTTGTGCCTTATTGCGATTAGGTGCTTCTATTAACCTCACAAGTCTTCAAAATTATGCTGAGTAGCCGACCTCATCGAGGGGCTCTACAGCGAGGTTATATCTAGATTCATACCTCAAGTTCGCGTATGGCCTCAGCATCAAATATGATGATTGACGAGCACATTAGCCAGTTCTTCAAATATCGAGACTCAGACGAAAAACACCACCTGTTGCGTCGAAAACTGGACAACTTACGTAGATTGGATCCAAGGGTAATTGATCTTAGAGAAGAGCACAGCTATTATGTTGCCTCTAAAAATCAATTGACCGATGGAGAGAGTAGACTATTGCTTTGGTTGATCGAGCCTGATACCAATGATTATGTGATAGTTAGCGCAACTCAATCTTATTTGCGTTCGTCAAGTGACCGGGACGATTGTGCCGATTCCTACATCCTCGAAGTTGGTCCGAGATTGAATTTTTGTTCGCCGTTCTCGACAAATGCTGTCTCAATTGTAAGGTCTGCATGCCCAAATACTAGCGTATTCAGAATAGAAAGGTCAACCATATATGAGATTAGTTTCGACGCGAAGGTCGATTCTAATCATCTAGACTCAAATAATGCTCTATTTGAAACCCTTTACGATCCCATGGTGGAAACTATATACAGGGCTCCCGTTGAGTCATTTTCACCAAGCGCCTCCCGGGCAAAGATTGCCTCCGGAGAGGAGGACCTGCAACCGTCCGCCGAAGTTGATATCTTAGGCCGTGGTGATTGTGCCCTTCGTGGGGTGAGCCAAAAATTGGGTTTGTTTTTCGACGATTGGGACATTGATTATTACGTCCGGCTATTTCGCGATTCAATTAAGAGGAATCCGACTGTCGTAGAATGCTTTGATCTTGCCCAATCAAACAGTGAACATTCTCGCCATTGGTTCTTCAAGGGAATTCTTGATATCAAAGGTCGGAAACCGGTAGAAAAGTCACTCATTGATATGGTTGCGTCTACTCAGCTCGGCTCAAATCAAAACAACGTCATCAAGTTCGAGGACAATTCAAGCGCCATAGAAGGATTTGATAACTTAACTCTTCTCAGACCTAAAAATTCGAGCCGTTGCTCACGGATGGAAGCCGTCCAGAACCAGCATAGGCATATTATATTCACCGCCGAGACACACAATTTTCCGACGGGAGTAGCCCCCTTCCCTGGAGCCGCCACTGGAACAGGTGGTAGAATTCGTGATGTTCAAGCGACCGGAAGAGGTGCTCACGTTATAGCTGGAACAGCTGGTTACTCTTTTGGAAATCTTCTACTTGATGACTATGAACTAGATTGGGAGAATCCGCATGAGCTGTATCCGAGAAATCTCGCTCAACCATATAGGATTGCGATTGAGGCTAGCAACGGCGCCAGCGATTACGGCAACAAGTTTGGTGAACCGATCATTTCAGGATTTGCAAGAAGTTTTGGAATGCGCCTCACTGCCCAGAAGACCGGTGTATCCGAGAGATGGGAATACCTAAAGCCAATCATGTTCACCGGCGGAATAGGTTCAATTGATTCACATTTTATAGACAAAGCTAAACCTCAAAAGGGAATGAAAGTTGCCAAAATCGGCGGGCCAGTTTATCGAATTGGCATTGGTGGGGGCGCAGCTAGTTCAACAACGGTGGGGAAGAGTGATAGTAAGAATAAGCAGCTTAATTTCAATGCAGTTCAGAGAGGTGATCCGGAGATGGAGCAGAAATTGAACAGGGTCATACGCGCTTGTATAGAAAACACGAGTGAAGCTATTGACGATCAGGGTACTCTCAATCCCATCCTCTCCATTCATGATCAAGGAGCCGGAGGTAACGGAAACGTTCTTAAAGAGATTGTTGAACCTCTGGGAGCCACAATCGATGCAAACCAGTTCACTCTTGGCGACCAGACGGTTAACGTTCTAGAATTGTGGGCCGCCGAGTATCAAGAAAGTGACGCCATACTTACTAGCAACACGGACAAATGCAAGCGATTGCTTGATTGTATATCGAGGCGAGAAAAGTGCAACGTCGATGTAGTCGGTCAGGTCAGCGACGATGGACAAATCAGATTGATTAATTTCGATGACTATGATCGAAGGAAAGAAAAGAAATATCCCATAGATCTGAAACTAGACTATGTTATTGGATCTATGCCGAGGAAAAAGTTTGAATTGGTCGATTATTCCTCGGACGAATTTTTATCACCTGCAAAACTCATAGAGACCGAAGAGCTACCAAAAAGTCTCAAAGCTCGCTACAGGATGTTGAACGACCAAATTTACACTCTCTCGACAAGCACACAAATGATGAGCAATTTCGAGCACCTTTTGCACAAAGTTCTCAAGCTCCCAAGCGTGGCCTCGAAACGATACTTGACCTCCAAGGTTGATCGCTGTGTGACTGGTCTAATTGCCGGCCAGCAATGTCTGGGCCCTCTACACACTCCAATCGGCGATTATGCATTAGTTGCACTCTCCCATTTCGGCCATGCTGGTTCAGTAACCTCGATTGGTGAGCAGCCCATCAAGGGTCTAGTGTCGCCAATCTCTAATGCAACCATGTCTGTAGCTGAGGCCATAACAAATATGATGTTTTGCGTCATAACCTCAATGGAGGATATCAAATGCAGTGCAAACTGGATGTGGGCAGCAAAACTGCCCGGTGAGGGAGCGAAGTTGCTCGATGCATGTGATGCAATGTGCAAACTCATGACTGAATTGGGTATTGCCGTCGATGGTGGTAAAGATTCGCTTTCGATGTCGGCCAACGTCGATCCGAGCGATGCGAGAAAACTGATCCGAGTCAATGAGGAAGGGTTAGAAGATGATGATGATGAGACCGTCAAGTCGCCGGGAACTTTGGTGATTAGTGCATATGCTCCTGTCGAGGATATTCGTTGTAAGGTGACACCAATTCTAAGCTGTAAACCAAAGCTTAGCCATCTGATCTACGTCAATCTGGCTTTTCCAATCAACGATGATGGTGATCATGACAAATTCCGTCTCGGTGGTTCGGCAATCTTGCAAACGCTGGGCCAAATTGGCGACCAAGCGCCAAATATAGACCACCCAGAGCTACTACGCGATGGCTTCAAATTAGTTCAAGCTCTCATAAAGGAGGGCATATGCACTGCGGGTCATGATGTTAGCGATGGAGGTTTGATTGTCTGCGCCTTGGAGATGGCAATTGCCAGTCATTGCGGTATTCATCTGAATATCAAGGCGGAGAAGGCGTTCCGGGAATTGAGTTGCGCGAACAACGATGAAAAGGTCTTGGGGGCTTTGTTTGCTGAAGAGTGTGGTGTTGTTATAGAGGTTGACGCGGAGACGGAAACTGATCTAAATAACATTCTAGATCGTTTCGAGGAGGTCTCAATCCAGGCTCAGAGAATTGGCTTCGCTTCTTATGAAAACGAACGAGTCACAGTCAAATTCGAGCAACAATTGCTGCTAGAATACGAAAACAATAATGAAATTAGATCTTGTTGGGAGTCGACAAGTAAGCAACTCGACCTTCGCCAAGCAAACGAGAGCTCAATCACTGAAGAGTACGATAATATGAGTCGTAGGCCCAATAGACCAGATTGGAAGCTCAGCTTTGATCCCAATTCCACGAAAGTTGTCATAGATTTTGACAAACATTATTTGGCCCCTCAACCGAAAGTTGCTGTCTTGAGGGAAGAAGGTATCAACGGTGATCGAGAAATGATCGCTAGTTTAATGATGGCCGGATTTGAAGTGTTTGATGTGACAGTTACCGATTTGAATAATTCAAATGAGCGGACCAGTTTAGATCCTTTCATCGGTATAGTCTTTCCGGGGGGATTTTCTTATGCCGACGTTTTTGGTTCCGGAAGGGGCTGGGCCGCTTCGTTGATGTTCAACCAAAATGTCAGGAATCAGCTCTTTAACTTCAGGCGCCGCCCTTCCACCTTCTCGCTTGGTGTTTGTAATGGATGCCAACTTATGTCGTTGCTCGGCTTCTTGGAAGACGCACCTGAACTCAAGAGCAACAGGTTGTTCGACGTCCCGGAAACAACTGTGCGACTTGAAGAGAATGATTCGGGACGATTCGAATGTAGATTTGTAAACGTTAGAGTGGAGCGAACAACAAATTCTATTATGTTGAAAGATATGGAGGAGAGTACTTTTGGAGTCTGGGTGGCACATGGCGAGGGCAAGTTCAAGATTGAGCAGAGCGTCGAGGTTGATCAAGAAACAAGAGTATCTCTCAAATATGTGGACGACAAAAATGAGCCCACCATGGATTATCCTTTGAACCCCAATGGAAGCGATCTAGCAGCTGCTGGTGTTTGTAGTCGAGATGGTCGTCATTTAGCAATGATGCCACATCCGGAGAGATGCACTCAGATGTGGCAATGGCCTTACATACCAGCCGATTGGAAGACTGAGCCGAAGGTGGTGAGAGTTAGCCCCTGGATGAAGATGTTTGTGAACGCCTATGAGTTTTGCAAACAATCCGCCAATTAGCGAGTCAGCTTATAGGTGGTATGCCATCGAGAGGTCAGATTCGAATCGATCTCACCTCGTTCGAAATGATTAGGCTCCAGCCAGATGATGGAGAAACGGCACTGAGCTACATATTGATGGTCATCTTGCGAGCTCTAAATCTGATGAGATATATGACAATTTTACCTGTTATGAGATTACATAAATCGATAATCACAAAATATGAGTATACCTATGCGATTCTATGGATAGAACCATCTGAAATTTTAGAATGACACCCATCAGTAAGAAAGTGCCACATTGAAGGGGACCCGGACCGTGGAGCCGAGAAGAGGTTCAGGGATATTCGAATGTTTCGACAATTTACTTTATTTTTCATCCTGGAGGAGTTTTCATTCTAACCCGAGTTCGTAGTCGAGAAAGTGGACTACCAGAAATATAATTGGTTGCCTGATATGATGTATTGGGGCATAAAGGTTAGTTAACTTGGGTCAGAGCAACTGGAGGGTCAAAGAGTCATAGTTTAGTTAGATATTTGACTTACCAAGCAAACAAATACCTTATGAAGTCTAGTAGATTCCCATAAAGGTAGTGTGGCTTCTGGAATGGTAAGGCGGAGAAAAGTTTTCCCAGATCAACTTTCTCCCTACAGAAAGGGCACACTTGGCGCTTTCCGACGAGACACCAGCCATAGATACAATACTCGTGAAACTTGTGCCCACATGTTAAAACAAAGATTCGCTCTTTATGATTTGATTCGTTGAACTCTACTAAAGTTTCTTGATCCGGGTGCTCATCGCTATCCAGATAGCCGTTCAGATCAGTCTGAAGGAGAGGTTCACCCTTGTTTAACCCGTCCATATCAATGTTTTCTCTATCACCGTGTTCCATTCCACAAATTGCACACACGTTACTCCTCAGAAGTTTTGACGGTAATGAAGAGGATGGGTTATAGTATCCTATTTGGGCTGCCAACCTATCCACCAGGAAGTCTGTAAAGTCGCGGCACAAGACACCGTAATATATACCATAGAATAACATCATGAATCCCACATCTAAAGCTGTTTGTGGCGACACATTGAGTAGTATGTTAATCCCAAAGAACGTAAGCAGGAGGATAGAGTAACCAGTTACTGCAACGATGCTTGAGATAGAGTAAACCAGGAAAAACCATTTGTACAATAATCTAGGAATAGTTGAACCTGATCTGGAGAAGTTTGGCATGACAAGAGGGCGCCAAACTAGAACAACTGTTATTAGCGATATTATAGTCCATATCGCGACGAACCTCCACCAGTGACGATAAGCTGAAATGCCGAAGGGAATCAAGTACATCGCAATCATGCTGCAGTGAATATAAGACTTCTGGTGCTTAGTCTTCCACCAAACTAACAAAATTTGCGAAATTATCATAGCAACTATAAGAATGAGAACCATTGCTAGATGTTGACTCTCATGGCCGGCATGCATTGCGACTTCTTTTCGAAGAGTAGCAATCTGCTCATGATTGTGAGGGTCATGGATGTATTTGTCTCGACTAATTTCAATGACCAGAACGTTTTCAGTGTTACTACTACCATTGCTTAGTATTGTATTCAAAATTGAGCTAGAATTGTGACTTTGTATTGCAATCGGCTGAGAATTCTTATCAGCAATAAGCGATTCTTTCTTGTCTAGTATGTCTTGCATTGTGGCTATAATATGATTGGCTATTCACCCCAAAGTATAAACTTGGCATACGTAACAAGCCGGTTTGTGATGATCACATCAGTTCTATTAGAGCAATCGAGCTCTGCTCGCCGTAAATAAAGTCAGTCTTGATGATTTGGAACTGTAAGGAAAACGGTCGCTTCAGTTCACATAACTAAGAGGATTGGCGAGTTTCGTTCCGTTGGATGATGGTTGGAATTGTATCCCTACCAGAGTCATAGGCTTGCAGCCGATTGGCCCCACTCAGGTAAACAGAAACTCATGATCGTATTTATTTCTGGGTCTGCGTTTACTCACTGAAGCTCGCATCATACAGCTTGCCGAATTACAAGTTCGCCAAACTGTACATTCTATACGGCGAAAGAGAGACTCCGTTCAGGATAGCTTTATTTTTGTGTTCACGACTTAAATAGTTAACACTTATCGTGCCTGTTATTGAATTCTCGGACTGGGTCTCAATCGGATCTTCCGGGTTACGGGGCATGAGGTAGGTTTAAAGGGACCAGCTCTGCTATAACTCCTACCCTAGAAGAGTCGAGTCCAGAACGATCACAATCAAATGAGCTGCGACTTTTATTGTTGTAGATTGAGTAATTTTATAGTTTGCGCTCGCATCTCAAACTTCTTTATCTTCTTTACGGGGGTCATAGGGAAGTCCTCGACAAATATCACATATTTTGGGACCTTAAAGTACGTAAGCCTTTTCTTGCAATACTGAGTGATATCGCTCTTGATTTCATTTTTGCGTGCATCATCGACCTGGGGATCTTTCAGCTTCACCCAGACACAAACCTCTTCACCGAACCTTTGGTCGGGTACTCCAAAAACATGAGCATCGTTGATGAGATCGTGAGCATGCAGCACTGTCTCCACTTCCGCCGGATATATGTTTTCGCCACCTTTGATTATAATATCCTTGATTCTGCCGACAATCTGTAAACTTCCGTGCTTATCGATTATGCCCAAATCGCCACTTTTATACCAACGAGATTTAGTTATTGCTTCATTAGTCTTGTCGGGATCGTTGTAATAGCCCAACATTGTGTTGAAGCCTCTCGTTTGAACTTCACCTGATCGACCCAGGAGTGTTGTTTCATCTGTGCTTGTATCAGCAATTCTTATTTCCGTGAAGTCTAATGGAGGCCCAACTGTGTATGGTCGATTTTCGGCTGGTTCTTGGCTCGTCTGAATCGAAGCAATAACTCCATTCTCGGACGACCCGTATCCTATTCTAATTTCCTCTAGTTCGGGCAGCACCTTATAGGTCCTATGCAGTAGCTCAGAGATCACAGCGGAGCCTGCAACGAGGATACTCCTGAGGGGCACATTCACAACTCTATTATGCTCTACGTAGTTAAGAATGTCGATCAATATGGTTGGCGTGAGAAAAATAGCATTACATTTCAACCTGATGATAGAGTCCATGACTGTGTCCACACTGTATCGCATACCGGGTAGCACAAAAGATCCCCCATTGATAAACGGTTGCAGGACACCCAAAACTCCAGCGAATTCGTGAAATAGCGGAAGAGGAAGGCATACATTTGGTCGCATACTCTGAAATTTCGGTCCTCTCTGATTAAATACTCGCTCGCAAGATAACGCCGTGTTGTTGATTACGTTGAATTGGGTTATGGCAGCACCCTTCGGAAATCCAGTCGTTCCGGATGTATAGTAGATGCCATAAATATCATCGGAACGAACTTGATCTATCTGATCTTGAACATTCGAGGGTAACTCAATTTCGCTTGTGAATACACTTCGCCAGCGGTCTAATTCAATACCCTCGATCCCGAATTCAGTCATATCAATTTCGCCGTCTAAGATAACGATATGCTTGAGAGCGTCGATTGCACCTTGATCTTTGAGTTTTTTGATAGATTCATCACAGATGACCGACCAATGGTCATTCAAATAGCACTGCTTGGAGTTCTTACCAGGCATGAATAATACTTTGACATCCGATTTCCCCAGGACGTAGGAGAACTCGTGATACTTGTAGGAGGGATTAATGGGATTTAATATCAAACCCAACTTGTTGCATGCATACTGGGTGATTAGAAACTGATAATTGTTGTAGCTGTAAACTCCAACCCTGTCGCCTCTTTTGAGACCAAGCCTAAGGACCATTCCATTGACTAGCCTGTTGACATCAGAATTAAGTTGTTCAAAGCTCCTACTTATGCCCTCATCATACACTACAGCAGCTGTGGAATGAGGCTCTCGCTTACTCATAGCATCCATCATGGGCGCTAGTGTATAGTACTTGAGCTCCTTCAATGAGCGGCCATAAGAGTAAGAGAGCTTGTCATCCACGTAAGGTGGTAAAGACACATTCGCTTGTCCATGATTCTGGGAGTAGTGTCTCAGAGGACCCTGACGAATGGGAAAAGCTTGCAGTGGGGATGCACCGGATTCGCGACTTGTTGATAGCTTTCTTGAGGGTCTAAAGTCTATGAAGACGGTTGCATTGAAACTATCGCCGCTTGTTGGATGCTGGAAGCATCTGTAGGTCCTCGAATAGATAGTTACTCCTATGGCGAGTCTAGAAAACCTAGCATTGAGAGAATTCATTTCAAAAGGAGCTCTCGGTCGAGGACCTTCGATTGGGGTGGGCACTTTTGAGGGGTTGATCTGAAACTGCCGTAATGATTTTAGCCAATCTCGTTATAGATATTGAGACCTCTGCTCACACCAAGACCCTGATAAATTGTAACAACTAATCTAATCTTTTAGTCAATCCGGTGCCAAATATGTGATGAGGAGATAGAGTGAACTTACACGATTATGCGTATTTTGGTAGAACACGAACAATGAGCCTGTATCTAGAACACGATCTGTTCCCGCCAACAGTGAGCTATAGTTCTGTCACGATATGAGAAGAATCCGTCTTGATCAGATATTCAGAACTACGATGATAACGGACAGGTTGCAATCGTAACTTCACAGTTCTTATTCTGATGTCTCTAATTCATACGCCACCTCAAGTAAGAGAGTCGAACTATGATCGTCACAAGGAGGCATCTATCAAAGGAATCCAATTAAAGGTATCACTAACGAGAATGAGGAAATAAAATTGGTAGCTGATTTGTACACGAGAGCCTTTGGTGCCTAAGTTCATCGGTAGCTATTCTTGAAGGTCCGGAGCCCGCTACGTGTATCACAAAATGTGCTGATTCGAGCATCTGAATGAAGTTAAATCAGACCATAAGTTGACATGGATCAAGCCGCCTTGACTTGGAATCAACCTTGGTCCAGAGAGTCAAACTACTTGCGCTAACCTATTCTTATCAAGATTGACAGCCAGAAGCCGGGTATGCACGCGTATGGTCATGTCAAATTTATTTTTGTCGTGAGAACACACTCGATGATTCGAGAAGTCAACAGTGCTCACTTGATGCCTTGTATGAGTTAGTATTATTTATTATAGTCGTCCACTATATTGAGATCCTGGCATTGGAAACTCCTAAGTAATAGCAGGTGCAGCAAGAACGTGGTAAATACTAAAAGGCTCTAAGCCGCACGCCGTTCCTCGAATTTTCAGCGATCTTGTATCTGTTCTTGGCTTCTCGGACTGGTTGAAGGCCCAAGAATAAATTTGGTCATCGGATACTAACGGTTAGAACCTCCATGATTTCATTCTTACTCAAGACCCGCCTAGCCAGATTTTTGTCGACGCCGCATTTCCGAAGAGTCCAAATGGCATCTGAAAATCAAACAGAGACTATCTTTCATAAGATTATGCGTAAGGAAATTCCCGCAACATTCGTCCATGAAGATGAACTGTGTTTTGCGATAAAGGATATCAACCCAGTTGCTCCAGTACATTACCTCATCATACCTAGGAAGACCATTGCAAACCTTTCAAAAGTACAACAAGAGGACGAGCCCATTCTTGGTCATCTCCTGCACGTAGCCTCTCAACTGGCAAAGAAAGAGAAGCTAGATGACGGGTTCAGAGTCTGTATCAACACAAACCATCATTCTTGTCAAACAGTTTATCAGCTTCATGTTCACCTCATCGGTGGTCGGCAATTATCAATGGAGTTTGCTTAGATAGATTATTATCAGAGAAGCTAGCCAAATGAGGTTTGGTGTGCGGTCGCCTTTGTCAATAAAGTTGCCGAGCGCTCAAATAAAAATATGCCGTTTGAGGTTGAACATTTTGCTTCGTCACGACAATCGATCGAACGAATCGATCTCGAACAAATTCGAGAAAGTAAGAACAAATACTTCGAGGGGCTTTCTCCAATATGAAGCACAATCTTAAGTTTGTAAGTCCTCGCACGACTTTACTGAACCGGCATTCAGTTTTTTTAACCTTTTTTCGCTTCGGTCATACGGTTTTGACAGTTTGTTCTACAAAGTGAATCAAGAAGACTTTACAAGAAATTCATGAAAATAACAAGACTGTTGGATGACAAGCAGCAGCAGAAAGAGCTCAGATTGTGGATTCGGGACGATTTTCGGATTAATAAGTACCTAACGAACGAGGTAAGAGGAAGCTATTGTTAGAGATAGATGTTTGTCGTATATCGCTTGATGAGGTGGAAAATACTTTTGAAGATTTAATTAACTCTGAGTGGTCACAGCGAAGAATCAGACAGAGATATCATTAATGACGTAGCATTAGTTTGCCCAAAACTAATACTTTCATGGCCCTCGAACCTCTAGATTGAGATAAAATCACAACATGCACGTGCACGGGCAGCACTTGAGGAATTGGAAACATCAATTGATTTATCACGGGCTAATCATGGCAGTGCTTAATATTGCATAATCACAGTTCTTTGCAGAAGCTCATATATCAATAACAAGGTGATCAACTAGGCTCCGGAGACTTGAGAGCGGGCCAATTCTGACGAGTCCAATTCAGTCAGGGGCAAATTACAGAATCTCCTGTTGAGGAAGAAATACAAGATGCCCGCTTGAGACATTGATCCTATTACGACAGTTGTGAACGGATCCGAGGAACTCGCGGTGGATGAGTTTGTTGGAGGCCTGAGTATGTTAGGACCAAGAACAGTGGCAAGGTTGGTCAAGGACATCTTGTTTTGAGCTTCATACTTATTGACCTTGACCAAATGCTCCACCAAATAGATGATTGTTTGTTGATTGGTCGTTGGAATCATCTTGAACAGTTCGAGCATTTTCTTTGTTCTCTCGAATGAGTCTGATTGTGGCATACTGAACGCAGAAACAAATTTGAGGTACAACTTATTGCTGAAGAGCCCCTCAGGCATTTCACGTAGATAAGCTTTAAGGAAACCAGTTACCGAGTTGATATCGATATCTCTCAACAATAATTCCGCAACGTAAGGATTAGTCTCGAACGCTTTCTTGAGTCTCTGAACGTCTGTAGATGTACCAGACATTCTATAGATGCCGACCTCTCGCATCCCTCTACGTTCAACCTCGTTGATACAAAGCTGAATCAACAATGGGACACTAGTCTTCTCCTTCTTGCAAACTTGGGTGATATCCATGCCGAAGTTGGTGCATAGTTTGATATGTGGAACTCGCATAGACAGTAGCTCTGAGCTGGTATATGAAAGTCTAGTCTTCAAGGAGCAGTTTGGGTTGAAATACATCTCCTTTTCAACAGGTGAATTGAGAAAGCAAGCACGGGAAAGCTCGGCATGGGCTTTGCCAATCACTGAAGGTCTTGTGTTCAAGCCCAAATCTTCATAAAGTAACACTCGGAGAGTGTGGGCGCCATCCAGTGGAAACACGTACTCTTCGTTCAAATCGTGGGTAGCATTATCTATTCTTAAGACTGCAGATGAGGCTTTCTGTGAGAAGTGACCATAGCTGTCAACCTCAAAGCAAAAATAGTAGTTTCCTGTTTTGGTTATACCTATCAAGGCGCTCAAGTTGATGTAAAGATCACCATAGAGTAGATCGTCGTCACAGTTAGAGCGCAATAAGAATGTTCCCAGGCTGGGATTGAGATTTTTTCGACAGGTTTGTATCCACGCCTGCAACTCGCTAGATGAGGGAGAGGCTAGAGTACCCCTGACGGCAGGGAGCTGACTCTGCAAGAACTTAATCGATTCTATCCATTGAGTGCGGTCAAAATTTGACGATAAGAAGAAAACGTACTTTTTCCCGTTTAGATGCTTTATAACCAGAGGAAGATGAGGTAAGAGTAGGACCAACTCAGCTTCTAGCTCAGTTCGTTTCTTTTTTAGCTTCTTGATAACTTTTGAGGGCTGTTTGTGCTTGCTTCTCTTAATGTGCTGCATCTGCCCACGAAGTAGCATCAAATTCGTCCGGATAGCGAGTATCTGATTTTCAATAGTTTCTTTGTCATACTTGATCTGATTGTTTGCATCACTGAGGTCCAAAATGGACACCCCATTCAAATTTAGATACCATTTAACGTCAAAAGTAAACTTTTGCTTGGAAGAGGCCTGGTACTTAGCACAAACAATTACATCATTGAACAAAAATAAATGACGTAATTTTCGACGGCCACAAAACTCAACAGCGAAGCTCTCTTTTACAATGCGCCTTTGTGCCTTATCTTCGAATATGTCATCGACAGGTGAGAGATTGATATCGCCCAAGAAGGATCGCATATTACTATGTGCTTCAACAAAAGTGTCTCCATCCGGGTCTATCTGACTAGGAAGGTTATTCGCCTCCGTCTTTGGATACAAACAAGTTGTATTCTCATGAATAGGACCAAGTGTAAGGTGGTGAGGTGAATTCTTGTTACCAACTTCCCGAAAACAAGTCGAACTCTTATGGCTTGGGAGACTTTCGCTTTGTTTGGAGGCTTGAAAAAGATTTGTTGACCTACTATCAACCTCTTTCTGTCTAAGAAGTGATGATTGTTGGTGCGTCTCATCCAAAAAATCACCGGAAGAAGCCGGTGTGAGGCTCGCTGATGAATGGTTGGTTTCTTTTATGGAAAGTTTCTTGGCCAGTTCACAAGGCGACATGTCTCTTAGTGAACCATCGCAGATTTGATCACTAGACAAGGATTGTGACATTTGAGTTGTATCTGCGTCGGAATCCTCACTAGTTTCATCATTAGTCGTGTTTTCATCATTACCGTCGAATGAAGGGCTCGTACCTCGTTTAAGGAAAAAATCAATGTTGACATAATTTGCGTAAAGTGGGCAATTTTCGAGATTCTGTTGATTGGAGCCAGCCAACAACGATTGACTAGAAGTCGAATTGATAGAAGCATCTCGAACGATGGATGATCCTAAAGAGTTTATGCTTTTGTCTGGATCGTTCCTTTGATTTTGCGGACTCTTACTGCTGGAGGCTGATTTTGAGGTATTGGGGGATCCCTTGTCCACAGAGGCGTTCGAGTCAGCAGTTTGCAGATTTTTAGTCGAACCTATCGCCGATCTCTGTGAGAGAGAAAGCCTGTTGAAGATTTGTATAGAAGAGGCTACGTCTTGACTAATCATGCCCGAATTTGTTATATCATCCGGTGATACAGCATCGTAGATGTTGTCATCATTTTCCGTATGATTTGCTTTAGGAAGCGGAGCGCTGAAATTAGAGTCATCCAAGGCTTGATCGCTCCTGATGTTTGAGGACACCGGGAAAACATTATTGTTGATGGTGTCTAGTCTATCGCTAGACTTTGAGACCAACAGTCGTGAGTTGGGTACTAAGTTTCTAAGCTTGATCTCCGGTTTGCTCAATGCAGTATTGCTATTGCTACAAGTTGAGTTGGTTAGAGAGGGTAGATTATAACTGCTAACGTAATGATGCACATTACTTCCAATGTCTTGCAGCTGGGTCAGTGGCTGCTCTTGATTGTATCTCGACAAAGAAGACCCTCCCCCAACCGAATGAATGTTGCCCGAAACAGTATTGTGCACATCGAAAGTGATGTTGTTGTTCTGACCGATGGATGGTTTCCCATTCAAGTTGGATAGCTTTGATATTTTACAGTTGTTGTTGGTGAATAGGGGCGGATTCAAGCTCGATAAATTCTTGAGCGATGAGCCGAAGACCGCACGTTTTGTAGCTTGAGCTAAGGCAGCCCTAGTTACTGAGCAATCGCTGTGTAGATCATGAAAATCTCTGACCTCGTTATAGAAAGATTTGAATTTGTACAGCAGCAGGTTGTATTCAAAGTCGTCACTCCTTTCTTGCGGTAGAAAATTACTCCAGGACTCCAGATCTAATGACGCTCTAGAGATCGGCATAATAGAAGAGTTTTGTTGCTGACTCGGGATGATATGATCGCCTTATTGGTGGATTGACGAGATGTTCTAATATGACCGATAGCTACATAAGTCTGAGGCCCCCTTGTGTAAAAAGTTCAGGTCTTGCCTCACCAAACATCAGGCTAGAGGGACTGTTTGCCAGAACAGATCATGGCTGCTTTAGATCTAACAAATTGTGTCACAATTATGCTTATTATGAATATCAAGCAACAAAAAATCAGAAAATAATGATAAGATAACCGATAGAATAAAATGCTGTTCCAGTTTGTTGAACTGTTTATCGAGAATTCTTGAGTGGTGACCGTTCAAGAAAATCAATATTTGAGTATTCACCTGTTGAAAATAGTTGTAGTTGATCGAACTCTTGAGAAGATGTGGTAATACTCGATTCCCTGAGTCTGATGAATGTGGGACAACAATATTTGATATTTGTTGCTGGTCGTACCAATTTCTTAGTGATGCAATTTTAAAACCGGCTGTTGGTTGCCTTTGTGGTCGTTATCACTGTTGTTCCATCCACAACTAGGACTCTTGGCAAGGGACGTGAGCTGAAATGGTTCAAGTGAGCATCAATGTGAAGTTAGCATATGATTGGCTGGCTTTGATATTGGCACTGCTTTTGCAGCGGTGAGTCTGCGCTGCTGCTGCTGCTGGTGTTCAATCGAGCCTTTCCATCCTACCGCAGGTTTGCAGGGAAAAGTTTTTTATTCATTCCAGTCTTCACGTCTAGAGGCTATTTTAGAGCCAATTTGTTGCTACTACGGTACTCAGATGATTAACATCCAGCCGCATTGATAGCTAGACCGGTGACCAGCAAGTTTCATCTCTTTGTTGAGTCTAATACGGCCTGCTCACTCATTCATCCCCATGTGCAATCAGCCAGCTTACTCTGATCGTCTCACGCAAACAGTCTTGGATCCATACTTCGCACAGATCTCAAGAGGACGGTATTCATTCTCATCCTGAGTCTTCGCACCTTCGCAAGATGAGAGCAAACATGGGTATCGTTGAGAAAAGAACCAGATGTGCGGCTTCAGTGAGCAATCGGTACCTGAGATCGGGCAAAATTTCGCTTCCATCCTTCACTCGAGTGTATAACGAAACCTTTCGAGTCCACAAATGAATCAATCCGAGGGGCCTTGAGACCTTCCTGGGTTACTTGATATCTTTCTCGAGTAGATCAATCATCTGACCTTATTTTGTTGCGTAAGCGATTCGGTTCACGGCGAAGACTGTGAGCTGCTCGTATGAGGAACTCGACAAGGGTTCGTTATGATATAAGCGAGAGATTATCGAGCTTGAATTAGATTTGACTAATTGAATACGAGACTCAATTCAATAGAAGGTCTTTAGCTAGTGTGTCATAGCATAACTTGTGCGCTCATCTTTAATGTCTCACGATGCACTGCCAAACGATCTCTTGATCTTTTGACGGAATACAACCAACTGCAAAAAGAATAAATTTTATGTACCATAGAGTCGGGGACATATATTCAATACCCGAGCTGATTGTCCATAATGGCGAGGGGTGTTCGCAAATCAACTGCTAGCGGTCATAGTGAAGAGAGGAGAAAGCGCCAATCGAATTCTCGGACGAGTAGCTTGAACGGAAGCGGCAAGAGCAGCACAACCAGACCCACGATTCGACATAATGTTGACGAGTTCGAGGACGAGTTTGAGGAGTTTGAATCGCCGCAATTTAGATCTGTTCCAGACCTATCTGTGGACGATAAGGTGACCATCTGGATGAATAGCTGGATGGATGATGATGATGGAGATTTTAGCTCTAGTTTCAACAAGTTTAAAAGGCATTAGCTTTTTCTTGGATGACTCAAGAGTTCTGAATGAATTTTTATTTGTTGCATAAATTTTGTTGGCCAATTCCGCACTGAATCTAAAACATGTAAAATTCAAGTTGATTATAACAGGACTGTCGCATAGCTCAAACCGACTTCGACATCGCTGTCTTCAATCCATTTTGCGAATAAAATCTCGATCTAACTGGACGAGTGACAACCCATTGATACCAAACACTAGAAGCCGATTCTTTGCGCCAGAAGTGGACCTCTAATTTCGTCCCTCGAGGCATGGGAATCGGATTCTCGAGCGGTATGAAGGCAGGAAACCAGCTATCCATATTTGGTGTTTCAGCTCCTAACAAGGTTGATAAAGACACCTGGCCATATAGATCAGCGGTGAAGTATCCGGCGAACCCATGACAAACAGTGTCTACTTTAGACCAGAAATTTAACCTAGTGTACCGCTCGTTACACCGCGTGCTCGGCGGTAAGCTCAAATCTCTGTGTTCGAAGGCGAACAATTGTTGAGGCCTACTTATGCTGTAATAATTCGTGAGTTTGACAACATATATCCTATCATAAGCATAGCGCTCACCGATATTAACAAGCTTGAAGAGTTCTTGATGAAGTTTGAAACTACAAATAGGTGCTATGTATGAGGCATATCTTTGGGGTATTGAAATCGTCGCAGGGGTTGAAAATTTCCACACACCATCGATACACTCCGGACTCAGCTCGTTATCAGCCAGAGAACCTAACAACTCGGTGGTTATCACATCTGCCTTATGGCCAGGCTGCCAGCATCTCATATCGGCTTCAACAACATCGGTTGTAAAAGTTCCGCTCGGATCAACCCAATGATGCTTCTGTTTATACAGTAAAGACCGAACTGAACTAGGATTCTTGTCGAGTGCATAAATCTTGAAACGATAGTCCTTTGTGTCCAGCGCCCTGATTGCGCTGATGTAAGAATCTACTAGAGGACCACGACCAGCACCTAGAACCATTAACACGAACTCTCTATTATTTGAACCCTTCTCCAAGAGTAACTTGCGTATCGCCTCAATCATCGCATCCCTGTATGTTTTGTATTTGACTGAGTCCATTTCGAACACTCCATAGGTACTAGAGTCGAGGTTTGTTGAGAGAGGTTGCAGCGGGGGCTGTATTTTGTCATGCCAACTAAGTAAGTAATCTTGATTTTGTTCCCTAATACTTTCACTCATTTGATCTAGATATAATAAATATTCTTTGACGTCTTGGTTGTTTGGACAATCGATAACGAAACTAACCTTCAGCGAGTTGGCGATCGCGAGCCTCTCAACAAATTCCCTACACGCAATATTCAATCTAAGTGCTCCGTTATGTCCTGGAGATCTGACAAATTGGTCTCTCGACAGGATCACCATGCGCACAGGTTCACCTCGCCATCTGGCCAAATCTTCATCATCGCCATCCAGATCGTCATCAATGAAAAGGCATACACCGATTCTAGAATCCGGTAGTAGGTGGCTCCTGATGTTGTTCCATTGATTCCAGGATTGAAACGAGGTAATCCTATTCTTGTCTTGACTGTTGTTCGAGTAACCGTAACCAGATTCGCCGCTAGAATAGGACTCTGATGTGAGATGGTTGTCAGCTCGATGGAGTGGGTTTTTGTCTGGCTCGAAATTATCAATCGTGTTCTCTATTTGTTGGGTGATTTCTGGAAACCAGGGGTTAGGACTAACATACGACTGGTATTGATCGGTTACAGGAACTTTGAATAAAACTAATGGCATACTAGGTGTTTCGCTCAAGCGTTCGTTGATGGTGGATGCTATGGAAATGTAAGCCAATTCGGAATTTGGACAAGAAATAACAATGACTGGGGCAGACAGGTATAGAGCATGCCTGAAGAGTTTGTCGAAACTACGTGCTGAGCTTGCATCGTAAACGTCCATCCGCGGATGCCCAATATGAATGGCAACCTTTGTTTGCCAAAGTTCGCCTGGGAGAGCAAGATCTGGGATTGCGTTGAATTCGTTATCACTATCAAAGGGTTCGTAGCTTGTAATGGGAGCTAGAATGAAATCTCCGCACTCCCCGATATGCTGGCTCTTGATTACGTGATCCAAATCGTCCGTATATTCGTGTAATTGGAATCCCACTCGGCAACGGACAAAGTCATTGCTATCAAATATTCTGTCATTCCTGGAGCCATCTTGTCGTCGTTTCTTAAGAGAGTTGATAGAATTTTGTTCAGCCTTCTTGGAGTCGATGTGCCCGTTTGTCTGCTTGATAGGCTGATTGTTAGTGAACGTTTTACTTTGGCTAGCCTTGTTTAATGGCGGAAACTCGCCGCTGTCAAGTCTAACAAAAGACATGTGGCTTCTAGTTGGTCGGCTACCAAGTTATTGGATTGGTTTGACTGAGGGCGATGAATGAGGGAGATGAGTCTTTTTTTCATATGATTGGATGCATTCGATGGTCCTGGTTATCGCGCGGCGATTTTCAACAACAGTGCAGAGAGCAATTCTTTAAGGCCTAAGGAAACAAGTTGATGATAATGATGGTGATGATGTGACATTGGCGATGGACCAAGGCCGAAGGTTTAATTAAAAGGACTGATTGTAATCCATCTACAAATTTGTAAAAGGGTGGCGCTGCCTGGTCGAATGCATCTTGCGCCTTAGACTGCTTGGTGTCGAGGGAAAAATAATAGTTTGCGTGTAAAATTCGTCGCCCCTCGGGAGTCTCTGGGCCAAAGACAGAACAGGAGTGTGCGGACTTTAAATCATACAGAGTCCGCGGACTGACACGTGGGTTTTGCTGATTGCAGAGCAAATATTTGCCGCATCTCACCTTTATTTATTTTAGTCGTGAGTACATACCGCTAGATGCCGCCAGAAGTCGAACACCAAAGCGAACAGTCGGCGGCCATCGATTGAATAAAAATGTCACAGAAACTAAGCTTTCAAGCTTCGAATCAATCCTGATTTCCGAGGAAAAATAAACGACTTTTTATCTTTTATTTGTCATCATAAATCATTGTGGATTTTTGTTGCCCTTCATCGCGAGTTTGGCGTCCTCGACTCGACAGGCGCGCGAGCGCACGTCTTGCAGGTAAATTGCAGCGGGTTGTTTCCAAATTTTAGCCGGAAATCAGAGAGAGAGAGAGAGAAACTTGCGCAACCGAGGGACTAGAAAGCAATTTATTATTATTATTCTAAGCTCTTGAAAATAATCATTTCTTCCAGCGGACAAGCTGGTTAGTTGAGATGTCAACCGAAGCCTAGCAATCGGTTTCGGGATAAAGAGCATTGGCGACATCCGGACGCACATGCAAGGGCGCCAATATGCCTCCTCTGGGTCAAGGGGCGCGTGAGAGAGTTCGCGCGCAAAGGTTAACAGCGCGCCATCTCGGCCCCGGATTGCTCGTCTCGTTTTCAAGTTTACGCTCTGGAAACCAACTTATGGGCGGCGAAAATTGGCCAGATTCCTCTCCTATCTGGGCTGCAGGCGGGCAGGCTGGCTGAATGGCGCCCACAGTGAGAGACAGCCGACCGTCCGAGGTTGGCGTGGTTACATTAACACAAGCGCGCCACTTCCAACCTGTTTGCCTTCTCCTGGTTGCCCGCTCGAGTTGAGAGGCTTTCAATTGTTTACACTGGCCCGAGTTCTATGGTAATTGCTGCTGCTGCTGCCTCTGTGGCTGTTGCCGCCGCCGCCGCTGCCATTGCTGCCTCTGCACCTGGATACCTTTCAACGCCGCCATGCATTGGCTCAACTCGACTCGATTCGACTCTGGTCGGCGCCGTCCGAGTTCAGGAGGCGTCCTCCTTGGGCTTGTTTGCGGCCGCAGGCCAGCCGCTCGCTGGCTGCAAGTGAAACGCCCGCTCGCGGTGTCAACGCCGCCGACCTGTTGTTGTTGGCGGTGCCGCCACCGCCGCCCGTCAGCCTGCTTGTTATCGTATCCATCCGTCTACCTCTGCTAGCTAGCTCGCCCGCTTGCTTTGCATATCCATTCTGGGCTGGCCAATTACCGATTGGCTCCAACAAGGCCAATCAGGAGCCAGGTGAACTTTGGTTCGGCGGGAGCTCGGCAGGAATGAGCGGGCGAGCTTAGCAGACGAGCGAGCAAGCCAGCGACAAAGAGAGCAGCTAGGCGGACCATTCCTAGTTGGCCAATCACAAAATTTATTCACACACTCGCTGACTACTGCGCTTGACTCCTAACAATACCAATGCAATTCAATCTTCGCTCCGTTTATTCTGGCCCCCAATCAAGCGGCAAGTTAGACTTGACGCGAGGGAGAGTTGGCCAGGCAGCGGCAGTAAGACGCTCGAGGCTAAACCAATACCCGTTCGCTTGTTTGACATCCAAACCGGATGGAGCGCATTCCGTCGTTCGCTTTGCGGGCGCTCACTTAGGGATGGGCTAGCCACTGATGAGAGAGGCGAGCTAGTGGAGTTTTCCCGCCTGCTGCTTGCTTGGCAAGTTTGCAGCCGCGGAAACAGCCGCCTGACTATGATGGGTTTTCATATGCTTCCTGAGCTCGTCAGTGCGCGTAAACCGCTTCCCGCAATCAGAATGACGACAGGCCGATAGCCGTTCGCTTGTGTGCCACCTCAGATGAGCACGTAAATGCGATGTTTTCTCGTATTCCTTACCGCAACCAGCGTGATGACAAACATGCATGAGTTTCTTACCGGATTCTAGGCCGCCGCCGCTCCCGCTGTTCGTTTCCGCTGGCTCAATTCCAAGCCGCCTCAAACGTTCCAATTCGAGACAGTTGGGACAGTCGCAGCTCGCGCGGCCAGCGTAGCGGCGTTGCGATCGACTTGCCGAACTTGTTGTCACTACGCCACTCTGATGGTTGGCCACCTTATCACCTTGCCCATCTAGATGCTGCTGCTGCTGTTGCAGCCTCTTCGCAGCTTGTCTGCTCTTGGGCGCAGTAATGGGAGCGACCCCAAGCCGCTGAAGTCTCTGCACCTTGGTAGCCTTGTTCGTTAGAGTGGTCGAGTTCACTTGGTTATTAGTTGGGGTTCCAAGTCTCTGGGTTGGGCTTGGCGAGTAGAAGGGTTGGAACGAGGTGACTGCTGCAGCTGCGGCCGCGGCTGCTGCAGCCGCAGCTTCCGGAGCAGAGAGAGCAAAAGCTTGCAGCTGGTTGATGGCGCTCGTTGAGTTTGTATCGCGGGGGCACTTCTGTGCGGTCACACCCGGGGGCGAGGATTCTGCCGATCCATACTGGCGCTGCTGCTGGTCATTTGAGGCACCGAAAAGGCTCTGCTGTGAACTCAATTCTTGCTGGTGCTCCAAGTGGTATTGTGCGAAAGAGTTTGCTGCCGTCGCTGCGGCCGCAGCAGCAGCCGCCGCCGAGCTTGTATCACATTGGTTCGCGTAACTGGGCTGCTGCTGCTGCTGCTGCTGAGTATGCTGCGGCTGTTGTTGCTGTTGTTGTTGCTGCTGCTGGTCTAGATTCTGCTGGTGGTAACCGTTGAGTGCGTTGATGACAGCATAGTAGTTGGGGTGTTGCTGTGCCGCCTGGTGTTGGTGTTGGTGGTAGGTCGGCGGCTGGTTGAGCTGCTGAGTTTGGGCTTGTTGTTGTTGCTGTTGTTGTTGGTGCTGCTGCTGCTGCTGGGCGGCCGAGGAGAGCTGGTGAGGGTGCTGCAACTGTTGCTGTTGCTGCTGCTGCTGCTGTTGGCTATGGCTGTGGTCTAGGTGCTGGTGGTGATGCTGCTGCTGCTGCTGCTGAATCCACTGCTGGGAGTCTGCCGGCTGGCCGTGCATCGCGTGCTGCTGGTGATGGTGCGACTGGTGTTGCTGTTGCTGCTGCTGCTGCTGCTGCTGCTGCAGTTGGTGATGATGGTGGTGCTGGTTGTGGGTTGGGTGGTGGTGGTGATGGTGGTGGTGGAGTTGGTGTTGGTCTAGGTGGTGGCCGGCGAGGTCTGGGTGCGCGTAGAACTGGTGGCTGGGGTAGGTGGCGGCCGCTGCGGCTGCTGCAGCGGCGGCGGCGGCAGCGGCGGCGGCCGGACTGAACTGGTGGTGGTGCATGTGCGCCGAGCTTGGTCAGTTTTAGTCTTGCTTGTGGGGTCTTGGCGCTTTGGTTACGGGCTGCTCCAATGTCAGCGGTAGAATGGCTTCGGCGTTTGTTTTTGCGTATGTGGTGGCCGAAGTTGTTGAAATTGTTCGAGTTTGCTGTCTGAAAGTCGTTCGGTTTCCTTTGGCTGTGTGTGAGAACATTGTATTGAGTGGCCTCTCTCGAGCAATCAGCGGTGAGAGTACGCGCTGCAGCCGGTGTGCGCAGTACGGGACAGCATGCGCGCACATGCACCTTGAAAGTCGCTTGCGAGGCGCCATCTAGTGGCAGGGCGCTGCTTGCTAGGAAAAAAGTGCATTGGTTTTATGTAAATGAGGTGCTTGCTGAGCGCCGGTTTAGGGTAATCGATTTTCCCCTCTCTTGGTAAAACCGGCAACACCGGCAGGCCCAAGTCAACGAGGCCAAGAGCAGCGGGCAAACAAAAGAGCGATGGCGAGCCCAAAAGTTTCTCCCATGCAAACAATGGCCGTGCAAGTACACGCGGCGGGTGAGTCCAATGTTTTGGGCGATGGAATCACATCCATTGTTAATTATCGTGTCATGAACATTTGTTTGTTGTTGTGCCGCCACAACTTGCTGGCCTAGCAAAGCCTAAGCAATCTCTATCTGGCGCCGCTTGCCGCCGGCCTAGACGGATCATAATTGCTCCCTCCACTTTGGATGCGCCGGCGAAGATTAGAAAGAATCAGCGCCCAAAATACGATTGTTGGCCCTCAACTTCCGGCGCGCGATCGCTCGCACAGACAGGGGAGGCGATGGGCGCGAGCAGGAACGGCCCGTGCGTGTTTGCGTCCGTTTGCTCGTGTGGGTTCGGGCTCGTGTTTGTGTGCGTTTGTTAGGCGTGACAGGAGAGCGCCGGTTGTGTTGGAAGCCAGAGTCTGAGTGGATTGTTTTAGTCGATTTGTCGCTTCGATTGCTCTCGTCATGATCGACTTTGCAACGCGACCAGATCGCTCGCAATGGCGCCGACGGCTGGCTTTCAGGAAGCAGGCATGAATTGCAGCCACCTTCAACAAGCGGCGACGGCAGCCTCGGCCGCTTTGGGCAAACCTCGCGGGCGCCGCAAAGAGGCTCGCTCCAGATCGCGTGCCTGGCCGGGGCCAAGCTGCTCGAGCGACTGGCGCTTGATTTGGCGCAACCATGTGTCAAATTGTAGCCCGCCCTCAAGTTTGCTCGGCCAGTCGAGTGGGAGCCCACACGCGGGCCGCTTGTTGTCATGCCGCTGGCTTCTAATTGATTCGGCCGAGAGATAGAGAGCGCGCCACAAATCAAGGTGCACCTGGTTGGCTGCTCGGCTCCCCGAGCCAGAGCTCGCATTTAGCCCACTGGGCTTGGCTCCAGCACTCCACGGGCAGCGGCTGCCCGCAACCAAGCGGCCGGCTCATTGTTGCCAAAACAAGACGCGCTCGAGGGATGAGAATGAAATATTGGCCCCAGTTAGGCCCATGCAACAACCGCACTATTGGCCGGTCATTATGGGTCGGCGAGCAACTCTGGCCAGCGCATAGGGCGAGTGCATGACGGATTTCCGCGTTAAGGCGGAAGAGAAAGCGATGACAAATTGTGTTGCGAGCGCCGCCGCCGCCGCCGTGTGTTGTTGCCACAATTGGGCGGCCGATCGGACGAGCGGGCGCCGATGGTAACGCTGACCGGCGGCCGATTGGTTTGGAGGCGAGCCGGCCGGCCGGCCGGCCGGTGTCCAGCTGGGCTGGACTAATGTTACGTAACTCGGCCGCTTGCAAATAAGTCGCCGCTCAATGCTAATGAACGCAACCAAATGCTAGCTCGTGGTTGGCAAACATTTTAACCAAAACTCAAGCAACATTGCGCCCCACTCAAGCTCCTCCTACTCGGCCCAAAGCCCGAAAGCCAACACAAACAGGCCGGGCCATTTTGTTGAGAGCTAGCGCACGGACCATTTGTCATTCTCATTGTCCATCGCCGCCAGTATCCATTTGCCGCTCCCATTGGCCAGCTATGGGCTCGCGCAACATAGGCCAAGGCGAGTTTGGCTCTCAATTTGTCCCCTTGGCCTAAGCTGACTTGGCCCAAGTTTGCCAAGAAGCCCCACAACAAGAGCAACCATTGCGCCAGTTACTTGGTGCAAGTGTCTGACTCGCTTGCCTTCAACTTCCAACAACCAGACCAAATGCAAATCGTCCTCTAGCTCTCTGCCGGGCTGGCGGCCTAAAATCCATATCCATTGTTGGCGGCTTAGTTAGCGGTCGAGTGGAAGGGACAGGAAGACTTGCATTGTTGCGCAACTTTGGCTCCTGTTCGCCACTCTCCTGTTGGCCTAATGTTGTCATCACACAAGCACAAACTTTTGCGGCACAAATCATCCTTGTGGCCGCTCAATGTTGCTCCCTCACCGAGCGCCAGCCACAAGAATCCATTCCAATCTGGTGACAACTTTATTCATCCGCTCGCTGGACCATAAGGATCATGAATGAAATCATCATTAGCCGAATCAATTGGCCCTCCAACCGCTTGGCTGGTTTCCGGCCTCGCTGCTTCCCTTCTTCAATGTTGCCGCTGTTTGCTGAGCGAAAGTAATCTCCTTTTCGCGACAAGGCGATTGCTCCAGTTTTAGATCTCGAATTTCGTTACGCGCTTCAGTTGGGCGCCACTTCCGTCGCTTGCGAGCCATCTAAATTGAGGCTGCCCCGTTTCCAGGTTAGCAGGTGCGCGAAATCTAGAGAGAGAGAGGGAGAGGCACGCTCAAGATCGATGGATTTATAGCAAACGAGAATGGGACAGGCCAACTTCTCACCTAATCTCTCAAATGCGATCAATTAAGCGCTCTCGCGCTAATGTTGCCCCCTCAGAGTTAGTGAGCGTAAATTTAGCACCCAACTAGCGCTCCATTGGCCCCCAAATTCTCATCCATCTTCCTTCTCTCTCTGGCTTGATTTTGTAATTCAATCTGGTCGTTGGCGAAAATTCGTGACTTTTAAACTGGCAAACTAAACTGGAGCAGCAACAATACCAACCTAATCGAGCTTGTTTACGTTTGAATCAAACTAACGTAAACACGCTCTAAACCGAAGCGAAACCAAAACGGGCCAGCTGCACGGGGGCTCCAAAGAGACCCCGAGGCAATCTGGCCAAGCTAGCGCCTGAGGAGCCTCCGGTGCTTATAGGTTCGTGAGAGGCTCAGTTGTAGCTGGCTAGACTGGGCCAAAGCTGGCAAAACGGCAAATGGTTGCCGATCCTAGGCAAAAGTTTGGCCCAAAATTGAACTGTGCGAGCCTCAAATTCCCCTCTAACATGACACAGGCCATAGTTGCGTTCGACTGCGGCCGCTCCCCCTCGGCCACTCCAAATTCATCGCAAATTATGGAAGCGAAAGTTGGGCAGACTCTCTCTATCTTTACCTTCGTCCTCCCTTCTCTCTTTGCCAGGCCGATCAATGACCTCGAAGTTGCAGCGAGATCATCATCATCATTAGAATCATTTCAAACGGCAGCGCCAACACACACACACACACACTGGCAGCAACACTAGCTCCCATTTGATACCTGTTATTTTGCTCTGCGGCCAACTAGGCCTAGCAAAATACATGGACAGCATACATATTTCGTCCCTCAGTCTACCTACGCTTACAGCTTTACAGGTGGAAACCTGAGACGAATTGTTTCCTAGTTTGCAAGTGTGTTAAATTGCTTAAATTCAACACATTGCTTTAATTCAAGAATGGCTCCTCCTCAAAATGAACGAGATCAAGATTAAGGTTGACGATGATGATGATGCCGACGAAACTAAAAGAGAGCCAACTGGACAACCATCAATCTTCTGGCCAAAACTTACCATTCGCTAACCGACCTTTGTCTGCTTGTTTAGCTGGCTCATAGTGGGCCAAAATAATTCGCGTTTTGTTCGAATCCAGTGGAGCTGGCAACAAAGTAAACACCAGGTAGGCGAGCTGTCTACCGTTAACTCAGCGACAAACTGATAATCCTCGGTTTGAGCCTGTTCGCTGGCAGACAAACGAGCATCTTGCGCGCCTCTTTTTGAATTGACCGCCACTGACGCGCCTATATTATGCAAGACCCAACGGGGCAAGTAGGGACTCACAGCCTTTATGGCCCATTGTGTGGCTTTTCTCTGTTGCAAGGAACTGCAATGCAATTTATTGCTGCAAATGCCGCGGTAGAAAATGTTTGAAGCATCCCTTGACACACTAGGTTGTTTCTTTGGAGAGTTGAATTAATCTGGGGAGGAGGGAAAGAATTACTTTTTGGCGTGCCATAAGCTACCCCAGTTGTCGACAACGATGGCTCTGCCAGATAAGAGCAAGCAAAGTTGCGCGCTCGTTAGCCGACCACCATGGTCAAGAAGACCAATCATCCGTCCACCTATTAGTCGAGCTATTCATCAGGCATGCAACCCGCTTGCTCTGGCGTACCAAAGTTTGTAACAATATTTACAGGTTAAGAGCTTGGCGAGTGCGGGAGGGCAAGCGATCACCAGCCTTGAGAGAAGTCGAAAGGTATGAGCGGCTAGGAACGAACGAGAGAGGGAGGCAAAATCAATAATGGTGAATTATGAGCATAATTATCTTCATGATTATTATTGTTGCTGTTGTTTTGTTATTATCGGTCAAAACTATTACTCGAACTAGCTGAATTTACGGGCTCTAGCAGCGTCGGGCAGGTGAATGTTGAGCAAGAGCAAGTTGGGCTTCGGACGCGCCTTATTATCGATTGATTGATCGGCTGATTGATTGAATGGCCGATGGAAGCGACAACAACAACAGCAACAGCACCGATTGCCCACCGGCTCCAGAAACGACATCATCGGGCTGCTTAAAGCGGCGCATCCTTTGCTAGCAAGAAGACGAGAGAGCACAGATGGCGGAATCGAGTCAAACTTGGAGGTAGAGATGGTAGAGCGGAAAAAATCATTCTAATCTAACTCGCTCGTCCGGTTTGAGGTTGTAGTTTTCTAAATCAATTTGAGGATCCATTTAATTACAGGTTACGGGCCCGGAGTGTATCTGTATGAGTTTTCACTTTACCTTTTGGAGCACATCCTACGCACAAGAGTGGGGGTTTGAAATTGAGACTGGAGGTAAACTGAAGCAAGAATAATTTTTTACATTAGAACAGATAGATATATTTATACACATCCTCGAAGCCAAAACAGACGAAGCCGGCTGGCGAAAATGGCCAGAGTCACACTGGAGATGAGCACCCGAACAGTTCCGTTTCGTTCCGGCCCTGGACTCTAACTTTGGCATGAACCTGGATCTGGTGGGCTCGGTCCGCTATATGTTGACTTGGCTTTATAAACTTTGAGCCCTCTCCAATTATTGTGCTACTTTCAGGCGGTGCCTCTCTTGGCTTCGCCCTGTAAAGAAGTTGAATCCTTCAGAGTGGCTAAGTTGCTAATTTGTTTTGTTGTTTTTGGCCTCGTCGCCATTATCACCGGCGGGAGGAAATTCAAAGCAGGCGTTGGTTTCAAAGGCGGCAGTAGCAGTGGTGGCGGTGGCGGCGGCGGCAGCGCTGCTCTGGCGCCGACATCAGGGGCAGCTAGTGCATGAAGCAGCCGCCATTGGCCGACAAAGGCAACGGAAGATCTCACAGGCTTCTCTTTTAAGTGAAACAATGCATCAGCGTCATTAGATTTGAGCCAAGCCCATGAAAATATGACGACTGGCCATCAATAAGGATGCGCGCCATTACCGTGTCAAAAACTTTTTGCGTGCATTTATGAACCACTGAACCACAAGGTAAAAATAAGATGAAAAACAATGAACATGACATGGACAATGTGTTTCGTCTTTGGCTGCCTTGAACTTTTCAACAAAACTTGTTGAGCTCTCACACAAGTGAGTCCTTTTCCTCCTGCCGCTTCCTCTTTGAGCCTCCTTGGATAGAGTCTGAACAAGCTTCGGCTTATCTACGATGGACACAGCCTTCAACTCTCCTTCACTGCGCGAGACCACAAGATGTTTGGACTGCTTCGACTGTCCGGGTGTTCCAAGGGCACACATGATCCATTTTGTGCGCATCTTGCAAACACTTTTGGATTGTTCACTTTGGATGGTCACCTTCTATAATCGAACTAGATGCGAACTCATTAGTGATTTCGTAAGCACAAAAATGAGCGGTGATATACAGGCTGCCCCATGATAGGTAGATGCAGACGGTGGAGGCGTGTGCTCTAGTGATTTGAACTCTATTTATTTTAGCCATGTTGTATTTATCTTTGGTTTTGAATTCCGCATACTTTTTCTATGCAGGAACTTCATCTTGCCTATACATGTGCGAGTGTGTACAACATCCTGTCTAGCCCGGTAATCCGATGAGCAATGCAAAAATTTACCCTTGTAACCTGAGGTCAATATTACACAACTTGTTCTAGTTCCTGCAATAGACAAAATCTTGGAGGAAGTTGAGTGAATCAAATTATAAAATGGATGTAAACGTGATGCATGACAAGATAACACAACCGAATCGGATCTACCGGTGAACTCGTCGCTGAATTATCGCTTTATTAACAACGCTCGGTGTATCAATACATGGATAAGGTATGACAAGATTATTTGTGCTTACAGCCAAAAACTGGTACTGAAACAGCCGGATACCTAATACTAGAAAAGTTGCTAGCATCAACCTAGTTATACAGATCGTCGTCACCCTCATCCGCATTTCCTCCACCTGGAGTTGCTGTTGACGTATGTTCAGTGGCTCCTGTAGTCTGTGAACTAGGGAATCTGAAATTGGTACCAAAGCCACGGCTTTGCTGCAAAGTTTGAGCAAACATCTCGTACTTTCGGATATCGGCATCACTAACTGACTTGCGAGCATACTTCATAGCCTCCTCAAAATGATCACGTCTAATCTCAGGAACTGGATCACTCTCCTCAACATCCATTGCAGCATCCACAGCGCCATCTTTGGCACGTTCCTTCTCTCGCTTGATCTCTTGTTCGATAGATTCTCGAATGGCACCCTTGCAAGCCCTCTGACAAATTTCTGTCAAATCGGCTCCACTAAATCCGTGTGTAACCTTAGCCAAATATTGCAAATCCACATCAGGTGCCAAAGGTGACTTTCTTAGATTTGCTTTCAATATAGCCTCCCTTGACTTTTCGTCTGGTAGTGGAATGTAGATCAGCTGATCTAAACGCCCGGGCCTTAAAATAGCCGAGTCTATTATATCGGGTCGGTTGGTGGCACCAATGATGAACACGTTCTTCTTGTTACCCATACCATCCATCTCAGTTAATATCTGATTTATGACTCGATCGGCTGCACCGCCAGCATCACTAATACTACCACCACGAGACTTCGCTATCGAATCCAATTCATCAAAGAAAAGGACGCATGGTGCGGCCGCTCTTGCTTTATCGAACACATCACGAACGTTTGATTCGGACTCACCAAACCACATTGTTAGTAGCTCGGGACCCTTAATAGAAATAAAATTTGCCTGACATTCATTGGCTATGGCTTTGGCCAAGAGTGTCTTACCACAACCGGGTGGTCCATAAAATAAGACACCTCGTGAAGGGGACATTCCAAATTTGAGAAACTTGTCAGGATACTCGACAGGGTATTGGATCATTTCCTGCAGTTCTTTCTTCACTCCTTCCAAGCCGCCAATGTCTTTCCAAGTTGTGTTTGGTACCTCGACAACAGTCTCACGAAGCGCACTAGGACTGCTCTTTTGGAGGGCCCAACGGAAGTTAGGCATAGTTACCGCCAGAGAATTTAGAACATCAGCATCAATAGTCTCCTCTTCGAGATCAATCAGATCCATTTTCTCTCTTATCTGCTGCAAAGCAGCTTCTGAACATAGGGCAGCCAAATCAGCGCCAACAAAACCATGCGATTCGGCTGCAATCTTTTCTAACTCAACATCTGCAGCCAATTTCATGTTCTTGGTGTGAATACGGAGGACTTCAAGTCGGCCAGTAGCGTCTGGAATTCCAATGTCGACCTCACGATCGAAGCGACCGAATCTTCTGAGGGCTGGGTCAATACTATTTGGACGATTGGTTGCTGCCATCACGATAACGTGGGATCTCTGTTTGAGGCCATCCATAAGTGTCAAAAGCTGTGAAACAATACGACGCTCCACCTCACCATGTGTCTTCTCGCGTTTTGGAGCGATTGCGTCCAGTTCGTCAATAAATATTATGGAAGGAGCATTTTTCTCAGCCTCCTCGAAGGCTCTGCGTAGATTTGATTCAGATTCACCAGCTAATTTGCTCATAATTTCGGGGCCATTAATTAGAAAGAAGAAAGCGCCAGTTTCGTTTGCTACGGCACGGGCAATAAGGGTTTTACCAGTACCTGGTGGTCCATACAAAAGGATTCCCCTAGGTGGCTTGACCCCAATAGCTTTGAACAAGGACGGATGCCTCAGAGGTAGCTCAACCATTTCCTTAATCTGTGCAAGCTGTTTCCTACAACCTCCGATGTCATCGTAGCCAACAGCGCTGACTGACTCTTCCTCCTCCTCTCGCTTGATAGGGGCACCTTCGCAATGAATAACTGTGTCGGATGCAACGATGCAAAACGGTGACGGGTCAGTTTCAACCACCTTGAACTCAATGGCACGTAAACCACCACGAGTGACAAAAAGGTCCCCCTTATGAACTGGTCGGTACGCTTCTTGGAAATAAGGTTTAAGATAAGTTTCAAACAGACTACCAGTTATTCCTTCAACGGTATCGTCGATTGGCAAAACATGGATCCTTTTGCCGTATTTTACATCTGGAACAGCTTGAACGCTAACTAGATCGCCCAATCGAACGCGCAAATTATTTCTTACGCATCTATTCATTCTAATACGTTCGTTTGGATTACCGTCCTCAATCAATACAATACAAACAGTTTCCCTTCTTTTAGGTCCCTTGATGAGCACGCTGTCGCCCCGAAAAAGCTCAAGCTCGTCCATTTTAGCCTGGGATAGTGTGACAACAGAGTTGTCATCATGATTATTGGCCTCCTCGACGATCAATCGATTTGGCTTGTTCTTGTTACGAAGAATGGCCGTGGCCAGTTCGTCGTTGTTGGGTTTCTTGTCACTCATTTGGACTTAGTTCTCGCAAGTTTTGATTAGATTATGTTCAATAACGTGGATTAGCCAACGTGAGTTTAGGTTGTGCTGTTTTAATATGAAATGTCACCAAGATTAGTGGGCACGAATCGTGGTGTTTGCAGCTATTCGGTAAAGTGTTCAGGGTGATTAGCTGTTAGAGCCAGAAAAGAAGTGTCTCGAGCGATGACGACTAAGACCAAGTAGGAAATCTCTAGTCTTTTGGTCGAAGCAAGCGGGCAAATAGGCAATGGTGCGATAGATTTTCGTCTGCATTATCGCAAGATCGGACGGGGCAACGAGCGAGCAACGTTAGTGCATCAGTGTTGGGCCAGCAGCAGCAGTGGCGGCAGCCGCAGCCGCAGCAGACCTCTTGTGTGTTGCGTGCGATCTGTTGGCAGGACTAGCGTGGAGCCGGTTTTGCAATTTAAAGATGGAAACGTGCGATATAAAGTGGGAAAAACTGGCAGGACTAGCTGAGATGTTGGCCAAGTCCTAATGTTTGCCCAGCAGCAGCCAACTGCAGATTTGGCGAGTGGCTGTTCACTCGCAAGTGTTTCAGGGTCGGCGCCGCTACGAGCGCTGTCAACCAAAGTTCCTCCATCTCGAAAGCTGACTCAGCACAAAACTGGACAGGCCAACAGGGATGCAACATATCTAGCCTTAGACAAAGAGAAGCGGCGGTAAACCTCACTGCGAGCGCCTGGATTCTGTAGCGCTCTCTCGCGCGGCTTTCAGATTGGATTGGGCTCGCCCTGGCCGGGCCAGCCATGGGCGAGACTATGGGCCACTGGGCTTGTGTGAGTGCGCCACCAGCGGCGGTGGCGGCCATGGCAATTTGAGCAGTCTAGCGGCGCAAGAGGTGGGGAAACACGGGAGAAACTGACCGTAAACATGGAGTTCGCTCACAGGCACATTTCACTGCCAAACAAGCAACAGCTAGCAGCCTGCCCCCGCGTTTGCACGTAACTTTCATTATCATGTGCGAAAACTCTATTTACCCAACCGAAATTGCCATGGGCGAGGAAGAGGATCCACCGAAATCTTTTGCTAAGGGAGAGCCCGACGAGAATAGGGAGACTTTTGGAAGCGACGGAAAGACAGAGGGCAATTACATACACGACGAATCCTACGACGACTATGAGCGTGAGCTTCATAATAGTGATAATGACTTAGTCCCCTCCGACAATGCTGATGGTCCAGTTAGTACGGACGAAAACGTCAAGGAAGAATTAGATCTTACTAAGCAAGAGGGCAATGTAGATCCAAATGTTTGGACGCTTCCCGCTGAAAGAACGGAATGCACGCTTGAGGAGATCAGGCGGGGTCAGGTCATCAACGGGACTGCCCCAAACGAATGCCCAGTATTAGGTTGTGGGAAAAAAATCAACGAAATGCGGGCAGAGCCATCGCCAGGGACGATTGCCTCAGGTCTACGAACCCACGTTCTCTTTGTTCACTATGCCAATCGAAAGGTGAACAAGAAGCGCAAGCTTGGTTGGTCGACCAAAAGAAGGAACCAGAATTCCCCAAAGAAGCAAGTCGGTCAGCTGTCATCACCGTCCGCAAGTGAGCAAGAGCACGACTCAAGTGCTAATTGCGCCTCTAATTTAACGTCAGGCCTCAATCTGGTTCAAAAAAGTTTGTCCTCCCGAGGATCTCCGCTCGAAACAGGGCCTGGCGCTTTGATAAATCAGAAAGTTAAACAGATCATGGCCAAATCGCAAGCCATGCAAATGTCATCCCTCCACAGTCTCATGCAAGCCACAGGTGCCCAAAGAATCAGCCCCCAGCCTAAACAAAAAGCGCAAGACACATCTTCTCAGAAAAATTTTAATCCAACGACCAGCTCCCTTTTCAGTATACTCGCTGGCTTGACACAACAACAACAGCAGCAACTAAATCAACCTCAGCCTCCAGTGTCCAGGAACATCAAAACAGTTCAAGGTACAAACACGATCAATATATCACAGTGTTCGCGTAACCCTGTCACCAGCAACCTCCCCGTAAATTCATCTTTATTATCTCTACTTAACGAGAAAATTTCCGGTAATGTGGCCACTTCATTACAGACCCAGCTCAAAAAGAGTCTCGGGAAAGATTCTAGGTCTAAGATCTCCACTGCGGCGTCGCGCCAAAACGTCTCATCTTCAGCCAATTCTTATTACCCCTCGAACAATAACGACACGAGCTTCAATAACAACACTTCCATGCTTAGTGGTCTTTGTTCGGGTACTGACGATACCCGTCTAGCCTATGACAACTCAATACCACTCAATTCATTCATTGAGTCGATTGCCGTCAGAACCGGTTCAAATATTGGACCATCTGGGATAGCCGAAGCTAAGAAGATAGTTGAAAAGTTTACAACGTCCTTGATATGCAGCTCGCAGACAATAGCCGATCACTACCTCGCGCCTTATGTCGGCGATGCAGCCCAACAAAAGCCCGAAATAAGTCCATCTGATGTAGTCTTAGCGTACAAGATGATGCATAAGTCTCACGGTCAGCCCTAGCACAGTTATCTAAATCACAAACAGCTGAATAAATATACGTTGTAAGGCAAATTTCACTCTGCATTCGGGTTATCTTGTCGATACCTGATCAATCTATATCCTTGGACGAGTTGTGCGACTTCGTTGGTTGCGTGACACGAGAATAGCAACATGTTGCGAGGTTGTACTTTGACAGCAAATCTCATGAACAACAAGGAGTAGACACAAAGGGCAAGCGTCATTTTACCGCTTATATACTTCGGATCCTTTCTAATGTCTGCGATGGCAGCTATAGGTATGCCCCAATTCGCTATTGGGCCCCAAAAGTGAGTGCTGTAAGCGTGGAGAGAGTTTCTAGATTAGTTTGAAGCAGCTTGAATCTCAGCCGTATCGATGAATTTACAAGTCTTACCTCATAAAATATGATCTATTCATCATGAATATTTTGGAATAAACTTGAACAACGGATGTTACAAATTTGAGTTCTCTCTAGACTCCGCTCCTTATCTTTTGGTGATCACGCTCAACCCATCCAATGCTCGACAAGGGAAGGGTTGAGGGATAGGCCAGGTGGATGGTGGTCGTGGAGGAATTTCGTCGCATGTGTAGCGCTCACCACGGATTTTATTTGCTCTCGACTCCGTGATCACATAATTCCGACCTCGCTTACATATTTATTTTGGCCGTAATACTATTCCGTATTACTATTCCTGTGTACATCATATCAACATGGACTAACGAATAGGAAGTTACGCGTATCTGGTATATGAACTACAGATATTTAGTTCGAAGCGCCAACTTCGATCAAAAAAAGGATGCAAAATCGTACCTGAAGGCAGATTTGTTTTTGAGGCCCAGCGAATGATCTGAAGCTCGAATGTTAAACCTAGGATTTAATCCACTGATTTTCTAACTGCCTGAATAATCCAAACCGAGAAATCTGGAACAAGAACTTGTAGTAAATCCTCCAAATTTTGTATCATAAAATTGATGTGTCCCCCTTGATTTAACCATACCAATTTATTGATATTGATAACACGGAGCGCTTTCAAGATGGCTCTTCTAACCGCCGTGAAGGGAAAATTGATCGGTTTAATTGGGGACGAAGATACCTGTGTAGGATTTCTATTGGGGGGAATCGGCGACTCCAACAAGACCAAAATTCCTATCCTGAACTTTTTTGTTGTTAACAAGAACGTTAGTGTGCAAGATTTAGAAGACGCGTTTAAGGCTCTAGTCAAGAGGGGCGATATAGACATCATATTGATCAATCAGAACATAGCTGAGATGATTCGACACGTGATTGACGCCCATAAGCTACCAATACCAGCAGTGTTAGAGATTCCATCTAAAGATCATCCTTATGACGCAAACAAAGATTCAATCATGCGAAGAGCCAAGGGCTTGTTTTCCGCTGAAGACTACAGATGAGCTGAGTTTATTTGTTCGTTGGCAGCTGAAAGTATTCAAGTTTATTTTATACCATTATGTTCCACTATTTAGCCAAGAATGCAATAAAAGTTTACTCATAGAGCTTGAGTTTCATCTTCTCAAACCTCTCAAGAGCCCTCTTTGAGGCCAGTCTATCCTCCATATAAACCAACGGTTCATGGTCTAGTAGGTTTATGAAGCCTGCATCATCGCAATTGATGTCCGGGTCAAGAATGTCGCGATCGTCCAGATCGGATTCGCCACCGGGAATTCTTCGTGCTCTAAGGAGAACATTGAACGATCTCTCTTGCTGCAAAATATATTCTGCTTGTGTCGCAAAATCCAAGTTCATGTCGGAATCCGCTCGGCAGGGGTTGTATCTTCTGAGGCAAACATCACCGTTGGACAATAATTGCAGGATCGAGAAAATTCCGTCTGCCTCACCTTTATTAACTATCATACTCAGTCCATATGTTTCCTGATTTCCCTCGTGCGTACAATCTTCATGTCTGAGCTCATGCCAGGGTAAATGACATGATCTTGGGTTTGCTAACTTCCATCTCTGAGTCTGATCAAACGTTGAAAAACATAGATCGCCGTGGGAGGACGAGCACAATGTCTCGAGGTTGCTCTGTTGATGGCTATAGAGTTTCATGCTCATTGGATTTGAAGTATCAGTATCAAGCATATGATTCACCTGATTCAATGGCACACCCGGAAATCTTGTATCAAATGCCCTGATATGTACGTTAGAGAGCGAGTAAAATTGGTAATTGTTCATAGTGCTAAATTCAGTCCGTCTCAGAAATTCTATTGGGTAGAAAGAAGGTATATTGCTCTTGTCGGCACAGATCTGACCCGGTTTATTACTCCGAGGGTCAAGTATCGCTATTTGATATCCAGTAGTTATCAACATGTTAACAATATGAGAAGGTATGTTGTCCATTTGCTGGATACCTTGTATCGCGGGCCTCGTTGGTATGAATTGTCGAACTAGCCTACCTCTCAAGTTAATGAATTCTGGCGAGGGAGAAGTTGATACATTATTGCTAGAGTTCCAACTGATTATCTGGAATGGATGTCTCAAACTGGAGGTTAAGTCGTAGAGTTTAACCTGTTGTGTGTCGAAGTTATCGCTAGCTAAAGCTTGGATTGATCTATTAAAACTGTTAAGGCACATATCTTTAACTTGAAAACCTCGTCTTTCTGGTATTGTCGCTAGAAATTCGTAGGGCGAGTCAACCGGACACCCTTCTGGATGATTGTCCAGAGGCTGGCTAACTCTGAGCGACTCCGGTCCCGACTGAATATCGCTTAGATTTCCGATGTCAGGCGAGAGTTGAACTGGAAATGAATTCAACAATTTCATGATCTTCACACCCTTATCAAACTTGACCTGTAGTAAATCTTGTAAACTTTCCGAATACTTGATTCCCGTTATTCTATTGGCAAAAGGCACGATGCAGTGCAACTGCGCTCGGTAATGCTGGCTATTTTCCAGTTCCTCAAGATTCATAGTAATGGTATCGAAGAAGAGAGCTTTGTCGAGAGCTCTGACTATAGCTAGTTGGCTTTCTTCTTCGGATCCGAGGTTCACTAACACTGCTAAGCAGTCTTGTGCCTTGACTAGATGGCTGGAATCTGTAAGATCTTGTTTTTCCATTGAGATCCTTTCGAAAGTTGATTGAGGATTGAATGGCAGGCCCTTAGCTAAGGTGCCATTCTTCAGGGCGCTGCAAGGAGTCTCGAGCACTCCCCCATAGTCTGGTAAATATTTCGGTTTTTGAGCATAGCCGGCGGTAGGAGTTCGCATCGCCAGGGCTACAGAGTGAGTAATGACAGGTATAGAATGGACGATGTCGAATATAGAATCATCGTCTCGAAACATTGTGAGATGAGCAAAAGAGCGGCCCTCAAGCCAAGACTAGATTTACATAGGCCTCGAGGATGTGGCTGCCGTGATCTAGATAATTCCACACTGGACTCAGGACATAGTGAGATGCCACCGTGAGTTCCTACTAATAGAGAAAGTTTACTGCGATCGTGAGAGGTAAGACTACTTGAGCTTGCATGAGGAGATGAATATGAGGTTCTTTTTTGATGCGCTTTTTACCTCGAATACAAACCACTCGTCTTGAGGTTCCCAAAGCAGTAAGTCGTAATCCGGCCGCAGGACGTGCACGAAAGTGCAACGCATGCCATGAATCGTGTTCTTAGCTCGCATCGGATCGCTAGGCTGGGGCTTGAGGAGCGGGGAATAACATGAAACCTGGCATAGGAGTAAACGCGAAACAAAAGATGAAACCCATCTCGAGAGACTAAGAACCAATGAAATAGAGTCTGAGTTTCGTGTTAATTACGAGACTCAAAGTTATTCTGGTTCCATGTTGGTTTCGGTCCGCGAATCTATTAAGTCTCAACATAAAAAATCATGAAACTGCTAGACGAACCTTGCGACGGAACCTGAATTCATCCAGGGGAACAGACGTTCTGACTAGCTTTAGAGGCCTAGTTAAAATTACTATAGTAGACGATCTAAATCACATTTTTTAACCCTGAACACCAAGCCGTAATGTATTACAACTAATCATCGAGATGGAGGATTGCGAACTCCTTGAGATGAAACCAGTCGTTGCCAAGTACGACGCAGGTGTAGTTGAAGAAATGGTAGATGCCGGCTTCGGACCTATCTTAGTAGCACAACAAGGTGTTAGGTACGACCCCAACTCTAGTAATTGTTGTATCATAACATTTCACGATTTTGGTCTAAACTACCTGTCAAATTTTCAAGCCTTCTTCAACTATCGTCTGATGAGGCCAGTCATAGAACGTTTGCCTGTTTTTCATATCAATGCTCCTGGCCAAGAGGATGGCGCGGAAGATTTACCCGATGACTATACATACCCTACGATGGAGCAACTCGCTGAAAGTGTTAGAACTTTGTGCAACTACTACAGGATCAAGCAAGCGATATGCTTCGGAGTGGGTTTGGGAGCGAACGTGATGGCTCGAGTCGCCTTGAAAAATCCCGATCTAGTCGATGGGTTGTTTCTCATCAATCCTGTGCCCACAGCCGCCGGTTGGATTGAATGGGCATACCAGAAGCGTAACATTTATTACCTTAGCAACCTTGGGACTGGCTTGTCACAGCTTGATGCTGCTTCAAGGAGTCCATTCCCTCAGTGTATCATAGATTATTTATTGTGGCATCATTTCGGAAATCCCACAGAGGAGCGAAGTGCAGATCTCAAGAACATGTACAAGAGCTATTTTTCCAGCTACAAGATCCGACCAAAGAATTTAGCTTTGCTACTGGATAGCTATTTAAAGAGGGATGACATTGGAGTGAGCCGCGAGCAGGGCAAGGAGATCAGCTGCTCCTCTTTAGTGCTGAGCGGTAACGACTCTCCTTATTTGGAGGATTCGATAAATATGAACCAACGATTGAGACCCGACAGATCAACTTGGATGAAACTCTTTGATTGCGGATTGCCATTAGATGAACAACCCGAGAAGATGTCCGAGGCTTTCATTTTATTTGCACAAGGATTAGGTCTCGGTCTGCTAACTTGTTACAGGTATAAGTAAGATTTTCGTCATAAAACATTAGGACAAGTCTCAACTGGAGTTTGATTTATCACAAGGGCGCTTATCGTTTCAGATTTCTTATAGCGTCAACTTCGTATGGAGCTATGAGATTACCAAGACTCCTCTGTGGTCGCCGGAGCCGGATTGAGGTCAGTTTTTTGTTCAGCTGTGGTGGAGCCCCAGTCATCATTTGACGACGTTGTTGTGCCCCAATCGTCGTTTGATGGCTTTACAGTGTTCCAGTCGTCATTTGATGGTCTAGCGTCGTTCGTTTTGGAGGCATTTGAGCTCGGTGCATCCCAGCCGCTGTCTGACGTGGTGCCCCAGTCATCTTGCCCAGAAGACTTGGGCTCGTCTATCGCCGTTGGTCCACCGCTCCCAGTCATCCAATCGGGTATCTCTTGTTTAGCCTCCTTCAAGATGGCTATGAGATCATCCAATAGCTCTCTGTCGCGGTCTCCGTCGTAGAAGCTTATGGCTCGTCCTGTGTGCCCGGCACGACCTGTTCTACCTATGCGGTGAACGTACTCATCGATATTCGATGGCAGATCATAGTTGATAACCAATGCAACCTTGGGCAAATCTAGACCGCGATTACCTACAGGACTAGATATCAGGAACCTCTTATCACCTTTCCTAAATGCTCGAATCGCCTGCTCTCGTTGTGACTGGTGTCGATCGCCATGAATACTGGTCGAGCTCAAATCTAGAGCCGTGAAGAATGCAGCGAGCATATCAGCCGCACTCTTGGTTTGAGTGAACACTATCGTCTTTTCGTTTTCAGGTACCTCGGATAAAATTTTTTTCAGCTCGCGTTTCTTCTCTTGCCGGCTAACACAAATAAATTCTTGCTTGATGTCCTCATTTGCGGCTCCTATTCTACCCACGGTTAGAAATACAAAGTCATCTTTGAGGTATTCCCGAGCGCTCATCTGTGTTTCCTCCCGGAAGGTAGCACTGAAGAATAATGTCTGACGCTTGTCTTTAGGCGGCATAGATTCATGTCCAAAGAAACCTCTTATATCGGCGGTGAAACCTTCGTCAACAAGTCTATCACCCTCGTCCAATATTATATACTTGATATTCTTGAATCCGATCCAACCTCGTTGCACGAAGTCCTTCAACCTACCGGGCGTGGCGACAAGTATATGGCAACCAGTAGATAGCTTCGATTTGAGATGGGCAGTTGAAACCTGTCCATAGATAACGTGAGCTTTGATGATGGAATCTCTGGACAGCATGTTAGCGTGAACATAGATTTGATTCGCTAGCTCGCGAGTTGGCGAAATGATTAGGCAATAAGGGTTCTGACAGTTACTATTTGGATCGTTTGGTTCGAGATCCATACTGAGTAAAGTCTGCAATACAGGTAGCAAGAATGCAGCTGTCTTGCCGGAACCTGTTTGAGCACAACCGATGAGATCGTGTCCCTCCATGATAGCAGGCATCGCCCACTTCTGAATTGGTGTTAACTCGGTATAACGTTGCGATTTTACATTCTTGAGAAGCAGTTGGCTCGTTAGGATATCATCGAAAGTATCGATTGGGATAACCAATTCCTTAGGAAGGCACGTAACCTTTTGCTCACTATATTTTTTGAAGTTTTCGCCAGCTCCATCCCCTTGTAGTAAGGCCTCCTCCTCGAGATTCAATTCCTCGGGTTTGTATGGAGCTGGACGATCCTCGTCGTTAGATTGGCCTTCAACTCGAAGCTTCTTCTTGGGAGAATCGCCATCAGTAGTGCATCTTTTTGACGTGCCCCAACTATCTGAGCCCCAGCCACTCTCGTTGTTAGACTTGCCATCAGCTCGGGGAGGCTTTCCAGAAGGATTGATGTCGTTTGTGTGTTCTTTCGATGTGCCCCAACTATCAGAGCCCCAGCCACTCTCGTTGTTAGACTTGCCATCAGCTCGGGGAGGCTTTCCAGAAGGATTGATGTCGTTTGTGTGTTCTTTCGATGTGCCCCAACTATCAGTGCCCCAACTATCAGAGCCCCAGC
>Ga0268249_1000163_pt1 | contig 42816 bp, 33 predicted proteins | sample AgamicAtPe_FD_200257 | JGI IMG/M metagenome (GOLD analysis project Ga0268249, IMG submission 200257) | Agave microbial communities from Guanajuato, Mexico - At.P.e (v2) (version 3) | ecosystem: Host-associated > Plants > Phyllosphere > Phylloplane/Leaf | place: Guanajuato, Mexico | collected... | reverse complement strand
TCGAGCACGATTGAAATTTCATTACCCACAAACTTTGTCCAAGGAAACGGGCAAACAAAAGAATCGGAATCACGACGAGTGCGAGGACGCTGGTTGACTGGTCCTGACCCTTTGCCCCAGCGCAATCAAATTGAATAGCCAGTCTAGGGGTCCGAGTCTCAGTTCAAGTCTTGATCTTTGTTATAGATTTAGAAACATTTCACTGGTTCTTACTTTTATTATCAACTGCTACTGCATGGCATCTTGGATCACAGAATTGATCTAGTCAGCACTGGTTTCGATATTGCTCGACTGTCACCTTACTGCTATTGCTAACTTCACCGCAATTACCTGAGGGTTGGGATGAAGTTATGGTATTGGCGCTTGATTGAAACTCCGACCAGTTGGTTTTTGTTGGTGTAGCAAGATTCAAGGCACCCATGTTCGATATCTTTTCGCTTATTAAGTTGTTTATCTTGGCAAAGGCGAGACTAGCGGCTTTTGGCGAACGACGCGTAGTCACAGCAGCCTTAACAGAGTCTAGCTTACTCGATAAACCACCTCCGGACTGGCTCTGAACTGTTTTCTTGAATGATACACCAACGCTCAACTCATGGGTTAACTGTTGACACTTACACTCGGCTTCGACCAGCGCTAGTTTTGTCCGAGCTAGCTCAACTTCAAGCTCGTCGATTCTTTTTGTTAGTTGCTCGATTTTGGCCTCTCCACTTGTTGGCTGAGAACTGGCAGATCTTGCGTAGGCGCCAACAGGGCGATTCGATCGCTCTGAATCAGTGGAGGATTTACGCTGCAAATTAGGTTTGATTGAGTTTACGCTGTCAGCCGCAGATACTGATCGCTGCTGGCCATCATACTTGAGTGTTTGAAGAAAGTTCTCAGCTTCGATCTGAAATATGTCATGACAAGATCTATTGTCACATTGTTCATTGTCCTTTAGTGTGTCAAGCACTGTCTCGACAAATTTGTTAATACTCTCGAGTTGTGCATCTAATCGCTCGCTTAACTGAGAGCATATCTTCTTATAGTCTGATATTATCGTGTTATCTCTGGCTGATTCGGACTCCGCACGATGCAATTCGCGCCGACATACTTCCTTAAGCTGGCTCACCTCAATTTCTAAGCGGATCTTCTCATCCTCCATATCTGATATAGTGCTCTGGTAGCCTTGACAGTCTTGGTTAGAGTTAACAAGTGCTCGATTCAATTCCTCAGTTTCATCCTCCAAGGCGTCCAACTGCGCCCTAAGTTGTATCTTGCTAGCCACCAAGTCCCGAGCTAGATCGTCGTTCTCTTGCTCGAGCCTTAGATTATTTTCTGTCAGCTTGGCATTCTCCCTTTGGAGTCTCGCCACGGGGTTCTCAAGAAGTTTCTCCTTCTGCTTGACAGCTTCGTAACTCTTCGCGTACTTTTTTAGACGCTTTAAGCTAATTTCAGATGAGGCGTTGATCAATTGCTGGACGTTTTCTTGACTTCTATAACGTTTTGGCATCTGAACTCTGAAATATTTTAAAACACCCTCGAAGTCGAGTGCTAGTAACTCTTGTTTAGAAGAACCTAGTAGTGCTAGTGCGATCTGGAATATAGTGTTCATGCCGTCTAATAAGAATATGTCCATAATATAAAAGACAGCGTTCAGTGGAAATTTGGCAGTGAATACTGTGAGGAACCATTGGCTCGCATAAGTGAATGGCTCAATACCTATAGTGGCAAAATGTTGATGAAGATCTGGCATGTGGTCCTCGAGTAGATGCTCAAGTTGGTAGAATTTCAAGTATAACTCGTCGAAGTTGTTCCTAAAAAGATTTCTTAATCCATAGTGCTGCATTATACGGACGAAGACACAAAAGGCCTGCTCCTCGGGCATATGTAAAAGGAGTGCAGCCACAAGGAATGACAATCCCTGACAATATCCGACCTCCTCATCATAGACCGCATAGGCTTTACAGACTTTGAATAGAGAGTCCAGTAGTGAGCTAGAGCCACCGGTGCGAAAGTTTTCATGGGCTGGGTAGGTGCGATGGACATCGCGCAAAATTATCTGTTCGGCAGGTGCTGATCTAGTCAGGAATATCCTGTATTTATCCATGAGGTCCGCGGATTGTTGGGCCCCCGATAAAAGCTGCCAAACTTCACCCCTGAGTGGCTCTGGTATTCCGTTGCGAACTAGCTGATTCAGCTCCTTTGGTCGCTGATTTAACTTACTATGCCATTTTGGTAGGATTGTTGACCATCCGAGCAATTCAGACGCCGAGCAGTCTTTGCTCACTGAACCAGTGCCGCTCGGTATTGGGTCAGTGTCCTCATCGTGATCAACAATATTGGCATCGACAGCATCGCCTACATGGTCACTGTCAGACGTCGTCTCTTCTCCTTGGATCTGCTCCACTAGGTTTGACTTATCGACCTTGTGTTCCTCATTCGTGCCATTGCACTCCTTTTCGGGATCGCCCTCACCCCTTTTATCATCGATTTCGGCTCCCTTGACCAACGATTGATTCTCACTACCTGAGGGAACATCCATCGGATTCGATATCACCGGGTAGCTTGTTAAGTAGAGTTTCCACAGAGCAACATTTAAATGTGGTCAAGGAAAATCGCAGGTGAGCGTCCTCAGCGTGGCATCCCCTTACACGAAATTATTTTGTTTTTAGTTCGAAGATTTCTGTAACAGAGGCAATCCGATCGGGGGACATCTTGGGGCTTTGCAAAACAACGTGAGCTAATTTTTGATCATACCATCTCTAGAGGGAGATTATTATCTTTATAGCAACAATCACTGTCGGATTGAATCCAACAATTCATCACAGACCTTGCTACCGTTTAGGCCGACAATCTCGCTCAGTTATTTTTCCTCTGCTAGCAAGAAGACCGTACGGCTCTGCTAGCTAAGAAGCCGATTTTGCCATTGGATTCAACTGATGAAAATCCTAGTTAGGTTATCTTAATCGAGAGTCTTAGAGGGTAGAAGTGAGAGATTCTGGCTGTTCGATCAACGCTAAGGCATGAGTAAGCTCGAGCAAAACAGGCTTGATATCTTCAACCGAGCGAAAGCGAGCATCTCAGCTGAGTACTTGCAACAAGTGCAGTCAATCGAATTTGCGCCACAATGATGGGAGATTTTGAAATATCGCCTGTCAGATAGCTTTTTTCATTGGTTACTACCACTAGTGTGAATCCTAGGTGAGCACTAGGATCCATGCTACATTGAACCTCGATCTTCATGCCAATAGAGTGAGCCTCTTCTATGACAGCTAGGATGATCTGTGCTACATGCAATGGCGCAGTTACAGCCTGTCAAACTGTTACAGAAGTTGGGTATGATCCAAGTCTGTTGGCAAGACGAGCACACAGCTCGATCGGATTCTATCGAAAAGGCTACGTTAGATAGTATGAACAGGTACCCGCAGACCCTCGATAATCAAAACAAACTGAGATTTCTAATTGAGATTGCTCTTGTAACTCGAGAACTTTGAGCAAAAACGGCCTTTTCGTTTCTGATCCTATTCATATCGCCAGTTGTTCGAACCTAACTTCAATGTTATTGTCAGGTACGAGCAGGTTGTTGGTGGCAGCGACTGCGCTCCTTTATATAAGTGGCATCTTTGTCAAAGTAAATCAAGCTAAAAGGCGGCCTATCTCGTCCTTTCATCGAGGTATTTTGGAGAGTCTGAGCCGAGCTGAAGGCCTAAATGGAGACTGTGGCCGAACGCCCGCCCGCATTTGGTCCATCGGTGGGGCTTTTGATTGCACGACAAGCAAGGACTCACCACGAGCTAGCCGGATGACAAATGGTTACGCTGTTCCTATGGGCGAGTTTCCCTCCTTCGTGAGGGTTCTAGCAGTGGACAATTGGATGAAAAATGAAAGAAATTGTGGCGGAACCTTGATCGGGCGCGACTTGGTTCTGACGTCGGCGAACTGCTTCAATTTGACATTGCACGTTAGGGGCCGCGTATCAGCGGGCCTAGGCGCACCGGCGGGAAAGTTGAAGAATTCTTCTCCCAAGACGAGTTTTGTAAGCGGCGTTTGCGTGCTACCAGACTACAACCAACTGAAACCAAAGCACCAAAACATCGCCCTTCTGAAGCTCCTTACACCCTTCAACTATACTGACTACATACAGCCAGCTTGTATACCAACCAAGTCCAGCCACACGAGCGAGGCCCAATGCTTTGCGGTTGGCTTTGGAAGGGGTAAATTGGATGAGAGAAAATTGTTGAGCTTACCGGTGAAAAGAACGTGTCAATCAGCAAAGTATGAAAATCCAGAACACGAATCATGTTATGTAGCCAGCGATCCCAGGCGGCTCGGCGGCACTTGTCTGGAGGATGAGGGCGGGCCAGTCTACTGTTTCGACAGTTGTAGTGGTAGCACAAGGCAAACTGCCATTGGCGCCCTGAGTTATACTCGGGGAAACACGGCTGATTGTATCCCCGGATTTCTATCCCAAGGCTTCTATTCTGATTACTTCAAGATGCGAGACAATGTCACTCTATTGCTAGAGGGTTGTAACAAATTTAAATCATAGATGGCCAACAATAGAAGAGGCTAGCATAAAGGGTTCATCTCGAATGACTGTCCAGTTGGACGGGGTTCAAGCTCGTCCTGTTTGAAAATTACGTCATAGGGCTCCGTCTCTACAGAGTTGAGCGTCCCTTTTCCTGGCCAAATTGGGCAATTTCAAACTCGAGGGCAAACTAAGCACTAAAGCACCCCCTTGCTCTCACATTAACTGGTTTGTATTAGTCCATCAGCCAGCGAGTGAAACCTTGGTAGCGATGCTGGCTCACGTCAGCTCGAACAGAGAAGGAAATCGGTGAGATAGGAGGAGCATTCCCTCCGGCGGCCGAGCTCCCCTTGAGCGGAATTCGCATCGATTCTTTTCGGCCGAAAGGCTCGCTCTCTTCCGGCTAAAAGTAGCCGATCAAGTTTTGGCTGTCGAGACAAGCTGACCGAGTGGAACGTTAGTTCTGCAAGCAGCTTGTGCAGCGACCTTAGCCGTTTCCAGTCTCCGGCTGTCTATTTTCACTGCTAAAAGGCGGCAACTGGCCAGAGCAGCCAACTATGAGGCAGGAAATCGACCAAGAGCGCGGAAGTGGAGCTCATGGCCGTCGAAGGAGTCGGCCAAGTGAAACCTTGCTACCAAGTTTCTAGTCGATTCTAATTGCAACTCCGACTAATTGTAGCGGCAAAGAGCGCCGCCATCTTGTCGCTGGCCCAACAGGCGGTCCAAATCCACCCAGAGATAGTCCAGCGAGCGGAGACGAGAGACGTTTGTTGGGGAATAGTGTTTGCGTATGAGTAGCGAGTTTTCCATTCGATTGAGGGAGAGGCTTTGGAGGTGTGAGCATCGAGAGCAGGCTGCTGGCGAGTAGAGTTTTGAGTGGCCGGCTTGTGTATGCTCAAGATTGGTGAGGGGAGCAAGTCTGGAATTGAACCGGCGCTTGAATTCTCCTGAAGGTCAACCCTTGCGCGCGCCCCCGGCGAAAACTGGACGCAGCACCAACGAGCGTGCATGGCGAGATCGTGCGCCCGCCAGATAAGCTGACCGACCTGAGCCGCGTGCAAACCGCGCCACAGACAACCTTGGGTCGAGGTCGCGGGCGGCGCCATCGTCCTCGCCTGGCCAACTTGCGGCCGCCGCCCCATCGATTGCTCGCCCCCTGGACACTGCAGCCCCCAGCGGGCGGCCAAAGCTCAGTCAGGCCGCCAAAGAGCCTTCGAGTGGCGCCAATGACGACAGAGACAGCGGCGACGAGTCATCGGGCATCAAGCGAGATTTCCACCCTCAGAGCGCCAACTGTCTTCTGAACGCACCAGCAACCACGCTAACTGAGCCCGGATCCGTGGAGGTAGTTTGCCAGCTCTAGGATAGCTGTCTCACTTCTTCGGGCCAGTAACTTTTCAGCGCCAGTGAGGAGAATACGAAGTAGCGGCTGAGAGGGAGAGAGATAACTCATACTTCTCTTGTAATTATCATCGTTGCTAAACTTTGTCCGCACAAGAGTAGAGGGTGGCCCATCTATCTAGGCTTTCGAAACCAATTGATCCAACGGAGGATCGTGAGCGAAACTAATAGGCAAGATTTTGTCGCTATCGCTGGTTTCAGCCAAACCTGCTTGAACTCATCACCAAGTCGCAACACAGGAGCGCTCGCATGCACACAATCCCGCTTCACAAGACCAACATAGCTCCAACGACAAGCTCGCTCTACCTGAACACTACCACCTAGCACAGCCAAGTTAAATTCTATTTTGCTAGCCCACCCTCCAGCGACTGAATCTCGAAGACAGTCGAGCGCCAAAGAGGACTCTTATATAAGTGTCATTCTTGTGGGGGGAGCAGTTTTAGTTCAGTCTGGGTCGAGCTTGCAGTTCAGCTAGTCGCTTATCTGGGGAGAGAGAGAGAGAGAGGAAAACGAGTCGTACGCGAAAGTCGAACGACCAATCATGTCCAGCGAAAAGGATTGCATCAGACCGGACGACATGCAAGAGTCGCCGGTCGGCAGCATGTTCGAGGGTCGCTCTGTATTCATCACGGGCGCCTCTGGGTTCATAGGGCGCGTTCTGCTCGAGAAACTGTTGCGCTGTTATCCTGGTATCAAGCGCATTTACATACTGATGAGGGCCAAGCGCAACCAGCAACCCTACGAGCGATTGCACAAGCAGCTCCTGAACGTGCCCATCTTTGACAGGATCCGCTCGATGGAGGGCGCCGAGCAGTTGCTCGCCAAGTTAGTTGTGATAGCTGGCGACATAGCGGAGCCACAACTTGGAATCAGCGAGTCCGACTTGAACATGATGATACAAGACGAGAGCCTGGCCATAGTGTTTCACTCGGCGGCCACAATCAAGTTCGATGAGCCACTCAAGGTGTCGGTGACCTTGAATTTGATTGCAACCAAGACAATCATAGAAATTTGTCGCAAACTTCCAAACCTGATCAGCCTGTGTCATGTTTCAACTGCCTACGTGAACAGCGACCTGAAAGACAACCAAATAATCGAGGAGAGACTTTATCCCATTGAGCAGCAACCGGATCAGCTGATCAAGATGGCCGAGTGTATGGACGTGAACCTAATGCAACAGCTCAAGGGCCAGCTCATTGGCGAGCGGCCGAACACTTATACCTACACGAAGGCGCTCGCTGAACACTTGATCGCGCAAGAGGCCTCCGATCTGCCCGTTGCAATTGTGCGCCCCTCAATCGTTGTTGCCGCTTGGAAGGAGCCGATTCCTGGTTGGATAGACAACTTGAACGGACCAACTGGACTAATCTTGGCCATTGGCAAGGGTTTGCTGCGATCAATGTGCGCTGCGAGGGACATCAAGGCCGAGGTGATACCTGTTGATGTTGTTGTTAACACGATGGTTGCGGCCGCCTACTACGCGGCCAAAACAAACAACAAGCTCTCGCAGATGAAACAGGCCGCACCCTCGGCCATCTGCAACAACTCGAAGGTGGACGAGGAGTTGGAGGCACAGAAGGAGATTGATTTGATAAGGAGGCCCGAGGTTAGACAGGCGACGGCAATGGTGCCCGAACCGAATGCTCAAGAGCAGCTCGCTAAACAGGACAAATGTCCGCCAATTATCCATTGCAACTCGGGCGACACGAACCCAATCACCTGGGGCCTGATGGAGGATTTGTTCTTTCCAATTGTCAGAAAATATCCCAGCTGCCAGGTTCTACGCTACCCATTCGGCACATTCAAGAGCAACAAGTATCACGACTTGTTCGTCCGCATCTTCGTCCACTATTTACCTGCCCTCATAATCGACTTGCTCTGCGCCACAATGGGCAAAAAGAGACAACTCTTATCAATTTATTACAAGTTGCACTGCGCCACCGCAGCTCTTTCGCACTTTTCAATGCAAAACTACAATTTTAGAACGAACAACATTAGACTACTCCAAGCGAGTTTGAATGAAACAGACAGGCGCCAGTTGTACATGGATATCAGCAAGCTAGATTGGTTTGCCTTTTGGGACGATTATGTTTTGGGCGCGAGGTTAGCATCGTGAGGTGAGGTTAGCACGATCAGACTGTACGAATGATTGAACTAATTATCTCCTCCTCTTCATACTCTCATGACTTTCAGGCGATTTGTTCTCAAGGAGCAAGATCATACACTCGAACAGGCGAGAGCTTCTTTCAGGAGGTAAGTACGATAAGAGTTGAAAGTCGTGCCCGACTCGCACATCCCATTGACACAACAAACTCGAGGAGGAAAGGTACTAGCCTAATCTCACCTGTATTGCAACTTTTGCCACCCGAACACCTCGATTAGAGCTTATTACATTGAAATAGCCTTTCGTGTACTGCTCATTGCAATTGCAGCCGCCTGCTGCTATCCCCTACTCGTGCGCCTGAGCCTCCAGTCCCAACAAATACCTGGGATTACGCAAATGCTGCACTTGTGCACCTGATTGCCAAACGGCGCATAGGTTACATCATACAAAACGCGCACTAAGCTAAGGAAAATCCCGAGGAAAGGAGCTCGGTTCGCTGGCTGCCGGCTGCAGCAAACAAAAAGGTTATCCTACTTCAAGCACTTCCAACCTCTGATTTGAACCGGCTAAAGTTTCGTCCGAGTCTCAATGGAGCTCGCTCGCCCGGCCAGCGAGACGACGAGATCATCAAGAAAGGTCACTCATTTGACACAGTCAAACATAAAAAGTCAGCCATGTTCATTCATTACGCCAGTAAAGCTTTATAGTGGCACAACTAGAACTCCTCTCGTGGTGCCAGCTGAAAGGAGGGGCTTCTCTTCGAGGAGACTGCCGCGTGAGTTTTGCTTGATCCTCGACATTAGCTTGTACAGTCTCCTAATGGACAAAGTGTGAATTTGCAGCCATCAGTGGTCGCGATTCCAGAACTTGAAAAAGACAGGCTTGTTATCACAGTCGAGCTGGATGAAAACTTCGACCGCTTTCAATCAGCAATAAACATACAATCCTTTCTTTCCGTATCGATCACATCAGCCAGCTGCTTTTTCGAGCGCAAGCTTCATGATTCTGGCCCTCCAACTCTCTGAACTCGATGCGGCAATCAGCCTTCGCGTAGTCCTACGAGACTGCAAGTAAACTACCCGAATTCAAGCCCAATCAGGCAGGTGTCCCCCCCCCTTTTCGCTGTTGTCCTTCATTTCATGTCGTTCGATTTCACTCTTTAATTTGTACAAATATAATGCAATTTACAATACTGTCGAGGTTGAACTGCCAACCGAGAATTTCGCCCACAATTTTTACATATCTTTGTCCGAGCTCGATGCTGGAGCGAGCAGCTTGAGTTGCACCGGCCCTCAGTAGGCGGCAACTGGAACACTATCGTAATTGAAAACAAACGGCGCCTGCATCCGCTCGTTGGTGGGGGCGATACGCTGGTAGGCGTGGCCGGGCGGTAGGACGGGCGTGGTCTGCGGTTCTGGCGCCGACTGCATAATGGAGCCGAACAGTCTTGGTGTCCTGGGTGACTGTTGGAGTTGTTGTTGTTGTTGTTGCTGCTGTTGGTTTACTTGCAAGGAGGGGCTGCCCACGAGTGCTCCACTCCGGGACACCTGTTGGCCAGCAGCCGAAGCTGGCTGGCCCGTGATAACACCAAGCGACTCGGTCAGGGTGCAATTTCCAGGCTCCAAGCTGAGACGGGTGGTTATGTGGCTCTCGAGCACAGTGTTGAACCCGCAGAAGGATTTCCTGCACGGAACAAGGGGAGAGTCCGGTTAGCTTGGGAAGGGGTTGCTAGTTCAAAGATTTCTGGCGTCCACTTACACTTGCCCGTCACTGTCGGTGATGAGAACCTTGTCGATGGACCAACTTTCATCGCCACTGTAGATCCAACCTTTGTATTTAGTATATCTGAGGAGGATTTGGGTAAAGTTTACTAGAGTTGGGTGGGCAACAATGAGACTTTGCATGCTATGCTGGCTCAGCTCCCTTTGGCCACTTCCATTGAGCTCGTGCCCGTTCGTTTGCTGGCTCGACATGGAGGACAGAAGGAAGGACTCGTTTCTGCCATCGAGCGTAACGAGGGTCACCTCGACCTTGCCCCAGTGAGTCTTGAATCCCTTGGTGCCGATGATCTTTATGATGAATTGGTTAGCTGGAGGGAGGAAAGTTTTATCAGAGATAAGTCCTCCTTTTGAAGTCATCCTGAACCATCATCCACCTCTACTCACCGCAAAAAGGGGCCTCCTCATGCGTTGTCAAATACATCTTTCCGCGACCCTTTGAATAATTGGCCAGGTAGCCCATATAGGAACACTTTTCGTTGTTTAAGCCGCAATCAAAACATTCGCCTTTCAGGTAATTCTCGTATGAGTCACAGTTGAACGAGCGAAACCTACAGCCACTAAACTCGAACGAATCCATGAAAAAGTTCAACGCCCTTCGGTGGTTACAAAGGGATTGCCATTTTCCGTAGATAATATCGGAAAGGGCCGACAGGAGGACACTGTTGCAGCCGACTTGGACTCTGCCGCCGTTTGGATAGAAGTCAACATGGCCCATTGGTTGGAGGGAGCCAAAGCCGCCCCTTAGAACTCCGTCCCCGTTTGAGTGAATTACGTCAACGAATTGGGCATCGCTTGGATCCAATCGATCGTTTGCCTCGTAGCCCTCGAAGAGTGGCGAGGCTGGATCAAGGCCAGTGATGCGATTTATCCACAACCTCGGATTGCTTGTGCTATTCCTGATCTCTGTGCCGGCAAAGCCAGCAACATGGGCGCCCAACGAGAAGCCAATCAGGTGGTAGCTGTTTCCGGTGAGCCCAAACTTGGAGTTGATCGATTTGATTAGGGTTGCAATTCTGTGGCCAACCAAGCGAGTGTTGCCGGCTGCTTGCACGTAGTTTGGCAAAGCTGCACCCTTCTCCCAATCGACCACAATCACGTTCACATCCTCGTAATCTAGCAACTTGGACACCATGTCCGTCACCCAAGGTCGCCGGCCGCCACTACCAAAGCCATGGATCACTATCTTGATTGGAAGCGAGCTGTTGAATCGCGACTCGCTCAAGGTCGTCTCGTTCGTCGAGTCAACAACTTCGCCGACGTTCATCAGATTGCTTGAGGGCGAAAGTTGTTGGATGCCGCTCGCCGCGTTGATCTGGATCAAATCGTTCGCCAAATCTCTATGGTAGCGAGTGTACAATAGGAAAGTTACATCAAGCGGGTTCATCTTGCCGCTTGGGCTCACTGTTGTGCTCGTTGCAGTGAAACTGGTTGCAACTTGAGTGGAATCGGCCAAACTAGCTTGGGTCGTGGCTTGGGTGCTGGTGGACAATAGGCACCGGTATCTGCAGTCAGGGAAGGCAAGCGGGCTTGGACTCGAGCCGAACTGGTCGAGCTCGTTGCACTTGCACTCGCCCGTTGAAGTGCCCGCTTGATCCTCTTGGAACTGGTGGCCTGTTGGCTGCTGCTGCTGCTGCTGCTGAACCAGATGGTGATGAATCTCGCGCTCGCGGTCAGGCTGGCGCCTTGCGTTCTGCACCACCAGCGCTGGCGGCCCAACAAACTCGAGCGCGCCCAGGAGATCCGCTTGCGGCATTGCGGGCGTCGTTGAACTTCTAAGCTGTTGGCTCGTAAACGTTGGCTGACTGCTGGTCCCACTTTCGCCACTTTCCATTGTCTGGCTAACCAAGTCAGTTGTCAAGAACACTGAGCTCGGCGAAACTGGACTCGCGCCCACAGCAAACAGGCCAACTTGCGAGGAGTGTTGGCCGTTGTTGTTTGCACTGCCGCTTGCCAACAAGAGTCCATTGTGTTGGGTGGACACTTGCTCGCCCGTCATCTGCAAACGAGACTGTTCCAGTTGCTGCGGCTGCTGCTGCTCCAGAAACTGATACTGCCTGTGTCCCGAGAATGGTAGTTGTTGTTGTTGTTGTTGCTGCTGCTGGGCGACACCTGGCGCCAGCTTGAACGACGACTGGTTGGTGGCAATATCATTGAACTGCTCTGTCCGGTCAATGGGGCGCAAGAATTGCATTTGCCTCTGGTCTTGCTGAAGAGCACGATGTTGGCTCACCTCCTCCTGGCGGCCGCTAGCTCCACTCGGCGCCTCGTTTGAGCTCGACCAGAATGAGTAGGAGCTCCAATTTCGGAAGGGGCGGCCCATCCAACTTGCGAGCGAGTTTCCTGGCAAGGTGGTTGAGGTGGCTGGCATTGCGAGCGGCGGTAGAGTCGTTGCCGCCGGCTGCTCGCTCTCCTCCTGAACCATCTTTGTGCTAAGCCTCCCTTGCGCCAAACCGCTTTCAGGTGTCTCCTCAAGATTATCTTGTGGCCGTAAGAGGAACAGATTTGATGGCTGAACTCTGGATTGATTGTGCCTGAGGGCGAGCAAATGATCGGGCGTGCCACTGCCATCCTCGTCGTGGGATAGGCGCACCGTTTTAGCTCGAGCTACTTGGGCCCTCTGGTTGAGGCCCAGAAGGTCAAGGGGCTCTCTCGGCGTTGTAAGGTCATCTTTCCGTAGTGTTTGCCCGTAGAGTAGTAGCTGGCGGAGGAGTTCGTTCTCGTTGTTGAATTGGTTGACCAGTTGAGCGAAGGGAGCGCCACCGCCCTTATCTCGCACATCGTCGGCTTGGCGTCTTGGTTCCAGGTAGAGGCGAGCCGAGTTGGGGTCGTGCCCGTGCTGCGAGCTATCTTGCGTTTCCTCATGCCGGACTCCAAGTGAGAGTGGCGAGTTTGAGCCTCCGCCGCCACCTGCAAATGCAATGAGCTCGCCCAGAACAGACTCGAGTGCCCTCAGCTCAAGCGATGAGCCGTCTGCAACCTGGCGCTCGTCGCCCTCGAGCTCAGTGGCGGCACTCTTGTTGCGAGAGGCCGCGTTGTTGATGTTGAGGCTGCCATTGCAGAGGACCTCGAGGAGGTCGCAGTCGAGCCAGGTATTGTTGACAATGAGAACGCAGAGGTAGGTTGCGGTCACGCAGGCGCGCGCGTCCGCCGTTAGCGCGAACGGGCTCCCGCTTGGGCCCGGCGGCGGCAAGTTTGGATTGGCGGCCGCCAGCGCCGTCGAGGACGCCAACAGGAGGTGGGGCGCAATGAGCGTCTGCTGGGGCCCTTGCAGGTAACTCGAGTTAGAGTTTTGGTGGTTTAATGTTGCTAAACTAGCTACAATGTTTGTTGCTTTCGCTCGGTGTTCGATCCTGGAGTGTAACTGGCGAATTTGGTAGGAAGTAGAAAATTTTAGGTTGTATCCTCCCTCTGCTGCTGGCTACTGATGGCGACTATTTCGGTGTTGCTCATTGTTTTCAGAACTCTCACGAGCATCTGGAGTTTTCTTTGAACCAAGTCAACTAAACTCAGCCACAACTAAAACGCTTATCCTTCGGCTCAACACTCGATGGACACTTTCTGGATTCACCATAACGGATAGAACTGCGATGGTCGACGCTAGTCGAGTAAAAGAGGCCACTCTAAAAGGGTTGAGCGCTGACCTGCTTCCTGTCGATGCTGAAAGAGCTTAGAGTGGAGGAGTCCACCGGCCGATGGACATAAACGGGAGGACGAAATGAGTTGGCCAATCCAGAGGGAGAAAAGAGCGGCCTTTTCCGTTCGTCCAAACAATCACGATGAACCTCGGCTCGAGCAACAGTGATGGCGACGGCGACGGCATCGGCAACATCAAGCCAAAGCGAGACCAACAAAGGGCAACGTTTGCTCGCAACCTGGCGCTCATCGTCTGCATTCCGTTTGGTCAAAGCTCATGGCGCCAACAGGTGAGGCTAGTGAATTCTGTCGGTGGTCGCGCCTGAATGTGTGGCGGAAACGCAGCTTGGAATTAATTTTTGGTTGTTTCGAAGCCTCGACGACAGTTGGTTGTCAGTGCTCCATTGTTGCAAGGTTTTGGTGGCTCATTCCTCTCATTCTCGGGCGCCACCACTGATTTGGGCCCTAGAGGCGACCCTTTCAAGTGTAGCGAATGCCTCTATGAGCTGCACACACTGGGACAGAGCATTCATCTTATATTTAGCGACCATTTTAGACGCACGTTCGCCATCAGTGTTGAACTTGGTCGAAAAGGAAGTGAGCAAACGAATCTAGATCGAGATAAGTGCAATCAGGGCTCCCAAGTTGACTGTCACCAGGGATAGGCTGTTGTTTGCAGCAAAGTGTTTATAAGTAAGGATTGCATTCACGTAACAGTGGTTGGTCTTTTAGCCGGCCAGATTGCAATTCATGGTAGGCGTCGAGAACTTACCAGAAAGATCAATCCGTTTAGGCGAACGGTAAGCAAACAGCTGCGGTAGGCTTTCGTAAGCGCAGCCTCTCAACGTGAGCGTCATAGAGCAAGTGTCACACGATAAAGTATACCTCTCGAATGCGCTGCATGGGGCTCGCACCTGGCACGCCCCCAAGCTCAGCGCACTCTGCGTGTGTAAGTGGCTCAGTCTGGCTACCAGACGAGGAACTAGAATCTGCGCCATCAACGCTGAACAGCCCATGCAATGAGGCTGCTGTGAATTGCCCGTGGCTCGAAGCCTCGGTTATGGTTCCGCTGGGCCTGGGTGTTGACGCTTGTGTGGTGATTCTGTAGTTGAACGATGGCCCACTGACTCATTCGAAGTTCGAATCCTAATACATTCATTCTAACGCTGCCATTTCGTCTTTGGAAAACAGCGAAAGTATCCCAAATTCTCACCAACCAACTTAACAGTTCGAGCAATTAATTTTAGAAAACCTGACAATCGCTTGTAACAACGATAGCGCTAAATATTTGTGATCAAATATTAATTTTTGAAGCGCGTGAACAAGAGTAAAAGTAGAAGTTCTGTTCTGCTCTGTGAACCAAGAAATTTCAGGAACAACAATCATAGCTTCGTAGTTGAAAACAGACATCACCGAGTTCAAGCAGAAATCAAGAGCATACCAAAGGTGCCATCGAAGAACTATCCTAGAGCCGAATGTATCCAAACCAACAAGGTTATCCTCAGCAGCCCTACGGCGGTGTGCCCGGTTACGCGGGTCAGCCGGGGTACGCGTATCCTGCTCAGCCCGGATACCCACAGCAGCCAGGGTACCCCCAGGGAGGGCCATCAGTCAATCTTAACATGGGCCCACAGCCAGGCATGGGCATGGGATTGGGCGGCGGTGCTGACGGCGGCGGCTGGGGTGCCGAGCCAGCTGGCCTCTTTGCTGAGAAGGCCATCAGGCAGGCATTTGTAAGCAAAGTTTACTCCATATTAACCGTGCAACTGATATTCACCTCCATTCTCATTGGCATGTTTGTGCTAAACACCGAGACCAAGTTATATTTTGCCCGCTCGCAAGGCTGGATGTTCCTAGGTTTCGCCATCTTCTTCGTCACCTATCTGATACTGGTTTGCGTAGAATCAGCGCGCCGTTCAACTCCATGCAACTTTATCCTACTGAGTATATTAACCCTCGGCTACGGTTTAGTGGCCGCAATAACCTCGTGCCGCTACGACACAAAAATTGTCATGTATGCATTTGTCGCAACCGGAATTAGCTGTTTCCTCATAGCCGCTTTTGCTCGTAGCACTAAATTTGATATGACCAACTGTGGAACAACACTTTGCTTGCTCGGACTAGCCCACATGCTTATTGGAACAGTGATGGTCTTGGTATTGGTCCCAATGGGTTACGCAAATGTAGCCTCCCTCATTTTATCGATAGCCGGCGCCTTGCTCGCTTCTCTCTACCTGATTTTTGATCTACAGCTTATAATGGGAGGTCGAAAGTGCGAACTATCGCCAGAGGAATATATCCTTGGTGCCATCATGCTCTATACAGACATCATTCAAATATTTATCTACTTGTTGGAGATATTCAATCGCTTGAGCGACGATTGAGCCCGAGGACAAAAGAAAGCCCCGTTGACCGGTGGCATCAAACTTTGGCCCAGGAAAGCTTTAAAATAATTAGACTAACTTGGATTCACCCAGACCTTCAGTGCGAAACTCACACTCAATAAGTCTTTACTAACTACGAGGAACAGAATGATGGTCAATGCATGAAATTACATTGAGTCCACGCTCAAATCGATAATAACAATCCATCAAGAAACAAATTCAACATTATTTTCCTTCAATCTATAAAACTGTCGAGTTCATTCCCAAGCGCTGCTATGAGGCCAATAAGATGGCCAAGGTTGGCCAAAGATGGATGAATAGGCGATTGTTTTTGGAGAAACCGTGTGCAAATATCTCAGTTCACAAAGATACTGCCTCGAAAGAGTAAATGTATGTAAAATCCCTAACGAGTTGTATAATATTGAATCTTACCCAATCAACCAGCAACTTATGCATCAAATGAATCGAATAAAGATGCAAATCAGCGCCTGATCACCCTAGTGACCCTTACAGTTTAATTGAAGGCACCTGGTGGTGCATCTGCTCGTCTCCAATCAAATTATGAGCATCTCTCCAACCCTTAGTCCCACGTCTATCACTATATATGCGACTCCTCTATTCCTTTCGACTCAACTTACCTATTCGAAACTGTTGTTATGTTAGAATCACATGTAATGAAACTTGCTTGCAATGCGTCCGCTAAGTTATCCTTTGCGAACGAATTCAGATTTTGAATCTTGAGCAGCTTGTTTGCTCTCGTATAGATGATAGCGAGTGAAATGATTCTTCTTCAGTGCGAGTTTTACAGCTAGCGGACCATTGTTTTCCGAGTTCGACAATCAATAGACTGGCCAAACGAAGACAACGCACGGCCACAGGTTGAAGCCACTACCACAATCTCGACCGTTGTGAAAACGGCAACAACTTTCGAGTAGGAGGCGATTGAGGGCGACACAAGCTTGCTTTCCGTTTCTTCCTTCCCATTATCATTATCACTATCACTCGTTCAGTAAACCTAAGATCTTTAGCATAAACTGGAAGCCAATCGACACTGGCGATGGTAGCGCCGACGACGACTACGACGGCGATAGTTTTGGCCTCGCTTGGCCAAATGAACGGTTGGCCAGCGGAGCAGTAATCTGGCAGTAGGCAACGGGCAATGAGGTGGACAGGCAAAGCTCAGAGGGGAAACAGGTAGATGACAAACTCATTTGAATTCGACTATACTACAAGTGCTCGGTGCGTCTATTTGAAGCAATCGGCGGCATACCAGCTTCCTACTGACCGCTGTTCTAAAGAAGTATTGTCGTAGCGCCAGAAATGGTCGGCGAAGGATCATAGTTTCTAGCCAAAGCATACCAACTACGCACATGGGATATGTGTGTGTATCTGCGACAGGTGGAGGGTTTTGCTTGGCCAACTGAACGATTAGTTCACGAATGATCGGTCAGTTTGAGCATTGGTTGTCGAAAGCGCTTGTAAGCTGCTCACAGTGGCCAACTCGGTGTCAACCGAAACGGCGACACTGGCTTGCGGGCCAAGCTCAGCTAAGGCCAATATCATGTCGCCAGCATATCTTATCTCCCGCTCTCCCCAATCTCCAGGCGCCCGCCCTTTCCCTCTCCCCACTTTCTTACCGGTCACAACCTCCCCTTCTTGCAAACCAATTGCCAGCGCTCATGCTGGCCAATGGATGTCATGGAAAACCAAACCGGACAGCCACAATAAGGTAGCCTGAGAGAAAGTTGCCGTCGGGAGCAGAGATTTGCGGGCAATCGAGTTGTTCTGAGGCAAGCTGCGAGTGTCTGGCTGGTGGAAAACGTCTAGACAGATTGTAATGGTTCAGGTTAGCAGTGAAAGTAACGCCGACCATACCAAACTGAACCGTTCCAAGTGAAGCGAAAACACGAAAGGCAAAGAGTCCTACAGCTGTACCCATTTCCTTATTTTCACCGAGGAACTTAGCTGCCGGTTTTATGTCTACCTCACGCCTGAAGCACCAAAACATAAGAGCGCCAACTTGGTCTAATCTCAGAAAGCTCTCGAATCGTCCCAATGAATCTTCGAGACTGGACAGAGCGAAAAGGTAGGGGTGCAATCTGTTCTCACACACTCTCGGTTGGATATTTTTGACTTTGAGTTGAAACGTGACCGCAAAGTAATGGTAGCTACTGGGACCACTTCGATGCGTCGGCACTCCTATTTTTAGTTGATTCGACGAGACTAGCCATAGACGGGGTAGATTGTATGTCTACCACTCACATGACTAGACTGTCCGAACAATTCAAGATGGTTCCTTTACTCGCAGCCAGCCAATACCTTATGGCCGCCTGTCTATTGGCCCTTGGAGTTAGTCTGGCCGAGTTTAAGGAGGACAATGATGACGGGAGCGCATGGAAAGAGATCCACTATCAAGTCTATGCGCTTGAGGGCCACAGACTGGAGCCGGCGAGAGTTTTGGAAAACCTCGAGCTTCTGGAGAAGATCTATGCCGGCAAGCAGGACAAGGGTTCGATTATTAGGCGCGCTAAGATTGAGCCTTTGATTGAGGCTAGTCGGTTAGCGGAGACAAAGTGCGATTGGAGCTCGTTCAACAAATTGGACCTCCTCCTCGAATACAACAAACCCTTTGCGCTGAATCTCGTACCTTACCTGGAGGATTGCAGGCTGAGACAGTTTGCCCTGTGCAAGCCCCTCTTGGCGGCCTCAGTCTCTCGAGCTGTGGCGAAGCTAAGCGAGCAAGAAACCATGGACTCTGCTTTGTTGATGGACAGTGTTAAGAGAACAGTGCCTGACATGGACAGGTTGCGCACAAGTTTGGCGAGGGTTAGTCTACGCGATGGTATTTCAACATTCCTAACGCGTCGATATAGTCAACTGCAGGAGCCATGGGCATTCGCCGATAAAGAGATGTTCGAAGAGTTGTTCGACAAGACAGTTGTTAGATTGTGCCGCACAGTGGCCAGAGGTCTGGGGGAGCCAACGAAAGTTTATGACCTCTACATCCACGATGCAAGCTTGTCCGCAGACATCGATCAGTTTTCCTTGAATTGGTATAGGAGGGCAAAACTATGTAGAAACATCCTATTTGAAGCCTCCTTTCTCACAGATCTCATCTACGAGGATCTGAAATCAAGACTAGAATCATAGACTGATTTATTTTTGTCATCCAGTCTGGTGATCATCCACAAGATCGAGAAGTTTTTCTCAGAGTCATCTAAGATATGCGCCGTTCGATGATCTATCCCTCCTTTGTCACCCAACTTGCTCAAGAAGCACCAACAATATCAGTCATTCAGCCGACGATTTAAGATTCTAGTGTGCAATTCAAATCATGGCAGTTGAGTCAAGTCCAATTGCCAGAAAACATTGCAAAAATTCAAAGCGAGTTTCCCAGAATTTGATTGAAAGCCGGACGAGATTGACAATCGTGTGAGGCATAGATGTTCTAGAAAGAGTTAACTAGAATAAAGCAGAGAAAGTAAAACCGTTTCGTATTTTCGATGAGTCCTATCACCATTAGACGATTACCAGAACCATCAATCCGAGCGGCTGTTACCCTCAACGATCTTTCAGGCGGATCTCGCAGGAGAATCTTTTGACGTCGATGGGCGGGGGAAAGTTCGGGTAGCTCAAATGGTCATAATACGACCAAAGTGTTTCGAAAACAACAAATGGACCAAATTCCCCACAGGCTGACATCATAACTTGGGACCTGGATCAAGCCTTTTGAAAACAGACCGACAACATCTCGTATGTGTTCGCATAGACGCTAGAGCAACCTCGAATTCGAGCCAAAACGAAACTTGAGGCCGCCGAATGATGACTACGTCTGTTCTTGGCCTCTCGCGCGCATACGGATATAAACAGCTAGCGTCAATGCCACAGTTCAGTCCACTGAGCCGCTATATATAAACTCTTCAGAGCACGTCTATTTTTGCCCTCGTCGATTTGAAAAGCGCAGACAAGTATCTTGAGCCGACCACCCTTTCAACCAGTCGAATTCTCAAACCAGAAACCAACTTTAGCTAGCTACGAGGATGACGAGTTACGCAATCTACGCTCTCGCCGCGCTCACCCTGCTGAGCGCGACGGTCTATGCTGACCAGGCAGATGAGGATTGGAAGACGATGCACTATAAGGTGTACGCCACCGAGGGATCCCCTCTCAAGGTCGAGGAGACCCAAGAGCTGTTGAAGCAACTACAGAGCCTCTACAGTGGAAGAACCGACGAGGGATCTATCGGCCGGAAGATGCGAGTTGATTCGCTCCTGAGGGCCAGTCAGGTTTCAACTGAAAATTGTGAGCGCAACTACATGACTGAGCTCAATCAATTGATCCAGCACCATGAGTCCTATGAGCTCAACCTGATTCCTTACCTCAAGCATTGGAGGTCAGAGCAGTACAAACTTTGTAAGGATGTTCTGGTGGAGGAGGAAAAGAAGGCTGCGTCGGCTCTCAGCGACGATGACAGGCAACAGGTGGTCGAATTTATAAATCGCTGTCTCGAGGCAAGAAGATGCTCCGAAGCTGAGCTCGAGAAGCCCTACGTATCACGAAAGAGCTTGATGGAGGGACTGCTCGCCCACCTGAAGAGCGAGGGCTTTGCGCTCGACCGTAAAACCCTATTGGCGCGCGGTTACAAAAAGTACAGCGAGCAGGTTGAATCTAGCGTCGGTGCAACGTGTCGCCGCGTTAGAAAGGTGATGACCCCACTGGTCTACCTCTACAAGCAATTCGACGAGGCGCTAGTGCCCAAGATAGATGGCTTCTCGCTAACTTGGGTCGCGTACGAGCGCATATGTCGTGATTTCCTCTACGAATCGAGCTTGATAACTGAGCTAACGTACAAGTTTTTGACCGATGAGAAAAGGCCAAAAGCTGCCTCAAAGAAAGGAGGATTTTTCACATTCAGCCACTGTCTTTTGTTGTAACGCAACTGAAACTCGTGGCTCGATTCAAGTTACTAGGCTGAGTCATATGAGAGTGACCCTTGGTGGTGACCTCTATGGTCGATATAACCATGAATAAAGAGATGACAAACTACAACGGATTGTGTCGCAATAAAGTGTCACTCTTACTGTGAAATAAAATTTTAACAACAGTTGCACGATAGATTAAGATGTATCGGTTCTTGGCTTCTCGGGCCGGGTTCGATTCTCAGTTGCGTTCTTTTTTCTCTTTTCATCAGCCCAACTTGGAGAGCCATAACAAGGATTTAAATTAATCACTACCCCTCAATCAGAGGGACCAGCGTCTATCAGGTAATCGGAAGTGAGCCTCCAGCTGATTGGCTCCTACCTGGGCGGGCGTCGCTTCGGGTGTTGCTTGTGATTGCTGGGTCGGGGTTTTGGGCGAGCTCAGAGTTTGGCCTACTTTCTGGTCGCTCTTAGACTCGTTGCTCGCGAAGGTGGTGGCGCGATTTGCGGTGGCCGCCTGATCCATGTACTCGTCGCCCATTGGAGTCAGCTCGTAGGCGTACTCCTGTGAGGCAGCCCCATAGCCGCCCGCCGATGACATGGGGCCGTAGCCGCTGCTCATCATCGGCGCATAGCTCATCATCATGGGCATTTCTTGGCCGTAGCCGCCGCCACCCCCATAGCCTCCATTGGCACCGTCGGCGCCATCGTAGCCTCCGCCGCCACCTTTGCCCCCGCCGCCGTAGCCGCCGCCACCTCGACCCATCGAGAGACCGCCGCCTTGGCCACCATAGCCTCCGCCGCCACCGCCTCCGCCGCCGCCGCCTCCTCCTCCTCCACCGCCGCCGTAGCGTCCCCCTCCGCCGCCATAAGAGCCGCCACCTCCACCGCCGTAAGGGCCGCCACCTCCGCCGCCATAAGGGCCACCACCTCCACCACCATAGCCTCCACCGCCGCCGCCGCCGCCATAGAGGCCGCCACCTCCACCACCATAGCCTCCTCCGCCGCCGCCGCCATAGGCTCCGGCTCCGCCATTCATGAGCATCTGCGCTGGTATCCTAGTTTAACCCAACGATTACCAGTTAGTCAAAGAGGCTGAAAGGTCAGGATTTAACGTCACCGAGATTCGAACTTACGGAATGACCACAATCTTCTCCTTTTCGCCCCTCTGTCCAACCTTCTTGGCCCCGCCGCCGCCGCCGTATCCCTGGCCGCTGCACATCATTGGCATGGGCATGGGCATTGGTAGCGGCATTGGCATTGGCATGGCCATCGGATAGCCGCCACCGCCTCCTCCACCATAACCGCCGCCGCCGCCGCCGCCGCCCCCGTAGCCACCTCCGCCTCCATATCCACCGCCATCCATCATGACGACCATATTGCCGCCCTTACCTTTTCCTTTCTCTTTGTCTTTCTTGGCTTCAGTGTTGGCAATGAATCTGTTGAGGACTAAAATTAGCACCACTGACCAGAGGCGACCCTTGGTGCCTCTCAGGAGGGGAACAACTCTCATTTTTGGATTGATTGCTCTGTTGGACCTATCTGCTCGCAAGAGGAACTTTATATGACACGTTTCGAAACTCCACCTATGCTATTTGCGACGGCTTCTTGGCATCTGACGAGCAAAGACCAGACTGAAAGTGAAAGCGGACGCGGACAAGCGACCAGCTAAGCAGCGGAGAGGCTTAGTCTGGTTGGAGCTCAGCACCTCTGGCCCAGACATCTCCAACACAAACGAGGGACGAGTCTTGTGATCGGTAATGCATGAAAAAATTTCAAAAATAGAACCAACCGAATCCGGAAAATGGTGGGGGCAGGTGCGAGGTTGACGTCAGCGGCCAATCAACAGTGTGTAGTTGTGGGCCAAGATGCATCGCATCTTCCTATTCACTGAGCCAGTGTCCAAGAGTCCACTGCTCTGCCCCTTGGCCAGGCCAAAATTCAACTCAATCGCTTCCAGGAACTAGCAATTTGATTGGTCTCGGCGACGACCGCTTGAGGTAATTAGCTGCACAGGTTGTTTGCTGATGAATGGCTAATCGAGAAGGAGAGCGAGAAAGTTTCGCGACATTGTTGGGAGCCAACAGTATGCTTGCTCCCGATGGGAGATGGCGCCACCATTCGAGTTGGACTTGGTGCGCCTCTCTGGGCCAAGTGGCGGGCGCTCGAGAGCGGCGATGGCGAGGCGCCGACTCCAGTTTTCTGTGACAATTTTCGCCCGAAAGCCGAGCAGATCCGCCCCGAGTGCCTAGGGCACCAGGCCGAGGTCTTCCCAGAGGCGAGCTCGCCAGGTGGGACTGGCGGTTAAGTGGAACTGTTCCATCGGGCGCTCGCTGAGGTTGCTGGCCATTTTTCTGTGGCGGCGATGGCGGCGGCGGCGGCCTGAGGCAGCGGCGGCAACTCTACACTCGGCCTAATGATATTCCTCGAGGAGCTCAGCCTGGCAGCGGCTGGCCGTTGTTTTGGCCGATTTTAGCTGCCCATCTCGGCTGCGGTCGCGCTCTATCCCAGAGGCAACAGTTGCCGCTCACAGCAACCGCCGCTAACGATTCCTCCGAGCCTCTCAGGTTGCTTTTTGCAAGCTTCCCCACAGAGCTTAATGGTCTCCTAATGGTCGCTGCGCCAGCAAACTGGGTTCCTTTTTCAACTGGCCACAGGACAAACCTTGCGGGGCCATCTCAGGAGTGGGGCGTCGAGTGGCTGCCGCCGCCACTATGCGCGCCATTGGCCCATGGGCAAGCTGCGGGCCGCAAGCTACAAGTTTCGAGGAGCCAGCTTGCGGCCGTCTTGTTTGTCTTGCACCATTCGGAGTGTCGCTTGTTTGGATTTGATTTCACTGTCTGGAGGGAGCGATTATTTTGTCGCAGTTGCAGTTGCAGTTGCAGTTGCAGCCTCAAGCTGGCAGACAATCGGAGCAAAGACAGCGAGCCTTGGGATCGTTCATATCTCAGCGCTTCAATGAGCATCGCTGGCCACATTCGGGGCCAAGTTGGCGGTTGGCCAGCGGGACAGTCAGAGAGCCTGCCAGCCGTCCGATGGAGGCCAATCTTTTCTCGGCTCCAAACCAGAGGGAACCCGGCTGACTCTATTACCTCGCGATGCGTTCAGCTTGTGCACCTTTTTTTCCCAACAAAACCGAACGATTGCAAGTGTTGGCTCCGCTTTGGTTCGCTTGATTGCTTCGTCTAATCCACCGGCCGCAAGCTACGGGTTCGTCGCTGCTCCACTTCTTCTGCTTCCAGGTTTAGATCTCAGAATTGGCGGGCAGGTTTAACAGGTTAAGGAGAAATGAGTGACGAGACAGGTGGGGTCTACGCGCGCATCTTGCCCCCTCTGCCAGAGAGCTCGCCGGCACTGCTAGACTCTCCTTGAAGCAGCATTCGAACAGCGACTTGAGACACTAAAGACTTGCAACCCTCTTGGCCGCGACATTGGAAGCGCGAGCGCCGGGCGTATGCAAAGCGGCTAATTAACGCGAAAACCTGTTGCACTCTTGTTCTTCAAACTCCAAGCGCCAAACTTGAAGCCGCTCGCTGACCCAGATTAAACGAGCCCTCCAATTGTAGTGTCTAATTGAGGGATCACAATTTACGATGGACTTGAGGAGGGGCCGCGTTGGACGTCCTGCGTCTGGCTAGCTTTCGGCGGCTGCCCTTGCAAGCCTAAATCCGCCAGTCCGTCGAGCAAAGCTCGCAGCCACTTTATTGCCTCCCTTTGGCTCCAGTTTAAAATTCAATTTTGCTTAGTCGCGCTCGGCCTTTTATTGTATTGTGTATCCTCCGTCTGGGTCAGCGGATCTCATAGGAGCACTTGAGGGGCCGAAGGTGGAGCCGAGCTGGAGAGCGCAGTCAGTCCCTTCTGGCCGCCCCGCCGCTTGCACCTGGTCTCGGAAGCTCCTTGAGAGGGCGGCGAGCGAGACAAGCCGCCCGCTCTTGCCAGGCCAGGTAGGTTTAAACGGCGAGTTCGCGGCCCTCCCTGGCGCCCAACTCGTCCCCACTCTCGGGCCGCCGCCGCCGCCAGGCACGCAACTGCGCCAAGCCGCCGCTCCATAGGGATCTCCGGGCGGCGCCCACCTGTTTCACTTGTCGCTCCTTCGCTCCAATTGCGGCGGCCAGCTCAACTTGGCCCACGAAACTCTTGCGCAGCTGACACTGCGGCCGATCCGCCCTTGCCGGCCCAAAGGCGAGCTTGGCCGGCGGTGAAACCGATGCAAACAATGCCGGTGTAATAATTGAATTGCGTGCCGTCCTCGATCAATGGAGCCGCGAGAGCTGATGGTGCAATTTGATCCGCCGATCGGCCTGCCCAAGCAAGTTCCATCCGGCGCCAAAAGGAAGCTGAGTGGAGCCGCAAGCGCCAGTAGAACAAAACCCAGCGAGCAGAGGGAGACCTGCCAATGACGACTTGGTGTGTGTCCAGCCCCTTTGAAGCGGTCAGACGGCCAAGCGGCCGCCTGAACTAGATCTCCGCCTCCTCCATTGGGCTTAATTATCCTCGCCGACCTCCAAGCGATCGGCGGCTCTTGCGGCGGAAACGGCAAATTGAGCTGCGTGACCAGTCGGCTGGCGTTTGCGCTGGCGCTGGCGCCGGTGCCTCAGCTCGGCCGTCGAGATCCTGGCAAACTTGGGCGCGCTGCCTCTTGCGGCCGGAAGGCGGCTCGAAGGCCGCAAGAGGCCAACCATTAGCAAACTCGGCCCGGAGACGCCATTAGCAAGCGCGAGCCCGTTTCAAGGGCAACGCTTTGCGCGCAAACCTGATGATTGTTGTTTGCGAGAGTTGACTTGCTCCAAAATCGCCGCTCTGTCGGCCAACTGGGATTTGTGTCATCGCGCACTCGCGCCCATTACACAAGAGTGGCCAGCAAATCCATTAGTGTCATTCGGGTTAATCTCAGCTCCACCCTGTGCAATATGATCCAATTCGATTGGCCGCTTTCGTGCTCACGAATTTCCGGCTCTAACCCACTTTTTGGCTGCCAGATGGAGGCGCTGGCCTCCGCAGCACTCAACTGTTGCCAACCAAACCTGTGCGCCAAGATGCTCGCTCTGGCGGCCTTCCCCTGCCGCCGGTGTCGCCGGCCAAGTTTGTTTGCTTGCCCGCTTGATGGCGGCCGAGTGATGATCCATTGTTGTCGGCCGCCCTCAAAGCGGCGCAACCCCTTCGGCCCGGCTTGGCTAGCTAACTGGCCAATTGCGCGGCGGCGGCAGCAGCGGCACCGGAAATCCAATGACGGCCGCCTGTGACGCCGGCCGGTCTTTGGGCGGAAGCGGGCGCGGCGAGCCGCTTGCTCAGCGCTGGCCGGGTTCATTGGCGTTCGCCTTGGAGCCATTTCGTCTCCGAATGGCGGCTTGACATTGAGTTTGGCGGCCCGAAAATTGCAATCCCGCCGCTCAGCGTCCGCATCTCCAGCTAAGCAGCGGCAGCGGTCGCACCAGCAGCACCAGCAGCGGCGGCGGCAACCGAGGCAGCCGCAACAGGTGAGCGGCGGCAATTTGCTGAGCAAACTTAGTGCGTGAAATGTCGCCAAGCCAAAGTTTGCTTGCTGAAGCAATCCAATTGATTGTTTTGGGCCAGCGGAATGGTCAGTTTGGCGCAAGGGGCGGACAAACAACGAGCCGTTTGTTTGCTCCGAGCGCCACTTGTTTTTGGCGATTGCGCGCGAATTGCAACTCAAAGCTGTGCTACCTGTTGCGCTCGGCGCTGATGGTGGCTTGTTTGGGGTTGGCGCATGCGCGGCTGCAACAGTGGCGGCAAAAGCAAGGTTAAGGTCGAGGAGGCAAAGTGTTGCGCATGTTTTCGTTTGGACGGCGCACTTGTGTCAGGCTGAGCGGGCAGCGGCTAACGGGATCTCGCGGGCTCAGTTTTGAGAAAACCGCAACACTCGCAGCGCCGACTCAAAGCCTCCAGCTAGTTTGCATAACTCACTCACGTAAACCCCTTGGCCTCCATTCATCAGCATCTGGAGCTTGGATTTGGGCAGAGGGAAGAGTTGGCGCTTTAGCGGGCGAGCGAGAGTCGACTTTTGGCCGCCAGCTCGAAGGGCAGAGGATCGAATTAGCTTCAAGATCATTCATAGTTTTACACTCGCCAAGTTGAGATCTAAATTGGAACTGAACTTTGCGAATTGGAGCTTGAGGCGAGCGGATGATAGGAGAAGTGTGTGAGCAGTAGCTTCAAGCAGCAACCGGAGTTCGAGCGCGCTCTCTGCTTTCAAAGTGTCCGAGCAAGCACGTTTCTCTCTCGCTCAAACCAAGAAGCAAGCCCAAGTTTGTCCCACAGCCACCAAGTCAAGAGCTCCCATCAAGCGGAAGCATGTTTGCGCCAGGTAGACCGAGTGGGCTCGCGCTTCTTGTCGCTGCCCTGGTTGGCCTGCTCGCGCTGGGCGGCCAGCCTGCGAGCTCGAGCTCGGGCGCGCGGCCCCAAGCGGCGAGCCAGCAGCAGCAGCAGCAGGCGCAGTCGCTGCAACCGCAACAGCCCACCCTCAGCCCAACAGCTCCGATCTCAAATGGGGCCCAGCTATTCCAGTCGCCGGCCGCCCTTGCAGCGGTTGCGGCTGCGGCGGCGGCCGCTGCCGCCTCCACTGGCGCCGTCACCATGCCCAGTTTGGCGGTGCAGCCGAGCGGCCAGCTGCTCAGCGCCCAGCAGCAGCAGCAGCAGCAGCAGGCAAACTCGGTGGCCGCAAACCTAATCTCGCCGGCGCTCCCCTCGCTCGTGTCTGCGCGAGTCGACACGGCCGAGCTGCTCAAGCAGGCGGCCCAACAGGTGACAGCCCAGCAGCAGCAGTACAACATCGAGCAAGGTGAGTATCTCGGCTCAAATGGACGATGGATTCGCGTGAGCTTGGAGCTCCGAGCCGCAATGGGCAACGAGCGGGCCGCTTCCGGCGCCGAGCGTGCGAACTCGGGCGCCGAGGACTCTTTGGAGTTCTGTTGCCAATTTTGCAAACAGAGAGAGAGAGAGAAGTGGAGGCGCCAACCAGCCCAATCTGCCTCCAAAATCTGGCCGGCCGAGGGGAGGGGGAGGGGCCGCCGTGCTTCCGCTCGCTCGAGTTCAAACCCGCACCTGTTTGTCCTCGACAATTGCGAGCCATTCCGGCGCTCGTTAGCTAATTGACTAATTAACAAGCCTTAGATGGCGGCGCCGAGATAAGAGGTCATCTCGGCGGGCGCAACTTTGCATGAGCCAAGCTCGCTAACCAACTTCCGCCTCCATCCCTCCGAATAACCCCAACGGAACCAACGCAAAACAAAACAAACCAAAACTGGACTAAACCAAACCAAACAGACTGCGCCTCCTCGGGCGGCTTCATCAGTTTCGAGCTGATCACAGGCTACGTGCTCGGCGCGCCCGCCGACTCAATGCTCATGCAACCGGGAACACTCCAGCTCACCGACTGTCTCAACATTTGTCGCCAAAACGCCTCCTGCTTGGCCATCAACTTCGAGACTGGCCTCTGCGTTTTGCTCCAGGAGTCGGCGGACAAGAATCCGCAAGCGCTCCAAAAATCCCAATTCCCCGTTTACACAATTTACGCGCACAAGATCTGCCTCCAAGGTAAGTCGGCCGGCAAAACTGTTGTTGTTTCCTTGTGAGACTTTGCGGCGCAGTAGCGCTGAGCCGCTAACAAGAGAAGCCGAGGAGATAAGAGGAGGGGCGAAACAGCAACAGCAGACAAACTGAATGGGTGCAGGAGAGAATACATGTAATGATGGGCCGAGTTTAAAGCGGAAAGTTGCTACAGCTGCGGCCGGCGGATCAATGGGTCGGACAGGTTGAGAAAGCGCCGGGTCCAATCCGTTCCAAGCTCGGCCCTTCGCCTCCTCCAATGCCGAGCGAGCCGGGTAAACTGATTCATCTTTCGCTCGGCCGCCAAGGATCCGCTCCTCTGGCCACCTGATGCCATTCTAATGGCTGATTTCATGCACGTCGGCCCATGCACTTGTATCGAGCGCAACAGGAGTAATTACCTGGCTGGAGGAGTTGCTGCTGCTGCTGCCGCCGCCACCGCCTTTGCTGCAGTGGCGGCGCCGGTAGCTGCAATTACTCGCGAGCTATGTTTTACTTGTAAACTTTGGAGAGGACTGCGCTTTAAGCGCGAGGGCAGGATGGAGCCGAGAATGGCTGGAGAGCTTGCAACCCATTGAAAGGGCGGCCCAAGCGAGCGCCTTGGAAACAAAGAGCCGCTGCACGCATTGCGGCCATGATGCAAAGAGAGTTGTCTATTCATTTGCGCCAACACCTGCCGACGTCTAGCGCGCCTGCTCCACATTACACTCAAGGCCGGCCCACACTGGCCGACCGACCGACGGGCTGGCTGGCTGGCCGGCCGCCATCGGCCAACAGCTGACAGGCGGGCGCTGCAACCACTAACACACTGACCTGCGTTCGCCGGAGCCGCAAGGAGCGCTCGCCGGCCGAGCTCATTGAGGCCAATTAGGATTCAATGGCATTGTGGTCCCCCCAAGCGGGCGGGGGGCAGCAGAGGTGGCCAGGTGAGCGCTCGGATGGGGCCAATTAGATTAGACTGTGTGGCCGCTCTGCTCGGTCTGCGTGGCCAGCATTGAATTGTTGAAACAAGACTGGCCGCCACTTTCCAGCTTTCGCGAGCCAGCGAGCGACACAGGCCGTGGCTCACCTTAGGCCGCCCGAGCGCGAGGAACAATACGACCGGCCTAAGTGGCCGCAATTAGGGGCCAAAGGCCAACTGTCGTCTCCGCCAACTTTTCTTTAAAAATCAACTTATTCCGGCGAACAAGCTCCAGGCTGACAGGTGCATTGTCACGTTTGAGCCGCAAGTTTCCATTGTTTTGCGCGCAAATTTGATCATTTAATTTGGGCGGCGCCGCTTTCGGGTTAACTTTCGCGGCTTCATAGAAAGATGACAGCTCTTGTCTGCTACCGGCTGTCGCTTTTGCGGCGCCTGACTGATTTAGTTGCCTCTAAATTAACCAAAACATCATCGTGAAAACTGAAGCACCGATTGGAACACTCTCGTTGGCGAAACTGGCCCAATCGAGACCACCGAGTCCACTGAGCAGGGCGAGCGAGCTCGAACCTTGCGAGCATCCATTCCGGATGGAGGCCAAATCATCCAAATTCGTGTTGCTCCCCAGCTCGACCTAAAAATCCCGTTCTGTTTTTGGTTGGCCAACTCGAACGAGTTGTATTGTTGCCATTTTATTGCTCCTCTTTGCATAAAATCTCGCCGCTACCACCTTGGCACTCGCGCGAAATCCCTCGAGACCCTTGAGACTTTGTGCAGCGGCTGCCAGTTTCGCCGGGCGCCTTTGCATGCCGGCGATCAGAGAGAATGGCCACTTGCTTAGAAGTGAGTTTGATTGACAGGCAGCAGATCTTTGAGCAGCAGCGGCCGCACTCTAACCCTCTTAGCTAACCTTTACCTGCCTCTACACTCAATTGGGCGAGCTGAACAGTCTCACCATTGGCGCTTAATGGGCGCTAAAGTGTCCATTCAGCTCTCGTCGCGCTCGGCTAACAATCTCGTCGTTCGAAGACTAAACAGCGAGCTCTTTGCCCTGGAGCGAGCGAGTCGCCGGCTAGATCTAATTAGAATGATCGAAATCACGCCAGTTGTCCCAGCTCAATGTGCTCGCCCTAAGCGAGTCGCTCGCTGTGTTCATTTGAAGTCCTCTGCAGTGATGCTAACACACTCGCAGAGGGAAGACATTTGGGTCGTCCAGGTAGATGAGTGTGTTTGACTAACCCCGAGCGAGCGCTCAAAGGAGGAAGTCTCATTGTTGATGTTGCGCTCCAGCAACATCCATCTCCGCAAACCAGCTACATCAACACCTGTTGCTCCATCGGGGCCACACTCTTGCCTCCGCTCATCAGGCGCAATCCAGTGTGGAGCTGCGAGCGGCGAAGGCTGGGGAAAAGTCCGAGTAGTTGCAACAACCGGCCAGTATCCTCTTACCTATCACCTGTATCTCTGCCCATCTCTCTCTCTCTCTCTCTCTCTCTCTCTCTCGTGCACGCACACTTAGCGCCAGCCGGCTGACTTCCAGCCATCGAGGCTAGCCCATTGAAAGGGCGGCCAAGATTGAAGTGGTGAGCTCGAGTGTGAATTATGAAATCATGTTCATCTCCAAATTTGCTCGTCCGCCTCCTCTACCCGCGAGAGGCGCACGCCATTTGCAGATGAACCAACCATTGAGACTACAACTCCCTCAATAAGCAAAGCCGACTTGCTGAAGATGGTGCAAAATTTTGGGTCACCGAGCTTCCGAGCTACTCGTCCGGCTTGCTCGCCAGCTGCAGGTTGCTTTGTTTCGGCCTTTCCGCGGCGCAGTCGCCTCCTCGGCTGACACTCGTGTTGGCCTTGAAACTAACTCACCTCTCTCTACCTGCCCACTCGACACAAACCTCACGCGCGCCACCTCGCCGCGGCCACGCCAAACTGTAGGCGACCGAAGCAACAGATGCCACAAGAGCTGGTCCTTCGAACGCGTCATCGGCTGGGTGCTGAACAACCTGGAAAAGCGAACTCTCCTCACCAAGACCCGGCTTGAGTGCCTCCTCGCCTGCTACAACGAGCAAACCTTCCAATGCAAATCCTTCAACTACGACTCGGCCTCTGGCTCCTGCCAACTCTCAGACATGGACCGTCACTCGTTGCCCAACTCAGCCTTGCGCCGGCGCCACTATGTTGAGTCGAGCGTCGATACAATAGACTACGGCGAGAACAACTGCATCCAGGAGGCGCGCGGAATCTGCGACTTCAAGCCGCTGAACAACAGGATCCTGAAGACCGTCGACTCCATCTACCAGGACATCAAGAGCGAACCCGAATGCAGGAAGCGCTGCCTCCAAGCCCCATACAGGTGCCACTCCTACGACCTTGGCGACAGCTCAAATCCCGTCTGCAGAACCTCGCACTTGGACAGAAACTCGCTGCAACAAATCCAGGAGCCCTACTTGGAAATTCAGGGCGCCGTTAGCTATGAGCTAGACTCGTGTTACAATGTCACCGTCATCTGTAAGTCGCGCGAGATGGTTGCTCGAGTTAAAACGAACAAGATCTTCAATGGCAAGATTTATGCCAAAAACGCGCCCCTATCTTGCATGAACGACATCACAAATTCAATGGACTTTGAGCTCTCAATGGCCTTCAATGATGCTTGTTCGATAAGTCGTTCAGCAAACAGCGGCGTCTTCACGAACGAAATTGTATTGCAACACAACGATATGATTGTGACCAACTCAGACATGGGCTTGAACGTTAAATGCCAATACGATTTGAGAAATCAGACTGTCTACAACAATATTAACTTGGATGATTTTATGACCGGCCGAGAGCCAATTGATATCGCAAGCCAATCTGCAGTTGTTAGATCGCCAAACATTTCAATGCAGATCTTACGCCAAGATGGAAATCATATAACTCAAGCGCAAGTTGGCGATTCTTTATTGCTAAGATTCCAGATAACCGACGATCGTTCGCCGTTTGAAATTTTCGTTCGCGACTTGTACGCCATGGACGGAGTTGGAGGGACTGAAATAATGCTCATCGACGGCGAGGGTTGTCCAACTGATCCATCGATCATGGCCGCAATGACAAACACAAAAGGCAACGGTCAAATCCTAGAGGCCCAATTTGATGCCTTTAAATTTCCCACCTCAGAGACGGTAGCTTTTCGTGCACTAGTCACCCCTTGTATTCCCCATTGCGAGCCAGTACACTGCCAGAACAGAGTGTTCGATGGGACCCTGTACGAGGCGGAATCGTACGGAAAGCGGAGGAGGAGGAAGCGAAGCGCCAGGCAGCTTGTTCAAGCGATCGACCAATCGGCAAACAAGCAGGTAATGGCGCAATCGCCGGCCCCAGAGGAGGTTGTTGTTAGGAATTCAATTGAAATTAAGGACAAATTTTTCCTCGACGAGCAATCGCAATCGGAGACGACAAACGATTCGCGATTTGCAAAACTAAAACGAACCGCCTACGAGCTCGCTGATGGAAGCTCCTCCGAAATGCCGAGCTCGCTTAGCTTAATTGCCGACAGTTACCTTAGATGGGGCGGGTTAGCCTTCCTGTTTTGCGCGCTCCTCTTGGGCCAGTCGATCCTGTTCATTGGCTGGGCAATTGTTTGGCGCCGCCGACTATCTGCAATGGGCGGCCGCGCGGCCAGCGTGTCCAGCTTAGCCGGCTCGCAGCTTGGCCACCACGCGCATCCGGTTAGCCGAAGCATCAGGGAGGCAAACAGGTGCGCCGACTCGCGTTGCTCCAAGCTGGCGAATCTGAATCTCAACTTTGAGGCCTGATTTGAATGGAGGCAACTCTCCATGTCCCTCCGCAGGCTTAAGGATGTGTTTTATTTATTGAAAGGTATTTATTAAGAGGAAACGGCGACAGACCTAATGGCCAATGTTAAGTTGAGCGCCAAGCGAACTGGATCAGCGAGCGGAAGTTCCAAAAGGAGAAGGAGGAGCAAAACGGAAACGGATACGTCAAGCTCAACTCGGTTGATCACACATACTTATAAATCTCTCCGATTTTGAATTAAAGGATATTTATTTAGCTTTCATTTGATTTGGTCTGTGTCAGGTAGAGTTCGTTTTGCCTCAAGATATCCTAGCTGGCTGGATTTGGGCCCACCAAGTCGCCCAGAGTTGCGCTGTCCATTTCTGACGTGGAGTCGGTGGTGCCACCTAGCGGCTCAGTGCTGACACTAGACGGGCTCGGGCTGGCGGCAATTGGCGAGCTTGTTGTGGCATCGGCAACGGCGGCCACTGTGGTCGAGGGGGCGAAGGCTGAGCTCTCTGCCAGGCTGCTCGCTGGTCCACCCAATTGGGTGACGGGAATACCGGCGGACGGACTAGTGGTGAGTAGGGTGGGAGCTTGGGTTGTGGTTGAGTTGAGGTTTGCGTTTGAGGAGCTCGCTGGCACCGTTGCGTTCAGGGCAACGCTGGTTGCGTTTGCTCCAAATCCATTGGTTACGTTCGAGGCTGCACTTCGACCAGAGGCTGCGAGAGCTAAACCAGCTCCAGCGACGGCACTCGTCCTCGTGGCGCCAGTGAAGCGGCTACTCGGTCTTAGGAAGTGGTAGCGGGCTGGCCGGGTGCCAGATGTTAGCCGGCGGTAGCTTGAGACGGGCAGCACCAGTCTGGTGGGCGACTGGTCCCTGTAGGTTGCGAGGCGGGCGGTTGGCCGCCAGCCAGAGTAGCGGCCCCGCGAGTACCTGGTTACGAGCCGGCCACTTCGGGCTGCCTCCACCTGGGAATGGAGAAGGAGGAGGAGGAGGCTTGCGGAGCTCACAAGCAACAGCGCGAGGAGCATCTTCTTTCCGCTAATGGAGACCATTGTGTTGGACAATTTGGACTAATAATTGGCTAAATTGAATGGTGGCAAATAGAGTGCAGCTGTTGGGTGAGGCCTCTGGTTGGATGAAGCTCGAATTTCGGCTCGCAGTCGAATGGTACCGATCTCAATGTCTGTAAGCAGGCTCCTCTAGGCTACTGTTTGCGGCCAAATGTTTGTCCGTGAGGGCTCATGCGCGGCCGATTCTCACCTGTTTGGTGGTTGGGTCGCCCGTAAGTGTGGCGACAGACGTAGTGGCCCTTCCATTTGGAACAGCAAGGCTCCCTCACTTCATCCTGGAATAGGAAACTGCCAGCGCGAGCTCGCGGGCTTGGTCGCTAGGAATCTTGGCTCCAGATTTCGTGGGAGCTGAGGGCTTGTTTGTTTGTTTAACCATTATGAGCGTGCAGGTTGTTTGTGGCGAGAATTAACGCCAGCGCTGTAAAGTGAGACGCTCGAGCTTTGAGGCTCGTGTTTGTTCAAGAGATTTCTATTGTTGGTTTAATTAGGAATTTTATTTAATTATCGTCACATTGCATGGCCAGTGCAGGTGCGAGCCAAATTAACGGCGGCCTGGTGTCATCGGTCGTCAGTTGGCTCCTTCGCGTTTCTGTTTGTTCCCTTGCGCCAGTCCGGCTCATCTCCATAGGCCGCCCTTGTCGCCAAAGTAGCTGGGCACATACTCGACCTCCTCGTGGCTCGGATGGTTGTTGGCCAGCACGATGCTGCCGCCCTTCTTGTCGCCTCTAAGCACAATGTTGCCGTTGTACATTATAATGTCCTCTTGACCCTTGTTGCCCTTGTTGCCTGCGGCCGCCTGGCCGGCGAGCAGGCACACAATGAGCGCGAGCGCCACCAACAACAGGTGCACGAATCTAGCCCCAACCAACTGGTGTCTCCTCATTTCTGGTTGCATTCTAATATTTTCCGACACGCTGATTGATTCCTGGAAGATCTAAACTTAACGAGCTGTTTGCCTTGCGAAGAGCTGACTGATACCAATTCGTCACCTGCAAGCTCCTTTTATACCTGACAGAAGTGTCCACAGGCTAGCTCGCTCGCTCGCTAAGTGTTTTGCGCAACCGAAGGCAGTTTTAAAACTCCAATGGACGCGGAAAAATCGTCTGCAAGCTCCAGTTTAGAGGGCCACCAACTGGTGGTTGGCCAATTGGTTTGCGAGAGAAAGACGGGAACGGTTGTTGCAGCAAAAGCAGTGAGCCAAACGAGCCCAGCAGAGGCAAGTTACTCGCCAGGTTGCCCAATACTTGGCGCCAAGCTATAAACTCTCGACTCTGCTGGCTCGTCAATTAACAGTTGTGAGAGCGGCTAGAGTAGGAAGCTCGCGCCCTGGAGAGATCTCGATGAATGCCTCAAGACTTGAGAAAAATAGAGGAGGGTTTTGCGGGCGAAGAGAGAGAGAGAGAGAGCGGCGCTTATAGGGGCAGCGGGCGGCGCTTTGCGGCTGGCGCCAGCTCTGTGCCGGCTGCAGCGCTAGGCCGGTCGGGTTGACTGGCTCTCTGCGTTTCCCTGAATGCTGAATGGGCCTGCGTGCGGCTGGCGCCCCCCAGTGGGGGAGGCGCGGGCGCGAGTTGCGCGAGCTCAGGCGCACACGAACGAGCGGCCGGCCGGCCAATGGGCAAGTGGGCAGCGCATTGCATTGGTCAGTGGATGCCGATTGCCTATGGCAAATGCAACCTTTGCACCATCGCATTGCGCTGCTCGTTTCGCGCGTTTGCTGCAACAGCTCGCGCTGCGCCTGCGCCCGCGCCCCCAGAACCAGATGCGTGCATCTGGTGGGGGAGCCAAACGGATTCTCGGCAGCATCCATTCGGCTGCAGCTCGGTCGCCGCGCTGGCTGTGCGCGCGGCCGAGGAGCAGTTTTAGCGCGGGCCTCGAAGCGTACACATTGTTTATGGTCGGTTGCAAATGGCCGACTGCTGGTGGCCGGCGGGCGGGCGGGCGGGCGGGCGGCCAGCAGTGGGCAGCCGGCGCCTGATTGGGGCCGAGCGAGGCGAAGCCAATTTACTCTCACTGGCTGCGGCCGGCGCCACATGTGAAGGCGAGTTTGCGCGCCGAATCCGCTCTGCCGCGAGCCGGCTTGCTTGGCCGCTCTTGGGGGAGAAGGCGAATCCCGTTATGCAGCCCGCTCCAAGTTGGCGCCGTCAGCTTGGAGGGGCCAACAAAGAGCCGCCGCTAATGTGCCATTGCCGGCGGCCAGGATAGGATGCTCTCGGCGCGAGGGGGCCGAGCGGCGGGGGCAGCGGGCCAAGGGCGAGGCCAAGGACAGGGGCGAAGGCGGAGGCGAATGCAAAGGCAAAGAGTTCCAGTGGTCCCGTTATCGGGTCCCGTTATCGCCTGTTGCTCAAGGGCATCGTTAGGGTCCGCGCGCGAGTGGCGGCCAACTGGCCGGCCGGCCGGCCGCTCGGCGCAGGAAGCCAGCCGAGCGCGCGGCGGGAGGAGGAAGTGAGGAAAGTGGAAGTGGAAGTGGGAGGCGGAGGAATTCGGCGCTCGGATGCTCCACTTGGCCGGCGCCGCTGGCAGCAGGAAGGGAGGAAGGAAGGAAGGAAGGAAGAGGAGAGAGCAGAGGGAATAATTTATTTCGCCCGCAAACCGGCCACCATTGGATCCCTTCTGGCTGCAACAGTTGACTGGCGGACATCAAATCTCTGCTTGGTGTTATGAGAATTGGGGCTGGCTGTCCGCTGCAGCCTCTGCCTCTGCCTCTGGCCGCCCGATTGGATGTGCGAGACAACAAAGAATCGGAAAGAGTTTCCCCTTCGCCCACTTCGAGCCGCTGCAACCCTGCAGCTCTGCCCGCGAAGCAACAATGGATTTGCCGGCCGAGAGCGCTCATGTCAATTGTCCGGCTTGGCCGTCGAGCGGGCGCTTTGTCGGCTGGCCGGCCGGCCGGCCGCTGCTTTGGCGCCGCCAGTGACCAATGGCCAGCTCGTTACAGTTGCCAGTTCCCCTGTTGGGCGGTTCGAAAGAGCTGGCCCAAGAGCAACAGTTGTGCGCGAGCCGGCCGACATTGCTGGCGCCAGCAGCGCCGCTATGGATGCGCTGCCGCCGCGGCCGCAAAAGCATCAGCAGCAGCGGCCGCCGCCGCCAGCCAGGCCGGTGCAACGGCGGCCGCGGCGCCGCCAGCTCTAAGCGGGCCGCTCCAAGCTCCAGGTTGCAGCCGCTGCGGGCCGGCAAAGTAAAAATGCTAGAGCCAGTTGAGCGGCGCCGAGTGCGAGCGCCGCCAACAGACGCAGCGAGCCAAAGGAGCGAAGTAAACAAACCCAACAAACCAGAGGGACGCTAGCGCGCAAACTTACACCACTCGCGCTCGCGCTCGCACCGGCACCAGCGCGCTCACCTTTGCACCAGCGCACGGGGGACGCACAAATACGCGCACACAAACAGGCCCTCGCACGCACGCACGCACACTAACCATTCCGCTAGCCAAGAGCGAAAGCGCCCACTTTGCGCCCAAGGCCGACGCTTGACAGCGAGCCGGCCGGCTTACCACTCTCACCTGGCGCCCGCAACTGAGCAGCCCAACAGGCGGAAGCAGCAACGCAACCAGCGCGGCCGCCCACTCGCACCAGCACCACTAGCACAACCAGAAGCAGCAGCAGCGGCAGCACCCAAACCCAAAACCAAGAGCACCCTGCACCAGGCAAACCCTTGCACTTTTGCCTTAGCACCAGTTAAAGGCCTCTAAATGTACAAAAAGGAGTCCTACCAAATGAAGATGGATCAGCCATTGGATTTCAGTGTCAAGTCGCCGAGCAGAAATTGTCACTCGCCAGGCGGAGACAGTTTCTGTAGTCAGACTTCATCGCGAAACAAGCGCAGCGGCTCAAATGGAAGCATCATCAAAGATGAGCAATATTGGCTTAGGCGCGAGAAAAACAATGCAGCAGCAAAGAGGAGTAGAGACGCGAGGAGACAGAAGGAGGAACAAACCAAACATGAAAACCAGATTCTCAGGGAGGAGAATGAAAAGTTGAAATACACAGTGAGGACCCTTCAGGAGCATGTTCGGGTTTGTCCGCACGGTCGCACCTAGCTAACCGCGCAAGAGCGTGCGTGTGTAAAAAGAAACCAATCTAATAATAAATACCCTCCACAACTAAACCTCAAACTGCTGCAAATTTCTATTTACATACCGGTCCTTATACCATTAGTCTTAAACTCTCTACTAGCTCTCCTATATCTCACGTTAAAATCCTATGAGACGCTATCTTGTCAACGCTTGCAAGATGAATACTGTGATTCCAAGACAACGGCTATCAATGTTGGTGTCGCCGTTGGCTTCAAAACTCACGAGGATTGAGAGGGACACAATGGGCGAGGTTGAGGTTCCCTCGGATCGTTTATTTGGCGCGCAAACTCAACGATCAAAGAACAACTTCAAGATTGGAATTCGCGATGAATCTGACAGGGGCTGGGGAGGCGAAATCATGCCCAAACAAGTGGTCAAATCGATGGCCATTGTCAAGAAGGCTTGTGCACGAGTTAACGTCGAGCTTGGCTCCTTGAAAGCTGAGCTCGCTGATGCAATCGTCAAAGCAGCCGACGAAATCATCAACGAGACAATCCCAGACACAACTCTACACAACGAATTTCCACTCGTTATCTGGCAAACTGGCAGTGGAACCCAGACTAATATGAACGTCAATGAGGTCATAGCTAACAGGGCCACCGAGATTCTTGGTGGCAAGCGGGGCGAAAAGTCACTTGTTCACCCAAATGATCACGTAAACAAATCACAATCAAGCAATGATACCTTTCCCACGGCCATGCATGTGGCCGCCGTCTTGGAGGTCTCTCACAGATTGCTACCTGCGCTCACCAAACTCCACCAGGCACTGAGACAGAAGCAAGTAGAATTTGATAATATCATCAAAATCGGTAGGACTCATCTGCAGGATGCAACGCCTCTGACCTTGGGCCAGGAGTTCTCGGGATATGCGCATCAGATTAAGAATGGCATCGCCCGAGTAGAATCTGCCCTCGATCCTAGAATGTACGAGTTAGCTTTAGGTGGCACTGCAGTAGGAACGGGCCTCAACACTGTCAAGGGTTGGGATTCTAAGGTTGCTAGCGAGATAGCTTCAATAACTGGTCTACCTTTCCGAACTGCCAGGAACAAGTTCGAAAGTCTCGCGGCTCATGACGCTTGTTTGGAGCTCAGTGGATCCCTAAATACGCTCGCCGCAAGTTGCATGAAAATTGCTAACGATATTCGACTACTTGGAAGCGGACCCCGCTGTGGTCTAGGAGAATTATCCTTGCCTGAGAACGAACCGGGTTCCTCGATTATGCCAGGCAAGGTTAATCCAACTCAGTGTGAAGCAATGACCATGGTTGCAGCCCAGGTTACGGGTAATCACGTTGCTGTGACCATCGGTGCAGCCAATGGTCACTTTGAACTTAATGTATTCAAGCCGATGATAATTGCCAATGTACTCAGATCTATAGCACTCCTATCTGATGCTAGTGTCTCATTCACAGACAATTGTCTGAGCGGTATAGTTGCAAACACCAAGAGAATTGATCAGCTGAGAGACGAAAGCCTCATGTTGGTGACAGCTTTGAATCCCCACATTGGCTATGAGAATGCCGCCAAGATAGCCAAAACTGCTCACAGGACAGGCAAAACCCTACGAGAGACGGCACTTGAGTTGAACCTCTTAACTGGCGAGAAATTCGACGAAGTTATTCGCCCCGAAGAAATGGTTGGACCGAAAGAGAAGTGAGCTTCTCCCTTGCGTGCAGATTTATGAATTGTCAATTTACTTGTAGTAAAGTTTGAACTGAGCTTTCAGAGCGTACCTTCTTGGGCTGTTCCAAATAGAAAATCTTGATTATGAATTAGGTATAACAATTTTATGACTAAAATTCCGCTTTCTAGGATAGATAACTCAGACAACAATGAGAGCAGGTTATTTGGAATTTCTGGGTCGTGCGGTCCGTTAAGTTGGCACTGCTACCCATCCTTGGTGATAGAATACTGCATTATCTGGAAGAGGCTCTCGATAGCTGGGAGCAATTATCGGCCTGTATATAACAGAAGTCTTAATGTACACGAACCGAGGATTCGATTGACCGAGATCATGATTGCCTGGCCATCAGTGAGAGTGTAATATTGTTCAGCTGTGGTCCAAATAAGGGATTCATCTGAGACATGTAGGCACATAGCCATAGTAGATAACAACAAACCGCGGACAGAGCTAATCCGGCCTGTATTAACCCTTTATTTGGTCCATTCGGTACGAACGATCTCAGGACGAACCCCACAACGCCCCATAAGACGGTGAAGAATATCCATGATAGTGCGCCCATAATATTCTGATGGTTGGTTAAATAAGTTCCACAAGCAACGATTATCTAACAAGCGGCGTTATCTTTATATCGGTCTAAAAAAGATCATTGAGTTTGTTCTTGGTTATATTGAATAGATTTTACTTGTTATTGGCCTGAGTCTGAGATCTAAATAGAAATCCAGACTGCCAAGATCATGCAACGAAAGGAGAGCGACCGATCAGCGCACTTTTCAGTGATTCAACGTTTATAATGTTCGCACACTCGTGGATCACGAGTTTTAGGCAGACACTAGGAGACATGCATACGATTTTGGAATCCATCTGTTCACATAAATATCAAACTACCATCCACGCGACCAATCCCAAACTCGTCGGAAGTTGTTAATTTTCATGACAATAACTTAAGATCATGTCGACAAACGTGGTTGGTTCCCCATGTCAGACAGAATACGATGATCATGTTCCATGGATCGAAAAATATCGACCGCAAACCTTGGACGATTTGGCCTCACATGCTGAAATCAAGAGCACCCTCGAGAAGTTCATGAAAGATGGCAGCCTACCGCACCTCTTATTTCATGGGCCTCCCGGTACCGGGAAAACCTCAACCATATTAGCATGCGCACGGAAACTATACGAACCTCAACAATTCGGACAGATGGTACTCGAGTTGAACGCCTCGGATGATCGTGGTATAGACATCGTCAGAGGACAAATTTTAAACTTCGCCAGCTCCAGAGGCATGTACGCAACATCTAAGTTCAAGTTAGTGATCTTGGATGAAGCGGACCAGATGACAAACGATGCCCAGAGTGCTCTACGTCGAATCATCGAGAAATATGCTGACAATACGAGATTCTGTTTGATAACTAACTACTTGAACAAAATAGCTCCTGCCATCCAATCTAGATGCACCAGATTTCGTTTTGGACCCCTAACGCCTGAACAAATATTGCCAAGAATGGATTTGATTATTAAGAACGAAAACATTAATATCACCGAGGATGGTCGGAAAGCGATCCATGAGCTCTCACAGGGTGATATGAGACGTGTTGTCAATCTACTCCAGTCAACAACCATGTCATATCCCGGTGAAGAAATCGACGAGATCAAAGTCTATCAATGTTGCGGTCACCCGCTCAAGACAGATATAAGTGAAATAATCGAGCTATTACTCAACTCCGACATAAAGACATCATATCGGGAAATTCAGAGGATGAAAGTAGAGAAAGGGTTAGCCTTACAAGATATACTGACTGAAATAGGTCTTCTTGTGAGCATGATAACATTTCCTCAGTCTATCAAATCGGAGATCTATATTAGACTCGCGGATCTCGAATATCATTTAAATAGCGGGGGCTCGGAGAAGATCTATCTATCGGCTATGATAGCTGCATTCCAAAGCGCACGAGAAGAGCAAAGAGTCGGATCGAATAAATCATGCTGATGGGATATCCAGTTTTACTGCCTTTCCTTTCGAAACGTTACATAGAGAGTAAAAACCTTTTATCCTCTTTCATTTCACTGTCCATACACTAACAAGTCATAGACAAATGAGGCGAATAAGTCTTGGATCTTCCTAGGTTCCATTTTCTTTCAATGTGTGGTTTCATCTTCGGTTGGATAGTTGTAAGATTCATTACAGGCAGGCACTACGGGCTTTCGGTGGCCATGTGCAATTGTTCCAACAAGGGCGCCACAAAACTTTGAGTCACATTTATAAAGTTCTTATCTCAGATAGACCGATTAAGAATAAGGGCGACTTGAAAGAGCTAGTAACGGGCCTAGCGCCCACTGTGCCGACTTAAGCCACTCGAACACCTAAAAATCAATTTCGTCTGGGTCAAAAGGACTCGATCGAGCTGGACGACTCGGTTGCGGCCACCTTCCACGAGGGCCTCAGTTTGCACCGCTACAAGATGATCAGCCTTAACGAGAGTGGAAGGAAAAATGTGAGAATCCTCAATGGGCCCAACTACGACCAATGCGCACTTGCCTGCATTGACAGCAAGTGTAGCTCCTTTTCCTATTGCGTTCACAGACAAGAGTGCATCACAACTGACATCTACAGCCTCGGCGCCTCTATCGACATACTGGTTGAGGCTGATCCAGATTGTTTCATCATGCAAACGGACTTCCTGAGCAAGTTCAACAAGTTTCCAAACATCTACAGGCCAAGTGTGTACAAACAAACCGTAACTGCCTTCAACCCGTCCGAGTGCGCCCACACCTGCATGGCGGAGAGCAACTTCACCTGTCTCGGCTTCGATTACTGCGAGACGGCCGTGAGCGGGACTGGCGGCGATCGGCTTGGCTCGTGCTTCTTCCTCCAAGACAGACTAATCAACGCCGGCTCAAGCGAACAGAAAGATAGACGACGGCGAGCTCAGCAAGCTCAAGACAACCCTTTTTGAGGGCCATTCAGTGGATCGGTGCGCTGAGCTTTGCGCCGGCGAGC